>Ga0180433_10000569_pt1 | contig 63154 bp, 53 predicted proteins | sample SS_ome_8_FD_132980 | JGI IMG/M metagenome (GOLD analysis project Ga0180433, IMG submission 132980) | Hypersaline lake sediment archaeal communities from the Salton Sea, California, USA - SS_1_D_1 metaG | ecosystem: Environmental > Aquatic > Non-marine Saline and Alkaline > Hypersaline >... | reverse complement strand
GTCTGACGAAGAAGTGCCTGTGTCGTTGGTGCCCTGAACCGGAGCCCGTGTTTGCGCAGTTATGCACGGAGACCCGTGAATCCCCGCCCGCACCCGTGAGGTGGCCTGCTTGAGGCTGGAGCCACGGATCAGGGACACTGGGCTGACCTTGCATCGTAGGGTTGCTTATGTTATACTTTGATTACTTCTTGAGTGGGTGCGAATCCCACTCTTTTTCTTGAACGAGGCTTTGGGACGGAGGCCTGGTAGGAGATGAAGAGCGAGTTCCTGCTCGCCATAACACAGCTATCGGCTGAGAAGAACCTCCCCAGGGAGGTGGTACTGTCCGCGGTGGAGCTGGCGCTGGCGTCCGCATACCGGCGGGATAACTTTGGCGCTAGCCAGAACGTGGAGGTGAAGATAGACCCGAACACAGGCAAGGTAGAGGTTTGGGCGGAGAAGGTCGCAGTCGAGTCACCGGTGGATACTCGGCGCGAGATATCGCTGGCGGAGGCCCGCCGGATTGACCCCAATGTGGAGTTGGAAGGCACGGTGATGGTGGAGGCGACTCCGCACAACGCCGGGCGTATCGCCGCTCAGACCGCCAAGCAGGTTATCCTGCAGCGGCTCCATGATGCCGAGCACAGTGCCATCTTCGAGGAGTACGAAGGCAAAGAGGGCGAGCTGATGAGCGGGGTGGTGCAGCGCATCGAGTCCCGGCAGGTAATGGTAGACCTGGGTCGGGCGGAGGCCCTGCTCCCTATCAGTGAGCAGATGCCCAACGAGCGCTACCGGGTGGGTCAGAGGTTGAGGGTCCTTCTTCTTGAGGTCCAGCGCACCGTCAAGGGACCACGGGTTATCGTGTCTCGCTCCCATCCGGACCTCGTGAAGCGTCTCTTTGAGATAGAGGTCCCGGAGGTACACAGCGGGGCGGTGGAGATCAAGTCCATTGCTCGTGAGGCTGGATATCGGACCAAGGTGGCGGTGGCTGCCCGGCAGGAGGGCGTGGACCCGGTTGGCTGCTGCGTTGGCTTGCGTGGAATAAGAATACAGAACATCGTCAGTGAACTCAGTGGCGAGAAGATTGATGTCGTGCTGTGGAACCCGGACATGGCCGTGTTCATTGCCAGTGCCCTGAGCCCGGCCCAGATAGCCAGGGTGGATTTGAACAGGGAAGAAGGCGTAGCCACTGTGGTGGTACCGGACAGGCAGCTGTCCCTGGCTATTGGCAGGGAAGGACAGAACGCCAGGCTGGCCGCCAAGCTTGCTGGCTGGCGCGTGGATATCAAGTCCCTCAGCGACTACGAGGAGGAGAAGGCGCAGGCGGAGCGTGAGAGGGCGGAGCTTGCTGCGCTGACCGGCCAGGTGGAAGCGCCTGAAGCCGAGGCCGAGGCGGAAGAAGTACCTGCCGCCGAATTGCCGATGGAGGCTGAGCAAGAGCCTGTGCTTGCCGAGGAAGCACCAGCGCTTGAAGAGGCGATGCCTGAGATGCCTGCGCCAGAAGTACCGGCCGAGCCTGAAGTGCTGGAACCGGCACTGGAGGAAGAGGCAGTGGAGGAGGAAGAGCCGGAACCAGAACCGATGGAGATCGAGGAGCTGCAGCCGGTGATGCCCTTCAAGATGCCGGTGAGTGCTCCCATGTCCGAGATCCGGTTTGCTGAGGATATCCTGCCGCCCCGGGGTAGCAAGGGTAAGAAGAAGAAAAAGGGTCGGCGGGCTGGGGCCGGGGATGAAGAAGGCCTCAGGGCGCGTAGAGCACGGCGAGAGGGCGTGTCCGTGGATGAACCGGATACGCTCTAGTCGGCGTGGGGAGCACACCAGGCATGTGCCCGAGCGTACCTGTGTCGCGTGTGGCCGGGTGAGGGCCAAGCGGGAGTTGATTCGTCTGGTGCGTGTGGATGACAAACGAGTGGAAGTGGATGCCAGCGGCAGGAAGGCCGGAAGAGGTGCCTATCTGTGCAACCGGTCGGAGTGCTGGCAGGTAGCTCTGAAACAGGGCCGACTGGAGCGGGCGCTGCGGACCGTGCTCTCCAGCGAGAACCGGGAGCAGCTCGTTGAGCAGGGAAGGGCTATCCCGCAGGGAGCAGATTAGTGGTGAACTCAGATAGACAGGGGGAATCCCCGGGGCGGGTGGCAGAGAAGACAGTCGCCGGTACTTCAGCGAGGTACCGCCACGTAGAGATACCGTCCGCGTTGACGGTGAAGCAGCTTGCAGACATCCTGAAGGTCACCCCGGTTGATGCCATGAAGCGGCTTATCCGCCGTGGCGTGATGGCGAATGTGAACCAGGTTATCGACTTTGACATCGCTGCTGCAGTGGCCTCGGATTTTGGCTACGAGGCGCGGCCCGAGCCGGTATCGGCGCGAAGGGCCGGGCGTCTGACCGAAGACCGGAAGAAGAGACGACTTCAAGAGGCCCAGGAAGCGGGGGGGCTCGTGCCGCGGCCGCCGGTGGTGACCATAATGGGGCACGTGAACCACGGCAAGACTAGGTTGTTGGATGCCATCCGGCAGACCAACGTGATGGACCAGGAGGCGGGGGGTATCACGCAGCATATCGGTGCCTACCAGGTGGAAGTTGATGGTCACAGGATCACCTTCCTGGACACGCCGGGGCACGAGGCCTTCACGGCGATGCGTGCGCGAGGCGCCCAGGTCACGGACATAACCATACTGGTGGTCGCCGCCGATGACGGCATTATGCCACAGACTCTGGAGGCAATCGACCATGCCCGCGCTGCCGGTGTGCCCATCGTGGTAGCGATCAACAAGATAGACCGGCCGGATGCAAACCCGCAGAGGGTGAAGCAACAGCTTGCCGATGCCGGACTGGTGGCGGAGGACTGGGGCGGGGACACGGTCTGTGTGGAAATATCGGCCCGGGAGAAGATCGGCATAGATGATCTGCTGGAAAACCTGATGGTGGTTGCCGAGATGGAGGAGCTGAAGGCAGACCCCACTCGCCCGGCGCAAGGAGTGGTGATCGAGGCCGAAATGGACAGGTCACGCGGTGCGCTGGGCAGAGTCCTGGTGCATTCCGGCACGCTCCGGGTGGGCGATACGGTAGTGGTTGGCGAGACCTGGGGCAGAGTCAAGGCAATGTTTACTGAGGCCAGCAAGCGGGTGAAGAGGGCCGGTCCGTCCACGCCGGTGGAGATTCTCGGGCTGAGCGAAGTCCCGCAGGTCGGTGATGTGCTGGCGGTGGTCAGCGACGAGCGCCAGGCACAGGCCGTGATTGACCGGCATAGAGCGGACCGTGAGCGCGAGCGAGCCACCGCGCGTGCTGTTAATCTGAGCAACGTCTACGAGCAGCTCACCAGTGGCCGCGTGAAGGATCTCAACATCGTCCTCAAGGCGGACGTGCAGGGGAGCATTGAGCCGATAAGGACCTCCCTGGAGCAGCTTTCTGAGGGCGATATCAGGGTCAGGGTTATCCACAGCGCTACCGGCAACGTTACCGAGAGCGACGTGATGCTGGCCATCGCGTCCAAGGCGGTGGTGATTGGCTTCAACACCGGCGTCGAAACGGGTGCGCGAAGGCTGGCTGACCTGGAAGGCGTTAGCATTCGCGGCTATGACGTCATCTACAACGTACTCGACGATGTCAGCAAGGCGCTCAAGGGAATGCTGGAGCCGACCTACGTCGAGGTTATCGACGGTCGGGCCGAGGTCAGGGCGGTCTTCTCCCTCGGCCGCCGTGGGAAAGCGGTCGGTGCCTACGTGACCGAGGGCCGCATCGTTCGCGGGGCCCCGGTGCGCGTGCTGCGCGATGGTAAGGTATTGTCTGAATCGGTGGTCAGTAGCCTGCGGCGGTTCAAGGATGACGTGCGTGAGGTCGCTGCCGGCTACGAATGCGGTGTCGGCATAAGAGACTTCAATGACTTCCAGGAGGGTGACATCCTGGAGGCATTCAGGAAAGAGGAGGCTGCCTGAGGGGGGAGACCATGGTGCACCACATCGAGCGGGTGAACAGCCTCATCCGCCACACGCTCAGTGAGTTGCTGCAGCGCCAAGTCAAGGACCCGAGACTTGGCAATTTTGTCTCTGTTAACGCGGTTGAGACCTCTTCGGACATGAGGCATGCCAAGGTAATGGTAAGCTGTATGCACGGCAGCGAAGACCGAGAGGTTACACTTGAGGCGTTGACTTCGGCGTCAGGCTACCTTCGACGGCAGCTGGCGGTTCGTCTGAGCTTACGCCGGGTCCCCGAGCTGGACTTCCAGTGGGACTACTCGATTGAGCGCGGAGACCATATTCTCCGCCTCATCGACCGTGTCGTGTCGGACGAGGATACCACCGGAGCGGGGCCTGCCCCCGAGGGCTAGAGGTACTTCACTATATGCGGCTATTGGGTGGTGCACTCCGGATTCCCGGGCAATCAGTGATGGACACCATACTGAACGTGAACAAGCCCACCGGTATTACCTCGTTCGGCGTCGTGGCGCTGGTTAGACGGCTCAGTGGGGAGCACCGGGTGGGGCACACCGGTACCCTGGACCCGGCGGCTAGCGGCGTTCTCCCCATCTGTCTCGGCCAGGCGACGCGCCTCGCCGGGCTCCTGGTAGACTCTACCAAGGAGTACCGGGCAGAGATTGAGCTGGGGGTGACCAGTGATACCTACGACTTGGAAGGCGCGGTGACCGCCCTGCGGGACGCCTCTGAGATCAGCCGGGAGCAGGTAGAGGCGGCACTTGATTTGTTCCGTGGGCCTATTCTGCAGACCCCGCCAATGTACAGCGCCTCTAAGCATTCCGGCAGGCCACTGTATGAGCTGGCGCGCGCCGGTATCACCGTGGAGCGCCAGCCCCGACGGGTCGAGGTGCACTGCCTGGCGCTGACCGACTGGACACCACCGGTGGTCACCATCGAAGTGGTCTGCTCCAAAGGCACCTACATCCGCTCCCTGGCGCATGACCTGGGGCAGGCTCTCGGTTGCGGGGGCGTCTTGCGTAACCTGGTTCGCCTGCGCTGTGGCCCGTTCGCACTTGAGGACGCAGTGCCACTGTCCGAGCTCGAAGAAGCGTTTCACGCCGGAAGCTGGCAGCGGTTCGCGTATCCCATGGACTGGGTGCTTCAGGACTGGAAGAAGGTGACCGTGGGAGAGGAGACGGCGCGTGCTATCAGGAACGGACAAGCGGTGCAGTTGCCGGACGAAGAGGGAGGTGATCGGGCAATCCCTTCTGACGTTCCCGGGGATAACCGCCGGAGGGTCTACACGCCGGAGGGTGCTCTCCTGAGCCTGATGCGGTTCAGTGCGTGCGCGCGGCTGTGGCGGCCGCTCAAGGTCTTCCGTGGGCCCTGAGCATGCCCGTCGGGCCGCTGACGAGGCTTGACACTCCCATCGTGATGTGATAAGAACAGTAGTTGGACTTCGCTCCGGAGGGGAGTCGGGGACCTTGTGCCAGACACACTCGTGCCGTGGGCGGGGAGAGTTCGTACGGGCTTTACAGGGGGCCGGGCTGCCTGTGTCCTGGCGAGATGTGGAGGCCCCCGGTTCCCGGTGAGCCTTCGAGATGGCAAAAATGGATGGGCCGGTGCCTGTCAGGTGGGCAGAAGGCCCTTTCATTTGGGGATGGCTCCGGTGCGTGGTCCAGGGTTGCCGCGTTCTCCGGTGGTCGCCTGATATGAGAAGCCCCGTGGAAGTCATGGGGCAGGCGAGACGGAGTTCTTCAAAGGAGCTTCAGGATAGACATGCCTCCGCGGAGAGAGAGGAAGGTACGGGAATTGGGTACCATAAACGTAGCTATAATCGGGGTAGGGAACTGCGCGTCATCGCTGGTGCAGGGAGTCCACTTTTATCGGGAAGCCCGGCAGGACGAGTTCGTGCCCGGCCTGATGCACGTCAACCTGGGCGGCTACCACATCAGCGATATCCGCTTCGTGGCGGCGATTGACATAGACAAGAATAAGGTGGGAAAGGACCTCGCCGAGGCCATCTTCACCCCCCCCAATAACACATTCAAGTTCTGCGACGTGCCCGCCACCGGGGTGAAGGTGGAGCGCGGCATGACCCATGACGGGCTGGGTAAGTACCTGTCACAGATCATTCAGAAGGCACCCGGGCCCACCGCCGATATCGTGGGGCTGCTGCAGGAAACGGGCACCCATGTAGTCCTCAACTACCTGCCCGTGGGGAGCGAAGAGGCCACCAAGTGGTATGTGGAGCAGGTACTGGAGGCAGGCTGCGGGTTCATCAACTGCATACCGGTGTTCATGGCCCGGGAGAAGTACTGGCAGCGACGCTTCGAGAAGAAGGGCCTACCGGTAATAGGCGACGACGTCAAGTCGCAGGTCGGTGCTACCATCGTGCATAGGGTGCTCACCAGGCTTTTCCGCGACCGGGGGGTGAGACTGGAGCGTACCTACCAGCTCAACTTCGGGGGCAACACGGACTTCTACAACATGCTGGAGAGGGAGAGGCTGGAGTCAAAGCGTATATCCAAGACCAACTCCGTCACCTCGCAGCTCGACTACGAGATGGGAGCGGAGAACATCCACGTGGGCCCCAGCGACTACGTGCCCTGGCTCAAGGACCGCAAGTTCTGCCATATCAGGATGGAAGGGCAGACCTTTGGCAACGTTCCCCTGAACGCCGAGATCAAGCTTGAGGTCTGGGACAGCCCGAACTCGGCGGGGGTGGTCATCGACGCCATCAGGTGCTGCAAGCTGGCCCTTGATCGCGGCTTGAAGGGTGCCCTGGTGGGGCCGTCCTCATACTTCATGAAGTCGCCGCCGGTGCAGTACTCTGACGATGTGGCGCATCAGATGGTGGAGGACTTCATCGCTGAGAGCACCTCGGCCGTGCGGGCCGGGGACGAAGAGTCGGCTTAGGGACGCCGCACACTCATGTGGCGAGCCAGGAGCTCAGGTACCAGGCAATGAAGATAGCGCTTGTCTGCCCGTATGATTTTGCCTACCCGGGTGGCGTTGCCAATCACATTTCCGCGCTGGACGTCCGTTTCGTCCGTATGGGGCATGAAGTCAAGGTGATTGCGCCTGCGTCCCGAACCATCAAGGACTTCGGGGACAGGTTCATCGCCATTGGCCGTCCCTACCCGATTCCCAGTAGCGATTCCGTCATCCGCGTACCCATCTCGCTGCACCTGGCACCGTCGATAAAGGCAGTTCTGGCGAGAGAGAAGTTTGACGTTGTCCACCTCCACGAGCCCTTCATGCCGATGCTGTGTAGCGCCGTGCTGCGCTTCTCTGATTCCGTGAACATCGGCACTTTCCATGCCGCCCAGGGGAAGCCCGGGTACAACTGGGGGAGACCGATCAGTACCTGGATGATAAGACAGCGGCTGCACAAGCTCCACGGCAAGATCGCGGTATCAGAACCGGCCCGCGAGTTCCACAGCAGGTACGTGCCGGGACACTACGAGATCATACCCAACGGTGTTGACGTGACGCTCTTCAGCGATGGCGCCACTCCTATGGCGCCGCTCCGGGACGGCAAGCTGAACATCCTGTTCGTGGGGAGGCTTGAGTTCCGCAAGGGGCTGAACTACCTTCTCAATGCATTCCTGACGGTGAAGCAGGAGATACCGGAGTCCAGGTTGATCGTGGTTGGGCCGGGCACAAGGCTGAGGAAGCGCTACGAGAGGTGGATAGAGAAGACCGGCCTGCGGGACATAGTCTTCACCGGCTTCGTGAGCGAGCAGGACAAGGTGCGCTACTATCACACCGCGGACGTGGTGTGTTTTCCCGCCACCGGGCGGGAGAGCCAGGGGCTGGTCCTGCTTGAGGGTATGGCCGCTGGCAAGCCGGTAGTGGCCAGCAACATACCCGGCTATGCCAGCGTGATTGCCGACGGGGAGGACGGCATCCTGGTGCCGCCGCGGAACCACCCCGATCTGGCCCGGGCGCTAATAATGCTCCTGCGCGACGAAGAGATGCGGAGACGCCTGGGCGGCCGGGGAAAGGAGAAGTCCGCATCCTATAGCTGGGAGCTGGTAACGCGCCGGGTTATGGACTTTTACCTGCGGGTGACGGAGGAGGTCAGGGGGAAGGCATCCGCCGGTGCGAGGACTGCCTAGTGCAGGAGTTGCGGAATACGCCGCCGTCCAGCGGGCGTAACGGAAGCAGGAGCCGATGGCCACTCTGACCCAGGTCCGCAGGACCCTTGCCCACTACCTCACCGAGTCACTGGTGGGTCTGCTGGCGAGAACGTCCATCACGCCCAACACCATCACCTGGCTGGGCCTGTGTGTGTCCGCGGGTGCAGGGGTGCTGATCGGTTTCGGGCACACCTTCGCTGCTGGCTTCGTTATGCTTGCAGGGGGGTTCCTTGACATCATTGACGGGGCCCTGGCACGGCGCACCGGCCAGGCCAGCCGGTTCGGGGCGATCCTGGATTCCACCCTTGATCGCCTCGGTGAGGCAGCAGTCCTGCTCGGCTTGCTGGTGCTGTATGCGGGCCAGCAGTCGGTTGTCGGCACGGTGCTGGTGGGAATAGTGTGGGTGGCCTCTGTGCTGGTGAGCTACATACGAGCGCGGGCGGAGGCGATGGGACTGGGGTGCGAAGTCGGGCTTTTCACCCGTGGGGAGAGGGTCGTCGTTCTGGCGCTCGGGCTCCTGCTCAGCCGGATTGACAGCGCCTTGCTGGTTGCCCTGGGAATCGTGGCCACGCTCAGCGTGGTAACGGTGGTGCAGAGGTTGCTGCACGTGTGGCGACAGATCAGGGCTTGAGAGAGGAGGTACCATGCCCGTCATCACGGTAATCGGTGCGCAGTGGGGTGACGAGGGGAAGGGCAAGATAGTGGACATGCTGGCAGAGAAGGCGGACTTCGTGGTCCGCTTCTCTGGCGGTGACAACGCGGGGCACACCGTCATCAACCCGCTGGGCAGGTTTGCCCTGCACCTGGTACCTTCGGGCGTGTTCTCTCCTACCGCCACCTGTATTCTGGGCAACGGCATGGCCATCAACCCCGCGGTGCTGGTCGCCGAGATAGACGAGCTCCAGCAGCGGGGTATCGATACCTCCCGGCTGGTGGTGAGCGACCGTGCCAACCTCATCATGCCCTACCACACGCTACTCGACGGTCTTGAGGAGGAAGCCAGGGGCGGCAGGGCAATCGGCACCACCAGGAAGGGTATCGGCCCCGCCTTCTCGGACAAGGTAGCCCGACTGGGTATCAGGGCAGGAGACCTGCTCGACCGTGAGGGGTTCCGTGACCGCCTGGCGCACATCCTGGAGCACAAGAACAGCATCCTGACACGTGTGTACGGTGCCGAGCCCCTGTCACTGGAGGCTGTCTACAGCGAGTACTGCGGGTACGGTGACCGCCTGGCGCCATACATCCGCGAGACGACCGCGCTGCTGGACGAGGCCCTGCAACGAGACGCGGTGGTGTTGCTGGAAGGCGCCCAGGGAACCCTGCTTGACCCTGACTTCGGGACCTATCCCTACGGCACGTCCTCGCCACCGACGGCGGCAGGTGCTGCCCTGGGCGCGGGGATCGGTCCCGCCCGGCTCGGCCGTATCCTGGGTGTTTACAAGGCCTACTGCACCAGGGTGGGTACCGGCCCCATGCCGACCGAGCTCACCGATGAGACCGGCAACCTCATCCGGGAGCGTGCCCAGGAGTATGGCACGACAACCGGCCGGCCGCGTCGCTGTGGCTGGTTCGATGCCGTGGCGGGACGTTTCAGTCACGCGGTCAACGGCTTCACCGGCATGGTGGTCACGCGCCTTGACATACTGGACGGTCTGCCCCGGCTGAAGGTCTGCGTCAGCTACCGCGTTGATGGGCAGGAGATCCACCACTTCCCGGCAAGTGTGGATGTCCTGGAGAGGTGCCGGCCGGTCTACGAGGAGCTCTCCGGATGGCAGGACCCCATCACGGGGGTGAGGCAGTTCGAGCAGCTTCCGCCGCAAGCCCGGGGCTACCTGGAGAGGCTCGAGGAGCTTATCGGCTGCAAGGTGAAGATGGTATCCGTGGGTCCGGCGCGGGAGCAGACCATCGTTCGGGGCGATCTCGTCTAGATTGTACTCTTGAGTTCCGCTTGGGAGGACGCGCTGTGCATCCCGGAGGTGTGGAGAGCATCGGCTCGGCTGTCCTTGTCATTGGCAGCGGCACGGCGGGACTGAGGGCGGCCATCGCCGCCAGGAGACGGGGTGCCGATGTCCTGCTGGTGTCCGAATCACCGACCGGCTTCCGCAGCAACTCCGCCATCTCCCGCGCCGTCTTTGCCACCTCGGGGGTATGGACGGAGGCGGGTGATTCTCCCGACGCGCATCGTGAGGACATCATCTCCGGCGGGCGGAAGGTCGGCGATCCCGGCCTGGTAGCGGCCGTGACACGCGGCATACGGGAGCAGGTTGACGACCTTCAGGAGTTCGGGGTGGAACTGCAGCGGCGGGAGGACGAGCTACGCGTGGGCCGGGCGCCCGGACACTCCTTCCCGCGCCACCTCTCGGTCGCTGAGAACCGCGGCATCAATATCACCCGCCCGATGCGTCACTACGCCGTCGAAATAGGCGTACACTTCCTGGAAGGTGTCCAGGTTATCAGGCTGGTCCGTGACGGGGACAGGGTCGCTGGCGCGCTGGGGATAGACCCGCGCGGACAGGTGTATGCCGTGAGCGCCGGGGCGACCGTCCTGGCTACCGGCGGCGCGGGCAGGGTATACTTGAGAACGAACAACGCCGTAGGTACCACCGGGGACGGCTATGCTCTGGCCTACGAGGTCGGAGTGACCTTGCGGGACATGGAGTTCGTCCAGTTCTACCCCACCGCCTGGAGCGCGGACGGCGGCAAGATGTGCTTCTACGAGGGACTGCTGCCGCTCGGGGCTACCATCCGGAACGCGCTGGGAGAAGACATACTTGCCCGGTACGGCCTGGGTGACTTCGGCATGGTGACCCGCGACCGACTGGCACGGACGATAATGACCGAGATTATCGAGGGCCGGGGGATAGACGGCTGCGTGCTCTTCGATCTTTCCACTGTGCCGGAGGAGCGCGCCCCGGCACTGCCCGCGGTGCGCCGGATGAGTCAGTCGGTGATGCTGGACCGGGTACTGGTGGCGCCCACGGTACACTTCTTCATGGGTGGTATCAGGATAGCCGCTGACTCCGGCACCGGAGTGCCGGGCTTGTTCGCTGCCGGCGAGGTCTGCGGCGGTGTCCACGGGGCGAACCGGTTGGGAGGCAACGCCATCAGTGAGACCCTTGTATTCGGGACAATCGCGGGTGAGCATGCCGCCGCCTTCTCCGCCGCCAACGGGTCACCTGCCTTTACCGCAGACGAGGTGGACGCAGGCGTAGGTTGGCTGAAAGAGCTGGCTGCCGGCAGCCGACACGAGGGCGTGGAAGGGCTCTGGCAGTCCCTTCGCCGGACGATGTGGGATCGCGCGGGGGTTATCCGCGATTCTGCGGGCCTTGAGCGCGCTCTCGATGAGATTCAGGAGCTGCGGGCGCAGTTGGGAGCCGCATCGCTCACTGACAGTCGCGCCATATACCAGGCTGCCAAGCTGAGCAAGGCGCTGACCGTCGGCGAGATGGTGTGCCGGGCAGCTCTGATGAGGACGGAAAGCCGCGGCGCGCACTACCGCAGTGACCATCCGGGTGAGGACGACCGGAACTGGCTGAAGACCGTGGAGATACACCGGCGCGACGGTGAGATGGTCCTGACCGCCGTCCCCATCGCGGCCTGAGAACGCGCCGCCCCCTATACCGGCAGGTCTATCTGGTAGTCCTTCAAAGTGTCCCTGATCACGGCGGCGGTCTTCTCGTCCGGCTCGGTGAGGGGAAGCCTTGGCTTACCCACTCTGAAGCCCACCTGGTTGACGGCGTACTTCACCGGTATGGGGTTGGAGACGATGAAGAGCGCGTTCACTAGGGGCAGAAGATGACGGTGTATCTCGGCAGCTTGGGTCGCCTGGCCGTTGACGAAGCTGTGGATCATGTCACTGATCTGCTTGCCCACCAGGTGCGAGGCCACACTGATGACCCCGTAGCCTCCCAGCGCCAGTATCAGCAGGGTGTCGGTATCATTCCCGCTCCAGACACGGAAGTCCCTGGTGCCGCTGACAATCCTGGCCACCTGCTCCATGTTGCCGCTGGCCTCTTTGACGCCGATGATGTTGTCAACCTGGCTCAGCCTGATGGTGGTCTCGACTGACAGGCTGGTGACAGTTCGGGAGGGCACATTGTAGAGGATGCAGGGAAGGCTGGTGCTTTCGGCGATAGTGCGGAAGTGCTGGTAGAGCCCTTCCTGGGTGGGCTTGTTGTAGTAAGGCACCACCAGCAGGCAGCCGTCCACGCCTGCTTTCTCCGCTTCCCTGGTGGCTGCCACCGCCTCGGCGGTGCTGTTGCTGCCGGTGCCGGCGATGACGGCGGCGCGGTCACCCACGGCGGACTTTACCTCGGCAAAGATGCGCTGCTCCTCTTCACGGACCAGGGTCGGTGATTCCCCGGTAGTGCCGACCACCACCAGGCCTTCACTACCGGAGTCGAGCAGGGCGAGGGCCAGCTTCTTTGCCTGCTCGTAGTCAACCTCTCCTTTATCGTCAAAAGGGGTCACCATGGCGGTGAGCAATCGTCCCGGGTCAACCATCTTGTCTACCTCCCCGAGATAGCCAGTCTCTCCTGATCATTTCTTCGGCGATCTGCACCGTGTTGAGGGCGGCTCCCTTACGCAGGTTGTCGGAGACCACCCACATGGCCAGCCCGTTGGGGTGGGATGCGTCCTGCCGGATACGGCCAACGTATACTTCATCGGTACCGGCGGCCAGCCAGGCTTGCGGGTACAGGCTTACCGACGGGTCGTCCAGCACCTTCACTCCCGGTGCCGCCGCCAGGAGCTCACGCGCTTCGTCGGAAGACATCGGCCGGCTGAACTCCACGTTGACCGCCTCGCTGTGCCCGGTGAAAACCGGCACTCGCACACACGTCGCCGAGACCACGATTTCAGGGGCGTGCATGATCTTTCTGGTCTCCTCCACCAGCTTCCACTCCTCCCGGGTATAGGCGTTGTCCAGGAAAACATCGATCTCCGGCAGTACGTTGAAGGCGATCTGGTGTGGGTAGACGCTGGGCACGGCCGCCTGGCCTGCCAGGACCTGGCGGGTCTGCGTGGTCAGCTCCTCCACTGCCGCGGAGCCGGTCCCGGAGACTGACTGATACGTGTCCACCACAACGCGCTTGATGGGATTGGCGCGGTGGAGTGGGTACAGGGCGACCACCATCTGTATGGTGGAGCAGTTCGGGTTGGCGATGATCCCCTGGTGCCACCTGATATCCTCGGGATTGACCTCCGGCACTACCAGGGGAACGGAGCGGTCCATTCTGAAGGCGGCGCTGTTGTCAATCACCACGGCACCTGCGGATGCGGCAATCGGTGAGAACCGGCGGCTGATGTCGCTCCCCGCCGAGAAGAGGGCGATGTCAATGCCTCCGAAGGATTCAGGGATGGTCTCCTCGACCTCGATCTCCTGGTGCCGCACGAACAGCTTTCTGCCCGCGGAGCGGTCCGACGCCAGCAGCTTCACCGAGGCCATCGGGAAGTCGCGCTGCTCCAGAACCTTGATGAACTCCTGGCCGACGAGGCCGGTGGCACCGACGATCGCGACCCGGTGCTGTCTCATCACAGCTTCTCCAGGCCCAGCAGGGCATCCAGCCCGCGGATCAGTCCCTTTCGCCTGACGACCTCTTTGACCGCCAGGATGACGCCGGGCATGAAGCACTCGCGGCTGATGGTGTCGTGGCGTATGGTGAGGGTCTGCCCGGGTGCGCCGAAGAGCACTTCCTGGTGGGCGAGCAGGCCGGGAAGGCGAACGCTGTGGATGTTCACGCCTTCCACCGCCTCGCCACGGCCGGGCAGGTTCTGCTCGGCAGCCGGCGACTTGAGGAACGGCTTTCCCCTTGCCCTGGCCATCTGCCGGGCGGTGTTCAGGGCGGTGCCGGAGGGCGCGTCTGCCTTGCGGTCATGGTGGAGCTCGGTTATCTCGGCGTAGTCCAGGTACCGGGCAGCAATAGCGGCGAGGTGCATCATGACCACCGCTCCCAGGGCGAAGTTCGGTGCTACCACCGCGCCGATTCCGCTGGTGCTGGCCAGGGTATCTATTTCGTCGATCTCGGCGGGGCTCAGGCCGGTGGTCCCGATCACCAGGTTCACCTTTCCAGGGGCGGCGATGCGTACCGCGGGCATGGTGGCGCTGGCGGTGGTGAAGTCTACCAGGACCTCTGGCTTACACTCGGTGAGGATACGTTCCAAGTCGGCAGAGAACGGGACGCTTGCCGAGCCGTCGGGCATATCAAGCCGGTCAGTGGTGGTTTTCACCTCGGTGGCGCCAACCACCTCGGTGTCCGGCTCACGGCAGAGGGCGTTGAGAATCTCCCTGCCCATCCTCCCCAGCGCACCCTGGACGGCAACTCTGATCGGGCTCATCTCGTGACTCCTGCGTCCTAGCGTCGCCATCTGCTGCCGCCGGTATGGGGACGGTGTGGTGGCCGGGAGTCTCCCCGTCTGTGCGGGGGGCGGCTGTCGGAGGGCGGTTGCGGTCTCTGCTCGTTTCCTTGGGCAGACCCCGCCTTCTCGAAAACGGCCTTTCGGGAGAGGGCGATCTTGCCGTCCTCCACCCGTATTACCTTCACCGTTATCTCGTCACCGACCTTGACCACGTCCTCCACCGAGGGCACGCGGTAGTCGGCCAACTCGCTGATATGGACCATGCCTTCTTTGCCGGGCAGGATCTCCACGAAAGCGCCGAAGCTGAGCACGCGGGTAACCTTGCCGGTGTATATGCTGCCGACCTCGATGTCCTTGGTGAGGCCTTCGATTATCTGCACCGCCCGTTGAGCGCTTTCCTCGTCAGTTGAGCCTATCACGATCGTGCCGTCGTTCTGGATGTCAATGGTGGTCTTGGTCTCGTCCTGGATGGAGCGGATCATCCTTCCACCGGGGCCGATGACCGCTCCGATCTTGTCGGTGTCGATCTGCATTTTGTACATGCGGGGGGCATAGCGGCTGACGTCAGGGCGACTCGTGCTGATGGTGCGGTCCATCACCTCAAGGATGCTCATGCGGGCGTCATGGGCCTGGTGCACTGTCGCTCTGACGATGTCCAGGCTGAGGCCCTTGAGCTTGGTATCCATCTGTACCGCAGTGATTCCTTCCGAAGTACCGGCCACCTTGAAGTCCATGTCCCCGTAGAAGTCTTCTATACCCTCCAGGTCAGTGAGCACAGTATAGCGCCCGTCGGCATCGGTGATTAGACCCATGGCGATACCGGCCACGGCCCTGGTCACGGGAATACCGGCATCCATGAGCGAGAGACTACCGGCGCAGACACTGGCCATGGAGGTGCTGCCGTTGGAGCTGAGCACCTCCGAAACGAGCCGGATGGTGTAAGGGAAGGCCTCGTCCTGCGGCAGTACCGGCGACAGCGCCCGCTCGGCAAGCGCGCCGTGGCCGATCTCCCGCCGCCCGGGTCCGCCTACGCGTCTCACCTCGCCGGTAGAGAAGGGCGGGAAGTTGTAGTGATGGATGAAGCGCTTGGACTCCTCTATGCCCAAACCGTCAAGCTGCTGCTCCTTCTTGATCGAGCCGAGCGTGGTGATCGCCAGCACCTGGGTGAGCCCGCGGCTGAACAGCCCCGAGCCGTGGGTACGGGGCAGGATGCCCGCTTCGCAGCTGATGGGGCGTATCTCGGTGGCGGAGCGCCCGCTTATGCGTCTTCCCTGGTCCAGGACACCAGCTCTCAGGATACTCCTGGCTTCGGAGTTGAAGGCGGTTACCAGGTCTTCACGGGAGAATTGCTCTCCAAGTGTCTCGATAAGCTCCTCCTGCAACTCGTTCATGGCCGCTTCGCGCTGGTTACGGTCCTGCAGGTACAGGGCCGCTTCCAGCCTCCTGCGGAGGAGAGAACCCACTGCCGAGGTCAGCTCCTCATCGGCGGTGACCGGGGCGGGCGGCTCCAGCTTGGGTTTACCGAGCTCCTGCCGCATCTCCTCCTGTAGCCTGATGATTTCCTGGTTAGTCTGGTGTCCGAGCTCTATAGCCTGCAGAATCAGGTCTTCGGGAACCTCGCTGGCGCCCGCCTCGATCATGGCAACAGCATCGTGGGCACTCGCGACCACCACGTCCAGTGGGCCCGTCTCCATCTCCATGAGAGTGGGGTTGACAACGAGCTCACCCTCCCGGTAGCCGACATGGACCGCGCCAACAGGCCCGGCAAAGGGTACCTCGGACATGGTCAGCACTGCCGAGCTCCCGATGAGGGCGAGGATATCGGGGTCATTCTCGTGGTCCACAGATAGAACGGTAATGATAAGCTGGATGTCACGGCGCCACTCTTTGGGCAGAAGTGGACGTATGGAGCGGTCCGTGAGGCGACTGGTAAGGGTGGCCTCCTGGCTGGGCCTTCCCTCACGGCGGATGAAGCCGCCGGGAATCTTGCCGGCAGCATAGAGCCTCTCCTCGTAGTCCACTGTCAGGGGCAGGAAATCCACCCCTTCCCTGGGGGTGTCACTGACGCACAGGGTGACAAGGACAACCGTGTCACCATACCGCAGGGTAACCGCTTCGTCTGCCTGGGCTGCCAGCTTGCCGGTCTCAATCAAGAGGCTTCTGCCTCCGGCCTGGCACTCAAATTTTCGGGTTTCTGACAATACTTCCTCCTGCTGCTGGTTCTGGCTGCACAATCCGCCGCCTGGCACGCAGCTCGTGCCGAGCATGGCCCCCTTGACCGGCAGCAGGGCTCCCTTCTCTGCACTGGTGCACGGCGGTTCCCGCACCGACGGCCTGCTCAATCTGCACTATGTCCAGGCCCTACCTGTGCGCAGCACAGGCCCTACTTGCGCAGTCCAAGACGCCTGATGAGCTTGTGGTACCGGCCTACGTCTTCCCGGCTGAGATAGGATAGCAGCCTTCTTCGCTGCACCACCAGGCCCATGAGGCCACGCTGAGAAGCATAGTCGTGACGGTTGGCCACCATGTGTCTGGTCAGCCGGTTTATCCTGTCGGTCAGCAGTGCCACCTGCACTTCGGTAGACCCGGTATCACCTTCGTGCAGCGCGTGTTCTTCTACGATTTCTTTCTTTCTTACACTGGTCAAGCTATGCTCCTCTGGTGACGCAGAATGTACGCAAAAGCCACTAAATTATAGCACACCGCTAGTGTAGCGTAAAACTCGTGTGCGAAAGGTGCTGCCGTATTCACCAGCTTCCGGGACCCTGAAAGCAAGAACCGGCCTGGATGCCGGGGAATCATCCCCCATCCGCCAGCCGGTTGTGCAAACCTGGATAAAACCAGCCCCCGGATTCTACTTCTGCGAGTCCTCTTCCAGTACGACCCGGGCATCCACCGCCACCGCGCCATCCTTGTACCCGAAGATCGGGTTCAGGTCCAGCTCCTTGATATCGGGCGTATTCTCTACAAAATCGGATACCTTGAGTATGAGATTCTCAAGATTGGCCACATCCACAGGTTCCTGTCCTCGGTAACCCTCAAGTAGTGGATACCCCTTTATCTCGCGGATCATCTCGGCGGCGTCACGCTTGACCAGGGGAACAATCCGGAAGGACACGTCCTTGAGTATCTCCACCAGGACTCCGCCGAGGCCGAACATTATCACCGGTCCAAACTGGGCGTCCTTGGACATGCCTACGATGATCTCCACCCCAGGGCGGGCCATCTTCTGCACGGAGACTCCCTGGATACTGGCATTCGGAAACGCCTGCTTGATGGCCTCCATTATCTCGTCGTACGCCTTGCCGACTGCCTCTTCCGTTTCCAGTCCCAGCCTGACCCCGCCAGCGTCACTCTTGTGGACCACATCGGATGAGGCTATTTTCAGTACCACCGGAAACCCGAGCTCCTTGCTGATGGAAATTGCCTCTTCCCGGCTCGTTGCCAGCCTGGTGTCAACCACGCTTATCCCGGCCTGCTTTAGCAGGTCCTTCGCTTCCACCTCGGTAAGCAGCGTCCTGCCCTCGCTCCTGGCGCGACCTATTATGTCCTGCCCGATCATAGAAGCCTTCCTCCGAATCAGGATTCAACCTGGCCAGTTTAGCAGATATTAGCATTATTTACCAGCAAGCCGCAACGCGCTCCGGTCCGCTCGGTGGCTACTTATCGGTACACCTGGGTACGTGCTCAAACCTGATCCGGAGTACCTTGCGCGTGTCTGCCGTGGCCTTCGCCCGGTCATCTATGCGCCACCCTACCACCCACACGATCCGTCCCTGTGAGCAGACCACCGGAACACGGGACCGCCACGAACGCGGGATGTGAGCGTCTATCATGAACTCGCCCAGCTTCTTCTGCTCGGCCATACCCAGTGGCTGGAAACGGTCTCCTGGCCGTCGCGCCCGCACCGTGATCCTGCCGCTGACCACGGTGGCGTCCAGAGAGACAGCGAGGTCACCACCCCTGGTCTGCCCGCCGGTATCCACTGCCGTTTCGACTCGCCATCCCGGTATCTCGGTTACGCCGGGCACATTCAGGTCGTGCTCCCCCTTGAGCACCGGAAACGGGCACAGCGCGGCGGGGTCGGTGCTCAGCAGGTATCGATCATATTCCACCGTGAAGAATAGGCCTGCGGGCAAGCTGATACGCCTCCCTGCAGGTGCATCCAGGACTGCCAGCATCTCCTCGATGTGGCGTGCCTCGACGTCCATCAGACTACCCAGGAACTCTTCCAGCGCGCGACGCAGCAGGTTGCGCCGGAGGCCCGGTGGGAGCTCCAGTAGCCTCTGTTTGTCAAATACCGCCGCCCTTCTTTCCATGCGGACGACGGCATTCCAGTGGCAGTCAGTCTCCTGCTGCAGAAACGCCATATCGTCACCGGCGATCCGGGCGATACGGACCAGGGCCCCGGATATCCGTGGGTTATACTCTCTCAGGACTGGCAAGAGGTGATGGCGCAGGCGATTCCGCAGGGGAGACAGGCTGAAGTTGGACGTGTCTACCCGGGGCCGAAGACGCTGTCTCCGGCAGTATTCCGCGGTCTCGGCACGGCTCACCTCAAGCAGCGGGCGCACCACGGTAATGTCACCGGAGGTGGTGTGCCAGCGGCTCACCGGTAGCAGCCCCCGCAGCCCCGCAGTACCGGTCCCGCGCAAGATGTGCATCAGGACCGTCTCCACGTGGTCGTCCCGGGTATGGCCCACCGTAACCCGGCTGGCCCCCTCCTTTCGGACTACCTCCGCAAGAAAGGCATAGCGCACCTCACGCGCTGCCTCCTCCAACGTAACGTTAGCGGCGGCATGGTATGCCCGGACATCGCGCTCCTCTACCGTTGCCGGGATACCCAGACGCCGGGCCAGGCCGGCTACGTAGCGCGCGTCCGCACGGGATTCGACTCCTCGAAGCCGGTGGTCGAGATGAGCAACGTGCAGCTCCACACCCAGCTGCTCCCTCATTCTCACCAGCAGGTAAAGAAGGCATACCGAGTCCTGCCCTCCGGAGACGGCTACCACCAACCGGCCAGCCGGGGGTACCAGCCCCTGGGAACGGATGGAGCGAAGCACCCGCTCTTGCAGCCGTTCCTGGAGGTTCCGCCTCATGGTCATCGGCTCAGGCCTATTCGGAAGAACTTCATGGTGCAGGCGTGTACGCGGCTATGAGGGCCTGGGGCTATCGGGGCGCGGTGGACCGCGCACGAGCGTCCAGGATGAGCCTTGTCCGCCGTATCGCTCGAGGGTGTTCGGTGAAGCCCAGGGCAGCCACCACCTGCTCTGGTCTTCCCGAGCCGGTGCTGTCGCAGCGCAGCCTCATGCCTATCGTACACCCCCCAGCTTCACAATCAATCAGCCACACATCGTCGATCAGGGCGCGGAGATCGTAGTCACGCCGTCCGGTATCACGGTAGTGATGCCAGGGCAGTCTCTCTCGTGCCAGCAGACCAGATATCCGCCCCTCAATCTCCGTGGCAGCCAGGCCCGTATCGATCAGTACCTCGTACTCGGCAAAACGCACCTGCGATTGCAGGGAAGGCGTGTCAAGTGGTATCGGGTGGACGTCCCGGACGGTCATACCCGCAGGCAGTTGCTGGCCCACCGCGGCAGCAAACCAGTGCGGCGACACCTGGTTGGCCAGGGTCACATCCATCATCTCCACGTCGCTGGTAATCCCAACAGACAGGGGCGCCGCCAGAGAGATGCGGGGGTGAGGCGTGAACCCCTCGGAGTAGGCCAGGGGAATACGTGCGCGTCTGAACGCCCTCTCCCACAACCTGAGAATGTCCAGGTGAGAGATGAACTTGAGCGCGTTTCCACGGCTGAACCTAATCCGGAGTCGCTGCATGCTCTTCCCTGGTCAATACTATCTTCTCGATCTTGACCCCGCGCATCTCGGACACCACCAGCTTCATGTCCTTGTACCGCACCTGCTCGTTGGGATGGGGGACTCGCCTGAGCAGGTTGAGCACGAAGCCGGCCACGGTCTCGTACTCCCCTTCCGGCAATCCCAGTCCCATCTCATCATTGGCCTCCTCAATGTGCATCCCGCCGTCGATCTCAAAGGTGTGGGCGTCGATTGCCTCGTAGTCCTTCTCCACCGTAGCGAGCTCGTCGCCGACCTCACCGACGATCTCCTCGACTAGCCGGCTGAGCATCACGATGCCCGATGTACCGCCGAACTCGTCAACCACTACCGCCATCCGGTAGCTACTGTCCCGCATCTCGGTGAAGAGCTCGCTGATGAGCTTGGTTTCGGGTGTGAAATAGGCCGGACGGAGGAGCTCATCAATGGGACTCTGCCGGTTGATGGCACCCTTCGCCTCGGCCATGAGGACGTCCTTGATCGCCAGGATACCGACGACATTGTCCATGTTGTCGCGGTACACCGGAAAGCGTGACCTGGGAAACTGGGAGTAGAGCGCCAGAAAGTCAGCCACCTTTGAGCCTTCCTCAATAGCGACCACCTCGGGGCGTGGCACCATTACCTCGCGTACCCGCCGGTCCCCGAAGTCGAAGACCTTGTGCAGCATTCTCGCCTCGGACTCCTCCACCGTGCCGTTTCGGTGCCCCACCGCAATCATGTTGCGGATCTCCTCCTCACTTGCCAGGGACCTCGGCACCGGCGTTCCCCCCACCAGTCTGCTCAGGCCGGAGGCTATCCAGCTAAGCACTAGCACGAAAGGCAGCAGTAACCACTGAAGTACCTCTATCGGGCGGGCAAACGCCAGTGATAGTCGCTCGGCGTGCGTGGCGGCGATCGTCTTGGGGATGGTCTCGCTGAAGACCAGCAGGATGACGGTTATTGCCATCGTGGCGACTAGCACCCCCTGTTGCTCGGACATGTACTTGACTGCCAGGGCGGTAGCCAGGGCGGCCGTGGCAGTGTTCACCAGGTTGTTGCCCAGCAGTATGATTGACAGGAGTCTCTCCGGGCGCCCGATCAGACGGGACACCCGGTCGGCCCCCCGAAGCCCGGTGCTATTCAGGTGCTGCGCCCTTACCCGCTGGAGTGAGAAGAAGGCTATCTCCGAGCTCGAGAAGAACGCAGATAGCAGGAGACACACCGCCAGCAGAAACAGGTACACCACGTCCATGCCTGACATCTCAGCCGGCCCCGGTCTCACCGCGGGAGGGCCTACTCTCCCGCGTGAGCAGTATCCTCTCGATCTTCTTGCCCCGCATCTCGGTTATCACTATCTTCAGGTCGCGATATCTCAGTTGCTCGTTGGCCCTGGGTATACGTCCGAGCAGGTACAGGATGAAGCCGGCTACGGTCTCATACTCGCCTTCAGGCAGGTCCAGACCCAGCTCCTCGTTTGCCTCCTCGATGCGCATACCGCCGTCCACCTGGAAGGTGTAGGCGTTGATCACCTCGTAGTCCTTCTCCACCGCGGCGAGCTCGTCTCCCACCGGCCCAACGATCTCTTCCACAAGCCGTGTCAGGCTGACAATCCCGGCCGTTCCCCCGTATTCGTCTACCACCACTGCCATGCGGTAGTTCCGGTCACGCATCTCGCTGAAGAGCTCGCTGATGCGGTTGGTCTCGGGAGTGAAGTGGGCCGGGCGGACGAGGTCATCTATCACGCTCTGGCGGTTGATCGTGCCGGTTGCCTGAGCCATGAGGACGTCCTTGATTGCCAGGATGCCGATGACATTGTCCATGTTCTCTCTGTACACCGGGAACCGGGAGAGCGGGTGCTCCGCGTAGAGGGCCAGGAAGTCACCCACCCGGGACCCCTGCTCGATGGCCACCACCTCGGGGCGCGGCACCATTACCTCGCGTACGGGCCGGTCACCGAACTCGAAGACCCGGTCCAGGAGGGCGGCCTCGGCATGCTCCATCTCGCCTTGCTGCTGCCCCACTGATATCATCGTGCGGATCTCATCGTCGGTCACCAGGGAGCCCGGGGCTGGCCTTGCCCCGACCACACCGCTGAACCAGGTGGCCATCCGGCTGAGCACCAGGACGAAAGGCGCCAGCAACCATGCTACCACCTCCAGGGGACGCGCGTAGGTGAGGGAGAGACGCTCACTGTGCAGGGCGGCGATCGTCTTGGGCGTGGTCTCACAGAAAACGAGCAGGACTACCGTCAGGCCTGCAGTCGCAATCAGGACGCCCTGGTCTGGCCATATGCCGATGCACAGGGCGGTGGCGAGAGCGGCTGCCGCGGCATTGACGAAGGTGTTGCCCAGAAGCACGGTGGACAGCAGCCTCTCTGGCCGGCTGACCATCCTGGCCACGCGCTCAGCGCCCCGCACCTTGGCATCAACCAGGTACTCCAGCCGCAGCTTCTGCAGCGAAATGAAGGCGGTTTCCGAGCTGGAGAAGAAAGCGGAAAGCAGAAGACTCAGGACAAGAAGCGCCAGGTACAGCGTTTCTACACTAGACAGATACCATCACCTCGCCGGTACCCATCAGCCCCCAACATTGATGCTGTAATGATAGCATCGGCGGGGGACGCTGTCAAAAGCGGCCCGGGGTGCTCTGGCGGTTGGGCGTAGCTCGGAGAGGTAGCCTGTTTGCGTAAAGGCGGGAGTTCGGGTATTATTGGGAGTCCTGAAATCTGAGCCGCCGCAGGAGAGGAGGAGCTGACATGGAGTTCGAGACCGTTCTGTACGAGGTAAAGGAGAACATTGCCACCATCACCATGAACCGGAGCGAGAAGATGAACGCTCTGAACCACCAGCTGTGGGATGACTTGATTGCCGCCTTTGACCAGGCAGAGAATGACCGTGAGGTGAGGGTAGTCATCCTGCGCGGTTCGGGGAGAGCTTTTTGCAGCGGGTGGGACCTCAGAGGAAGCTACTACATCAGCGTCCCGGAGGGGTATGAACAGTGGACTACCGGCAACGCTCTCAGTACCCTGCGGCGCATCAGTGAGCGGTACCTCAAGATAATGAACCTGCCCAAGCCTGTCATCGCCCAGGTGCATGGCTACTGTCTTGCTGCGGGCTGCTACCTGGAGATGCTGTGTGACGTAGCCATTGCCGCCGAGGATGCCATGTTCGGACACCCCGTGGGCCGGGGTGGGGTGGACAGTATGCCTCTGTGGATAACCTACCTGGGGGCGCGAAAGGCCAAGGAACTGCTGATCACCCAGCAGATCATTGACGGTAAGGAGGCGGCTCGCATCGGCCTGGTCAACCGGGCAGTGCCAGCAGACAAGCTTGAGGAAGAGGTCTGGAACCTGGCAAAGAGCCTCACCGAGGCCCCGCCGGATGCGCTGGCCGTCCAGAAGGAGGCCTTCAACACACACCTGGACATCATGGGCAGAGGAGCTCTGTTTGCCTATCACCGTCAGCTGAACGCCTTGGGGCGGGTAGGCAGAGCGGGCGGTGGCCTTGATCTTGAGGCCTCACGTCAGAGGACCAGGGCACAGCAGCAGGACTGAGGAGATGCGGCCGGGGACCAGATGTTCGCAGGTACCGTGCCGGCCATAAGTCTCTCCCCATGACAAAGCGAGATAGAGAGTGCCCCTGCACTTGACAGGGAGCACCGGTGCCCGGCAAGCCTGGCATTGCACGGTGGGGATACCGCAGGGAGAGCAGGTTCACCGCGAGGAGGCAGGGCGATGGCGAGGATGGTTGCCTGCTAAGGCCTGGTGTGTAGCCAGTGCCCCACTCTGGTTGCCACCAGGGGTAACGACGGTGCCGCAAGGGAGAGAGTGGCCCGGGAGTGGAGCCAGACGTTCAACGCGGACATCAGGCCCGTGGACATCAACTGCGTCGGGTGCCCCTCGGACACGGGGCCGTTATTCGGCTACTGTGCCACCTGCGGCATTCGCGTGTGTGCCCGCGAGCATGGGATCGAGACCTGCGTGGTGTGCGCCGACTATCCCTGCGAGCAGCCGACGCGGTGGTTCTCCCGGGTGCCCGAGGCAAAGGCTACCCTGGAGAAGATGAGGGGAGCATCATAGCGTCAAGCGCTACCCTCACTACCAGTCCACTACCACGCCGCGCTCCTGGAGAAGCGGGATGAGCGTGTTCACCGACCTGCCGTCCAGCGGGTTGCCGCCCACCCACAGCCAGGTAGGGGCCGCCAGGTTCACCAGGGGGGAGATGTCGGCGATACGGTTGTCATCCAGGAAGAGCGCGGTCAGCCCGGTCATGGGCGCCAGGGAGGACACATCGGTTACGCGGTTGCCGCTCAGGTTAAGAGAGGTCAAGTGGGCGAGTGAGGCAAGCGGAGAGATATTCTCTATCCGGTTGCCCCCCAGGCTAAGCGAGGTAAGGCTTGTGAGTGAAGCCAGCGCGGAGATGTCCTCTATGTGATTATCGGTGAGGCTGAGAGAGGTAAGGCTGGTGAGTGAGGCCAGGGGGGAGATGTCTTCAATCTGGTTGCTGCCCAGCCTGAGTGTTTGCAGGCCGGTCAGGGTTTGCAGGGGGGAGACATCGGATATCCCCGTCCCGGTGAGGTCGAGCGAGGTGAGGTTGGGGAATGAGGCAAGCATCGAGAGGTCAGGGAGTGGACTGCCGCTCAGGTCCAGGGAGGCAAGGTCGGTAACCGGTGCCAGTGGTGACAGCTTTCCGGTGTGATCAGCACTGATGATGGGCGTGCCCAGGTTGGTCGAGAGGGTGGCCAGAGCCACCAGGCAGGCAATCGAGCCCGCGGCGATAATCTTGCCGGACACCCGTTTGTTTCTGGCCAGGTAGTGAGTTGCGATTCCCATGAGTCTTAGCTGCCCCCTTACATGATCTTCCGTTCGCTCTGATTGTGCCTCATTGCCCGCGAACGCGGCCTAAACACCGGCGGCATTTGTCTAAAGGTTTCCTAAAGCCATTTCGGGAACACGGCAACTCGGAGGTGATTGCCGTGGCCGGGGTGGAAGAGTGACCCCGGGGAGCGCGGGCCAACACTGCTGGTGCTGAACTCCGCTGAGGGTCAGCCGCCCGGGGGGCAGCAGTGCCGCGGGCAGATGCATGCCCAAGCGGAGGGCGCTATCAGCGTACCGGTGTGCTGGAGCGCCTTATTCGGTACGGGTCTTGTGAGTGAGCGGAGAGCGGCCCGGCGGCTCATTCATCTTGACACGCCATGGGTGTGGGCTTATGATGGCCGTGCCAGTAATCCTCCTGTGGATGGCCTGCCGGACTGGCCCCAGCAGCTGGTAATGCGAGAGTGAAGGGAGACCTGCAATGTGGGATGCCGCGAAGTGTGACCTGTGTGGCGATTGCCTGGTCAAGTGCCTGTGGGTGGACTATGACCGTGACAAGGCGGTGAGCGAGATCAGGGCGCTAATGGAGGGGAAAAACGCCGAGATTGTCGGCAGGTGTGTGACCTGCTGCGCCTGTCGGGAGTACTGCCCTACCGGGGCTGACCCCTTCAACCTTATAATGGGGGCGATCGAGAAGGCAGGCGTCTTTCCGGTGAACCAGGAGGAGCTCATTGCCGGCAGCTTCGCCGTACCCGGTGAGGTATCACCGGGCGATCCGGACAAGCCTGCGCTCTCGCTATGCACGATGGGGCGCTATCTCTCCGACGAAAACCTTGGCGGTCAGCTCTTCGAGGGAATGACGCTGGTCAGGGGAGGCGACTATTACTGTCTCATCGGGTGGGAGCATTCCGGCTTCGAGAGCCCGATAGAGAGGTACGCCCAGAGGTTCATCGACAATCTGGCCAGCCTGGACCGGGACATTGTCTTCCTCCACGATGACTGCTATGCCATGGTCCACGCCAAAATCAGGGACTACGGCATAGAGGTGCCGTTCAGGTACGTGCACCTGTTCCAGTACCTGCGCGACTACCTGAGAGACCACCGCAACAGCATCACCAGGTTAGGCAAGAAGATTGCCTACCAGCAGCCGTGCGCGTCGCGCTACACTCCGGAGAAGAACGTCTACCTGGACGAGATACTGGAGCTCATCGGGGTCGAGCGCCCGCCCAGGAAGTACGAGCGGGAGACGGCACTGTGCTGCACCGCGCCCATCATCCGCACCGACGTGGACCGTGCGGTGGAAGCCCAGGAGAGGAACGTCAGAGACGCGATTGACTGCGGGGCCGATGCCCTGCTCACTCTCTGCCCGGTCTGCGATCGCGTCATGCGGCGGCCCACCGGGCAGCTCGGCCTGGCCAAGGTCTACATCACCGACCTCTGCCGCATTGCCCTGGGCGAGAAGGAGTGGCCGACCGAGGCCGGGTAGGCAGTGGTAGCCAGGTCCCGGCTAGACGTCATCCTCCAGGGCAGCCTTACCCGCCAGGGCAAGGGCCTCATCCTCGTCCTCGTGGCGGCCGCTGGTACCTATGGCGCCAACGACCACGTTGCCTGACCTTATGCAGATACCGCCGTGTACCACCGTTAGGCGGTGGTCGTCATACCAGGCTACGTCCTTGCCCGCGCCCTTGAACCACTGGTTTATGTTGCGGGTGTCATTGCCGAAGGCCGCCGCGGTGTAGGCCTTGTTCTGGGCCATGCGGGCGGTCAGTGCGCTGGCACCGTCCATGCGCGCGAAGCTTATCAGGTTGCCCCAGGCATCCACCACCGCCACCGACATCGGCCTGGGGTCCTTGGCCGCCTCCTGGAGCATGGCCCTTACCGCCTTTTCGGCCTCAGCCAGACCCAGGCTCTTCCTCTCAATCATCAGCTCTACCCTCCTTGCTTTTGTGTGTCACTCCCATGCGCTGCATATCAGTCGAGGATGTCTCTTGCCAGCATCTCCCGGTGGTAATCGGCGTCTCCCAGCATGACCTCGGTCGCCTTGGCGCGACGGTAGTAGAGGGGCAGGTCATGGTCTTCCATGAAGCCCACCCCACCGTGGATCATCATCGCCCGCTGGGTGACCTCGGTATAGCACTCGCTGGCGAAGGCCTTGGCGGCAGAGACCTCGGCGGCACAGGGTAGCCCCTGGTTTATGCGCCAGGCAGCCTCGCTGGCCAGGGAGCGCGATGCCTCAATGGCCACCGCCATGTTGGCACAGTGGTGCTGCAGCGCCTGCATGCTCCCGATGGGCCGCCCAAACTGGATCCGCTGCCCGGCGTAGTCCACCGTCATCTCCAGCACCCGCTGGGCGCCGCCGTTCATGTCCGCGCAGAGGGCAACCGTGGCTATCTGTAACGCTCGCTCAACCCCACTCCACCCCAGGTGCGGCTCGCCTACCACCCTGTCTGCGGGCACGAGCGTGTCCTCGAACACGACCTCGCACTGATGGTCGCGGCCGAGCGTCCTCAGGGGATTGCAGGTGATCCCCGGTGAGCGTGCGTCCACGAGGAAGGTGATCATGCCCTCACCGGGCGCGGCACTGTCCTGTGTCCGGGCAACGCATAGGACGTAGTCAGCCACGTGGGCGTAGGGAACAAACAGCTTTGCACCGCTTATGACATAGCCGTCTCCCTTTGGTAGAGCGTGGACGCTCATTGAGGCGGGGTCATACTCTACTCCCGGCTCGCTGACGGCCAGGGTCAACAGTGTCTCACCGCGAGATACCGCCGGCAGGACCTGCTCCTTCTGTGTCTCGCTGCCGGAGTGGAGCAGGTACGTGGTGCCCATTACCACTGTCGGGAAGAAGGGCCCGGGCAGAAGCGCCCGCCCCATCTCCTGGAGGAGCACGGTGAGGTCCAGGAAGGTGCCGCCACTGCCCCCGTAGCGTTCGGGAAGGGCCAGACCCATCCACCCCAGGTCGGCCATCTTCCTCCACAGGCCGGGGGAGTATCCCTTCTCGTCCTCGGCCATCTCCCGGACGTGCGATTTCGGACACTCACGCTCAAGGAAATCACGGGCCGAGCTCCTGAGCATCTCCTGTTCTTCGGTAAGGGCGAAGTCCATGTTGAACCCTCCTCGTCTATCTACTCACCACGCCGGCGGTAGCCGGAGCGCCTCGGTGGCTATCAAGCTCTTGATATAGGAAGGACCGGCACGCTGCATGAGCTGGAGAGCGGCCTGTCGGTACAGGGTCTCCATAGCACCGCGGAGAGGCGCATGCTTCTCCCTCAGCGCGAGCTGCCCCGCCATGCCCAGCACCTGCATGGCGGTGTTGACGAACCTTACCCAGGCCTCCACGTGGAAGACCCTGGCCTTGGCGGATATCTCGAACAGGTCCAGCCCGGCATCCTCCATGTGAGCCATACGGTACATCAGCAGGCGGACGGTCCTGGCATCAGTGGCCATGCGGGCCAGCTTCTGCCGCACCTCGGGAATCTCCGTGAGCAGACGCCCGTTCCGCCGCCCCTCGCGGGCGTACTGTACCAGGTCGCCCAGGACACGGCGCATGCTACCACTCTCGGCACCCTGCTCCTTGTTCCAGTAGAAGGGCTTGTCCTCCAGGTAGTAGTCCCAGCCTCGGTTCTCCTCGCCCAGGAGACTGGTGGCCGGTACCCGCACATCGTCCAGGAAGATTTGGGGGGTGGTCTGGCCGCTCATGGCAAGCTGGGGGCTTACGGTCACTCCCGGGGTGGAGTTTTCCAGTATGAACAGGCTGATCCCTCGCTCCGGCGGAGCGTCAGGGTCGGTTCTTGCCATGAGAAGAGTGTGGCGGTAGGTCTGGGCATCATGCACCCACATCTTCTGGCCGTTGATGACGTAATGGTCCCCTTCGCGCACGGCGCGGGTCTGTATGGCCGATAGGTCGTTGCCTGCCTGGGGCTCGGAGTAGCCCTGACCGCAGAATATCTCGCCGCGGGCGATCCTGGGCAGGTACTCTCGTTTCTGTTCCTCGGTACCGTGCCAGAGGCAGAGCTTGCCGAGCAGGCTGATGGTGACGCCGTAGTCATAGGGGATTATCGGCGCGCGCCAGTAGGCCATCTCTTCCATGAAGATGACCCGGTACACTGCCCCGCGTCCGAGGCCACCGTACTCTGCCGGAATGGACAGGCCGGTCCAGCCCCTATCCGTGATCTTGCGCCGGAAGGAGGCGGCGAAGTCCGGCGATCTCTCCCCGCTGGCGAGCTCTGCCCGGCAGAAGTCAGCGACCTCCTGCCGGAAGTCTTCCTGCTCTCTGGTGAAGCCAAGGTCCATGCTGTCTTACCCCCTGCCGCTATTCTTCGGGCAGCCCCAGGTCATGGGTGGCGATTGTGGTCTTCACGTATGAGGGGCTGCCGCGGGTGAAGTGCTGGATGGCGTCATACTGGTAGTGCCAGGCCATGGTACCGCCGAGGGGAGCAGCCTTGCTGCCCGGTTGCAGCTGCCCCTCCAGGCCCAGAATCCCGAGGCTGGCACTGTTGAGCCTGAGCCAGGCCTCTACGTTGAATACCCGGGCCACCGAGGCGATGTAGGAGAGGTCCTGCCCTGCCATCTCCATCCAGGCCATCCGGTATGTCAGCAGGCGCATTGCCCTGACCTCGGTGGCCATCTGGGCCAGTCTCTGGCGCACGGTAGGCATGTGCGCGAGCGGCAGGCCATTCCGGCGAGTGCTCCGCGCGTAGTGGGCCAGGTCCTCGACCGTCCGGCGGGCCCAGCCCACCTCGGCACCCTGCTCTTTGTGCAGGTAGAACGGCTTGTCCTCCAGGTAGTATTCGTACCCGCGGTTCTCCTCCCCGATCAGGTTCTCGGCGGGTATGCGCACGTTGTCCAGGAAGACCTGGTTGGTGCGGTAATGCCCCATCCCCATCAAGGGAGATATGGTTATCCCCGGAGAGGTGTTGTCCATGACGAACATGCTCAGGCCCCGGTGGGGAGGAGCGTCGGGGTCGGTTCGGGCCAGGAGAAGGGTGTGTTTAAGGATGTGGACGGTGGTGATGAACATCTTCTGGCCGGTTACCAGGAAGTGGTCGCCCTCGCGCACGGCACGGGTCTGGATGCGGGTCATGTCTGTGCCTGCCTCAGGCTCGGTGTAGCACTGGCCGAACGCTTCTCCTGCGGCCAGGCGGGGAAGCCATCTCTTCTTCTGCTCTTCGCTACCGTGCTTGAGACAGATCCTGCCGAAGAGATTGAAGGAGCGGCCGTAGAGGCTGATGGGGATAGGGGCCTGGCGGTAGGCCATCTCCTCGTTGAAGATGACGCGGCACACGGCGTCCCTGCCCAGTCCGCCGTAGTCCCGGGGTATGGGAAGACCGAGCCATCCCTTCTGGGCCACCTTGCGAATGAAGTCGGGCGAGCTGGCCGGTGCCCGTATGCCCGCGGGTAGCTCGGCGTCGCAGAAGCCGGTAATCTCCTGGCGAAGCTCCTCCTGTTCAGGCGTGAAGCTGAAGTCCATCATGCTCCTTGCGACCGCCAGCATTGACGGGTTGTCCGGTGACGCCGGCGGCCACGCTTGTCGTTACGGCCCGGCCCGCCCGGGCACCCGCCCGCGGAAGAGCGAATAGGTGAAGAAGGCGTAGTAGCCGGGCACGTTCAGGATGAAGGCCGGCGAATTCGGCAGGCAGACGCGCTCGAACTCCGCCCGATCTTCGGGTGTGAGCTCGGCCTGCGGCTGTCCCCAGCGCATATCAATGAGCGACGCCAGGGATTCCCGGAGCTCGTCCGTCAGCGGGGCATGAGCCTCCCCCACGAAAGTCCGGGCGGTGGTTTCCTGCAGACCTGCCTCACGGAGCCACTCCAGGGCACGCATGAAGTGACGCTCCGGGTTCTGGCCTGGGAAGAACGGCGCGATTCCCAGTGAGGTGGCATTGAGCCGTGCCTCGAGAATCGGATATCCGGGCAGCAGCTGCTGTGAGGACCAGACGATGATGGCCACGGTGCCGCCGGGCTTCACCACGCGTGATAGCTCCCCCAGAAGTGTCACCGGCGGTACCGGGATGAAGCTGGCGCAGTCCACGCTCCACAGCCAGTCAAAACTCCCGTCAGGGAAGGGGAGCTGCGTCAAGTCCCCTTCCTGGAATAACACCTGTCCTGACATGGAGGACCTCCGTGCGGTCTCCCCGGCGCGGGCCAGCAGTGCCGGAGAGCGGTCCAGGCCGATAACGTGGCCGCCCGGGGCGACTGCTTCCGCCAGCAGCAGGGTATGGCTACCGATACCACAGCCTGCATCCAGGCCGCGGCTTCCCGGGGAAAAGGCCAGGGCCCGGACTATCGCGCGCATAACCGGCTCCCTCAGCGAGTCAGAAAGGGCCAGCAGGTGCGCCATGGTGCCGGCATCATGTGCCGGAGATGCTTTTGTGTATTCGGGTTCTTCCATATCCCGTTTACTCTAAGGGTATACCATGATGTGGCGGTGCTTGGCAAGGCGGAGCCCCTGTTCGGCGGTAAGGCGGAGAAGACTGCTCAGGTGCTGTGCTATAATCCACGTTAGCGCCCGCGCTTATCCGGTGAGGAACACTCCCCGGACGGCTGGGCGTTGTTCGGGTGGAGCCTGCCCGGAAGCATGCCCGCCGGTATCAGAGACAGCAGCAGGAGATTCGCCGCATGCCAAGACGTGATGACATCAGCAAGGTCATGATAATCGGGTCCGGTCCCATCATCATCGGGCAGGCCTGCGAGTTCGACTACTCGGGCACCCAGGCCTGCAAGGCACTGAGGTCGCTGGGCTATCAGATCGTGCTGGTGAACTCGAACCCGGCCACCATCATGACCGACCCCGGAATGGCGGACGTCACCTACATCGAGCCGCTTAACCTGGACCGCATGATACAGATCGTGGAGAAGGAGCGGCCGGACGCACTACTTCCCAACCTAGGTGGCCAGTCCGGCCTCAACCTGAGCTCGGAGCTCTCCCGTTCTGGTGCCCTGGACAGGTGCGGGGTCAGGATCATCGGGGTGGAGGCGGACGCCATCGAGCGCGGCGAGGACCGTGTTGCCTTCAAGGAGACCATGACTCGCCTTGGCATAGATACTCCCAGGAGCGAGGCGGTCTACTCGGTGGAAGAAGCCGAGAGGGTGGCCAGCAGCCTGGGGTACCCGGTGGTTGTCCGTCCGGCGTACTGCCTGGGCGGCACCGGGGGAGGCCTTGTCTACAACGTGGAGGAACTGCAAACCGTGGCCAGTCGCGGCATTGCCGCCAGCCTCATCGGCCAGGTCCTGATAGAGGAATCCGTTCTGGGGTGGGAGGAGCTGGAGCTGGAGGTTGTGCGTGATTCCAGGAACCAGATGATAACCGTCTGCTTCATCGAGAACGTGGATGCCATGGGGGTCCATACCGGAGACTCCTACTGCACAGCGCCCATGCTGACGATAGCACCGGAGCTCCAGAAGAAGCTCCAGGACTACTCCTACAGGATCGTGGAGGCCATAAAGGTCATTGGCGGCACCAACATCCAGTTCGCCCATGACCCGAAGACCGGCCGGGTGGTGGTGATAGAGATCAACCCGCGCACGTCGCGCTCCTCGGCGCTGGCCTCCAAGGCCACCGGTTTCCCGATCGCACTGATCTCATCCAAGCTTGCCGGCGGCCTGACCATGGACGAGATTCCGTACTGGCGGGACGGTACCCTGGAGAAATACACACCGTCAGGCGACTACGTGGTGGTGAAGTTCGCCCGCTGGGCCTTCGAGAAGTTCCGTGACGCCGAGGATAAGCTGGGTACCCAGATGCGGGCGGTCGGCGAGGTGATGAGCATCGGCAAGACCTACAAGGAGGCCTTCCAGAAGGCGATCCGTTCCCTGGAGATCGGCCGCTACGGCCTCGGCTTCGCTAGGGACTTCCGCCAGAAGTCGCTGGCCGAGCTGATGCAGATGCTCACCTACCCCACCAGTGAGCGCCAGTTCGTAATGTACGAGGCTATGCGCAAGGGAGCCACCGTGCAGGAGCTCTACGAGACCACCTACATCAAGCCCTGGTTCATACAGCAGATGAAAGAGCTGGTGGAGCTGGAAGAGGAGGTCCTCCAGTATGAGGGCAAGGAGCTACCCGACGAGCTGCTGGTGCGAGCGAAGAAGGACGGCTTTGCTGACCGCTACCTGGCACGACTCCTCGGTGTCTCCGAGAAGTGGGTGCGGGAGAGGCGCACTGGCCTGGGGGTGGTAGAGGCCTGGGAGCCGGTTCCAGTCAGCGGCGTTGAAGACGCCGCCTACTACTACTCCACGTATAATGCCCCTGACCGTACTGTGGCCAGCAGCCGCCGGAAGGTCATGGTCCTCGGCGGCGGGCCTAACCGTATCGGCCAGGGGATAGAGTTTGACTACTGCTGCGTTCACGCCGCCTTTGCCCTGCGCGATATGGGCTTCGAGACGATCATGGTCAACTGCAACCCCGAGACCGTTTCCACGGACTACGATACCTCGGACAAGCTCTACTTCGAGCCGCTGACGGTGGAGGACGTGCTCAGCATCTACCAGAAGGAGAAGCCGGACGGCGTCATTGTCCAGTTCGGTGGTCAGACCCCGCTGAACATTGCCAGAGAGCTTGCCGAGGCGGGAGTAAAGATACTGGGCACCTCGCCCGAGACGATTGACCTGGCTGAGGACCGTGACCGCTTCCGCCAGATGATGAGCCGCCTGGGGATACCCATGCCCGAGTCCGGCATGGCCAGCACCCTGGAGGAAGCCCTGGGGGTTGCCAGCCGGATTGGCTATCCCCTCATGGTGCGACCCTCCTATGTCCTCGGTGGACGTGGTATGGAGGTGGTCCATGACGAGGAGATGCTGAGACAGTACGTCGCCGCGGCAGTGGATGTTACGCCGGACCGTCCCATCCTGATTGACAAGTTCCTCGAGGACGCGACCGAGGCGGAGGCGGACGCCATCGCCGACGGTAGCGAAGTGTTCGTCCCCGCCGTTATGGAGCATATTGAGCTGGCCGGTGTGCACTCCGGCGACTCCGCCTGCGTGATACCACCGGTGAGCATCCCCGAAAAGCACATCAGGACGATCAACCGGTACACCGAGAAGATCGCCCGCGAGCTGAACGTGCTGGGACTGATGAACATCCAGTACGCGATTGCCCGGGACAAGGTCTATGTCCTGGAGGCGAACCCGCGTGCTTCACGCACGGTGCCGATCGTTTCCAAGGTCTGCAACGTGTCCATGGCGCGAATAGCCACCCAGCTCATGCTCGGGAAGAAGCTCGCTGACCTGGGACTAAAGCACCGGCCGATAGCGCATTTCGGGGTCAAGGAGGCGGTGTTTCCCTTCAACATGTTCCCCGAGGTAGACCCGTTGCTGGGACCGGAGATGCGTTCCACCGGTGAAGTGCTGGGGCTGGCCGATTCGTTCGGCCTGGCCTTCTTCAAGGCGCAGGAAGCAGCCAGGCAGCAGCTTCCCACCGGGGGTACCGTACTGATCACCGTCTCGGAGAAGGACCGGGGGGGTGTCAGCGAGGTCGCCCGCAGCTTCGCCAACCTGGGCTTCCGCATCAAGGCCACTCGGGGCACCAGTGAGTTCCTGGCCGGTCAGGGTATCCAGTCCGAGGTTATCCTGAAGATGCACGAGGGCCGCCCCAATATCGCGGACGGCATCATGAACGGGGAAATCCAGCTGGTCATCAACACGCCCTCGGGCAAACTGAGCCAGTATGACGACTCGTACATACGTAAGGCGGCGATAAAGTACAGGGTACCCTACATCACCACGCTGGCGGCGGCCGCTGCCGCCGCCAGGGGGATAGCCGCCTACCGGAAGGGAGGATCCGGGGTCAGATCGCTCCAGGACTACCATGCTGGCAGCGGATAGGCCCGGCCGGGCCAGCGTGAAGGCGACGGGGTTAGCGGGGTGGCTACGCGGGCCTCATCAGTACTTGGAGGCGCCTATCTCCTCCATTTTGCCGGTGACGTTGTACACCACCCGCTCACAGATGTTTGTCACCCGGTCGGCGCTGCGCTCCAGGTTGTGGGCCACCCATATCAGGCGCGTGGCCCGGGTTATTGTGCGCGGGTCTTCCACCATGAAGGTGAGCAGCTCGCGGAAGACCTGGTCATACAGATGGTCGACTTCGTCATCCTCCGGGGCGATACTTCTGGCCAGGGCAGCGTCGCCCCTGACAAAGGCGTCAAGGCTGCGGTGGAGCATGCTCACGGTCTTTTCGGTCATGCGTGGTACATCTACCAGGGGCTTCAGGGGGGGCTCGTCTCCGATCTGGATAACCACCCTGGCGATACCCTCGGCGTAGTCCCCGATGCGTTCCATCTCGGTGACGATATTGAGCACGCTGATGATGGTACGCAGGTCACGGGCCATCGGCTGCTGCCGGGCGATCAGCTCGATGCACTTCTCCTCGATCTGAAACCGCTTCTGGTTTATGTCATTGTCACGGGCGATTATCTGCCTGGCCGCATCGACGTCGCGGTTCCTCAGGGCTTCCACCGACCGGGTGATGGCTTTCTCAACCATACTCCCCATGGCCAGGACGTCATCCTGGATGGCCCTCAGTCTCTTGCGGAACTCCGTCCTCATCTCAGTCACTGTTCGCTCCTGGCGGCCTCAGCCGAACCGGCCGGTGATGTAGTCCTCGGTGCGCCTATCCTTGGGATTGGTGAATAGCTGGGACGTGGTGCCGTATTCTACCAGGACTCCGGCCCTGTCTTCTTCCATCATGAGAAAGGCCGCCATATCTGATACCCTTGCCGCCTGCTGCATATTGTGGGTCACGATGACTATGGCATACTCCGATACCAGGCGCCTCATAAGGTCTTCGATCTTGAGTGTCGATACGGGGTCGAGAGCACTGCACGGCTCGTCCATCAGGATTACCTCGGGCTCCACGGCAAGGACCCGGGCGATGCACAAGCGCTGCTGCTGGCCGCCAGATAGGGCCAGGGCTGACTGCCCTAGCTTGTCTTTGACCTCGTCCCATAGCGCCGCGTGCACAAGGCTGCTTTCGACGATCTCCTCCAGCTGCCCACGGCTCTTCCTGGCATGCTGCCTGGGGCCGAAGGCGACATTATCAAACACGGACATTGGGAATGGATTCGGTTTCTGGAAGACCATGCCCACTCTCTTGCGCAGATCGACAACGTCTACCGCGTTCGAGTAGATGGGTATGCCATCCAGCTCAACCGATCCCTCTACTCTGGCCCCGACAATCAGGTCATTCATGCGGTTGAACACTCGTAGCAGGCTTGACTTGCCGCAGCCGGACGGCCCGATGATCGAGGTTATGGCGCGCTCCGGGATGTCCAGGGTGACGTTGCGTAGCGCCTGGAATCCACCGTAGTACAGACTGAGCCCTTCGGTGCTCAGCTTGACATGGCTATGATTTCCCCGAATGGGAGTGGGAAACACTGCGCCCGCCATCAGAGCGCTATCCACCCCGTGGCCCGCAGCCCCACTGCCGCCCAGGGATTGCCAGAACAGGTCAACACTACCATGCTACCCATAATAAGTGTACTGCACCCGTGTTAAAGGAACGTTTAAGACGATGTTAAAAACCTGTAAACTTCCAGGGCGTTCTAGGCCAAATCCGGATGGAGAGGGAGCCGGAACGAGAAGGTGGAGCCTTTGCCTTCCTGACTCTGGACCCAGATGCTGCCACCGTGGGCCTCCACGATGTGCTTGGCGATCGCAAGTCCCATACCGGTGCCTGAGCCCGCCCGCGAGCGGTCTGCCTTGTAGAAGCGCTCGAAGACGCGGGGCAGGTCCTCGCGGGCGATACCCACGCCGGTGTCTGTGATCGATACGGTTACGGCATCGCCAAGCGTCGCCGCCGATATGCTGATTCTGCCTTGCGCCGCGGTGAACTTGATGGCGTTATGGAGTAGATTGAGAATCACCTGGCGGAGCCGGTCCCGGTCGGCCGGGACGGCCGGCAGTCCAGCCGGCATATCTATGGCGACAACGAGCTCCTGGCGTTCTGCCTGCGGCTTCAGATGGCTCACGACCTCCCCCACCAGTTCACCGAGTTTCACCGGTGTACGCTCCAGCTCTACTCCCCGGTCTCGATGCGTGATAGCTCGGTCAGCTCGGTGACCAGCTGGGTAAGCCGGTCCACTTCTGCCGCAATCCTGGGAAGGAAGTCCCGGGCGGCACGCCTGTCTTCCAGGGCGCCGTCGCTGAGGGTTTCCACCATTGCCTTGATCCCCGCCAGCGGGGTACGGAACTCGTGGGAGATATTGCCCACCAGCTCTCGCCGCATGGTCTGCAGGCCTCTGAGCTCGGTGAGGTCCTGAAAGAGGACAACCGCCCCGGACAGATCTCTACCACCCACCGGGACAGCGATAGCCCTCAGGAACCTGCGGGAGGTGGCAGCCTCGAACTGAGTAGATTTCTCCTGGTTCTCCTGCAGGCATGCCTCCAGCATTTCGCTCACTTCGTGGTCCCGGGCCACTTCTATGAGGGGTTTGCCCACGGCGTTCTCGTTCTTCACTTCGAAGATTCTCTCGGCGGCGCGGTTCGCCTGGAGTATGTTGCCTTCGGCATCGGTCATGATGACCCCGTCGGCCATGCTATTGAGCATGGAGACCAGCCGGGCACGGTCGCGCGATATCGTGTCCAGCATGCCTCTCAGGCTCAGGGACATCTCATTGAATGCGTGCGCCAGCCGGGCTGGCTCGTCAAGTGCTGACACGGCAATCTTCTGGTCCAGCTCCCCGGCGGAGATCCTCTGTGCCGCCGCGGTCAGATCGCGCAGGGGCCCGGTGGTCCGGCGGGCGATGAACCAGGCTGCTACAACCACCAGGCCGCAGGCGGCGGCGGTTGCGGTGACGACGCTTGCCGTGACCTGGTTGACCGAGGCCTGGACAGATGTCACCGGCAGGGCTACCCTGGAGACGCCGAGCACCTTACCCTCCGCCACTATGGGGACGGCGAAATACATCATGTTCTGCTCAAGGGTGGCGCTATAGCGGGTACTCTCGCCAGTACCGGAGGTGAAAGCCTCCTTCACCTCGGGACGCGAGCCGTGGTTATCCATTGCAGAGGGGTCCTCCTGTGAATCGGCCAGTACAGTACCGTCAGGAGCCACTATCGTGATTCGGGAATCGATCGTACCCCCCACTCTGTCTGCCAGAAGAGCCAATTCCTGTGGGGGATGGCTTGCGAGGAAAGCGGGCAGGCTGACCTCGGCAACGAGTCGGGCCTGGCTTTCCAGTTCAGAGCGCAGGTCCTCGAGTCGCGAGCTTCGGACGGAGTCCGTGAGGAAGACTCCGAGGGAGAGCATTGTGGCCACCACAAGTGCCACGAAGGGAAGGGTGATTCGCCATTGGATTGTGCGGAACACTTCTACCCTTCCAGCTTGTAGCCTACCCCGCGCACGGTCACCAGGCGAGCCGGGCGGGCGGGGTCATCCTCTATCTTCCGGCGGAGCCACCTTATGTGGACGTCCACTGTCCGGGTGTCGCCGAAGTAGTCATATCCCCATACCTTCTCCAGGAGATGTTCTCGACTGAAGACATATCCCTTGTTCGTGGCGAGGAAGGCGAGGAGGTCGAACTCCTTGGGAGTGAGCTCTATTGTGGAACCCCTGAGAGAGGCGCGGTGGCGGGCTATGTCAATCTCCAGGCCGTCGATACGAACTGGCCCGGCGCTTTCTACCGGAGCGGTTACCGTCATTCGCGCGCGGCGGAGCATCGCCCGAAGGCGGGCGAGGAGCTCGCGCATGCTGAACGGTTTTGTCATGTAGTCATCCGCCCCTACTTCGAGCCCCACCACCTTGTCGATCTCCTGGTCTTTGGCGGTCAACATCAGGATTGGCACCGTCATCTCTTGCCGGAGAATGCGGCAGATGTCATAGCCGCTCATTCCTGGCAACATCAGGTCCAGGATGATCAGGTCAGGTTTGCCTCGACGAGCGCTTTCCAGCGCTTGAGCGCCATCAGCAGCGGTGAGCACATCGTGGCCGTCACGGCGCAGGTTGTACTCCAGTGTGCTCAGCAGGTTGGGGTCATCCTCCACGACCAGTATCTTGCCGGAACTCATTGTGTCCCTCACCTGGATACCAGCGCATACAATCTTACTGTTGCCCGTCAAGGGCCTGTTTGCAGATCGGTCAGGGCGGTCCGCCGGCTGCTGCTGGTCCCCCGGCAGGTACCGTTTCCGCCGAGCCCCCGGTCCTTCATATCTTTTCTCCGGACAGGGCGAGAGGAGCCGGACTAGGACTGCTCTTCCCCCCGTTCTTCGGCCGGTGCAGCTTCGATCTCTTCGGCTGCCTCTTCGGGTAATTCCTCCTTCACCTCCACCTCTTCAGGGCGCTGCACCTGGATGCTGGCCACGACCAGGTCCGGATCATTGAGAACCGTTATCTCTTCTCCGAGGTCTATGTCCCGGACACGAATTGCCTGCCCGGGCTCAGCCAGGGCCTCTACGTCCAGTGTGATATTGCTCGGTATCATGGTCGCCAGGCATTCCACCGAGATGGTGTTGAGCTCCTGCACCAGGGTGTTCTCCTTCAGCCGGAGTGCTGGCGCCTCACCGACCAGAGTTACGGGCACGTCTACTCTGACCCTTTCTCTCTCCCGTACCTGGTACAGGTCAACATGCAGCAACTGTCCCGTGCGGGTGTTCACCTGTATCTCGCGGAACATGGCTGTCCGTGGGCGCTTTTCTCCTTCGACGTTTACCTGCACCAGCCCCGTGGCTCCTGCCTGGCCAAGTACGCTCTGGAGGCTTCTGGTGTCGCACTGAAGGGCTACTGAAGCCACGCCATGGCCGTAAAGATGCAGCGGTGTGATGCCCTGGCGGCGGAGGTGCCTGACCTCTTTCCCGAGTAAGTCTCGCATGGCAACGTGAAGCTGTAACTGATCCACGGGGTTCTCCCTTCTCTGCTTATCTCTGCTCCAGTACAGTATACCGCGTCAGTACCCTATTCCTGCAACTTCGTGTGCCCGCAGTGAATGCCGGCGCCCTGCCACCCGGGTTCTGGCTGCCCGGGCAACTCCGGAGACCGGGCGGTTTCCGCGAAGCCAGAGGGCGATGCTATAATCAGGGAGCCGCGTAAGCCATCGTCGGAGCGATGCACACCGGCTGCGTGGGAGTAAAGGGTTCGGTGATGAAGACCGGGTATTCGGGCGATAGCTGTGCCGGTGACCACGACCTCGCCGGTATCGAGAGTGAGATCGGGCTTGCATCACAGGAGCTGCTGGGCGAGTTCCGGATTACCTGTACACGGCTGAAACGGCTGCTATCGCCGGGGGAGCTGCGGACATGGGCGGAGTGGGGAGTCGCCCTGGCCCGCCTGGAGCCGCCGCTCTCTCATGAGACCGCCGCAGAGTACTTCCGGTCCACGCCCGGGGTGCTGGATAGCCTTCCTCGGGCGCGCCTGGTTGATTGGGCCAGCCGAGGTAGAAGCCTCTGCCATGACTCACCCCGACTGGCCTCGGCCTATTTCCGCGCCAGTCCGAGGGCCCTTGCCCTCCTCCCCGGCAGGCTCGTCGATGTGTGGCTGGCACTGGGCCCCGGGCTCTATGGCGGCAATGCCCGGTCGATCGGGCTGGCCTGCAGCTTCGTTGACGCCGCCCCGGACCTTCTCGGCAGCCTCAGCCTGGTCAGGCTGGAGCGTTTTCTGCTGTTTCTCAGGCGCCTGGCGGAAAGCTCATACGAGGTTGCGGAGCAGTGCCTCAGCCGGGCCGATGAGGTCTTCAAGTATGTGACCGAGGATACGCGGGGCCCATTTCTGGCGGTGGCGCTGGTGCTCGCGCGCCTGCACCCGGAAGCGGCCGCCACACACTTCATTGCAGGTCCCAAGGCCCTCACCAGAGTAGCTGCAGGCCAGAGGCGGAGATTCCTGGCCCTGATGGAGAAGATCGCCGGCCGCAATGCCCGCCTTTCTCTGGCTTTTCTTTTTGAGTGCTCCCAGGTACTGGGCCGGATCGACTGGAGCCTGCACTCCCTGGTTCTCAACTGGACTGAGACGGTGGTAGGGATATCGTCCGCCGCAGGCATAGAGTGCCTCAAGAGCAGTCCGGCGGTGCTGGCAAGGATCGGGGTGGTGGGGTTGGAGCGCTGGCTTCGTGAGGGGGCCAGCGTAGTGAGGGCGGACGAGGAGGCAGGCCGGGCATACTTCCGCCTGGAGATGCCCGGCACCGGCGGGCTTGAGCGCCTGCTGGCCAGGGTGGAGCTTGACCAGGCGAGGGAGGTGCTGCTCATGTACGCCCAGGCACTGGCCGGTACTCCACTGGAGATACGCCCCGCCGGGAGCCCGGTGGAGTCGGTGGCAGGTTGGGCACCGGATGGCACCACCATCCTGCTTCCGTCCTCCATGGACAGGTTCGCTTCCGAGGAGGACAACTACGCCTGGTACAAGGTGGCAGTCACCCACCAGGCCGGTCACGTGGAGTTCGGCACCTTCGGCTTTTCCTTCGAGCGTGAAGCCGCGCTCTTCCCGGAACGCCGCCGCACGCTGTCCGGAAACGGGGACGGCCTGAGCGACACAGAGAGACTCCTGAGCCTGTTCCAGGATAGAAGGCTGGGGGCCGACCTCTTCCGGATGACCGAAGACGCACGCATCGATTTCCTGGTGAAGCGGGCCTACCCCGGCATCAGGGCAAGGTACGAGTGGGTCCAGCGGGAGTCGGTGTTCGACCGGCCCTCGCTGTTCTCCCTGCCTCTACGCGAGGCATTTGTGGAGATTCTCACCCGTATGAGTCTGGACGGGAAGCTTCCCGTGCTGCCGGAGGGTATGGGCAGGCCCTTCGAGGCTGCCCTGGACATACTGCGGCGCGTGCAGTCCCCGAAGGCCACGGTTGAGGACTCCGCCGAGGCCGCCATCCGGCTGTATGACATCGTGAGCGCCATCCCCAACGAGTACGTCCCCGAGTGGGAGCCGGACGCCCCTGACTCCGACGATTCCAAGCCGGGCTCTGCAGACAGGCCCCCGGGCGGGGAGGGTGGTGGGGAAGCCGTCTTTGAGCCGGGTGGGGAGGTGCCCTACCAGGGCGCGGCGGAGGTGAGCTTCCGCAGCGGCTTCCACCCGGAGATGCTCAACCTGGTGCCTGACCCGAAGGCCGGCCCGGAGCCCGCAGGCTCGTCACCGGTAGCGCCACCCGGCGGCGAGGTGAGGCTGAGTCGGGTGGTGCAGGGCGGGGGTGCGTCGTCGGGGCTGTACGCGAGCAATCTGCCCGCCGCAGCCAGCGGGGAGGAGTCGTCCTCTGACGACCCGGACCATGCCGACGAAAGAAGGGATGGGGACGGGTGGCCTCGCCCCGATGGCCCGGAGCGGTGCTACCTCTACGACGAGTGGGACTACCAGGCCGGTCTGTACAGGCCGGCCTGGTGCACGGTGCGTGAGAAGGTGCTGCCCGAGGGTGGCGCGGATTTCTTCGAGCGCGCCCTGGCGGATAATCCCGGGGTGGCGATGCGTATCCGGCGCCATTTTGAGGCGATGGCCCCCGAGCGCCTGCGCAAGACCAACCTCCTCTACGACGGCGAGGACCTGGACCTGGACGCGGTGGTGAGGTCTGTCGTGGAGAGGAAGGCGGGCAGGACCACCGACGGTCGGGTGTACTGGAAGCGCAGGAAGGCGGAGCGAAACGTGGCCGCGGTCTTGCTGCTGGACATGAGTGCTTCCACCAGCACCATCATCAGGGACGCCGCTGACGAGTACCCGGACTGGTACCTGGACCTGCTGGAGGGGGTGCCCCGGCCGGGGGTGCGCCAGACCGACCTGCCGGGCAGGCCGTCGCGGCGGGTAGTGGACGTGGTGAGGGAGACGGTGGTGCTTATGATGAACGCTTTCGAGGTCATCGGGGACGCGTACGGAGTATACGGCTTCTCGGGGCACGGGCGGGAGAACGTGGAGGTGCTGGTAGTGAAGGGGATCGATGAGGCGTTCACGCCCGCGGTGAAGAGGCGGGTGGGGCGGATCGCGCCCCTGCACGGTACCAGGATGGGGCCGGCAATCCGGCATGCCGCCGCGCGGCTGGAGGCCCAGGAGGCACGCACGAAGCTGCTGGTGCTGGTGAGCGACGGCTATCCCCAGGATGAGGGCTACGGGGAGGGGGGTTTCGAGAAGGAATATGCCCTGGAGGACACGCGCATGGCCTTCCGTGAGGCGCGCCGGAAGCAGATATTGCCTTTCTGCCTGACGGTGGACCTGGCGGGGCACAACTACCTGGCGCGGATTTCGCCGGACGTGGACTACGAGGTGGTGAACGAGGTGGAGGCGCTTCCCGAGCGCCTGCCGCTGGTCTACCGGCGGCTGACGACCTAGTACCTGTCACCGAAATACGTGGAAGCATTGTTCCAGGCGAGCCCATTACTGGATAGCCATTCCGAACCTGATTCGGAATCCAGGTGGGGTGGGGGAAGTGGATTCCGGCCTGCGCCGGAATGGTGATCCGCAGAAGGCCCATGGTTAGAACCACCGGGTTTCTCAGCGAGCTTTAGAAACAGGGCACTAGTGTGTGGGGGTCTTGCTGCCGAGGCGGCGCCGCCTGACCCACAGGTAGCCGCCCAGGACCGCCAGCCCTATCCCCATCAGGGCGGCGGTGGGAAGCTCCGGCACGGGGTAGCCGGGGTCGCCGGTGGGGGATATGACCACGCTGTTGCTGAAGCCACCCTTCACGACCAGGTTCTCGCTGATGCCTCCATCATCCACGTTGGTGATCCAGAAGGCGAGGTAGTCACCATTAGACACCGTGAAGGAGTCCGGGTTGAAGCTCCGCTGGAAGAAGGTTCTGGTGTCGTCCGCACCGGTGAAGTTCCACCAGTGCTGCTCGCTGTAGGCGCTGCCGTTGTAGGTGCCCAGGTGTCCTTTGAAGGTGTTGCCGGTGGAGGGGGCGGCGTTGAGGGTGAGGGCGACGTGCCAGTTGCCCGCGGGGAAGGTAACGCCTCCCGAGGAGGCCTCGTCGGCTATCCAGTGCTCCTGCGCGCCTTCGTTTATGGTCACGGTGCTGGAGCCCTTGCCGGTGTCCTCCCGGTACATGACGAACTCCCCGCCGCTGGTGAAGTTGCTCAGGTACCAGGTCTGGTCCGTGCCCGGGTGGACGGTCATGAAGAAGCCGCTGTCAATCTGGGACCACGCGTAGAGCGTCTCCTCCCCGTAGAGAGGGTCGTTGACGATGTAGCGCTCCAGGGGCGAGGTGGTGTAGCCCACGATGACCACCTCGTGGCCGCTTCCGCCTCCAACCTCGGAGGCGTGCTTGTAGACCGGGTAGCCGGCGTCAAGCTCGGCCTTTATCTCGGCCTCGGTGGGGCTCATGTCAATCTCCGCCACCAGGCCGTGAGCTTCCAGGTAGTTGTGGACGTTCACGCTGACGGTACCGGAGTAGATGTAGCCGAAGGCCCCCCAGAACTCGTTCCCTTCGCCGTATGCCTCGTTGTGGCCGGTGTCATAGTAGGTGCCGTAGTAGTTGGTGTACTTCTGGTTCACGTAGTAAGAGTAGTCGTTGCCGTTGCAGTCAGTGCAGGCGTTGGGTGAAAGCTTGCCCCAGTAGGCGGCGATCATGACCGCCGAGGCCGCCCCGCAGGCGCCGCCGCCGTCCCAGGAGCCGTCATCGTAGGGGTCATCGGGGGGGTCGTTCTGCTGGTGGATGTAGGGAACGTCCAGGTTCACGTCGGCGGAGGCGGTCCGGCAATCCAGGACCACCCCACCGGCTGCCATCACCACGGCCACCAGGACCGCGAGCACAGCTCTCATTCCTTTCGTTCTCCCGTTGCCCCGGCGCACCGGCGGCACGGCGGTTGTCCGGTGCTCACCGCCCGGTGTGTCTCCGTGCCCGGCTTGCGCTTTGCTCCACTCCTGCATCTTACTATCAGGCTCCACGTCTGTCAATCACCCCCCAAGGAGAAGCTCCCTCCCCCCGGCTGAGGGGAGGGAGCTTGCACAGGTCACTCCGTTGTAATCACGGAAGGCACACCCGCTACGGGTCTACCTCCAGGATGCTGACCTGCATTTTGTTGGGGGACTCGCGGAACATTACCACGGCTGCTATCTGGCCCTCTCCGGGTACGAAGCTCGCACCGTTGAGAAGGGCGTCGTCAACCATGGCCTTGGCGCCGGGATAGGTACTCACCTTGGCATAGTCCCAGCCGTTGATGAAGTACCAGATGGCCCGCTGAAGGTCGCTCTCGCCGCTGTTGCTGGCGTCATAGGTGTTGATGAGGTAGTTGACGTAGTTGAAGACCTCCGGCACGGGTATGCCGTCGTAGCCCCAGTTTATGACCAGGCTGTAGATGTCGGGGTCCAGGCTGGACATGAGCTTGACGTTGTAGGTCCAGTTGTAGCCCATGGTGTGCCGGTGGTCGATGCACCAGGCCGCGTAGAGCTTGTTGTTCTCGACGTCGTAGTCGCCCGCCGGGATATTGGTGAAGTAGACCTCCCAGTAGGACTTGAAGGCCTCACCGAGGGCTGCCTGGGCTGCGGTGGCGTCCCCGGGGTAGTGGCCCTTGGCCTCGACGAAGCACTCGGGGAGCACCTGGAGCTTGCCGCCCTCGCCGCCCTCGTCCTCGTCGCAGAGGTACTGGCGCAGCCGGTAGCTCTTGTCCACGGTGACCTTGTCGCCCTGCATCAGGTTGTCGTCCACGGGGTGGTTGCCGAGGTGGACGACGAACATGATTTTCAGCTCTTCGCCGTTTCCGGCACCCAACGGGTCGGCTTCAAGTGAGCCTAGGTCAGCCGGGCCGACGGCGAAGTCAGCCAGCTTGCCGCTGAAGAGCAGCTTGGTCATGTCGTAGCCGGCAGCCTGGAGGTTGTCGAAGGCCTCTCCGACGTTGTCGGCGTCGCCGATCATGGTGATGATGGCGTCATCGTCGTCGTTGAAGACCATGATCTCCATGCCGTCTTCGATGTCGCAGATGTCAGGGTCCTGGAGGTTGGCCTCGGGCTCGGGATAGTCGCCGCCGCTCCAGCCGGTGATGGTCATGTCCACGTCGATCTTGCCGATGCGGTCACCGGTGTTCTTGAGGATGTCCTTCTCCCAGATGACCCACTGGCAGGGCTTGAGGTCCAGCTCCACCGGGTCGGTGGTCCAGTGCTCCTCGAAGCCGGTGCCGTCGTCCACCGCCAGGCTGATCTTGTTGTTGGTGTAGGTGCCGGACGCGGTCTCGGTGTCACTGAAGTAGGCGAACAGGCCGCCGCCGACCAGGCCGCCGACCAGCGCGACTGCGATCATGGTAGTTAGTAGCGCTTTCATATGGTCGTTTCCTTTCGTTTATTTTGTCCCGTATCTCCTGTCGACCTCAGGCGCTACGGGAGTGCCAATTGTCCCTCTAGGGACAGGTGGGCGCAGGGTCTCCCGGGTCGGTGGCTATGAACTCTATGTCACAGCCGAAGGTGTCGCCCTGCGCCGTGTTCACACTGGTGCCGGAGCCGTTGTCACTGTGGAACTCCCACCGCAATCCCAGGTAGTACACCTGGCAGTGGGGCAGGATGGAGGGCAGCTGCCAGATGGTGCAGTCGCCCAGCTGGGAGGCGTAGCCGCTCCAGATGGGGGCCTCGCCGGCCTGGGGGATGTTGTCCCCCTCGCCGGGGTCCCCGCTGCCGACCTCACCGTCGGGGCCGTTATCCTCCCACAGCTCCAGCCAGAGGTAGTCCGCCAGCTCTCCCGTCAGGTCGGACGGGTCGCCGGCCTCGAGCTCGGGGTCGATGCGGGTGTTCTCCCCGCTGGTGGTGTTGAATATCCTCATGTACACGCTGCCGGCGACGCAGTAGGCGTGGAGGCTGATCTCCGTGCCGCCTGCATGGCCGGGCTTGATGTCCGCCGTCTCGGCGGGGTTGATGAGGGGCACCGCCGTCGGCCAGGGGTTCTGCTCCGCGCCGCCGTCGTACCAGTCCGCGTCCACCGCCAGGTCCATGTTGGAGACCTGGAAGACGCCCGCGGCGGTCTCGACGTCGCTGAAGTAGGCAAGCATCCCGCCGCCGGCGAGAGCACCCGCCAGCCCGACCGCCAGCACCGCCATGAGGACTCTCCTGGTCAAGGTATTGACTCCCTGCTCTCAGCTTTCATCGCTTGCTCTCTTCTCCTTCCTCCGCCACTCCCCTCTGACCGGCGGCGGCCTCCCCGCCGCCGGCTCCCGGGGCCGCCTCAGGCGGCTCCCCGGGGCCGGTGCAGGTGCGCCCGCTCAGCAGGGACACCTGCCGGTTTCAGCCACTTGTACTGTCCGTGCTACGGCCGCAAATCCAGAATGTCGCCTGCTGCCGGGGCTGCGTCGCCCGGTACCTGGAACGCCACGAACTCCTCGTTCAGGATCAGGATGTCGCTCTGAAGCTCGTTCTGCTCCTCGCCGGTGTCCATCAGGTGCAGGCTCTGGATGACGGTCATGGTGTCGCCCGGGGCCAGCTCGCCCAGGAAGATGTACTTGCAGATGACGTCTGCCAGGGGCATCTCCTGTGCCGGATCTACCCAGACTACATCGTTGACCGTCAGGTCGAAGGAGAAGTCCTCAGCGGTCACGTTGTCCTCGACGTAGCTGCCCGCACACGTCCCGGTCGCGTTGTCCCAGGTGCCGCCGCAGGCCTCGCACTCGGGCTCGGTGACGCCATTGTCCTCGCCCACGGCCTCGATGATGTGCTTGTAGACGTCAGCCGGGTTGGTGCCCACGTTCTTGATTATGAGCTCGATGTAGCCCCACTCGCAGGGCTTGAACTCCGTCTGGCTGCCGTTGCTGAAGACACCGCCGCCGTCGACGGTGATGTCAATGGTGCCTGCCTCGAAGGTGTTGCCCGATGAGGTCTCGACGTCGCTGAAGTAAGCGAACAGGCCGCCGCCGACCATGCCGCCCACCAGAGCGACTACCATCAGGCTGTAAAGGATTGCCTTCATCGTTGTCTACTCCTTTTGTGGTTTATTGACCCGGTAACCCTGTTCTTGCGAGGTTCGGTGCTCGTGCCCGCCCCGCGGGTCTGCGGGTCTCCTGTGAGGCCCTTCGCTATTTCTGTCTATTGAAGGGCCTTCTATCCCGGCTACTTGCCATTTGCCCGGCTTACCCGGGCAACCCCTCATCGACCCCGCTCGGCCTCTCGGCCTCACCGGGAGGAAGCAAGCTAGCTTACGGGAGCCGGCGTTTCCGCGCCGGTGGCCGGTCTTTCCCGGCGGCCAGGGGATGGTAAGCGCCCACCCCCGCGCGCCTGTTCAGTTGTTGTGGTTCCGGTTACTTGCCGTGGCCGGGCAGCTCGGGTTGCGGAGGGGCCACCCCGCCCACGACCTGCTGGGCGTAGAAGTCCTCGTTGAAGGTGAAGGTGTCGCCCTGGTACTCGTTGCCGGCGTCACCCGCCAGGTGGAAGCTCTGGACGATGGTCATGGACTCGGTCGGGTCCAGGACGCCCAGGTAGATGTAGTGGTCCGCGACGTCGCCGACGGTCAGGCCCTCGCTCTCGGGAATGAGCATGACGTCGCCCTGGTCAGGGTTGAAATCGTGGTCGTCGGGGTTGGTGTCATTCTCGATCCAGAGGTCAAAGAGGACCACGCTGGAGATGTCGTCGACGGGACATCCGGCCTCGGCCACCTCTTCCGGCTCCGAGAGGATGCCGCCGTCATCGACGACGCCGTAGATGAGCTTCCAGAGGTCGGCCGGGTTCTCGCCCACGTTGGTGATGGTGAAGATCAGGTAGCCGGTCTCGCAGGGCTTGAAGTCCTGCGGTATGGAGGCGTGTACCGCCTCACCGATATCACCCTCCAGGGTGATGTCAATGGTGCCGGCGGTGAAGGTGTTGCCGGTGGAGGTCTCGGTGTCGCTGAAGTAGGCGAACAGGCCGCCTCCGGCGAGACCGCCCACCAGGGCGACCGCTACCAGGCTCATGAGAAGTGCTTTCATGTTTCGGTTCTTGCTCCTTGGCTATTTGTTTGTATCTTTACTCTCATCGACCCCGCTCAGCCTCTCGGCCTGTGCGGGAGGTTCGGGTTTCCGGGGCCGGCCGCAGGCCGGCCCCCTGGTGTGCCATTAGGGTCCCGGGATAATCTGCATCAGGCTGAAGATCACGTCCACGATGCAGGAATCGCTCTGGCAGATGTTGCCCGTATCGCAGGGGAGCTTGACCAGGATATGGATGGTCTTCTCACCGCTGTTCTCGGGCATGTTGCCCAGTCTTGTGGCTCCCGCAGCCGCCAGGTCGCTCAGTGACGTCCAGTCTATGACCAGCTCGTCGTCGGCGTCCGGGGCCGTCCAGCCGCCGTCGCCGTCGTCAGCAACGCCGCCGTCCTTGGTGAACCAGACCTGGACCATGAGGTTGTCGCACAGCTCACCCTCGCCGGGGCCGGGGTCGCCGCAGGTGCCGTCCACGAGCGCTTCGGGCTCGGTGCAGGCGTTCTCGTTGCTGACCAGGTTGGCGAAGGTGATGTCAAGGGTGCCGGGGTTGATGCCGGCGTTCTTGACGTTGAGCTGGATCTTACCCTCGTGGCAGGGCTTGATGTCCGTGCAGTCCATCTCGTAGACGGCATTGGGGAACATCTTGTCCAGCTCGGTGATGGCGGGTGGATTGTCGATCCAGCTTCCCTGTCCTTGCGGCCAGGGGTTGTAGATCTTCAGGTCGATGACGCCTGCCTCGAAGGTGTTGCCGGTGGAGGTCTCGGTATCGCTGAAGTAGGCGAACAGGCCGCCTCCGACCAGCCCACCGATCAGGGCCACCGCCAGCAGGCTCATTAGCACTGTTTTCATCGCTTGTGTTGCCTCTCTTGTACTTGTTGCTGCCTCTTCGCCCTCATCGACCCCGCTCGGCCTTTCGGCCTGTGCGGCAGGAAGCAAGCTAGCTTCGGGTCTCACCGGCGGTTTGCCCGCCGGACGCCGGTCTCTCCCGGTCGTCTCCGGTCTCTTCCCGGTCGTCACCAGGGCTGTCCCTGGGCGTCACTACTGACCCGGGTCTCTCCGGGTCAGGCCAGGTTGTAGTCCTGCTCCATAAGCATCACCTCCGTGCTTGCGGGCACACCCTTGATTTCTATCTCCTCATGCCGGCACCGGCCGGCAGCCAGATTCGTCAGTCTGTTCCGGCGGCGCTGAAGCAGTAGCCCTCGCCGGGGTAGTTCAGGAGGCGGTACCGCCCCGCAGAGTCCATGCCGAGCTTGCGCTTCACCCGCCGGACGCACTGGTGGAGGCTGTCACGGCTGATGGTCCTGCCCCAGACGTCGCTCAGGAGGCGGGGGTAGGGGAGGACCCTCTCGGCGTTCATCGCCAGGCAGGAAAGCAGGCGGAACTCGGTGTTGGTCAGGGTGCCGCGGGCGCCCTGGAGCATGGTATCCAGGTGGTCGGCGGAGCTGCCGTGGTTGTCACGGTGGCCGCGGTAGTAGTGCTTGCGCCGCAGGATGGCGCGCACCCGTGCGACCAGCTCGCGCAGGCTCACAGGCTCTCTCATGTAAGAGTCAACTCCCATCTCCAGGACCTCGGCGGGATCACCCCTCGGACCGAGGGCAATCAGTGGTACGTATACCTCCTCGCGGATGGTCAGGTAGGGGAGTCCCGGCTCGCCCAAAAGCTCTTCCTTTTCAATGATTACCAGGTCCGGGTGTGCCTCGTAGAGGAGTCTCACCCCTTCGCCGGCGCTGTAGCTGGCGACTACCTGGTAACCGGATACCTCCAGCGCCCCCGATATCCGCGACGCCTTCAGCTGGTTATTGTGAACAACGAGTATGCTTTCTCCGCTCCTCATCACGGCTCCAGATAACGGTATCTTCACAATAGGCCAGAAGGGTCAAGAAAGCGGTTCCGAAGGTGCACAGGAAGGTGCCCAAATGGTCCACGTTTGGTGCCAGTTTGGTCCAGAAATGAGAGCAAAACTGGAACCAAAGGAACGCGGCAGGCTCGAACGGGGAAGACCCAGGCGTGGGGGGAGATTCGGGCCGCGGGCGGGCGCCGCCGGGATGGGTTCATCAGCGGGGGGCCGGAGGGGTCACGGAGAAAGGGCCGTGTGGGTCACAAGAGGCCTACCCGTCCCGGGCCTTCTTCTGCAGCTGGTAGAGCGTGGTCAGGGCCTCAAGCGGGGTCAAGGAGTCTATCTCCAGGGCCGCCAGCTCCTCCTCCACCGCCGACCGCTGCCCGAAGAGGGGCATCTGCCGGGCTGTCTGCCCCGGGCGAGCACTTTTCCGGCGGGGGGCGGTGCGGCGGCTGCTGGCTTCCAGGTCTTCCAGCACCTCCCGGGCGCGGTGCACCACCGGGCGGGGGAGACCGGCCAGCCTGGCGACGTGTATGCCGTAGCTCCGGTCCACCCCGCCAGGCACGATACGGCGTAGAAAGATGACCTCTCCATTCTCTTCGGTCACAGCGACGTTGAAGTTGCGCGCTCGCGGCAGGAAACCAGCCAGCTCCACCATCTCGTGGTAGTGGGTGGCGAACAGGGTCCTGGCGCCGAGCCGGGGGTGGTTGTGGATGTACTCGGCGACCGCCCGCGCGATGGAGAGACCATCGTATGTGCTGGTGCCCCGCCCGATCTCGTCCAGGATGAGCAGGGAGCGGCTGGTGGCGTTGTTGAGGATGCTGGCTGTCTCCACCATCTCCATCATGAAGGTGGACTGCCCCGCGGCGATGTCTTCCCGCGCGCCGATGCGTGTGAATATGCGGTCCACCACGCCGATGGTGGCGGACTCCGCCGGGACGAAGCTGCCCGTCTGGGCAAGGAGCACGATCAGGGCGACCTGCCTCAGGTAGGTGGACTTTCCCGCCATGTTGGGACCGGTAAGGATGATGATCTGGGCGTCACGGTTGGAGAGCCTGGTGTCGTTAGGCACGAAGGAGCCGCTCGCCAGGCTCCGCTCCACCACCGGGTGCCGTCCCTGCGAGATGCTGATCTCGTCACCCGTGGTGAGGCGGGGTCGCGTGTAGTGGTAGCGGACCGCCGCCTCGGCCAGGCTGCTGAAGACATCTACCCGCGCCACCGCATCCGCCACCGCCAGTATCGCCCCGGCGTCGGCGGCCACCTGGCGGCATACGCGCCGGAAAATGTCGGTTTCCAGCCCGGCGATGCGCTCGCGCGCGTTCAGGATGGTGGACTCGTACTCCTTCAGCTCGGGCGTGAAGAAGCGCTCGCCATTGACCAGGGTCTGCTTGCGTATGTAGGTGTCCGGTACCTGGCCCAGGTTGGCCCTGGATACCTCTATGTAGTAGCCGAAGACGCGGTTGTACCCCACCTTGAGCGACCGGATGCCGGTCTTCTCCTGCTCGTGACGCTCCAGGCTGGCGAGGTACTGCCGGGCGCTGGTGGCCACCTCCTTCAGGCGGTCCAGCTCGTCGGAGAAGCCGGGGCGTATCACCTCGCCCTCGCCGAGGGAGGGCGGATCGTCGACAATCGCTTCTCTGAGCAGCCCGACCACGTCCTCGCGCGGCCGGAGCTCACCGTACAGCCGGTCGACACCGGCGTCGGTGGCGCCGGCGCTCATGAGCTCCCGGATTTCGGGCACCATCTCCAGGGCCTGCCGCAGCGCCACCAGCTCACGGGGCGTACCAATGCCGCGGCCCACCCGGTTCACCAGCCGTTCGATATCACCCACGCGACCGAGAAGGTCTGTGACCCGTTTCCGCGGCAGGGTGCGAGCATGGAACCAGGCAATGGCGTCCTGCCTTTGCACCAGGTCTTCAACGTCCAGGAGAGGCTGCCCCAGCCACCTCCTGAGCAACCGGCCGCCCATAGCTGTCCGGGTGAGGTCAATAACCGACAGCAGGGAGCTGGCCGCCCTTCCTCCCGCGCCGCGGAAGAGCTCCAGGTTGTTCTGAGTGTGTACGTCCATTGCCATGAAGGATTCGGTGGAGTAGGTGGAGAGGCGGGTGAGCTGTCCCAGGGCCTCCTTCTGGGTCTCCTGCAGGTACAGGACAATTGCCCCGGCAGCCCGGGTGGCCAGGGGAAGCCGGGCGCAGCCGAAGCCCTCCAGCGTGCTCACCCCGAAGTGTTCCAGCAGCGTCTGCTGTGTCCGTTCCATCTGGAAGGAGTACTCCTCCAAGGGGGTCACCGGCACGTTCGGCTCAAGGTTCCGGAGCCGGCCGGGGTCACTGGTGATGAGCTCGGACGGGTGCAGCCGCTCCAGCTCCGGGGCGATGCGGCCTTGCGGCAGCTGGGCAGTGGCGAACTCGCCCGTGCTGATGTCCACGTAGGCGATTCCCGCCTGGTCTTCGTCCAGCACCACGCTGACCAGGTAGTTGTTAGCGCGGCTGTCCAGCAGGCCGGGCTCGACCACGGTGCCGGGGGTGACCACGCGGACAACCTCGCGCTCAACGATACCGCGGGTCTCGCCGGGACGGGTAAGCTGCTCGCAGATGGCCACCTTGTGGCCGCGGTTGATGAGCCGGGCGAGGTAGCTGTCCAGGGCATGGTAGGGGATGCCCGCCATCGGTACCCTGTTGCCCTTGCCCATCTCCCGCGCGGTGAGGACTATCTCCAGCTCAGCCGCCACCGTGCGGGCGTCTTCGTCGAACGCCTCGTAGAAGTCGCCCAGGCGAAAGAGGACGATTGCCTGCGGGTGCTGCTGCTTGATCCGGAGATACTGTCGCCGGACCGGGGTCGCGCCTGCCTTCTGCACCAGCCCATTGTACTAGAACAGGGGCAGGATGGGAAAAGCGCCTCCGGGCTTGCCGGGGGTGGCTAGCTCCTGCCCGGCCTGATGACCAGTACGGGAAGGCCGGATTCCCTCAGAACATGCTCGGCGACGCTACCCATGATGAGGCGCTTGAGTCCGCTCCTGCCGTGGGTGCTGAGGGCAATCAGGCCGACGCCGCTCTCGCGTGCATAGCCGACGATTGTGTAGCCGGGACTGCCGGGCAGGGTGAGGTACTCCACCGCCAGGCCCTCTTCCTGGATCGCCCGGGCGATGCCTTCCAGGTATGCCTGGGCCTCGTCCTCCTGGCGCTGGATCTCGGCGGGGGTGGTGGCCGAATAGTACCCCGTGGTCGGCTCGACGATGGCGCTGGGCGGCAGGGTTACCTCCAGGAGCACCAGGGTAGCGCCGGACTGGCGGGCCACCTCTCTGGCGTAGGGCAGGATACCTTCGGCAAGCTCGGAGCCGTCAAGGCAGACCAGTATCTTCTCGAACATGAGTCCTCCTCTCTCCGGCCCCGAGTGGGCCACCCTGCAATCGTATTCCAGGCAGATGGGGCTGTCAAGCAGCATCGCCGTAGCCTTCAGGGGACACAGGGCGCAGTTCCCGGACCCACCGCCGGCCCGGCCCTACTGCTTGACAGAATACACGTTTACGTGTATGGTTGGGGGAGTGGTCCGGTTCTGGAGGGGAACGTTGAGCGGTATAGAGGTTGAGCAGGGTGACCTGACACGCTTCGAGGTGGATGCCCTGGTGAACGCCGGCAACAACCATCTGTGGATGGGGGGAGGCGTCGCCGGCGCCCTGAAGCGGGCAGGTGGACGGGAAGTAGAGGCGGACGCGGTGGCCAGAGGACCGATACCGGTGGGGGAGGCGGTGGCTGCCAGTGCCGGCACCCTCAAGGCCAGGTACATCATCCACGCCGCCGTGATGGGGCAGGACCTGGTCACTGACGGGGAGAAGATAAGGCAGGCCACCAGGAATAGTCTTGCGCGGGCGGACGAGCTCGGTCTGAGGAGCATCGCCTTTCCTGCCCTGGGAACGGGGGTGGGTGGTTTCCCCATCGGCCAGTGCGCGCGGATCATGGTCGAGGAAGTGCGCCGCCATCTTGCCAGGGGGAGCGGGCTGGAGCGGGTGGTGTTTGTCCTTTACGACGAGCCCGCCTACCGGGGATTCCGTGACGAGCTGACCAGGCAGACCGAACAGGCAGGCTAGGCCAGGCCAGCGGAGGCGCTCCGGTATAAGCGGAGCGCCCTTTTCTGACCCTGGGATACACGCTATCGTGTAGAAAGTAGCGAAAGGAAGGCATGCGGCCCCGGTGTGAGAGTATGGGAGTGAGAAAGGCGGGGTGGGACAGACGGGGCAGGAGGACCTGGTGCCAGGAGGAAGAGGTGGTGCGCCTCTGGCGGGGGCTCACGGCGGTGAATATGCCGCTGGCCACCGAGAAAGGAGAGCGGGTAGAGGTGGTCTACCCCGGCAGGAGGAACGGCGCCCACGGCCCTGACTTCCGCGATGCGGTCATTCGGCTGGACGGCCGGTTGCTCAGGGGAGACATCGAGGTGCACGTGCGTGCCAGCGACTGGCGTACCCACGGACATCACCGTGACCCTGCCTATGACCGGGTGGCCGTGCACGTTGTCTTTGAAGATGACGGCGTGCCCGCCTGCAGGAGCGGCGGGGACACGGTGCCGCTGGTGACGCTGGAGGGGTGCGGCCTTGCGGCAGGGAGTAGCAGCCAGGTGCCCTGCCGGGGCATGGTCGCCAGGGGTGGGGCGGAGAGGCTGGGTGAGTGCCTTGACCGTGCCGGCGAAGAGCGCTTTCTGGCCAGGGCAGCCGGGTTTTGGCGGGACATCATCCGGCTGGGAGCAGGACAGAGCCTCTATCGGGGCATCATGGGCGCCCTCGGCTATGCCGAGAACAAACATGCGTTTCTGGCCCTGGCCGAGCGGGTACCCCTGCAGGTTCTGGAGGGCCTGGCCGACGGTGCTGGCGAAGGCGAGTGCGCCACCCGGGTACAGGCGTGTTTGCTGGGCACCGCCGGACTCCTTCGCACCCTGGGGTGGAGACGCCCGTCGGTCGGGGGGGCTAACCGCATATCCGCCGCGGTGCTGGAGGAAGCGTGGGGCCTGGTGCGTGGTGGCATGCCGGCCGGAGTGATGTCTCCGGAGGAGTGGCACCTGTGTCAGGTGCGCCCAAACAACTCGCCCCTGCGCCGGCTGGTGGCGATGGGCCTCCTCATCCACCGGTACCGCGGCGGTGGCCTGGTCACCGGCGTACTGGAGGGCCTGAGAGAAGAGCCGGGGCATCGCCGCGTCCGCCGCCACCTTGAGGCAGCGGTGATGGTCACTGCCCACGGCGGCCAGGCAGGCTCCCGTCTGACGAGTGGTGGCCAGGGCCCGGCCCTGATCGGCAGGGAGCGGGCCGCGGCTATCGTAGTGAATGTGCTCCTGCCTTTCGCCTTTGCCTGGGGTGGCCTCTGCGGCCAGCAGGAAACGGCCGCCCGCGCGCTGAATCTGTATCGAGAGTACCCGTCCCTGGCGGCCAATGCAGTGGAGAGGCACATGAAGCTCCAGTTTGGAGCTACCGGCAAGCTGATCAGCTCAGCGCGGAGGCAGCAGGGATTGCTCCACCTCTATCGCACCCGCTGTACCCAGGGCATGTGCCCTGACTGCGAGCTAAGAGGCGGTAGCCCACCGGATCAGGACAGCCTGAGATTGGGAACCACGTCCAAGTGCAGGGAGTCAGCCTGCCGGTCAGAAAGCCGGAAGTAGCCGCAGGCAGCGATCATGGCGGCGTTGTCAGTGCACAGGGCGGGGACGGGGAGGAGTACCGGCACCGGGGAAGCAGCGATAGCTGCTTGCCGGAGGGCCGAGTTGGCAGCTACGCCTCCAGCGAGAAGCACCTGCCTCGCCCGGAAGTCCCGCGCGGCGGCGGCGGTCTTGGCGACCAGAACATCCACCACCGCCTCCTGGAAGCTGGCAGCGGCGTCCAGGGGAGAGGAGAAGCCGCCGTCTTCCACCAGCCGGAGCAGGGCGGTCTTGAGGCCGCTGAAGCTGAAGTCATAGGTTCCACGCAGCCAGGCCCGCGGCAGGGAAACGGAGGCTGTCCCATCCCTTGCTGCCTTCTCGATGGCCGGTCCGCCGGGATATCCCAGTCCGAGAAGACGTGCGGCCTTGTCGAAGGCCTCCCCGGCGGCATCGTCACGCGTCTGTCCCAGCAGGGTATAGTCGTGGTGCCCGCGCACCAGTACCAGGTCAGTATGCCCGCCGGAGACGATGAGACAGACCAAAGGGAAGAAGAGGCCTCCCTCCGCCAGCCAGTTGGCGTAGATGTGGCCCTCGAGGTGGTTGACACCTACCAGGGGAAGACCCCGGGCCAGGCTGATTGCCTTGGCCGTGTTTACACCCACCAGGAGCGACCCCGCCAGACCGGGCCCGGTGGTGACGGCGATACCACCGATGTCTTCCCAACCGGCGCGGGCGTCCGTCATGGCCTGTTTGATTATGGGAATGATGCTCAGGATATGCTGCCGGGAGGCGACCTCCGGCACTATTCCCCCGTAGCGAGCGTGTATCTCCACCTGGGAAGCGACCTGGCTGGAGAGAATCGAGCGCCCGTCCTCGACTACGGCGGCGGCGGTCTCGTCACAGGAGGTCTCGATGCCGAGTATCTTCATACACCCGGATTATAGCACACGGATGCCAGAGTCACCCTGGGTCTCGCTTATTTCCGGCTGTCACTGTTGCTATTGGGGTATTGTCCATTTCAATTGGCGATGCGCTTTTCCGGCCGCATCACTTCTGATGGAAAGTCTACTCACGTAGCGCAGCATCTGTCAAACCATCCGGCCGCCAGTTTCTGGGGGGCTGATGGCTCGTTTCGGGGCGCCTGCACCCCTTGAGGACCGAACCCGGACCCATCCAGGGCAACCTCCAACCCTCAAGCCAGGCCCTCAACCTGAAAGAGGCAAATACTCCCCCTGGTTCCCTCCCCACCTCACACTGACACGGCTAAAGCTCAAGCCGGAGGCGCCCTGAGCAATACCAGGTGTCCCAGGACGGCAGCGAACAGCTCTCCGGGCACGGCCACCTCAGCCAGTTGGAATACAATCCGCTGGGCATGGCAGGGTCCCTGGCAAGTCTCACCGCATCGTTGGTGTCCTCGTATCCCGCCAGGCGGCTATACACCGACTGCCGCAACAGCGGCACCAGCTCATGCTGCACATTCCTACCGCCACGGGTCTCTCGCAGATAGGCGGGTGTCTCCTCGGTCAAGCCCAGGGCCCCATCGAGCTCCCGGCAGGCCAGCAATCCCGCATCCGAGGTAATCTTAGAGCCGTGGAACTCCAGCCTGAGCCGTCTATCGAATTGAAGCTTCAGTACCTCCTGATTCTTTTCACCCATCAGGTTCCTCCGGCCAGTCGCTCTTCTGAAGCTATTCTACCAGAGAACCCTATCTGAGGCCCTGTTTTGATATGGGAAATCCGGGATTAGTACTCACTTCGCACAAGTGGTTCCTATACGCAGGCGCGAATCACACACTGGGCGCTTTCCTGAACTCAGCGCAGGCCTACCTTGTCATGCAGAGGCTCCTGTTCTCCAGGTGCTTGAGTTCCCGCATCAAGGCTCCTTTCCGAGCATCCGCCAGCGATGACATGCCCCCAACCCGTGCCGGCCGACTATCGCAGCAAGGGAGTTCCTTCCATACTCTCCGGTTGCGGGATCCCAAAGCAGGCGAGTATGGTGGGTGCTATATCTATCAGTCCGGGATGAAGACTGGAGGTCTTCCGGTTCATAAGAAGCACGCCCGGAATAAGGCTGGGATCGAGCATATGGTCGCCACTCCACTTTCTCAGGTTGTTCTCCACAACCCTGGGTGGAGCCCCGCCGAGGGCCGTCTGCCACGAAGCCCGGTAGCCGGGCTCAAACCCGACAACCAAGTCGGGGGCATTGTTAACATACGGCCCACTGTACAGGCGGTCCCCATCGTAGACGTTTCTGACAACCCGCTCTCCTGTCTCCGGGTCTCGCAGCCCCGTAAGAACGCTGGCCACCTTTCTCTTGATAGACTCCGCCTCCAGGCTTGGATTGACAACGCCCTTCTGCTCTCTGTCTTTGAGGTTGAGACAGACACCGGAGAACCCTATGGCATAGGCTGCTGTCCTGTCCCAGTCCACATTCTCGAACAGTGGGGCTCCTTGGCCATCTGCCGGTCGCCTCAGCGCCATCAGCCCGTTTTGAACCAGCCAGGAGTTTATGTGCACCGCTCTCCTGAAGGTGGCAAAACCGTGGTCTGAAGCTACACAGATGACGGTCCGCTCGTCCGCAGCCTCGACCACCGCCTGCAGGACTCTGTCCATGCGCTTGTAGTAACCCGGTATGACGCCCTGGTACTTCTTTGCATACGTCTCGTCATAGCCAGGATGGCCTCGGTCCCTCGTGCGCCAGTACATGTGCTGTATCCGGTCGGTAGTGTCGAACACGAAAGCCAGTACCCCTCCTCGGAAGCGACCAAGCTCGTGCCAGAGCATCTTCTCTCTTTCCGCCATGATAATGCCGCACGAGTCCAGGAAGGCGTCATCGTCGAAGCAGCCGTCGCCCAGGGCATTTGTGTCTTCTGGTATCCCCAGGGTACCGAAGCCGCCAATACTGTTCACCAACTCGGTCGCATAGTCATCCGGGTATGAAATTGGAAAGGCGGGCTTGGCCGGGTCTACCTGGATGGGAGATAGATAGAGCCTTAGTTCGGGGACTGCCTCGGCCAGATGAAAGCGGCAGATGCCTGAGACCTGTCGGCCGAAAGGCAGGCCGAACGTGAGTGGCATCCAATCGCTCCACTCGCCCACCTTGATTCTGCTGGTTGTCCCATTGACTGCAGCTGTGATTACCGAGCCTTGCTCATCAATGGTGATTTCCAGAGGGATACGACAGCTGTTAGGACCAGTGATTATCGTCCTGATTCTATCGTTGTGAGCTGAGACACGGATGACATCGCCTTTTCTCTCCGGGTCCTCCGTGATGGCACCTGTCGTGTAGAGAACGTACCTTCCAACACTGCCATTCAAGTCGAGCACTCCCAGTCCGGAGAGCATGCGACCGTTGATCTCCTCCGGGGGGAAGGTCACCGGCCACCTGATGACGGTGGTAGGAACACCTGCGCCGGAGGTGGTAGCCCAGAAAGGATTGCCTTTACGTGCTGGCAGGAACATTGAGCCACGCCGGGCGAAGAAGTTCCTGGGATTCGCCTTCACAATCGAGTGTTCGGGCAGGTAGCTCCCGGGTCTTCTTGTGACAAAGTCAAAGATGCCGTGATGACCGGGATTGCTCCCCGTGGCCATAGTGGACCAGGCCACCGGGCTCTGTGAAGGGTTGCTTGTGGCCAGACGCCGATAGCTCCCTATGTCCCTGATCCGGGCGAAGGCCGGAAGGTCCCCACCCTCCATCAGGGTCTCCAGGATACCAGGGTCAAGCCCGTCCATGCCGAGCAGGATGAACCTGTCAGTCCTTGCGTTGCTCACTGCCTGCCTCTGTACCCTGCTTGCCTTCACGCGACGGTGCCCCGCCAGGTGACTGCTTGCCTGCCAGTGTGCTCGTCACGTCGGTACCCCGGAGTCGTGCTGCCCAGGATGCGACAAGGACTCTGAAAGGTCGAATCAGAAGTCCGAGGAAGGCAAGGGCTACGGCAGCGAACGGCGCAAGCATGGCGAACGCCGAGCCAGTAGTGCCAGGGTCAATGTAGGCATATGTGGCATGGGGAAACATGAGCAAGAGTGCCACAGCCAGGATCACCGTCATTGATAGCTTGCGCTTCATCATGCTGGTAGTACCTCCCTGGTCTGCTATTCAACGTTGATACCGCGTTCATTTACCTGCTCTTGACCGGTAAGGCTCAAACGACTCCAGCCACTCGTTGAGAAGTCCTTTCAACTCCCTGGCTTTCTCGGGTTCAGTGTCAATAAGGTTGTTCAGCTCCCCGGGGTCCTGAGAGATGTGGTAGAGTTCATCACGCCCATCGGAGGACCAGATGTACTTCAACTCCTCGGTGCGGATGGCCTTGAGACGCCGGGCATAGGTCGACACGTCAAACGAAGGATTCGCCCGCGTCAGCAATTCAAGCACGTTGCCGAATATTGCGTACTCGGCAACCAGGGGACGTGACACCAGCCCCCCTCGCTCTCGAAGCAGGCTGTACCCGTGATGTTCAATCCCGTCCCGGTCGATACCCGCAATGTCGAGAACAGTCGGCAGCAGGTCCACCAGCTGCACCCCTTCCTGGACCACCGTACCAGGGTCGAACGCGTCCGGATACCGGATGATGAGGGGGACATGCAACAGTGTGTCATAGACACTCAACTGATGGCCCATGAGGTTATGGTCTCCCAGGCTCTCGCCGTGGTCAGAAGTGATTATCACCACTGTGCTGTCCAGTACACCCAGTTCTCGGAGGTAGTCGACCAACTGGCCGATCTTGAAATCCAGATAGGCCAGGGCTCCATCGTATAGCGCCGACAGACTTTCAAAGTCCTCACTATCCACTTCGAGCTTGCCGGTGACATAGTCGTAGTAGTCCTGATTGACGCTCATCGCATCCTCAAAGGTGGTGTTCCTATCCAGGAAGGGAACAGCGAACTCCTTGGGTGGGCGGTAGGGAGCGTGGACCTCCATGTAGTTGATGAAAATGAAGAACGGCCTGCCTGCCCTCGTTGCGTCGTTCATCCACTTCTTGACAGTCTCGTTGGTCCTGTGCGCGCCGTCATCCTGAAGGGAAACAATCTGAGTCTTCTGCCCAACAAACTTGACCCTCAGGTGATTCGTCAGTTCCGGCAATGCCTGAGCCTTGTCAGGGAAGCCCACTACAAAAGTGTCGAAGCCCTGGTCAAGATTGGTTCTCGGCCCGGCAAAGTAGTTGTTGGTGTACCCGTACGTTTCCCATCCGTGAGCACGCAGCACCTCGGCAACGGTGAGGAAATCGTCGTCCAGCCACTGATGCTCGGCGTCGGTGCCGTGGCTGTGGGGGTACAACCCGGTGAACATCGACGCGTGTGACGGCAATGTCCAGGGAGCTGCTGAAATGGCCTGCTCAAACAGAGCACCCTGGGCCGCTATCTCATCGATGGCTGGTGTAGTGTCCCGATAGTAGCCGTAGCTGGAAAGATGGTCTGCCCGGACGGTGTCCATGACGATCCAGAGGATGTTTGGCCTCTCTTCGTCCTCTTGGGGCCCGGCCATGGCTTCCGGTGAAGCTTCAGCCTTGGCACTACTTCCGAGACTGAAAGGCCCGGTCAACGAGACGCTGACAAGAGCGCACACCAAGAGCGTCAGCAGGACGGCACCTCCCTGTTCAATTCTGCGGGGAGCATATCTCCCTACTACCGAGCGAACCACGATGCGCATACCGAACCCCAGTAGACCCGCGAAGAGCAGGACACCAATGTTGGCCAGTAGCCTGGCGGGTCTGAACAGTGCTTCCCCAGACAGCAGATTCAAGTTTACCCACAGGCCGCCGTACACCAGGACCAGCAGTGAGACCAATGATGCAACACCAACTGCGACCAGCCCCTCTCTGCTTGCGCCCCTGTCTAGAGCGAAGATGCTGAGGCTGGCAAGCCCTGTCCCGCCGAGCAGACAGATCACGGTACTCTCCGCAACTGCCAGGATATTGTCACTTGGTGTATATGGGGCAAGCAGAACATATATGGCGAATAGGGCGAATACCCCGGCGAATATACCGGCGAGTTGCGATTTCCTTATTCGATATCTCCCAATGCGCACAACTGCGGCAGCGGCGATTCCTACGGCAGCCGTACCCAGACCTCCCATTACTGAGGACAAAGCCACAGAATATGCGGAAAGAGACAGTATCTCAGGAAGCGGAACCGGACGAGGGGCGTGGACCACGAGGACGGTCACACTGTCCCAGATCCCGAAGAGAGCTCCACCAGCCAGACCAACCAGGCCGGCGACAGCAATGGTTCCTTTGAAGCTCAAGGTGTCATATCCTTTTCTGGTCGCCATTATCTAGGGCTCGTATAGGCTCTCACCGTCCGGGAGTATCCCTATCCAAGCAGATGGAACGAGCAGAGACACCTCAAACGTAGCAGTGGTAGGGACAGCAAAGAAGGCCCGACGGGGTCAGCTATGTGACCCTTCAGGCCAATGCAAGGATGCTGTGCGCAGAGAAGAACGCCTTCCGAATTGCCAGCGGTCTTGCGAGCTAGGCCTCACAAGACGCGCGAAGGTATCCAGATACGGACACACTCATGACTAGAAACCTGGGTATGCGAGGTCAAGCAACCCGCCTTTGGCGATGACAGTCAGTTTGGCGTTCTAGTACGCTGGGGATTGTGGAACAGCAGACTCGGCCTCTGTCTGCGGCGGGTTGCCTATCCGTTGTCAGCCTGAACCAAGTGTGCTTCCAAGGAACTCCAGGTGTAGTACACATCTACAGTGTCGACTCCGGCCTTGTGCTGGACACAAAGAGACACCAGTTCACCTGCTTCAAGGTGGATCAGACTCGTGATTCTCGTGTTGTTGATGTCATACGATTGTGTCAGTAGCCAACGGTTGAGGGAAAATGTCAGTCATGGGAGGACTGACATTGACACAGAGGGAGCAAGCAAGGTTGCAGGTATTGAATGGGGTGTTGGGTGG
>Ga0180433_10000568_pt1 | contig 63211 bp, 105 predicted proteins | sample SS_ome_8_FD_132980 | JGI IMG/M metagenome (GOLD analysis project Ga0180433, IMG submission 132980) | Hypersaline lake sediment archaeal communities from the Salton Sea, California, USA - SS_1_D_1 metaG | ecosystem: Environmental > Aquatic > Non-marine Saline and Alkaline > Hypersaline >... | reverse complement strand
TGTGTGTATATTAGTATACCAAAAAATTTCTCCATATGACCGTATATATGTGTCCCCATACTATCTACTTTGTACAAATTATTTATTTTAGTTTATTGCGGCATGCAGGGAATTGAACATAATTACATCCTTACATCAAGGATTTTGTATTCCTACCATATTCTATTGTATTTCTTCATCATTCTGACATATTTGTACAGGTATACGTAAAGGGAATGGAAGGAGAGGAAGAGGATTGGTGTATGCTTCACATCGTTAAGTAATGTGTAATAGGGTATATTGGTCTATTCTACACCATATTGTTAGGAGGTACATGAGGAGAAGAAGGAAGTATAGAAGTACATCGTTAGGTGATATACGAAGGGAAGAATTAGTATGGGGAACAATGGTAGAAGAAAAGGATATATGAGTAGAGGGAAGGAAGTATGTTTGCTTTATATTGTTGGGTTATATATATTGTAGGAGAATTTGAGGAAGGGAGGGACATGGAAAAACCCCTCCTGCAAGTACAACAGAAGGGGTCTTTCCTATGTAAGGAGACAAGTAGTTAAGATTAAAGTATACTATAGTCTTTATTTAAAGCAACATCTAACCTTTGGGAATAAAAGTATTGTTATTACTGTAGCTATTAAGAGTGCTAATGGTATAAGTACATGCATTGATATACTACCACTTTCTTTATAGGTACTATAATTAAACTCATAATTTTTTGGTACTTCAACTTCAAAAAGTACTAGTGTTTCTGGACCTTAATAGGTTTCTAACTTACAAATATTTACCTCATTCACTGTTAAACTTTGTTTAAAGTCTAGATAATCTTTGTCTGTTTCAAATAGTTCTTTTCCAGAGTAAGTAAATGTATGAGGATCTTTAGTAATAAAGACTATGAAAGTTATAATTATAAAGGTACTAATGAATAATAGGGTCATTGCCATTATATCAGTTTTGTTCATCTTATTCTAATCCTATTTTCTTTATTACTCATACGGTTTTACTTCTTTTATTGTATAGATATTAGTTTTCCTGTCATTATATACTTCAAGTATAAACTCGATTTCTTTTCCCATTAATTGTTCAGTTGGGATTTTATCAGCTGGGTCATATCCAAGTTTGGTTTTAAAAAGTTTTTCTGCAAAGGAATTTGGAAATACATGTTCTAGATTAATATCTACTTGCATTATTGTAACAGGTCTGTTTATAGGTTTAACTTCTCTTACTGTAAAGCCTGCTATTTTTCCTTTGAGCTTTAATTCTGACTTCAATCAATACCTTCCATGACTTTAATATTTAAACAGTGAATACAAAAGATGTGAAATCTATCTATTTCATTTGGATCATGAATTTCTTCTAGATCTCTTGTATCCAAATACTTTCCACATAAGGTTTGTATATATTCGGTTCCATTCGTCTTGTTTCTTGTTATATGGCATTTAGATTGTTTAGTTGGTTTGTAGTAATGATAGTTCATCTGCTATACTCTGCACATGAAGTTTGAGTTTCCCAAAGTTTAACTTTTAGTAATGTTTCTTTTCTTTCTTTAAAGACTTCAAATAGTTGTTCATGAATATAAACTGACATTGATTCCGCTGTTGGATTTGGAAATACTTCATTAAGTAATTTATGGTCGAGCTTCTCAATAACTGCCTTATTTACTATATCTTTTAGCTCGGAGAAATCCATGACCATACCTTTGTTTAATCTACCTTTAATTGTAACTTCCAATTTGTAAGTATGGCCGTGGAGTTGATTGCATATACCTTCATGATAGGGGAGATAGTGGGCAGCGTGGAAATGAAAAATCTTTGTTATAGTATGTGGCATTGGTTCTCCTTACATTTTATTTCTTATTAACTTACTTAGCTTCATTAATTCTTTTAGTATAGCTAATCTTTCATACTTGGTGCGTTCATTTCCTGCCGTTATACTCCTCTTTTGCAAATAACAGAGTGACCGCCAGCTGGCCACTCTGCTATAATTGCATCTACTTACTGGCTGAATACATTACTTTTTCATTTAGTTTTCTACCAGGCCAACTGCTGCCTTGGCTTCCCCATGAGCCTTTTCCCAGATAGCTCTGGCGGCCTCGTCATGTTTGGTGTACTCGGCATAATATTTGCCACCTTCCTCAGTACACATCTCATCAGCCATGGCTTTTGCCTGCTGGGTTTTGTCCTTCCGGGCCTGGTTGGTCTTGAAGGCCATAAACGTATTGAAATCTGCTTCACCCAGAATTGACTTGATTTTATCAAGTTCTTCTTGAGTATGTTCTTTTCTTTCTGTATCTTTCTTGGCCATTATGTTTAGTTTTCCTCCCTTACTTAATAAAGTTTTACTTGATTGATTGATGCTGGCTATCAATCTTTCCAATACAATTACATTTTATCATATACCCTATATATTGTCAAGCTTTATTTATTTCTTTCTTTTATTAAACTTTACTTTGTTGCCACTTCTTGATTCAAACAAATTTAGAGTATTTGAGTAAGTATCTGGTTTTGATTCAAAAAGTACTGTCCTCCTTTCATCAAGTTCTTGTACCACCCATCCTTCAGCATGTTCTATCATTTGTCTTGTGATTACTTCTGGATTTAAGTAACCAACTATAGGCATCACTCCTCCTTTATATTAAAATCTCTAAGGAAAGATAACCATAATTTACAAGAGACCTCTGTACATGGTTGGGTGCATCTTACTATAAAAGGATCAACTCTTTTAGCTATTGGACATTCTGATGCAAACTTAATGAACGGAGATATTTTATTGTCTAGCTGCATTAGCTTCTCTAGATAAAGCTTCTATCCTTCTTATTATTCGAGATATATTTCTCTTCTTTTTCCTACCATTAAGAAACTCTGCGGCATCCTTTAATTGTTTAATCTTAAAGCTAATAAGTGAGGCATGTATGAGTTCTACAGGTAGATTTTTAAAGTGACTATGTATTTCTTCTACTAACTGTTGTCTTTCTAATTCTTCTGACATAAGTAACCTCACTCTTTATGTTTCAAGTAATCAGCTAAGGCCATAGCCTTTTCTGTTTTGAACTCACCATATGGATTCCTACCTAGAGCTAACATTATTGCTCCCCAATAATAACCATGCAACTCATCTTGTTCATATAATTGCCAACAAATTGCATGTGATAGTTCATGTAATAATTCACTCCATAGCAATTCATCATTGTCTGGTTCAAATAGAAACTTGTGTAACAATACTTTTGTTTGTCCGCTAAACCAGTTGTGTTGTGACTCTGAATATTTTGTTCTTGTTGTTGGTCTTAAATAACCAAAGGAAATATTTAACGTGTTAAAATCTTCAAACCTACTTGATATAAACCTTAATATTGGTTTTATTTGAGCTTTGATTTCGAAGTGAGGTTCTTTTACTAAAAGAAATTCTTCTATATCCTCTCGGATATCTGGTGGTAGATGTTCTATTGACCTTATTGTATGATTTTTCACTTTTAACCTCCCTTAAAACCTCCTTTTAATATTGTTAGGTTATATTACTTAACGTAGGCTAGTAATAGTCTATAAACAAATTTGCCTTTAATAATTCTACAATATTCTTGATATACATTAATTCCCTATCAAGTGTATCTTTTATATTCTGTCTCACTTTAATCTCCTATCTGTACCATTTCATAGGTAGGTTATTGTAGCAATAACAAACTATATCAAACATATCTCTTCGATTATCTAAATCTGCCTTTTCAAAGAAGTAGCACTTAATTTAAAACCCAATATTCTTGCCAGATTAACTAGCTTTATAAAAGCCTCATGTATCTCTTCTTCATTTTCAGTTTCCTTATATACGTGTAGTAGATTATAAACTCTTGCATCGATCACTCCACAATAAAAGATTTTAGAAATATTTTTTCAGGATTCATAGTTAATTTGATCTTATTAACTATTTCCTGAATATCTTCTGGATTACAAACTATTGTAGCTGATACTATGAAAGTATCAGATTTTGGATTTTCTTCTACAAATTTTTTGAACTTGTTGAATTCATCTTTTTCAAAAACCATTTTATTTCTCCTTACATTGTTATTATAACATGTACAGTATATATTGTCAAGTCCTCATCAGTTTACGGGACAATTATTACAGTCTGCTCGGGAATGCGGGACTGGAGATATTCCTCCTTATTCCTTTAACATTTCTTTTAATTGAGCTAGGATTTGGTCTATCTTTCCTGATAAGACGAATCTCATAATTCTCATTTAATTATCTCCTTAATTTCTTATTTTGGTCAAGAAAATATCTGCTATCCCTTCTTATTGTTCAGTAGATATAATATCTCCTTTACTTTCTATTATACCCTCCAATGTGGAGAGGACTTATGTCCTCCCCACCCTGGATTGAACAATACTATGCTTTGGCAATTAGACCGGCTTTTTTCGTTGCTTCACCCATAGCCTTATCCCAGATTGACTGACACAACTGATCAGCCTTCTGGTATGGTTCGAAGTACTTACCACCCTCTTCGTTACACATTCCCCATACCATTTCCTTGGCTTCCTTGACTCTATCTCGGATAATTTCCTGTACACGAATTCTCATGAAATCTTTGATTTCATCTTCCGTGAGAACCTCTTGCAATACCTTGAGTTTTTCCTCCGGATAGATTTCTGCACCTTTGGGTAGTTCGTACCTCACTTGATTGGTTACCATTTTTTACCTCCTTACATTTATTTTATACTAACCGTGCTTGGCTTGCACGTTTAATACCCAATCAATGAAATACACTATTCAATTTTTCATCTACTCAATTATACAATGAACCACCATATTTGTCAAATTGTGATTCACCATTCAATTTTTCATCTACTTCATTATACAACGTCTAACCAAATATGTCAATGCACTCACGCGTATAATTTAATGTATATATTACTTATATTATATTATAACATGCCCTCAAAAATATGTCAAGGAAACGTTATATCATATAGGGTGTTCGTTGTCAAGGCTTGACGATGAGGATATTATGATAATATACTACGATGACGCTTGACGACGTTCTCGTCAACCACTCGTCGTCAACTATAATAATATATTATCATAATATAATAGCATAACATAATATCATAATCCTGTTATCATAATATTATATCATAGTAGAAGCTTTTATATGGGATTGAATTATGCCAAGATGACAGTAGGGACAGGTTCTACCTATTATGATATTAGTATGGTTGGAAAAGGTTTTGTTGCAGAAATTACATTGGACTTCTACGGACTTTGGCACTTTCACCCTCCAATACAGTTTTACCTACTATTTCTGCATATGGTTCATCTATATTTACTACCCAGTACTCATTTTGAGGATTCTTACCTTGCTGTTTTCTTACATCATAGAGTTCATCTATAATAGCTCCAAGTTCTGCTTGTTGTCGAGGTCCTAATATAGATTCAACATCTTTGACTTTTATAACTATGTATTTGCCTTCCTCAGGTTTTAAACTCATCTTTCTTACCTAATACTTTGATGGAAACTCTTCAATGCTGTAACCCATATCTTCACAAGCTTGTTCCCAGGCTCTCCTACAAATGTCATCTACGGCTGCAAGAGCCTTTTCATATTCTTCTTTAAAATCAGTATCTAGCAATTCATCAGTAGCTTCATCAATTTCACCACGTATTTTCTTTTCTAAATCTTTATCTCTGAATCTTTTAAACTGATTATAAGCATTTTCATCACCATCTAGAAGATCAAGGATAATACTTTTCTTCTCTTCTGTAAGATGTTCTTTTCCAAGCATATTTAACTCCTTTTAATTACTATTACTTTTACTTGGTCTCCTGTAGTAAAGTCTCTTGCTATTAACCTATCCAAAGGAACTTTGTTTAGATGAATCATAGGCTCAAGCATACCTCTGATTGTCAATTCCCCTTCCAATTCTATTTTCTTTGGAGTTGGTTTTTGGTCTTCTATAACATTAATCGTCTGACCCTTCTGATTCTTCTCCTGATTGACCTTTGGCATATGCAAATCCCCTCCTCTTTTGGTATATGGCTTTGACCAAGTCGGAATCTGTCATTCTATATTGAGCCATTTCATCTTCATCAAGGACTATTTCATCAGCCATAGCTTTTTTCTTTAATATCTTTTCTTGCATCAAGTCATCAATTGAGTTAGTATTATGTAATCTATAAACTGTCATAGGATGTTTTTGACCAGGTCGTTGGATTCTTCCTATAGCTTGTTCTGTCGTTTCTGAATGCCACCACTGGTCTGCAAGTATCATATAGTGAGCAAATTGTAGATTAATTCCTAGACCACCTACCTTGTAGGTTAATGCAAGGACATTCTTAGTAGGATTTTTCTCAAACTCATTAATACGTAGTTGTCTTTCAGCCGGTGGTGTTTCACCTGTCATTGTAACTATACCTGGAAGTTTCTTGGCTAGGTATTTAACATAGGCCTTGCTGGTAGTCATTATAATCCATTTTTCGCTGGGATTGGATTCAATCAGTTCTTTTATAGCCTTTGTTTTACTTGAGTTTGACTTCTTACCTATAATTGTAGGGTCTAGTGATAACTGCCTTAGTCTTGTCAGTAGACTTAGTATGTTCGGTGATGTGATTTCCTCTTCATCATCAAGGAATAAGCACATCATTTCCTCAAAATGACTATATGATTCTCTTTGATCTGGTGTCATTTCAAGTCTAACTGGAAGGATTCTTATAGGTGGCAGATGTTCGAGTACTTCTTCTTTAGTTCTTCTAATATACATAGGAGCCATTAATTGCAGAAGTTCTTCTTTGTTTCTACTACCTGATATCTTATAACCGTAAGGGCCATTATAACCATAGGTATATTTGGATAGAAATTCATCAGGATTGTTTACCAGTTCTACCATTTCAAGCATAGGATACATGTCAAAGTTACTGTTGACTATAGGAGTACCTGTTAGGAATAAAAACTTTGCTCCGTTACCTGAAAAATTCATAAGTGTTTCTGTTCTGAGAGCTCCCATGTTTCTGAATCTATGAGACTCATCTATTATAACTGATTTCCACTTCATTTCAGTTATCATCTCACGTATGGGATCACCTTCTACATATGCAAGAGCTTCATGATGGAGAATAAAAATTCTCTTCATTTGCTTTATAGCATCTACACCTTTCTCAATACAACTATAGTAATAATCTACTATATCATCGGTGCTTTCTGCATAATAGGGTTCTACTCCTATCCACTTTTCAATTTCATCAAACCAGTTAAGTTTCAAAGTAGTTGGACATAGTATTAGGCATGGTAATAATTCAAGTTCTTTAATATGAGAAGCCGATACTACAGTTTTTCCTGTACCCATGTCTGAGAAGAGTAATACATGAGGCATATACTTCATACGTTCTACATCTTCTGCTTGATAATTGTATAGATTTAATTCAGAGTTTGTTTGCAAACTGCTCACCATCTTGTCTAACCTTTCTATATTCTTCTACTTCATCAGGAGTTAGGCTTTCATCATTCATTAACTTATTAAAAATCTCTGATCTTTTATCTAAGTACTTTTTCTTTCTTTCTCTCTGTTGTTTTGATAAACCTGGAATTCTTTTAGAACTATGACAAGTTGGATTTGGACATACAAATATCCACTTCTCATAATCAGGTACCATTTTGGCCCAGCAACATACACACAATGAAGGACTATCATGGTCATCTTGTGGTAAAGCCCTATGACCTGTTAATCTAGTACCTACTTGCTTCGGTATTAATTGCCATACTGCTAGACATCCTGTACATACATCTATATATACAAGGCCTCCTAAGTTCATGGATTCTATTATCTGTGATGATTGACAGAATGGACAATCACCTACTCTTTGATATCTTTCTACCTCTATTGATTGTTGGAGGTTTGGATTGAAACATAAGTTACTATCTACCTCCAATGTCATTAGTTGTTCGTGTCCCTTTATAACCTCTCTTTTAATTGGACACACTGTAACCTCCTTACATTTATTTATTGTATAATTACATTATAACATATATAGAGATGTTTGTCAATACCTACTTGTATCGTCTTTTATGTCTTTGACCCTGACCTGTTTGTTTGAATACAGGTCCTTGAGCTTTGTTGTTTCTTGGAGTTAATGAGTTCTGAAATCTTCTTGTTTCAGGTGGTTCTTCCTCCTTAAGTCTTGGAAGTTGTCTTTCCCGAAATCTTAATCTCCCTACAAAATTTACTATAGCCTCTCTAAAACCTTTGTTAAAGAGAAAAGCTCCTATGAAGATTCCGAGTAGTAGGATAAATATAGTATACATTAGAATACCTCCTCTAACTTTTTATTACAAACCTTACATCTGAAATCATCATCACCATTCCATATAAATCCTTTTGTATGTTCACATTCTAGTATATCTAATATCTTTTTCATTTTCTTTTTTTTGTCTTTAAACTTTTTTTGAGAAGCTTTATATTTTTCAGTCTTTCTATGCCTTGCATGTGCTGCTCTAAACAATTCTGACTTCTGATATCTTTGAATAGAGGCTTTACCAGCAGGGCTATTTCTCCATCTTTTCTGTACCTGTTCTTTGGTTAAATGAGGTTCTTTCTTTTCGGTATCATTATCATCAGGTTTTTGAAGAGCTTGTGCTTTACTAGGTAATTTAGCTATTATCTCTGGATAATATATGAATCCACACATTATACAGTGATATTCATTTTCACTACCTGGATTTTTCTCTAGTAAGCTAGACTTACATTTAGGACAATTCATTTTGATATCCTTACCATTTCTTGTATTTTATTGTCTTTTTCTTTACAGAACCAACAAGCCTTTATTGTAGGTTTACTACTTATATCTAAAAATTTCTCTTTATTACCACATACTGGACATTTATACTTATGCCTTGATATTTTATCCGCCACTATTAAATTTCTCCGAAAAATTTAGTCTTGATTCAAGCATAATATTAAAACTATCTGATTCTGCTACGCTATTGTTAGGGTTAGATTCATACCAATTATCTAGTAATTGTCCTACTCTTTCTATTTGTGGTCCTTGTCTATTACCATAAGTGGGATGTAATGTTAAATATCTTGTAAATTTATGCCCCAAACCTACATCATGGTCTAATTCCTCCAATTCATCTTCTGTTAATAATACATCACTTGTAAATGATTCCAATGACCTCCAGGCACTAAATTGTACAGTTATAAATGGACTGTCTTCATATCTACTCATAGCTTGTCTATATAGAATTTTCTGACCATTAGGTAAAGTTTTCAAAGCTGGAGTTAAATATGATGTTGGACCTTGGCATTTTAGTTTATAGGAGTCGTCTACATTTGACTTGTTAGGGGTTGCTATTGCATCTACCTTTAATGAAGTAGCTCCTGTCTTTAATGCGTCTCTATAAACCTTTATATTTTGCCTAGTTAGAATAAATCCATAAGCTACTGGATTAAAACATCTACTAGCCATCTGAACCTCGGCTAACTCTTTTGATAGTGATCTAAATATAGCCTTCATACTACCAGCTACAGTAGCATATAAATGCTTTGTTTCAAGCATTGGATATTCAGATTTCATATACTTAATACAAACTTCAACATAATTCATATAATTTCTAAAAGGATATTCAGGTTCACCAAAGAATTGAATAGAATCTATAATTTTAAAAGAAATACCTAAGTCTACTAATAATTCTAAATATTCTTTAAAATACCATTTAGCTTTTATTTTTCCAGGAGGATATTTAATTCCAGCATCAGTTTTGATAGGAAGAGGATAGAACATATATCTATCTTCTGGAACATCAGCTATTATCTGATAAATAGAGTGGGGTAATGCACTATCAAAATTCCTGTAATTGTGACCACCTCTTATCCACTGAACATTTCTTAACCCTGGATAATCTTTAAGTATATTTAAGTGGGCTTTTATCAAGTCATAATGATACTGAAATTGAGTTCCAATACCACTACTTTCCATTCTACCACCAAAACAAGCTGAATTAAACTTATCTATATTATCAAGTTTTAACTTTCTACTAAGCATTATGTCATCAAAGATAGCTTTATCTTGTAACATCCATGCTCTAGCTTCTGATGCTCCAGAGTTCAATGAGTATAGACCCATTAACTTTTGTCTAGAACTTATTATATCACAAGCTGTTTTATGTATGGCATCAATATTATCCTTACCATAGTATTTAGTAAGGGATATAATATTATAGATTGGAGTAGTTTGGACTATAATAGAATCTCTATACCTTCTTAATCTAAATCCATCAACCTCAACTTCATTGAAGAGAGACAATGCCATAAGTTCTTCGAGGGAACATAATGACAAAAGTATATCTAATTTTCCAGGTGGAAGATAGACAAAGATTACTGAGTATTGAGACAGGAATTTAAATAACTGCTCATTATTCTCAGGTCTTAACTTACCATCTTTAGTTTCAACTACCAACCTATTATGCCATTCAACAGTCATTACTGTCCAGTTGTCAAGATTAATAGGTTTGTCTTGGTAAAGATAAGTACGTCTAAGATTGGATGGAAGACTTAACATATTTTACTTCTAACTTCATTTGCTCTAATAAATTTTTAGCTGCCATACTAGGAGTATTTCCAAAACCCTCCATAAATTTATTAAAACTAAAAGTTACTGAACAAGACCATACACCTGGTTTAGTTAAACATGGTTCAAAATAATGGAAGTATATAGGTTCCACTCTATAGTCCCTCAATAATTTTCTAAGCTCTACTATAATTTCACTTGTAATATCGTCTAGGTCTGGTTTAAAGTAAGTTTTTAAGAATCTTATCATATCTCTATACTCAAAACCATGTTTTCTATGAACATCGAGAAGAGTTCTAAGGTTGTTTAGATAAAGATTTCTATTCATTTAACCCTCTATAAGACTTTACTTTAGCTGTTATTGTTAGCTCTTTAATATTTCTTATGAATTTCCATTCTGTATACTACTCAGCTATTTCTATTAATTTTGCATGTATAATCAAGTTTTGTTTTCTTTTTCGAGAAGGGATTTGAAAACCCCACTGTTGCAGCCTCAGCTATTCCATCCCACATTACTTTAGATCTCCATGTTTAATTACCTAATTTAATTATCTAAATACCTATCTTCAAATTCTTCTAAGCCTAGAACTAATACATCACTTTTACCTTCACTTATATAAGAGCAGAGTCTACCTAAGAATTCACCTAACATAGCTATTTGAGCACTTAGATTCCCTGAATTTACAGCTAATATAAACTCTTTTCTTTCCTCTTCCGAAGCTAGAAGATGTGGGTTACAACAGGAAAAGTCTGGACAACACTCATCTCTTTCATAATTATGAACTGGCTTTCCTTCTAACCATAACTTAAGTTGTTCATCGCAATCCATTTCTTCCCCAACTATAAACATGAGCTAATCTTATAGCCATCGATCTCTTACTTATCACTTCTTCATTTTCACAGTAGGAATCTAGTACCCTGTAAATATGTCTAGTGTGGGACTCTACTGTCTTTTTGTGTATATCTAGTATTTCTGATACTTTTGAATTAGATAAACCTGTAGAGATAAGTTCTAGTGTTTTTCTTTGCGCATTAGTTAATTCATTTACAAAAGCTTTAGCAATATTAACTTCATTCTCTGTTATACTTAAGGATTTAAACTCTTCCATTTTTTAAAAACCATCTCTTTTTTGGTCTCCTGGGGTAGTTCTCTGGTAATTCACATATACCTCCAAAACCATTATTTAATTCAGGGAAGTCTACGTCTCTAGGAGAATGACATAAAGCTCTTACTTGCTGTCTACAATCTTTTAAACATTCTCCATAACCTTTCAATTTGTAATAAGTTTTCCAATCTTTTCCTGTTTTTGCTTCTCTCTTTAAATCTTCAATTTCTTTTATTTGACTTAGCCATCTATGTTTCAAAGAAATTAACAGACGTCTAACTCTTAACCACTTATTAACTCCACGGTATTTTAGAATATGACGAACATTATCAGAGCTAGATGGATATAGTTTTTCCAAATCCCTAACTATTAACTCTGGATGATTCTGTCTACAATTTTCTATATCATCTACTAAATCTTTCATTTCACCATCCAAAATCCAGGGTACAAGAACAACCTCTTAATTTTCTTCTTTGTATATCTTTAATATCTATCTCTTTATCAACCATGTTTTCTCCTTTGAAATTGTCTTAACTCTAACATACTTTTAGAAATTAATACTCCATACATAGAACATCTATTATTGTAACAAGCTATTACATTACTGAATCCTTCACAATTCTTATCTACAGGAAGTAATACAAAGTCACATCGTGAGCATATTTCTTCATCCATAACTTATTTCCTTAATAAATTAATCATTTTATATAATAACATACATAGAGTAATTTGTCAAGTCTTCAAAGGGATTTAAGTTTCTCCAACAAATATGTTGTTGAGTTCCAATGCACCTTGGTCCTTTGCTTCTTCACGTCTTTGATTCGCAAAGAATAGAGCAAGTTCTTCAAGTGAGGGTTTTGGGGGACCTGAGTATTTCATGAGGGTCATAACTTTTAGACGTCTGTTTCTTAGAATCTTTTGTATTTGTTGTCCATGCTTACCTTTAGGATCTAGTTTGTTGTCAGCAGCCCATAAAGCCTCTTCTTCATCAAAACCATTACGCCTGAAAAGAGAGTATATAGAGTTCCATAAAGCAGGATCAATGTCTCTTAATGAATCCTCTCTTTCAAAATCGTTTGAATTAACGACCATAAATCTTCCTTAATTTATTTTTTATCTTTGCTATATCTGTCTTGGATAAAGTCATTGAATATTTATCTTTTAAATGATTACTTAATATTTTTAAAACAGAGAATGTGGTGGCTTCTTCAAAATTTTTCATAGCATTATTTAGAACTTCCATTTCCCAAGAATATTTAGATTTTTTCCAAGATAGCCTTCTGCCCATATCCAAGCATCAACTTCATGAATTATAAATCTTTCAAGTGGAGACTGAGACTTTTTTATCTTTTCTTTATAATGTTCTAGAACTACATGACCCATTTCATGAGCTGTAGTTTCTACATCACCAGAAGAAGGTAATAAAACAAATGCCTGATTTACTTTTTGTCCTGTAGTAGGATTCGATAATTTAATTACTGTTGTAGCTCCATGTGTATTTTCAGAGTCTGTAAGTACATTAATTTCTTTTAGTGGTAATCTTACAGGTAAAATGGTTTTATTTGGGGTATAATACCTTTTGAGATATTTGTCAAACACAGGTGTCTTAGACTTAATTTCTTGACTTTTCATTTAAAATTCTCCAAGCATCTATAAAACTCTCAACTTCATATAAGAATTTAGAAGCTCTTGAGCAAGCTACGTAGTAGAGGTTTGTTTCCTGATACTTTTCTCCCCAGTTAAAAACCAAGACTTTTTCAAATTGAAGTCCTTTAGAACAATGAATCGTTGCGAGTATGAGTTCTTCTTTACCTTCAACTCCCTTAGCTGCAATTTTGGAGGATGTACTACCTGGATATTTTGCTTCATTTAGTTTCACCTTTACTGGATGACCAGTTTTACTTAGTTGTTCTGCTACTCTTGATAACTGTCTGTTAGTTCTAAATAGCAATGCAGTACCTTTAACTCTTTCATTTGGGCCTCTTGATACTAAACCTCTCAAATGAATTCTTTCAATTTTCTTAACTATATCTTGACCTGATCTATAGTTATTATTAAGAGTCATCTTCTTGCAGTTAAACTGTTCTTTTATTTCTTTAACTGCATCAAACTGTAACTTACTCTCTGTCCAAGGGTACTCAGCCCATTGAAATATATGCTGGCAATGATCTCCAATTGCAAATACTTTAGTTTTATCAGTTACCATAGACTTAATAACTTCAAGTTCAAGTTCATTTAAGTCCATACATTCATCTATTAATATCCAGTCAAATACAGGTTTATTTTCATAAGAAAGAAAATCCCATAAGAGATTAAAATAAGCTTGGGTATCGTTGAAGTATTCTTTGCTTGGTTTTACATAAGAGTAACAAAGTGAGTGAATTGTAGAGGCATATACTTTTGGTGCTCTATATTTTATCTCAGCTGCTGAGGCTCTTGTAAAGGTAAGTGCTAAGACTGAATTATTTTGTCTGACCTCTCTATAAGCTTTATTTATTAGTGTAAATGTTTTACCGGAACCAGGACCTGAAATAACTATGGTATTTTCATCTGAGTTTATAGCTTTGGTCTGTTGTTTGTCTGGCTGTATTGCTTTCATATATATATTATATAATATGTAGAGTCATTTGTCAAGTACTATAAACCTGCAACAGTATATTCTGTACCATTTCTGTACATATGTAAACCATCTGATTCCATCCATATCATGCCATTAACTGGAGTTCCTGGAGACACTCCTAAATATGGTAATCTAATAATACCTTTACCATCAATTTCCATACCTGTATTACCAGTTCTACTAATGAATATTTTAAAAATTCTTTCAAATTGAGTTGGAAAATCTTGATTCCAACCCATTGTGTCTAATTCCACAGTATTACCATCTATATACCTAATTATTTCTGCATAAGCACCAAAATTCTCTCCCCATAAAACGATCCAAAGACTAGAATCTGCATCATTTTGAGTAAAGGATGTTCCTGAAACTCTTTTAAATATATTATTTCCATTAGGATCATCAGCTAAGTCAAAGTAACTAGTACCATCAGTTCTTAAAGGAGTACTTTCTCCATAATCATAAGTAACTACTGCAGGCCCATATAAAGCTGACTCTGTAGAAAACCCATCTGTTCCTTGGATATGACCTCCTGGCCATATTTTAACTACTTGAGTACCTCCTGAATAAAAAAGTAAACCTGTTGAAGATACATTTATTTGACTAATATAACTATCATCCCACCATAACTCATCAGTACCTAAATCATAAGTTATGTTTGCACAAGGATTTAAATTTGTTGCAGCACATTTCCCTTGAGCTACTACATAGTAACCATCAGCTATTAATGCATCAAGACAATTACTAATGTTTGGCCCAGTAATTTCATTTATTACTGGGGCTGCAACAGCTGCACCAATCAAGACAATTACTAGAGCTGCTACAAAGTAGCTTGCCATACCCATCATATTACCAACTTGATTTTAGTTTTGGTATCTTAGTTCTAGACCTTGAAGTTGAACTAAAATACTGAACTTTTTTCCTTTTTTGCTCTTTTAGTTTGTCTACCAAGTTCTCCTAACGCACCCATTGCTTCACCTAATACTACTAATCCCATAACATAACCTCCTATAATGATTTAATTCTTGGAGATCTTAATCTACCTCGGCCAAAACCACCACCTTCGCTTTCTTCTTGAACAGACAGATAACCAGCTTGAACAAGTTTATTGAGTATAGCTCTAGCCTCTGGAAGATTCAAGTCAATTTCTAGTTTTGATTCATTGACTACTGCATTACCTTCCGTTTTCATATACTCAACAACTTGTGCAGCTATACCTTGCTTTATATCTGCCCTTCTACCTGATTCAGTAAGTCTATATTCCATAATTACCTCCCTGATCTCATTCTTATATTAACTGTGTATCCCTTTGTATAATCTTCATCCATCATTCTTCTCATAGTTTCTTCCGCATCTTCTTTACTGTCTGTATAATAGCTTGCAGCTTCGTTAAACAAGTTATCATCATAGACTCTAACTTGCCATTCATTCCAAGCTTTATTATGATAAATTTTGTAAGTTCGATTAATTGGTCTAATCACTTTATTTTCCTTGCTGATACTGTAGCCAAACTATCGAAAATATTGGCCCCCAATCTTTCCAAACAGCTTCATATAATTCTGAACTATATGGAGGTTCATCCTCTGAATAGTTATAAGTTGACCATACCCTGTCAAAAGTAATGTCAAATTCTTGAGGAAAAGTAGCTTCAAATATATCTAAAAAATCACACTTTTCATCTAAAGATACATTAGGCAGAGAATTTAAAGTTTGGGTATTAGGGGGAACTATAACTGTTGCACCTTTTATAGGTCCTGTTGCATACTCTGTTAGATATCCACCTTGTGGGGTCATTCTTAAAACTCTTAAATATTCTGGTCCAACTTGTCTTACCTGTCCAGCTTCCCAATCATTTATATTACCAAAAGGTTCCTTTGGCTTTCCAGCAACCTCAGGTTCTAATAGATCAAGTTCTCTTAGAGTACTTAAAACTTCTGTCTCACCCCTTACAAGAGTTTGTTCCTCTGGTATATAGGATATTTCATATGGTTCAGTATATATTTGAGCTTCTACAAAAGCTGGATAATTTCTTAATCCAGCTTCATAATTTATAGCTTCTTGTTCAGTATAAGATAACTTAATTGATTTTTCTCCAGTATAAGGATTTACTATCGTTGTCTTAAATTTAATCCCAGCTTTCGGTAATATAAGTGGCTTCCATTCCATTTATCTCTCCTTATCTAGAAAGTTCGAGTCTGTAACTAAATGACTATACCTAACTGGATTATTTCTCTTTAAACAAGATAATAGTCTGCTGTTCGATATATTAGGTTCCCAACATTGTAGGTAACCAATTCTATCAATTTCATTCCATCTATCAAGTATATACTCTACTATATTATCTATATACTCAACATTTAGTATTTGAATAGAACCTCTTTCTACTCTAACTTTAGCTATCTCTGTTGCTTCCTTTTGTGATAAAGCAGGAACCATTTGATAGCTAACAAATATTGGTGTTTTTAATCCTAAGTCATGTAGGTAAGTAACTTTATAAATATTACCTTGTAACTTAGAATTCAATTTCACTGGAACCATTCATTGACTTCCTTATTTTAACTGTACCATAACCTTCACCTGGGTTTTGGTATAGTCTTATTGTACTTATAGCACCATTGTTTTTTACTTTAAAAGTTGAACAATGTACTTCAGGTTTAGAATCCTGACATGAAGTAGGTTCTAAACCTAATGTCAATAATAGGTCTTTCAGAGCTTTTACTGTAGTAGCTTTTCCACTTAACATCAAATTACATAACCTCTCTTTTGGGCTTCTACTTGAGCTTTTTCTAAAACTATCATATATATTCTTGGAGCTCTTGTGGCAAGATTATCAATAACATATTCATCTGCAATATAACCATCATCAGATAATTCATCGTACAATGCTAAATAGTCACGTTCTAGTATATCAACAAATAATTTTATTCCCTGGGCTTCTGACATTCTCTGCATAATAACCTCTATAACACTTCCATCTCATACAAGTTTTTGGTTTCTTGCTCAAATAACTCCAGTAATCTTGTCCACATATAGGGCATTTATGTTCAGTTACTACAAAATTTAATCTAGGAAAGTAATTCAGTAAAGTTACATACTGATTAGCTAACCATGGATGACCTATAGCACCTCTAATACCAAAAAACCATTTAGTAAATAACCACAGTTTCTTCAACCTTGCCTCCCACGTCTTCTACTTGGGACTGGAGGTACTGGAGTTGTAGTTTGAGTAACTGGAACTTGATAAGGATCTCCAACAGGCATAGCAGAGGGAACAATATATTGAGTATATCCAGGTTGCATGGTTTGCTGCTGATGTGTCTTGTAATAACCAGTTCTTTCTACTAAATCTCTATATATTTCTGGATAGAAAGCTTTTAAAATACCTACAAGTTCTGAGTAGGATGCATCTTCAAAGTATATATCTTCATATATTCTTGGATACAAAGCTTCTAAAGAATCAACTAGTTGTACTTGAACTTGTTGAGGTAAACCTGACCTTCTCTTTCTACCCTTTTGAGTAAATCTTTCAACTCTTCTTAATTCTCTACCTTTAACTCCTTTTAATCCAGTAGGAGTTCCAACTTCAAGAGATGAAATTAACTCTCCAGTACCCCTTACTGTTTTTGCAGCAAGGGTTCCAGTACCTCTTACTACCTGACCTACACCCCTACCTAATTCTTCAGCAGGGCTTACAGTTCTTTGTAATTCACGCCTAGTTACCATAGTAGAAGGTCTTTCAACCAAGCCTTCACCAATACCACCTAAAGCCCTACCAGTAGCTACAGCCGTTCTTTCAGTTGCAGCTATAAGTCCCTTTCCGAAAGCTTTTCCAGTTGTACGGACTCTAGGGGACTCAATACCTCTTTGGAATCCAGTAGTTATTTCTTTTCCTGCAGTATCTACAAATGTAACTCCCTTGCCAATAGCCTTACCAAACTCCTTGAAAGGTTTCTTCATTTTAACCTTTCGTAATTTGGTTTTTTGCTTGCCAGGTTTTAGAGGACTGCCTTTTTTAACTACTCCCATTTCTTCAAGAGCCACATATGAAAGTTGTGTTTCGCCAGCAGGAGTGGTTGAAGTTTCTTCATCTATAATTTCCTCAAGAACTTCTTTTGGCAGGGTATCTACAGGTGGTGCTGGTTCTCTCTTTTCTTCAAAAACCCTTCCTGCTTTACCTTCTAGCAGTTCATCTAATTCTTCTTGAGTTAGGGCCATATTAGACCTCCTTGGACTTTCTTCTAACATAGTTATCAGCCCATGTTTTTACTTTCGTCACTTTACATCCTTTTCCCAACATAGTAAAATGTACTAAAGGTTTCGAAAGTATTTTCTTTTCCGATATCTGTGTCCTCTAATAACTCTTCCTCTGCTAAAAATACAGCAGATTCTTTTCTTACAGTTTCTGCAAGTTGAGGATACAATGTCTCTAATGAAGCTAATATATCTGATTCGAGTTTATTACCATCTCCATAAACTTCATTATAAAGATTTGGAAAGAGCTCATTCCAGGTATCAAGTAGTATCTCAACCCTTCTGATGGCTTTCTATCTATCAGGTTTATACATCCGCTAGACCTTCCTCAACTAAATCATGTCTTGCATTTTCTATTACATTTGAAGCAGCATGTTGGTAGTTTGTTTCAAGGAATCTTAGCATAGCACTTTCAAGATTAGTTCCATCTCCATAAGCTTCATTATATAGAGCTGGATACATTTCATACCAAGTATCAAGTAATATTTCTACTTTACGTAATGCTTGTTGCCTTGACAAGGCATGGCTTCTTTGCATATTATAGTGAGTATTATAATTCATGTCAACAATCTTTCCTTGCCAAGGACCACTTGTATAATGAACTCTTATTTTTGTTGGGTCTATTATTTGAGTTACTTGATAAGTACCTTGTCTACCTTGAAAATCTTTACCAATAATATCAGATGAGCTTACAGACATCTGTTCTACAGGTGTCTGCATATGTATAAACTCACTTGCATGTGGGCCATCATAACCGGCTCTAGGCATATTACCATCCTTTCGGAGTTCTTATCTTCTTATCCTTAATTCTTCCACCAGAAACTCTTTCCATTGGACTCTTTTTGCCCCACATTCTATCAGATACCTTCTCCATTGTAGGATCACTTTTGAATCTAACCATTTTCTCCCTCCTTATTTTATTCAACAACTTCCTGTTTTTGGAAGAATCGCTGACGTGGTTTGTCCCAATAGGGACTTTTACATTCTGGGCATTGTTTTGGATATGGAACTCTAGAAGACCAATCAAACCCACATCTACTACAAGTCCATGGTCCGAAAATTTCATCGGCCCTACCGAAAGAACTTCTAATTACAGGTTTTGGTCTACCAGATGGATAATAAGTTGTTGCCATAAGTTACCTCTCTATTTATATCCTTTTTGTTGTACATAAACATATTGACTTATATCAGCTTGTCTACTTCTTTCTCTTCTATCATAATCAGCCTCTTTAGCTAATACTAATAACTTTCTTAATTCCTCTGGATTAACTACTCTCATATCATCTATAATTTCACTAGGAGATAAACCTGATCTTTCATACCTCGAATACATCTCTGGATTTGTATCTTGTAATACATCTAAGAGAATATGTGGATCGGTACCTTCCACAATTTGAGTAGGTTGTGGGATATTCATATTTGTACCCTACATATATATCATAACATATTATCATAAAAGTATCAATATGCAATTTATTTATTTTACCTAAATACGTGAGGGATCAATGTTTCTAGCATAACGCCAGATATCAAGAGGGGTTAAACGGTGAACCTTTGCCATGAAAAGACCATAGAAGCCTTTTGCAGCAAGTCTGAAAAGAGGGTTTGGAGGAAGGCTTGTTAATTTCTTAATTAAAGGAGTTAACCAAGGCATTTTAACAGCCATGAAGAAGAATGTTTGTAGGTTAACTATCTCAGGAGATATACTTTTATTTGGTTTATAGATGCTAGAAGTGATATTAGGAACTACATCATAGTGTTTACATATATCATATCTAGGATACGGAGTTAAAAATGAACACGAAGTATGATCTGGTTTAATAATTCTGTTTAACTGAATTGTAGTATATACATCATTTACAGTTTCAGTTGGAATACCTATCATATTATAAGTTTTCAAAACTAAATTATTGTCTTTTACTTTTTTACCAGCTGAAATCATTTGATATACAGTTTCACCTTTGTTGAGTATATCTTTAAGTATTCTACCTGAACCTGACTCAATGCCCATAGACACACCATAACAACCCATCGATTTCAATAACTTAAGTATTTCATCCCCTCTTTTCCCTGAAATTATATCTGCCCTTACATTACACATGAAAGGAACGTGTATTACATGGCTATATAATCCTGCGAAATTATCTAACCAATTAACATCTAAAGTAAATACATCATCGGTAAAAGATGCAGTTTTATAACCAAACTCTTTTTGAATCCTATACATATAATCAACTACATATTGAGGAGAGTGTCTTCTTACAAATTCAGATGTTTTGACATTATAGATTTTTTTCTGTATATGATTACCACAAAATGAGCAATTGAAAGGACAACCACGACCTGTCATAAACTGTTTGACAGTAGCTTTCTCAAGATGTGGATATTTATAATAAATTGATCTGTCAGGAAAAGGTAAACTATCTAAATCTCTTTCTATACTACAATAAAATAATTCTCCACCGTTTAAAGCTCTAAGTAATCTTGGTAATTCTGTATCACACTCTCCCACAAATATAGAAGGTTCTATAAAACCATCTGTTAATGTTTCAGGATAAAACGTTGCATGAGGACCACCATATATTACTTTAATCAAAGGAAAATAGCATTTTATGTAATTTGCAGTAGACCTAACCCAAACTTCTTCACCCGTTATTACAGGAAATGCAATAAATTCTGGGTTTAGATTTTTTATAGTAGCAATTAAATCTTTTGTTTGGTCATACAGTATCAAATCTGTTGAATAACCAACCTTTCTCAAACTAGCTGATAATGACATCACTCCATGCCAAGGAAGACCAGACTTTTGTATGAAAAGTAAATCAGTCATTCTTATTAGGCTCCATAAATTTGAACATATTGTAATAGTTATAGTATTTACTTGCATTCTCTATATAAATCTCTTCTATATTACCATTTGTAGTAAATCGACTCATATACTGTCTATCTTTTATTCTCACATATTTACAAACTATAATATCTGTTAGTCTTTTTTTAAGTGATTCTATTAAGTTATTAGACCTTTGACAAGTCATTACAAATCTGCTATTTAAACTATAAACATCTATTATTTCTTCAAGCTCTTCATAGGCCTCTATATATTGACCTATCCTATTATCGAAGATTATATTAACCATATCCAAGTGTATGATTGAGTCTCTATACCTAAAGTTTAAAAAGTCTTCACTATTAAAGATTTCATAGTTAAACTCTTCCAAACTTACATTCGATACCAACTTAAAATCTTCACCTAACTGTTCTTTTAAGTAATTAAGGTAAATTACGGAAGATAAGGTCCTACCAGAACCTCTAGAACCTGTAAATAAAACTACTTTACCCAATTCCTCTGCAAACATTACTTAATCCTTACCAACTTTCTTTAGTACTTCATGATACTTTCCTTCTGGCTTTAATTCTTCTCTGGTTATTTCCTTTAATATTCCAACCCTACAAGATGGACATACCCTTCCAGCTAATTTCTCAGCATAACCTATTAATAATCTACAAGCTGGGCATATTATATGTTTTCTTTTATATAATATACCAGACTGTAATATTTCAGGAACACCTATACCATAAGATTTACTCAACTCTATTGGAGTTAAACTTAAAGCATCTGCAAACATTTGAGGTCTATTGTCTAGCATTAATTTAGCTAACTCAGACTCATATATGTCAGGATACCAAAAAGTTAAATAATCTCTTCGATCTTCATTCCACCAATAATTTAAAACTCTTTCTATAGTTTCTTCATTCATCTTCTTCAGATTCCACTTCTTCAGTCTCAATTGAAGATTTTAGATATAACTCACACTCTACACGATCTGGATGTGAACTATATATTCTACCAACACATTTCCATAAAGACTTGTCTTCTTTAGCTATTAAAGCTGTAAATTTTGCTCCGGGAAGGAATTTAGGCTCAGGTAATAGATCAGTTACCAAAGATAGTCTACCAGACCTTATAGCTGGTAAAACTTCCTCATTCCACTCACCTATAGTGTAGAATCTTTTCAAGGAAATAATACCTCTCTCATCTTTCTACCAAATCTTATATCTAAATTATAGTTAAAATTCTGACTTCTCAACCTCCATCTTGCAATTGGTTGATAGATTACTGTCAAGGCTGCAATCCAGAATGGGATAGTAAGGTCGAAGGCTTTATTATCAATGAAGTAATTAATAAAATTAGCTCCTTCTATTCTTCTCTTTACTTCTGGACAATCTCTAACCCAAGGGGTATTAACTTCATCAACTCCATAAGTTATATAATCCTCAAGTTTCTTAGGTGGTTCATAACCTAACTCTAAACATCTTTGCATTAATTGTGTAGATGGGTATGGGGTATAACATCCAATGTTCATCACCTTAGCTTTCTTGTTATACTTAAATATATTTTCTACAAGTTTAAGTGTTTGACTGAAATCATTTTCCGTTTCATCAGGAAAACCTACTATAAAATAATAAGATGGTACTATATCAAATTTAGCAAGTTTACTATTTACTTCGAGTACTTGCTCATTTGTTATTGGTTTATTCATTTTCTTTAATAACTCTTCAGAACCTGATTCAACACCTATATTTAACTGTTTACAACCAGACCTATGTAATAACTTTAGAAAAGTATCTGACATTCTTAAACAATTAGCTATAGTGGTCCCTTGAACAGACCATCTATACTTTCTTTCTATAACACCTTCAATTATTTCTTGAGCCCTCTTTAAGTCTACGAAAAACTCATCATCTATAAACCAAAACGACTCTACACAATATCTACTTTTTAAGTTATCTAGTCTTCTCAAAGTTCTCTCTGAAGTTAATGCTCTCCATTTTCTTTGATGTAAAGATGGATTATAACAGAATGCACAATTAAATGGACAACCTCTTGAAGTCTCAACATCAAGTGAAGGTACTCCAAATCTTTTAGGTAAATAATTACTTACCTTAACTATTTCATAAGGAGGTTCTTCGAGTTCATTTATGTCCAGCAGGGAATAATCTTCTATTGATTTACCTTGCTTAGTATATACTCCAGGTACCCAATAAGGTTCAACTTCTTGATATAAACAATCTACAAGTTTTCTAAAAGACTTTTCAGCATCACCTTGTATAAGATAATCAATTAATGGATGTTCTATTGTTATTTCTGGTAATATTCCTCCCTGTGGTCCTCCCCAAACTGTAGGTATCTTCGGGTTTATTTCTTTTACAGCCCTTAATCCGTCTAAAGCATATTCTATTTGAGCTCCAAGCATAGCTGTGGTACCAACACATATAAGTTGATCCGTATTTTTTATAGATTCCTTTAAATAATTTTTCCAATCCTTAGATAATCTTTGGTCAATTATTAGTACGTCATAAGTATTGTCATTAACTAAATAAGTACTAGCGGTTATCAAAGACAATGGTACTGCTGGACGGTCCTTAATACCATCAAGAGAACCAACTATAGGTTGAATAAGAATAACTGTTGGTTTAGACTTTGCCATTCTGTACTCCTTCCAATTTTATCATAAAGGCCATATGTGGTTCGCAGACTCTTATACCAGCTTCCTCAAAATATTTAATAAGAATCCAAAATATAGGCTTTGCTAACCATACCTTTATTTTACTTGGTTTATTACCAATGTCCTTCAACCTTGATTCCCAAGGAGGACAATCCACAACACCATCTATTTCAGGTAGGAATTCTTTATGGGAGTAAGGTACTAAATATAACTTACCTTTTCCATAAATTCTGACAAGTTTCTTTCTTAGCCTTTCAACAGCCATGACCTCATAAACCTCACCTAAACCTCTTACCTCACCCTCAAATGGTTTAGTAAAGGGCTCATTTAAATCAAAAGATTTTATCATAAAAAACCTCTCTTTCTATACCATGCCACAGTCCTTTCCAAACCATAAGCTAAACTCGTTTTTCCAATCACCCCCTGATGAAGCCTTTGAGTACAAAAGAAATCTGTTTTGTATACAGGCGGGATTTTTATGAAAGGTTTTCCTACGCCCAATGCACCTGCGATACTTCTTAAAAACTCTTTCATAGTTATTGCATGACCTATCAATGTAATCATATTATCATTATACAATGTATAGAATTGTTTGTCAAGTCTATCGGGGGTAATAGCCTTTGCAACGTCTCTGACATAAATAGGATCAATTTTATTATTACCTGAACCTATTATAGGAAAGAGTCTTCCAAACTTATTTATGTATTTAAAGAGAGGAAGTAAATGGAAATCATGAGGACCATAAATCACACCCGGACGTACTATTACTGACTTCTTTCTGCTACCTCTTATAACCATTTCTCCCATTAATTTAGTTTTCTCATAATAACTATGATTATCTAAATTATCAGTAACATAGGCACTACTTATATAAATAAAAACTCCATCATCCCTCATTTTATCCATAAGTTCTTTAGGAAATTCATAATGAACATATCTATAGTCATTATAAAGTAAACTATTACCCCCTAATATTCCAGCTACATGATATATAAAGTCATATGATTCAAAACTATTCAAATTCTTAGTAAAATGTATAGGATATAATCCTGCTAATAAATCAAGTTTAGATTTTGGTCTAATAAGACATGTAATCTTATGACCACATCTAGTTAGTTCCCTAATTAAATGACTACCTAAAAACCCATTTCCTCCAGTAACTAAAATATTCATAGCCTATTCCTTATAATGTTATACATAGATTTAGGATTCATCAACATATTTGTATAAGAAACATTTGCAAGTGGGCACCAACATTCTTTTCTTGAAATTGACTTCCTTTGTTTAATAGCTTTATTATTATTCCAGACAAGCTCTAGTCTATATTCATTCTCTCTCAAATTACCTACCGACTCCCCTTTTACACAACAAAACCATACTTCCCCATCTGGAGTTATTTGACAGGACATTATTCCTGCATAACAAGGAATTATTTGTTCTTTCTTTAAGAGAATTTCAGAGGTAAGTTTGTAGTAGTTTTTCCTGAAAGAAGCTCTTAAACCTTTTGAATGCCCATTAGACAGGAGAGATAGTGGAATCTGATATTCAGAAAATGATGGAGTTATTTCTAAATCAAGAGTATCCAACTCAACTCTATTCTCTGCAACTTCTGTAATATAGTTATCTACTCCACCTGCATACGTAACAAGATAACTATATATCTTTGAAAAGTCTCTAAAATTATACTTTGAAATAACTGTATGAATACTTACACATAAGTTAGGATAAAGTAATTGTAGTGATGTGAGTTCTTCAAATGTTTCGCAGGCTTTTTCAGAAGCAAAGTCTATACCTCTTATATAATCATTTACTTGTGGCTCGTGGTGATCTATAGATACGTTTATATTAAGTTGGGTTTGAGGATTTTGTGAGAGCATATCAACAACAGAATCAACTATTCTTCTAGTCAATAATCCATTAGTAGGGATATTTACTACCTTTGGCTTTGCATGTTCACATAAGAAAGAATGAATATTAACTATATCAGTCCTTAAAAAAGGCTCACCCCCACTGAATGTAACCCAATATGGGTACTTATAGAGATTTAATATTATAGATTGCCATTCTTCTGTAGTAAGTTCATTTACGGGTTCGAATGTATGAATATTACAAGTCTTACATTTTGAGTTACATTTGTAAGTTAAGGCAAAGGTATAATTAATAGGTAAAGGTAAAGCCCAACCTATCTTTTTAGTCATCCAATATAGAGGTAGCTTTGAAATTACTTCAAACATTTTGTACTATCAGAAACCTCCCATATAGTGTGGGATTTTCCAGAATATAAATCGTATAGAGCAAGAAACTTAGAAAAGGCTTCTATACTTATGGCTGGTAGAGTGTAAAAAATATCTCTAGGACTAAAATTAATTACTTTAAAAACATGCTTTGCAATTGTAAAGACATTTGAAGTAGCAACATCGTGACCTTGCCTAGCTAATATCATATGACCTAAATTTATTCTTCTTCTTTGTCTTACTAATTCCTTTACCGTTTCCGGCCCTCTATTCCATACTATAGCTTCATCTGAATAAAACAATTTGTAACCTTTTGATTTTATAATCTTTTCTATATAAGCTTCATCGACAGCAGTATTTGGATCAATTTCTTTAACTACATTTCTAAAAGCTATCATTTCACCCATTTTTGGATTTTCTAAACTTATAGAATGGTGGAGACCCCACAGAAGGTGTACTGTAAATCCAGAGAGAGGTCGTCTGGAATTCAGTGGGATCGGGTGGCATCCGACCATACCAACTGCAGGGTCTCCAAGTGGGGAAACTAAATGACGGATACACTTTGGCCCTGGAATTGTGTCAGCACTCTCCAGTATCAAAACATTTCCGACTGCCACCTTAAGAAATTCATTTATAGCAGAAGCCTTACCTTCTCTTTTGTTTTGAACAATCAGCTTCACCCAAGGATGGGCTTGAACTATAGGTACAGTATTATCAGTGCATCCTGACGCAACAACTATAACCTCACTTAATGTAGGTTCACATCTAAGCCTATATAAAAGGTCACCTATATTTTTTTCTTCATTATAAGCACATATACCTAAACTTATCTTCATAGCCTAATTCTCTACAAATATACTAGTAAAAGTTTGTTATCTTTAACAGAAACTATAGTTGGCATATCACACTTCCTTCCAAACAAAAGTATTGTTTAACCAGTAATGTGGTAAATATAAAACTATTACTGCAACTATAGCTGAGATCATATAGTATATACCAAATACGTCAGTAAGGATAAATAGGGAACTGAAGTATATAGCATTATATATTCCTAAGACTAATGCAAACTTTGAGACTGATTTTATATGAGACTCGCTTTTCTTATGTACAAATGTCCACCAATTATGGCCTGTGTATTGATAAACAAGACAGTATAGAAATATTAAAAAAGCTGATAGCATATAGTGAAGTCCAGCTACACTGGTAAGTATAAAAAGCAATACCATATTTATAATCTTACTTGAACCTCCTATTATGCCGAATTTTAGTATGCTTTCTAGCCTTCCCACGCCTATTTCTCCTTCTAGTTTTCTCATCATCTGTACTCATTATTCAAACCTAAATCCTGCAAATCCTATGAGAGAAAACAAGTATGCAAAAAGCATTAAGATTAGAAAGGTTATAATAGGTATCCATATGGACCCAACCTTAAATCTCTTACTCAACCACAAACCTATACAAAAACCCATTCCGGGCCAAAACATAGCAAAGCCAAGAGTCCAGTTAGTAAGAACTCCATGTACAGCCCACTCAGTTTGATCATAGTATCCAGCCATAGCTTTATAAGCCCACTCATACCCCAATATTAAAACTATAATGTTAGAAACTAAAAGTAAAAATATAAACTTTGAACTTGTTATAACTGATACAGTATTACCATACCTTAACTTCATCCAAGCTTTAAATTTCTCATCCCTTAATTGTGAAGCTGTCATAGCAGCTTCTGACTTTCTAAGTTGCATACTTAACCTCCGGTATACCTTCATACTTGGTACCTTTCATATAAGTACCTAGTATTACTCCATCTCTAATTCTTACTAACCATATTTTCCTTCTATCCCTATTTATTAAATCTGGAACAGCTGCATAAAATGTAGTATCTTTATTGTAATAAGAGAACATAATGGTATTAGCTAAAGCTGTATCCGTATAACACCTCAAATGATCGTCTTCATCAGACTTAAAAGACTTTATATACTTAACAACTGGGTCTTCATCCCAAACATAGTCCTTATCATCAGGAGGTAACTCTGGCAATACAAAACCTAGATCAGTTACTTTTTCCCTTTCCCACCTGAAAGCATCAGCTCCATATTCAAAGATAGGAAGTATTGCATTTAAATCTCTTCCAGACTTGGAATTATAATAAAACACACCTGCATAAGTACAAGCATCCCAAGAGACTATCACTGCTCCATCCTCTACCCAATTAAGCTGATTCATAAACTGTCTTGCACCTGTGGTATTATTATCTAAAGTTCTACCTATATCATAATACCAAGTATTCATGGCAAGTATTCCGAGAGTGATTACAGTTATAAATAAACTAAAATTAGCTAAATTAAATCTTAATTTATTACTTACAATTGGAATACCATGACCCAAACCTATAGCCATAAAGGCTACCGCTGGTATAAGATGCCAGTAAGATATAGGGCCTAAAGTTGTTGTGCAATAGATTATATAAGGTACAGCTAACCAGAATAATTTTTTACTGGTAAGCAACCCTGCTATAGCTGGAATCAAAGCTACCCCAAATCCAACTGCAAAAACTTGTAAATATTCATAAACTCTTTGTGGTATTTCCCAGATTGGTATGCTAAGAGTTAAATCCCCATGATGAGCAAGGAATCTGTAAATAGCTTCTATATCAAACCATCTAAACGTTGATATATAAGGTTCTCTTATGGCTATAGGTAGAAATAAGTAGAAAGGCAAACCTACAAATATCAAATACCAATACTTTCTATACTCCTTATACATAATCATTGCTACTAAGAAGAATAGTAGAGGCATATAAGTTACAGTTAAACCTAAACTTGTTGAGACTACTGCTAACTTAGGATGACCTGTTTCTAAGAAATAATAACTCAGAACAATAAAGAAGGTTACAAGTGTATATATTTCTGGTATAATTGATTGTGAAAATACTATATGGGAACTTGAATAAACTAAGCTCGATATAAAAGGTAAATACCATCTATCAGTTTTTAAGTAAACAAGTCTAAAGATAAGAATAGAAGTAAGAATAGAAGGCAATAGGCTAAGGAATATAGACATTAACCAAGCATCGTTGCCAGGTAATCTCAAGACCAACCAACCTAGTAGAGTGTAAAGAGGAAGTCCAGGTGCATGAGGTACGCTTGCAGTATTTGCTGCAAACAAGAAATCAAATAAGTCCAAATCTCCACAAGCCCATGTTACGTCAGGGCTACAACACAATAAAAGACAACCATAGATACTTGAAAAGAATAGAACAGTTAGGATATGAAATTTATACTTTATGATCGTTTGGGTAAGTTGGAGTCCTTCCAATAACTTTGTCCCTCTCATTAATGCCACCTCTTAATTCCTTTTCATAATTACTTAGATCAGCTTCATCAGACCTAGCTTTAATTAAAGCCTCTCTTTGTTCCTTCTTTTCTTTCTTCTTTGTTCTATACATTATAAGAGGAAAATAAGTAAAACATACGAGACTAAGTACAAGAAATACCATATTAAAAGTCCAGTAGTCAGTAGTGGCTCCACCGTGACCAAAACCACTGTGAGCAAACATACCAAGCCAACTAAGAGCTGCAATAGCCATCCATACAGGATTCCTCCAATACATACCTGCAAATGTAAAAGCTAAACATAGAAGCATTAAGCCTAACCAAACTTGTTGAGTCATAATACCTCCTAAGTCCTCTTTATATACCTTGATCTTATTAACGAATTCATTATAGACCTTGCTTTATTTTCAGGAACATCTAACCTGTCAGCTATTTGACTAACTGTTAAAACTCCTTCGTCTTGTAATACTGACAATATCTCAAGCTCACCCCTATTAGCTGACAATGTATCAGCTTTATGTTTTCCTGTTGGTGTTAATGTAAAAGAGAAATCACTCTTCTTTTTGTCCTCTTCATTATTACCACCACCTGGAAATTTTATGAATGCTGGCTTTTTTATAAATCCCATAATTAACCCTTCACATTTAATACTTTGGCTCTCATAGCAATCGGAGCATGTGTGTCAAACATGTCATGGTAATGAGGCCCATATAACATTAATCTTCTAGGTAGTCCAGTTGAAGGACTGATATACCTACCCCAAACAACTTCTGTCATTGGATTATAAGCTACCTTCATGTACATGTCTACCTGTTGTTTTACTCTCCAATCTAAATATCTTCTATTTGGTACAAGTAATATAACTGTATTTCTATAATGCCTCATCTGAGCTATGAAATAACCAAAGACTCTAACAAGCTTATCAGATGGAGTTCTACAATCAAAGTACCTATAAGCCTCATCAAAGACTATTATAGCCTTATCAAGGTCTATACCCATTTTCTTGAGGCCATACCTAACAGCGAGATATACCTCTTGATCATTAGTACCTCTTGCAACCTCAGAAACAGTAGAAAGTTCAGCCAAGAATTTCTTTTCATTAAGAAAGAAATATTCACCAAATTCCTCTGTATTTACACCAAAATCTAGAAGGGCTTTTCTAGCAAATAACCTCTTTAAATTATAGGCCATTCCAACACCAAAAGTTGTTTTTCCAGAACCTTTTCTACCTTCTACAACTATCAGTGTTTCTAAAAATTCTACATACTGCTCAGCTTCTTCTAAATCTTCCTCGGCTACATAAATTTCCTCTCTAGCCATCTTACATCCTTAGTAAATCAAGTTCATCTTCTATCTTTTGAGATTGATGTATCTGTACTATCTCCGATCTATTTTTTCTATTTTTACTAATCATTCTTATATCATGATGATGCCTAAATCTAGCTGTTAGCCTTTCCCTTCTTCCTAGATCAATAGCATCCTCCATAGTAGCCATTGTTGAGAAAATCCAAACTAACCTACTTGGAGTTTCAGTCTTAATAGGAAGTTCTTCTTCATCAATATCGAATAGTTCCTTTACAGTAGCATTTCTTTGACCAGTTACACTACTAGCTAATTCCTTCGGAAATTCTTTTTTCTTTAATTTCTCATCAGCCATTTTAATCACCTAACAAATCTAACTTAAAATGCTCATGAAGCTCCTGAATCTGATTTTGTATAACAGTCATTTTTGTCTCTATGTCCTCCACATCTTTTACAGCTTGTTTATTATTACCATATCCCATAAATGATACAAAAAGAATAACCATAGTCATAATAAATACACCTGCTAATCCTATATAAACAAACTTTGAAACTTGAACTGTTTTCTTTGAAATATCTTCGCCTGTATCTTGTTTTCTAGCTTCTTCTGCAAGCACCTTACCGAAGCTAACATCCATTATAGAACCTAATAAATCTGCTGTTATAATTGGATCCTGTTCAAATGGATCAAGTGGTTCAGGATTTCCTTCTGCATATAAAGAAGATTTTACTGTTACTTGCAATAACTTGGGTCTGCCGGGTGGATATTGCGTAGTCCAACTTTTCTTATTAGATGTATAATATCTCGATATTACACCATTAGGCTTTCTAACAAGAACCTCATTACCGTCAACTTCTTCAAGTCTATCGGCTCTACTTCCACCTTGACTTATAAAAGTACAAAAGTGATGGCCTTCAACTTGTCTTTTTAATCTTACTTGCAAAAACCATATTGCACAACAACCACCAAAAAACAGAATTAATAGTAAATAACCTAAAATTTCATAAACCATAGACCTCTCCTCCTATTATACAATAATTATATAACAGGACGTTTATTGACTTTTCTAAAATAATTATTTATTATAGTTCCTCTGATTGACCAGGTTTTGGTGGTATTTTATGAGACATCGGTTTTAATGCTGTACTTAAATTACCACCTTGATTTAAATACTTTCCTCTAATTAATCTAGTAGCCTTTGTCTCATTTCTAGTTTTTAGAGCTACTACTTGAAAATCTCCATCAAGTTTTTCCATACCCTTTTCATGAGCTTCTTCTTCAGAATTATAGGGACCTAACAATGCAAACCCACCCTCATGACCACCAAATACCCAGTAAAAAGGTCGCCTCTCTATTGTGTAGTTACCTACATCCGCCATTTTACTCTCCCTTACCTTTTTTCTTAGAAATTAATCCATAAATAGTTGATCCAAAGAATATCATCATAATCCCCACTGGAATTAAAGTCCACATAGCATCCTCAGCAAGAGTTATATTAGATACTGTATTAGATAAGTCCATAGCATCATAGAATACAGACACAATTCCAGCTGCCATTAATCCTAGAAGAACAACACCTACAAAGTAAAATAAAACCATAATAGCCTCCTACCAAGGTAATAACTGACCCATAGCTTTAGCCAAATCCATTGACAAGGATATTAATCCATAAAGAAATGCAGCAGATAATGGGTATAAAATTATATACTTAATAATTGCTAGTATTCCAGCCAAAAATGAATAATCCCACATTATCATACGAGCAAATCCTTTTATGAATGCCACAGGATCTGGTATAGGTATTGTTATATTAAAGAATGGTATTTCTGTACCAAAATCTCCAATTAAAGGTTCAATAACACGGTTTAACAAGTCAGATTCTTTACTGTAAACTTTTGTAGGAGCTTCACTTGTCCAAGCAGAATGTGAAGCAGCCTCAGTATCCTTTTGGGCTCTTGTACACCCATTAAAAGTATTAGTACCTGTAGAAGTATAGTATATTATTTCATCCTCAATATATATATAATTATCATCTGCATCAAATCCCCTTGTAGAATTAACAACTACAGTGGTTGCAGTAGGTGTTAAAGTTGTTTCCAATTTAGATGTGGCAAAAGCAGTTTCCCCTTCTACAAAGGCACTTATCATAGTTAGAGAAATAAAGCAGAATACAAGAGAGGCAGCTAATTTAGATGACATTTTACCTCCCTACCACGAATACACTCTTTCAAATGTTATTAAAGCTGTTGCACAGAAACCATAGATTATTATTGTCCAGAATGGTATTAAGTTACCACCCATACTAAAACAAAGTATTAGAACTGCTCCCGTTATTATAGCTGTTGGTATAGATTTTCTACTAGTTAACCAAGCTATAGTACCTATCAAAGTAGCCAACATAAAACTAAATCCATACCAAAAGAATGCCACTGAAACATCTAACATATCAGCAAAAGTTTGTACATAGGGTTGTATAGGGATATCTTCACCCGGAGGACTATCTCCTACATAATACATATCATCGTAAGTTGGATAATCTATATCTCCAACAATACCTACCACTGCCGTTTTAGGTTGCTCCTGTCCCCAAGGAGCTATAGCACCTTGAAATACCATGTCCGATAGAGTTACAGATACTCCACTTGGCATATCTCCTAAAGTATAAGTTACAAAATTATCGTAAGAAGATTGATCTGATATTGTGCCTGAACTGATCTGATCAGGTTCAAATTCTAAGTATAACCGGTCCGTTGTATAACAACCAGAACCGGGAACTGTGGTTACAGACAGAACACTCCCGTAACCAGTGCCACTTGTAGTAACTGCATATGCTCTGATGTTATAGCATGTACCACATGTGAGACTATCGATCGTTAATGAATAAGAACCTGTACCACTAGACCATACCTCATACTCTTTGGAGTCTGAATAGTCAGGAGTGCCGGATGCGCATGGCACATAACAAAAACCCCTCTCGGTAGGGGTGCCACCATTAATTGCTGTAATATTGCCAGATGCATAAGCAGTAGATGTGCCAGCATTAGTTATGCTAGTGGTTGTAACATCTGGAACACTTGAGGCAGTTTCGGTATCGCCAATCTTCGCCTGTCCACTTGTATCACTGTTTCGCTCGTAAACTGTGACCACTAAACCAGGTTGAAGATAGGTGGCTTGCGCCCCTGCGCAGGCACTTGAATCCACTTCCTCTTCTGATCCACTCGATATAACTCGTGTCGTCCAATTTACCGAGTTATATCGAGAGTACAATTTACTTGAGCTATTAGGATTATAATATGTTAGTACGAATTTATCTGTATCGCACATTGCCACGCCAGTAAAAGACGGTCTCCCAGATGAATACTCGTAAATTGCAGGGCTCATTGATAATGTTGTTCCCGATGCAGTTAATGCTACTGCATAGCCATATCCACCGTAATGCATATAAGCAACTATGGCTTTATCAGTTACACCGAAATTGAGAAACGGGGAATCTATACCAGCAGTGGCTTTCAATTGAGCATCTGCCGGTTGATCCAGTACAATTGGGCTGCCGATACTTAATTCAGAACCATCCCACGATACTACTGCAGCCCTCATGTAATCGCTGTTGTCACCACCAGCCATTACCCATTTATCCGTATCTATTTGTGTTGCCAGGGGTACCCTATAGACTGTAGTTACCAATCTCCTAGTGTCATTGACTGTAATTGTGGTTTTAGGCACCCCACTTAACGTGCAATGAGCTCCGTGTATATACCGAGAATCATAACCAACATTAGCCTCAGAAAATGCTACAAATTCATCAGTGTCGCCTGGACAAATACCAGTTTCGTATCTGAATCCCCCGCCATCAATTAGTGTTGCGGAACCCCAACCATTGATGGTTGTACCAGTTAAATCACCAGCTATTGCATACCAATCCTCAGATGAGTTTTGATAGGTAATAACCAGCACATCAGATGACGGCGAACAAATACTAGCAGCATATCCTACATACATTGTGACGCCAATGCTACTCTCTGCGCCCCAATCAATACCTGTTCCTCCATCCCATTCTCCCACTCGTGCATACAACGCCTTCGTGGTATGATTAGAATACCCAACACCAAATCTAGTGGTAGAACCATTAACACGACACACAGCTGGTGGCCTATTTGCAGTAGACGTAAACTCATCAGCAGCGCCCCAAGTGATATCCGCATCTGTATAGATGGGATATTGAGCTTTCTTCAGCCAATCAGTCGGGATACTCTTAATATAATAATACATTCCGTCTTTTACCGTTAAACGAGATGAGATAGATATAACATTTTCATCGAAGCCTCTTAATGATTCATTCCATTCTCTTTTCGAATCCCACGCTTTGGCAGGATTGAGCCAGCTGTTTTCTCCTAGCTGTATAGAATCAGTAATTTCTAAATCTGTTTTGTAATCCCAATCAATAGGCAAATCACCGGATATTTCAAACCAGATATCAAGCGTTTTTGTCGTTTCCGGGATAATCGGTTTGTAGGCCATAGATTCTATTTCTTTCAATTTGTATCGGTGCGTTAATATTCCGATGTGATTGCCAATACCAAACGCATTAGGATAATACATGCCCACAGCGTTTTCGCCCGGTCTACCTTCTACCAGTTGCCCAAAATCAACCCCATCCCAATGTTTAACTGCATCAACCTCGTATGGTGCTGTTTTAAATACAGTTCCATCATCATAAATCATACGTACAGGTGCAAGTGACAATTGTTGATTTTCGCTTTCGTAAATAATTCCTGACTCTACATCTTTATCGGCAATCAGGTGATAGTATGGTAATTCATCCATAATATACATATCTCCTGAATCTCGTATAACGGGTGTTTTACCGGCGGATATCTCATCAAATACAGCGTGAGTTAATACTGATGGCACTTTACCGTCATTTAACTGTGTATCAGCCGCTATATTATCTACCGAAATCGAAAGGGCAGTAGATAATGCAGTTATCAGCAGTAATGATGATAAATAATAAATTATTCTCATGGCACACTCACCTTTACGTTATCAAGATATCCGTTAAACTCGCTGATACGGATTTTGGATGTATTTGTGTTTAATGATGACACTGTACCCGATGATGTATTACTGCCATCACTGATACCAATATTACCATTAATATAGTAACCAGTTAAATGTGTTTCGGTACCAATAGTGGCAGGGATACTCACACTCGTTGGGCTTCCGGAATATGTGCCCTCAACCATTACATAAGCCTCAGATACTAATACTGTCGGTATTCCATTTATGGTAAGTTTCAATCGTAGATTATGCATATCATCTACGTCCCAGGCATTGCCATCAGGATCAGTAGGGAATATCTCGGTATGCCATGCCCATGATGTGGTGAGAGCCATTTCCGAGCCAGATTGGTATGAAGTATATCCTAATGCCGGTTCAACTGTGGATGCTCCACCACCAGTACCTTCCTTACCTCGTACATACACAGTTATAGTTCCTACATTTAATGATTCTGGCAATGTTGGGTTAGATAAACCTACTATAGTTATAGATGTATCAATATAATCGTGAATATAACTGGAATCACTGGAATCTGTTAGTAAATCAGGTAGTGAACCACCTGATATATCAGCGGTATTTGATATATATTGATTCGGCACCAGATTTTGAGAAATTGTAGATGTTCCCACTTCGTATACACGAAATACAAACTCAGGAGTATCCTCTACCAGTAATTCATAACTACCAGATTTACCCGCTACGAAACATTCTCCGACAGGGGTTCCTACCAATGTTACATCGCAGTTAATTGCAAACGAACTACCGCTGTTGAATGATAAACTGGCATCATGTTCTGCATAGCAATTATCGATTGGTGAAGATAACCAAGATTGACTACGAGTAGCTGTAGCGTTACCAAAATAAAATTTATAAGATTGTACTTCTTCACTATTTATATCTATAAATCCAAAAGGCCAACTTGTTGTACCACTTGCAGATAAATCTCGTACCAGATGTGGGTATTGAGTACTAGACCTATATATAATTGTATCATCACCATTGTCTTGTATAAAGTTTCCACTTATCAAAGGCCCAACTGGTATAGGAGCAGATATCCTCAAATTTGAAAAACTCCCCCCTGAATCGTTATTTACTGTTATTGTACAGTAATAATCATACTCTTCTCCAATAGCTGCTACAGAAGTATAAGCAACTATGGAAAGTATAAAAGTTAAAGTTATAGCAAAAAGTAAACGAAGCATTAAACTGTACTCCTATAAAAGAATATATAACCCATAACCATTACTGCCATAAAGGTCATAAGTATTGTAAGTTCTAACGATATAAATCCCCACATATTACCTAGTGGTAATAACGGTAATCCAAGTAACAACACAGGTCCACCTTTCTCACCAGCTACACGGTACAAAGCATAAAACACAACTGACATAATAACCATATAAAATCCAGTTCTTAACAGTATAGATGGTATATCAAAGTACTCAGCTAAATCATCAAAAGCATCTGCATACTTTGTACCAAACCAAATATTATCAGGATTACTAGGGTCTCTTAACTCCTGAGCATAACCTTGATCATAGTCCTCCTCCCAAATCTCTACATTCTTTATATTTCCTAAAAATAATCCAGGTGCTATAGACCACAAATTTGGTATTACAGTACGAAAATATGAAGCTCCATTTTCTTCAAGCTTTGACACTCCTAAATTTACTAAATTTATATCCCAATCCTTCTCAAGCCTATCTGCCAACTCTAAAACCCTACTTTGGACTTCCTCCGAAGTTTCAGCATATGTTGTAGCTGAACTCCACTCAAAGTCCTCAGACTCCATATAAGGAAGACTACCCGACCAAGTTTCTGGTGGTGGAAGAATTGGATTACCAGTTATAACAAATTTATAACCAGTACTACCCCATGTTATACTTCCAGTAGCCACTTGAACAGCTGTTAAATAAATAGATGTAGCTCCACGACCATATTCTCCTGTATAATTATAAAAACCTCCAACGGCTATAACACTGTCATCAGTATCAAGAAATTTAGTAGAAAATGCATCATCTATATCAATACCTGGATCAACTGTATAATCTATATTATACTCACATAAAAGTAGTAAATCATCTGGTTCTATACAATGCCTATACATATATATTGATCTTAATACCTCTGGACCCTCATCAGGACCATCTACCGCATATACATACGTACCCGCGCATATTATATATATAAATGTAAGCAGAATAGCTATCGTTAATTTTCTCATTTTATACCTTTTACAGATTCGTCAGTTGGATTAAATCCCTGAACTCGTGTTTCTTCTTCTATTGAACCTATCATATAATCCTCTGGATATTGTCTTGAAACTGAACGTTTCTTAGAATGATAAGTTAATTTACCATTATTATACTCAATATTAAATATACCCCAAGGAAGTACAAAATGTCCTCTTGGAGGTTCCCTACCAGTTTCTAACTCAGACAATGTCTCTCTCGGAGTTCCTTTATCAGCTCTAAATACTCCAGCTGGAGGAGGTTCATCTGAAGTATAAACATCATCAGGTATATTAAAGGGAGGTAAAATAACTATCCAAATTAATCCTTGACGAAACGTAACAGCACCAATTAATCTCTTAGACCCTACTCTTACTTCTTTTTTATCTATTGCATCACGAGGTTTTAACCACATGAAAGGAAATTCTGGAGGTGGAGGTATTATAGGTTCTGGAATATCTATAGGTTCTATAATAGGTTCTACAATTGGCTCTTCTATAACTTCCGTTATTGGTTCAACTATAGGTTCAGTAATCGGTTCGGTTATTGGCTCAACTATAGGCTCTATAACCGGTTCAACTACTGGTTCTACCACTGGCTCCACTATAGGTTCAGCAATAGGTTCAACTACTGGTTCTACCACTGGCTCCACTATAGGTTCTGTTATAGGTTCTGTAATTGGTTCAGTTATAGGTTTCACCATAGGCTCTATGATTGGTTCAACTAATGGTTCTGGTATAGGTGGAGTCACATATGGCTCCACTGGTGCAACAGGTAAAACACGAGGGCTTGGGGTAACAGCTTCTACATCTTCTTCATAAACTCTTAAAGCTTCTTCCTCAAGTCTACGTCTCTCAATAGTACTTAAACCAGTACCCATTATTGGAAGAGGAGCATCAGGTCTTGGTTCCTCCCTTACTATTCCAATCTCTCCTTCATAATCGTCTTCAATCTCTTCTATCCCCTCAATTTCACCATACCAACCTTTTACCATATCCCCTCTAATAGCACCAATTGATTCAAGATGAGCTATAACTTCATCTATTTTAGTCCTATCAAAACCAACCTCACTGAACTCTTGAGGATATACTTTCTTCAAATGTTCTATTACAGCTTCCTGTAACTCTCTACTACCACCTATCTTTTCTAAATATTCAGCAGCTACATTAGCCCCAGCTTGAGGATACACAGTACTAACTAATGGTAATCCAAAAGTATCAACTGCATCTGTAAAACCCTTTCTAATAGCTATAGATTCTATAACCTGACCTAATCTATCAGCTACAGTAGCTCCTAAGAAAGCAGCTGAACCTTTACCAACAATATCATCTATCATTTGGTTTGTGATACCATAGTATTCAACCAGTGGGGCCAAATCTTCTACAGCAGTTTGACTAATCAAAGGAGGAGTTATACTTCTATCTTCAAACTCCATAACTGTAGCTGGTTTACCAGACTCACCAAATATTCTAGTCCTACCAGCTCTTGCATTTATTATAGCCTGCTGTATTTCAGGATTAGTTACATATATAGGATAATTAAAAGTAGTTACATCATCAATTCCAGGTTTTACTTCCCAAGCACCACTTCTAGCAATTGTTATGGTAGGATTTCTAAAATTACCTACTTCTGTAACAAATCTATTAACCATGGTCTTAGTTTCAAGAGGTCTACCAACTCTCAAAGCAGAAGGATAAGCTCCTTTCCAAGGAGTAAGAGTACCTTCCTGACTTGGAATTCTAGGTATAGAAGCTTCTGGAGAAGTAATTCTAAGATTTGTTAAAGTTCTCAAAACCTCCTGCTGATCAACAGCACCTTTTGTAGTATAAAAGACTTCACCAGCTATTAAGTTCTTGGCCTGCGGATAAACAGCTTCAACAGCATCTATTCCCCAATCTCTAACAGTTTCACCTGCTCCAATTCTCTCAAAATCTTTTATTATTCTGTCTGCAACGTTTTTAGCAAGTCTAACCCTATCTCCCCTAACACTTTCTTCAAAACCATAACCTGTTGGTCTGTGATAAATTATATCAGTACTACTTAACTTGTAAATCTCAAATTCAGCAGGAGTCATTCCCTCAGGTACCTGACCTGTTTTAACAGCTATATCATATTCTCTTGTAGGTTTTCTTATTAATTCTGCTCTCTCTTGTACAGGAGACTTCATAGCTTCTGGAGGCATTAAATCTTTATAAGCCTGACTAGTCTCAACTGGATTTGATTTTAACCATTTCCAAAAACTTTCTTGTTTATTAGCTATATCATATATAGCATTACCCTCTTCATCAAAACCTTTAAAAGTCTCAGCTAGTCTTATTTTACCAGTCCTGAATAACTCATCAAATTCAGCTTGTCTAGCTTCAAAACCTGCTTGTGAAGCTCTTGAGGATTGTATATTACCTTCCGTTATTCTTATAACCTCTCCACTTTTAGTTCTGTAAGGTACAGTTTTACCACCAACACCTACAGTAACAGCAGTTCCAGAAGGAATAATATTACCTAACTGAATTTTACCAGTAGCTGTACCAGCTAAACTCTTAGCTGTTTGTAAAGGATGAATTATAGGAAATGTAGTTATATCAACAAACTCTCCAAGACCTCTTATTAAAGGAGTCAAAGCTCTTTCTTCTGTCAAGTAAGTATCTGCAAAATAGCCAAGTTCTTTTCTTGGATGAGTAACAGACCAAGTTAAATCTTCAAAGGCAGTTCTAGGATCGGTTCTAAAACTCTTTAACGATCTACCAGCCCAGTCTTTACCTAACTTTATGTCATGAGCTATACTATTCATAGTAGTTTTTGGTATTAATCCAGCCTTAGCCAATCTACCAAGAGGGGTAAGTACAAGTTGTTTTGGAGCCTCAACAAGAGTCCCTCTAACCAAACCCTTAACTAAATACTCTCCTGATTTACCAACTTGATCAAGCCTATCAGCTAACCCAACACCCTTCAAAGTTCTAGCAGATACAGAACCAGTTTTACCTACCCATCCTGCAACTGGTAATACAGCAAGGGCATCAAGTAAACTAAATCCAACTTTCTCACCAAGATTCATTTCTTTCCACTCATTAGTCATGAAAGCTGGAACAAACGCTCTACCTATAATATCCATTAATATAGGTCCATGAGCTATAGCAACCTCATCATAAACAGCTTGCCTTTGCTCTCCTGTTAACCCCGGCCAAACCTTATTAATTATTTCAGACCTTTCCTCCTCTGACATTCTACCCATAATTCTATGAAAGTCATGTGGATAAGCCTGTTTATACTCTTGTGCAGACAACCTTCCAAAACTATCTGAATTAAAATCTATACCAGCTTCTATAGACCTAAGAATTTTTTCTTGATTATCTAAAGTATCTATATTAGTTACTGGAGGATAAACTAAAGGATTACCTTCATCATCAGAACCAGCATAGGAACTAAACTCCTCGATATCCCCTCTAGATTTTAATACTTCAAACTTTTCCTCTGGCTCCATCTGAACATAACTTACTATATCTCCAGCTATTTCAGAAGACAATCCTAAATCTTGTAAGTGTACCTCAATAGACTTAGCACTCTCTCCAGCTTTTAACCTATTGTTAGCCAAAGCATTAAAATCATAACCTTGATGAACAGGAGTAATTGCATCTACTCCTAAACTAATAGCTGAATGAAACCCTGGTGTAATACCAAGTTTAACTATAGACTCTTTAACTTTTTCATCATCAGGGCCATAAATACTATAACTGCGAAGTTCATCCATATTACGAATAATCTTCTTTTCTAAGTCAGTTCCAGTTACCTCTATTTGACTAACAGCATCTTCCCATGGTATAGACTCTGCTAGTTTCATCATCTTTATCGTAGTTTCAGCTTCATGTAGCCCATCCCAATCAACTCTACCATCCTCTGTCATAAACTTTTCTTCTATAAAAGCTCTTGGGTACCAGTTTTCAACATCAGGATCAGTAGTTGGGTCTTGTATATGAGTATCATAAAATATCTGCTGCTCTTCTTCAGTTGGATATCTCTCCATTTCCTTCTTATAAACTTCTAAAAATCTATCAAGACCATCACGTTCAAGAATCTTTTTCTGAGCAGGTCTAAGAGTATTTATAAACTCTGTAATTTCCTCTATATCTTCACTTTCATATCCAGCTGATACAAATATGTCTTTAGATACTCCAGCTAATATAGCTTGATGAACTCCACCATAACCTTCAATCTCTCTATTGGCCTCTACCGCGTCTTTACCATACATAAAGATAAGAGCATTATTAAATTCAGGCTTTCTATAGGCTTCATCAACTCCAATCTCGATGAGAGTCTCCATAGTTTCTTTAGTAGGAGCTTCACCTGCATCAATCTGAGCTTGTTTAACTACAGTATCACCATACCTATATACACCTTCATCAACATCTCTCAATTCAAGTTCTGATAGATAATCTTCAAACTCTTTCTCAAAAACTTGAAACTCAGCTAACTTATCTCTATGAAACTTCTCTTTATCAAATATATAACCCTGCTTTGAAAGCTCTTGACTATAAGTATCCACAAGAGCCTCAGCGGCTCTCTCATGACCAAGACTAATTATAGATTCACCTACATATCTACTAAACTCAGTAGGAGATTTAATTTCCTTAGCCTTTGATATAGCTTGCTGTAATTCCTCACCAGAATATTTAACAGTACCAGCTTCTTTTGGAACCCAACCCTTTCTTATATGTTCTTGCTTTGCAATTGTAGCTCTTTCACCAGATGCAGCATCAGCCAATCTTAACATATAATCATATCTATCTTGTCTCTCTTTAGAAACCCCAGCTAAATTCCAAGCTTCACCTCGAGCTTCTAATCTCATATGTTCAGGAAACTCTGGATTCTGAGCTAATTTTAACTTACCTTCAATAACTTTAATTTCAGTTTCGGTAAGCTCTTTTTCACCACCATATACATTAATTGGATTATCTTTAATATCAGCAAATATTATAGCCTCTATAGGACCTGGAGCCTCACCCTTCTTTTTCCCAACAGAAGGTAAAAACTCAGAATCAACAACTGGAATTTCAGCTGCAGAAGGCTTTTCACCAGTTAGTTGACCTAACTGCTCCCGTCTCTCACGCCTCATTTCAGGTGGGAGACTAGGGTCTTGAGCTTGACGCTCCAAAACCTCTTTCTGATATTCTTTTATTGGATCATATTCAGCCATTATCTAGACCTTATCAAACATATCTTGTGCAGCTTCTCTATAAATATCTGATATTTCTAGTAGTTCTGTCTTTTCTTTAGATGAGATATTTTTTCTTTTTGCAGATGCCTCTGACCTATTAGCTGCAAGCATTGTTGCTCTAGCTATTCTAAGTCTCTTAGCCTCAGATAGAGCCTGATTAAACATAGCCCTTAATTCTTTAACACTTGCATATGCAGCTATTGGATTCTTTAACGATATTGCCTCGGATAAATACTTATGCTTAGCTGGACCAAACATAGTTTTCTGCTTGGCCATAATTTATCTCCTATATTTTAAGCTCTTCTACCTTTGGGCCTAATTCCAGGTCTTCTTCTATAACCACCACCCATCTCATATTCTTCTAAAAAGTATAAATTAACCCTTCTTAAAGCCCCTTCTGCATTACCCTGCATTAAAAGTTCTCTAACATCTACTAAAGTATCATAAGCCTCTGACATTCCAGACATAATTAACCTCCACTAATAAAAAACCCCCAACCAGACCTGTATAAATTGACAGAAATCCGATTGGGGGTCTTTTATCTTCTGTGTCCTTCCTACCGCAACTGCAGTGCTGAAAAGACACCAACCAACACCAATACACCGATAGCCACGGGGATGACGTCAATGATGGCTCGCTCTGCCGCTGTCCAACCGGAAGTATCCTGACCGGCCACGATCTGTTTTACCACGACGAAAGCAATTACACCAACCAGCGCACCTACCATAGCAGCTATAATCGCATCAACCATACCTCTTCATATCACCAACCTTCCCCTGCAAACCACAGAGTGAATAACTCCTCTCACAATCTTCCCCGTTAGATTGCCTTACATAATCATTATAACATAAGGTTTGCATGAGTTGTCATATTTAATTATTTATTTTCAGATTCAATTTCATCCTTGTGAATTATTACCCATTTATCTGAAATAGACCTTACTTCCTTTTTCATTTTCTGGTCATCATAAGTTCCTAGCCCAACACCAACACAAAGAATCAAAATACCAAGCCCTAAAAAGAATAAATAAGCATTTGAAACCTCATTATCCTCTACTTTAACCAACTTATCTCCATTAACCTCTAAGTCTCCCTCACTAACTTCTATATTATAACCCTCATACTCATAATTACCTGCACTATTAGGTACAGAAACCAATTCAAAAACAGTAAATAAAAGTATTAGTATAGCTAATCCATATAGAATCCAAGCAGGGTACAGAAACATTTTACTTTCTGACTTTCTTCTCCATCTAAACTTTGTAAGTTCCTCCATTTCTTTTCTATCAAGATTCTCTAGCATTATTCCTCCTTACTTATTATCTATGAGCTAACTGTACAACTGACAAAAACTCTGACTTTAAACTTTCATTTGTCCTAAATAGCCCCCTTGCATCTAAAGTTACTGATCTTGAAAACGGACTCTGTATTCCTCTAGCTACTTTACATGTATGTATAGCTTCAATCATAACTATAACATCGCCACTTAATTCACTCTCTAGAAATTCAGCAATATGATTAGTTACTCTCTCCTGAATCGTCATACCTCTACTAAAATAATCAACAATTCTAGTAAATTTAGACAAACCCAAAACTTTATTATCTGCTAAATAACCTATATTAGCTTGTCCAAACCAAGGCAGAATATGATGCTCACACCAACTAAATATAGGAATATTTGTTTCTACAACAACCCCTGAATATTTTTCACTAAATACCCCTCCACTTGAACTTAATATTTGTTTTACGCCTCTTTGTTTCCTTTCACTTATCTCCTCAAGAACATCTACATACCTCTCTACAGTTCTCGGATGAACATTTAACTTAACAATTTTGAACAGCTTAGCAGCTGCATCAAGTCTTTCTTGATACTGATTATCTACTTTAGACATAATTACTTTTCTTCACTCCTACTTTAAATTGAACTCTTTTTTTACGTGGTTGCTTAGACTGACTTACATTTCCACTCTTAAAAGAAGGCTTAGGTGTAATAGATATTTCTTTAAGTTTACGACTACCTTTCTTCATATTCTATCCTTCGAATTATATACAAGTAAATCAAAAGATATAACTAAATAGTATAATCTTAACTTAATATAACCCCAACAAAACCCGGGACTATTTAAACACCATCTCATAAATTCTATACGAGACACCATAGGAAATGTTGTCATTTCAGCCCAAAGAAACCAAATCCTCTGGAATCTATTACCACCTATCCAATACTTTTCATAACCAAACTTGAATTTCTCTGTATATTCTTTAATTACTTCATCATAGATTCTTCCAAGTTCCTCCTTAGCTTCTTCTTTATCCACCTAACCCTCCTAATCATAATAATCAAAAATTAATAAAGGCCAAAAAACCATACAAAGAGGTATACTCAAAATTACAAGCAATAACTCAAACCTATCTCTACTTTTTAAATCTAAAACATATCTAAAAGCTTTTAAACTTATATACAAACCAGGTAAAGTATAAAGAATTATAACTATATACCAGTAAGTATTCAAAGTAGTCTCTATATCTTCAAAACTTGAGTATATATCCATCCTACCAGTCCAATGATGCAGTTCTCCAACTATCTCCAATATCTCCATCTACTTCAAATTCTAAATCCTCAACACCTAACACCCTTCTTGGAGTACCTGCAAGTATTTCATCAATCTGTTTCATTAACTCATCATGTCTTGATTCAAGTACAGCACCTTCTACAGCATCATGTACTGGAAAATACATATTTACTAATGGATCATCATAACCTTTTATAAACTCCTCATCAATTCCAAGCATACCCATTAAGTTCATGTCATTAGCAGTTGATTGGACAGGAAAGTTACATGCTTGAGTTTTACACTCATGATAATTATCATTAGTTATTATAGGAAATCTCCTACGTCTTCCTAATGGATTTATAAGCTCTTGATTTTCATGCAATTGAGTTAAACAGCTATCTCTATATCCTGGAATCCCTGGAAACATTCCATCTATTTTGTAACAAATATCCTCAGTCTCATCATAAGGCATACCAAGTTGTGCAGCCACAGAGTTAACACCTCTGAGATAAAGACGACCAAACACAATAGCTTTAATTGCAGACCTCGTATAACCATGAGTAATCATGTCCCTTCTATCATACTCTTCTGCACCATATACTACAATACCAGCTTGTCTGTGTGGATCAGGTTTAGGATTTTCTGGAGTTACTTTCAATAGCTTTTTCATTCCCTTATCATCAGTAATAACGGCATACACACGTAACTCAAATTGACTTTGGTCTCGATGAAACCATACCATTCCAGGTGGGGGTATAAATACTCCTCTTAACTCAGCTGCCGTTCTTGTTGCATGGGGGAAATTTAGCAAAGTTGGATTACTAGCATTTAACCTACCAGTTACTGTAGAAAATAACTTTATATCAACATGAAGTCTTCCATCCAACTCAGATGTTGACCTTGCAATATCCCTTAAATATGTATTTAAAGCCTTTTTTACCTCTCGGCTTTGAATAACTAATTTAAGAAATTCAGCACCCTTATCATTACCCTCAATCTCAGCTCTTGCAATTATACCTTCCAAACCTTTCTTACCAGTTTCAGCTTTTTCAGACTCTGCAAGACCTAATCTCATCATAACTGCAGCAACTTGCTTTGATGAATTAGCACTGTTAAGTTTAAATTCGTCTCTTAATTGTCTGTCAATATCAAACTGTTCCTTTAACCACTTCTTTCTAAGTTCAAGTAATAAAGGTAAATCAACTCTAATTCCTCTAGCCCTTGACCTTAAAAACATATCAGCACATGGTATTAATAACTTTTCATATAACCTTAAATCAGGTTCCTCAGCTTTCTTCTTTATCTCAAATAACAAATTCCAAGTAGCAGCAGTATCCCTACCACAATAACGATTTAATTGTACAGGAGGAATCATAGCAAAGGAATCACTTTTACTCTTTAAATACTTATCATTTGCAGAACTCCAATCTTCAATACCTAAGTTTCTTCTAGCTAAACGTTTTAAACCATGAAAAGGACTTTCATCTATAGAATAGTCTAAAAGCATTGGGTCTTCTTTTAATTCTGGATTAATACCTATTATATGAAAGAACGATATATCAAACATACCATTATGAGCACAAATTGGTTTAGATTCAAGTAATTCTTTTAATTCATCATAGTACTCCACAATTCTTTGCTTCATAAATACATAAGCATTTAGCCCGTCACCACATATTGATAAGCAAAGAATATCACCTAAATCATACTCTTTGTCTTTATACCCTATAGTCTTACCAAAATCCCAAGGACTAAAACTAGTAGTTTCAAAGTCTATTGCCAATACATCACACTTCCATAACTCATCAATACCTTTTTGACTACTTGGATGAACTATAAATGGACCTGGAGTTTCATAGAAATAAAGTCTTATTTCATTAACTTGATCAATCCATGACTGATATGTTTTAGGTTCAACCAAGACACTTGCAGGTTGCATTATAGGTAATATATCATAAGGAACATCACCAACCCTATATGTAGTACCTGCAATAGCTACAATACCTTTACGTTCTTCTGGCAAAAAATAATCTTTTGGTACTGCCCCTGCAGGTATAAGTAAATCAATATCTAAAGACCTAATTTCGTCAAGTAGTCTCTCTTCACAATGTTCTACAGCTGTCCAAAAGTTATCATCATCTAAGTCCCTAGCCCCTTCACACTCTATTATATTTGCATAACCTATATCAGTTATCCCAAACTCCTTCATTACCTCACGCATCAAAGTTCCACTTGGACCTGTCATAGCTTTCATTTCAACACGTTCTTCATTTCCAGGAGCTTCACCTACAACAAGAATATGTTTACAATCTTCTAAATCAGAAGGTATTCGTATTTTAGATATCAAAGGACAGCCTCGGCATGATTCAGGTTTAGTATAAACCCTTTTATTTTTGCCCAAGCCAAAGGTCAGCTTGAAACCTTTACCTTTACCCAAATCTACTATAGCCATGATTATTTTAAATAATAAGTGGCAACTCTACCACCAAATCCTTCCCCAATTTCCACTCTTTGCCTCCACTTCATAACTATCATGTCCTTAATAAAAACAAACACGTAAGATAATTGATAGGGAAATATACCAAGTTCTTTACTCAACTGATCTCCCGTAATTCCTGGATTATCTTTTATTAATTCTAAGGCTTTATTGACTCTATCTGGTGTAGCCACTCTCTGTCTAGGCATTAATTCCAAACCTCACTATAAGTACTAGCATTTATTTGCTTTCTAATAATATCACATCTTTCTATTTCCACAGCATTCATCCAATTACTTTCTAATACTTGATCCAAATCATCAAGAGTATAATTTAATCTATTTGGATTATTATCCCAGATTTCAAAAAGTTTTGTACCAGGAAAAACACGAAGTGGAGAGGTAATAGTCTTAAACCCACACTCTTCTATAAACTCAATATCACCCATATGAGAGTCATAAGTTTGATATGGCAATCCATAAAGTAGAGTACAATAAATCTTTATACTCTTACCCAAACAATTTGATATAGATTTTAAAAGAAGTTTACTAAAGTCTATAACATAAGCTCTATTTAAATACTTTAATACTGTAAAGTCAAAGCTACAAGCTTCTATACCAAGGGTAACCAAGTTTTTATTCATAGCAAGAATAAGTAAACTAAGTATAAAATTAACCCCTACAGATTTACTAAGACAAGGTTTACTTATCCTAGCTCCCCATGAAGTCTTACTATCAAGCAAATTCATAACTTCATAAGTATAATGTCTGTAGTAAAAGAAATCAGTATCAAGAAACTCAAAATAATCCATGTTACTATAATTTATAGCACATAGATCATCTCTTATCCTCTCTACTGGTCTAGGTTTCCAACCACCTAACTCCGAACTTAAACAATAACTACAATCATAACCACAACCATAAGCTGAATAAATTACAGGAAACTTATAAGTTTCAAATGTATCAGAATAACCATTTATACCTGAATTTAATACAGTTTTCTCATTAACACCACCAACAAATACTTGTTCAAATCCATTATGATTTAAAGGATCAGTTAATTGATTAGAACCTCCCAAGATAAATTTTAACCCTTCTTTCCTTCTCTTTAAATCAATTAACCTATATAAATATTTATCTCTTCTATGTAACCCACAAGAACTCGAAAAAGCTATACAGTCAACATTGTTCAAAGCATCATTTGTTACATAACCATACTGATTTTCATCCCACACAACTGTATCACATCCCAACTCAGAAGCTACAATATGTTCAGTCAATGGAGGATAAATAAATGTAGCACCTTCAATTAATTCAGACTTGTACTTTGGAATTAACAGCATTACTCTCATAACCAGTTATCCTCTCATGAAACCTTAGTAATTGATCTTCAATAAAACCAATAACATATTCATCAATATTATTATCAAGGAAACTTATCTCAACTGGAAATGGTCTTGCTTGTTCATAAGGCCTTAATTCTTTACCAAGTCTATATATTATAGATGTATCAATACCCTCTATATAAGGTAGTAACTCTGTAGAAATCCTAGTTTCTAAATATGGATTTTTTCTTACTCCTAACAAGTGAAAACGCTTAGTCTTTGCATTAGGTTTGTTAATAATACAATAAGCCAAAGCCCCAAGCCTATTTAACCAACCTTTATTTAAACCTATATAGTCTATTTCAGGTATATCTATCATCTTAAACAAATCATCTTGTGTATGAGGCACAGCCATTAACTTTGACTTTGGTGGATCCTTTAAAATATAATTCAAAGATTTTTCAAATAGTTCCCAATTGCCTTCAATACTATCAGGTATAACAAATACCTCAGGACATTCAAGATCTTCAAAAACTTTGTACAACGTTTCTATATAAATAGAACTACCAAGTTCACAAGCACCATTATCAAGAATAACAGTTTTACCTTTTCTCACACAATCCTTATAAAAACTTCTATACTCATCATTATCTCTTGCAATATGTGCAAGACACAATTGGTAGTCAGAAAATGATGCTAGTCTCTTTAAGTAAGAAATAGGTACTATTGGAGCAAATCTCATCATTTCATTCCTTTTATAAGATTCATTATTTGATTAACCTTGCAAGAATTACAACTACCTACACATGAAACTCCATATTTTCTTAAATTAACATTTACAGGATTACATCTAACTATACTTTCTATAATAAACCTTCTATTACTATCAAACAACACCTTATCTATATAATAAGAAAAGTTATTAGAAGTACCCAAAGACTCAGATTTATCTATCATTACCCACCATGACCTTTTATTATTGTTCTAAAAAATTCAATCTGACTAAAAGTCTTAGCTTCATCTAACTCCTCATCAGTTAATATACTATCCAAAAACTCACTATCCCACTTTGATTTAGGATAAGATACAAAAGTAGAATTTATACCAAAGTCAGGTAATTTTACCTTATTAGCAGCTTGCTCTGTATGAATTAAAGCTATATAATCCTTTAAGAAATTAAGAAGAAATAAGTAACTCTCATAAGAAGCACGCTCTTCTTCTAACTTATTCAATGTCTTCATTATAACATCAGATTGTTTATCTGTCAACCTGTTATTATTAACTGTATAATCTCTTAATTTGCTAAACCAACATCTATATAAATATTCACAACCTTGACAAGCTTGTGATGTATAACCATTAGGTCTTTCAGGAGGATCATCCTTCTTTATATCTACATCAAACTGATTCCTAGCTTCAACTAAACTATTTATATGTGGTACATCAGGTATTATTAAATCTTCCATATACTTACTTGAATCTTTGTCCTTTACAAGTATAATAGTAGGCATAGGAGGCTCAGCAAATGCAGTTACTTGACATTGAGAATAATATGAGGGAAAAGCAGATATACCCAACTCATCAAAAATAGCTGAGTTGTTACCATTCATAGTTTTAATTTCAACCCTATGTTTCTTTCTTGCCCCTTCTTCATAGTAAGGACAAATTCCAGCTTTATCACAATCATTACATCGCAGATATATACCTGCGTCATATCTTACATATATATTTCTATACGTTCCACTCTGCTCAACACCCCAAACCTCTAACCCACTTTCCTCCATTAAAGCCACAGTTTCTTCATGCAATCTATTACCATCACGAAACTTCAATGCAAGAATAGGATCAGGATCACCCCCACCTGATGGAACAATACCTTTGTACTTATACCAATTAAGCCTACGACAAGCACTTATATTACTTGCAGTAGGTCCTTTTGCTTTGGTTTTCTTTTTTCTATATGCAGTTTTCTTTCTATCTTCCTGTTTTACAACTGCATCATATATATAATCTACAATCATAACCAATTATTACCATACATTATACAAGAAATTTCTTAGGTTTCTTATTATAATCAATAATCATATTACGAACCATATTTTCAAGATCTCTCTTAGACATAATAGGTTTAATAACTTCCATCATTTCAGTAAATTTCTCATCTTCTTCTATAGCTTGCATAATAGCTTCAAAAGTTATTTCTTTGCCTTTCTTATGCCATTCCTTAAACTTAACTCTCAAGCCTTCTCTTGCACCACCTACTAATTGTTGCCTAACAACACTATTAGTTTTGGCTAACTCAACAGATTGTTTAAGAAATCTCATCTGAGCTCTATGCTTAAAACCTTTCATATATTATTCCTCCTCTTAATATCCCACTTTTTAAAAATCTCATATTATAATCTTATATAAAAGGCCCTTGTTTCTCATCAAATTTTTTACTTACAAAAGAACCTGTAGTATCCAACTTTTTCAAAGTATTAACTTCCAAATCCTTACTAACAATACTAACAATATTATTGATAAAAATTACACCACGTAAAACTATAAACAAAAGAAAAGGTACAAGCATTATAACAATAAAGATTATCACATCAGTAGACATTACACACCCCTTTTATCACCCCATATTAATTTATGTAGCTGATAATTCATTCTAAACCCATTCTTAATACAATACTTGGCTATTCTGGCCAATCCCTCCTGACTCCTACCATAAACTGAACTAATTAATACATGGTTATAAAAATCCATACCTATACCAAGCCCATCAACAATAGTATAAATATTATCCAAGTCATCTATCTGATCAATAACAAACTTAATATATAAATCATCCATACTGACCAGATCAATCCATTCCTCAATTCTATTAGAAACTAAATTTTTAGAAGATAATTTATAATCTACAACCCAAGTAGAAACCATACTATACCATACAGGTACAGGATAGGTTCCATTAGTTTCAACATCCACAGCAAAATTATAAGATTGACTTGTAAGAGATTTAACTAAATGGAAACAATTTTGAAGTAAAGGTTCTCCTCCAGTTAAACAAATTCTAGGAGTAAAATCCAAGCTATGACTTATTCTAAAAACCTCATCAAGGACCTCACTATAACTCATATCAATCCCAGCAACTTCAGACTGTGCATAGTCTGTATCACAGTAAGAACAGGTTAAATTACAACCTTGTAACCTTATAAATATTGTAGGAACACCAGCATGAGGTCCTTCACCTTGTATACTAAAAAAGATTTCACTTACTTTCATCTTAAATTTCTCTCAATTCATATCCATCTCTATCATCCAAATCTAATACATCAATACCCAACGACCTCAACCTATCCATAAATATCCTATCCGATGTAGGCAAGCTATCAGGCATAGACGAGGCAAACATGAAGTCAATATAATACCCAGCCATTTCCTCCGCATCACCAAAACCATAATGATTACACAGTGAAGCAAAATCTTTCCTAACATTACCCAAAACCTCTACATTAGCCTCATCCCATTGAGAACGTATTCCTCTTAACTTAACTGTACGATCTCTTACAGTCTTCATTGCCTCAGACCATTCAGTACAGAGTCTCTGCTCATCAAAATCTATATTGTCTGGAATATCAATGAGACACACCAATGTTCCATCTTCAGAATAAACAGGCTTATACATAGTTACCTCCTAGTTATATTCATGACTTATAAATAAACATATAAGCCAAGTACAAAAATATACCTATTATAAAAATAGCCGACCAAGCACTCTCACTCATCTCTTACTTAATTTCCTTCTTCTTGTAACCTCATCAGACAGGATTCTAACCCACTTACCAGCCTCAGCCATAGTCTTAACCTCTTCTTCTATAGGTTCATCAATTCTTAGAGTCATGCATAACTGAGCTATCTTCCTCGTCTGCAGGGGAGTTGGCGGTAATTCCTCTTGCGGATTCATTCTTACTCTTATCAAAACCAATCCTCCAATTCAAAGCTGCACAAACCTCACCTATTTCCAATAAACAATCCCTATTCCTAGTTTTTAAAAACTCAACAAAGCTATTTATTAGTTCATCTTCTAAATATTCTAAAGGTCTATTCTCCCACCTTACACCAACAATCTTTAAATTTTCCTCATGAATCCTTTCTATTCCTGTAGCATATAAATTTATATGTACAAACCTATGCATAATAGCTCCTTATATAGTCCAACACTACTGGATTTTTAACTTCCTCATCTATAGCTTTAGCTATAGCATCTACACAACTGTAAACAGTCTTACCTTTACCATTAAACTTCACAGAACTACATCTAATACCACTTAAATACTTAACATAATCTTTATAATTAGTTCCTGACCTTAGTCCTATAGATATAGCTATAGCAATTCCATTTATATAAGAAGCATTACAATTACCACTCTTACCCATAGTTGCAAAAACTTCAAATGGTTTCAAATCTTCATCAAAACTTATTCCTATAAATATTGAGCCACACGCAGTTATAACTTCTCTAGTTACTGAAGGTAATATATCAGGCCTAGGCTTCATTCAACAATAACATCCTTCAAAACAGGATATTGTTCTTCATAACAAACAACACATTCTCCATCAATAAGCATACCTTCTCTACCACACTCACACCTACCTACAGAAAGTATTGACTCTTTAGAATTATCAAACTGATCTACTATTATATCCATAATTACTTCCTAACTAATCATGCTTCCAACCCTATATACGAATCAACCTGTTCTCCGACCTCTGAGGTTTATAACAAATCATACCAAACTCTTGTCTGATAAACAACCTCCGTTGATTCCCTCCACGCATGATTGCTACACCCTATAGATCACGCAGATATGGAACTATTCCATACTACGGCTGTCCTAGCCTCTGCGTGCCCTCGGACGCCCTTGGCGAGTACCCCGCCTTCGGGTGGTCCTGGTTGCTCGGCGGCCTGTACCGCCACCAGCACCTCCAGTCATCCTACTGGTACCTCCTTATAGGATTACTACACAGGACATTCATCCTGAGTGCAGCCTTTATCTTGTGACTTGTACCTCTCTAAGGTCTCAGCAAATAAAACCTGCAAGTCACCTATAGGAATATAACCAAATTTCTCTGCAACATCTTTGAAATCCCAATATATTCTTCCTATATAATTGCACGCATCAATTAACTCCTCTAATAATTCTTTTAAACTATCAGAATGGTATAAATTCACACCAGTTAATTCCTTATATTCTTTCCTACCTTTTAACCATTTATACCTCATTATATTAATGAAAGTTTCTTGATCATCAAGATCACTGCAATTCAGATTTTCAACAACAGGATCTTCTGGTAAATTAGGGTATAGCCTTATATGGGCATTAATAGCACCTTCTTCATTTGCAGTTTTATAATCACCTGTATTACCTTGACAATCATAGACCCTATATATCTCTTCTTTCTGGTTTAATTCCATACTTCTTCCTCAACCTACAAATCGCACACTCACCACAAGGTTTTTCTCCAGTCATCATACAACTTACAGTAATTTCCACTGGAAAATCCTCTCTTATAGCATACTTAACCAATCTTTCTTTACTCCAGTTACAGAAAGGTGCATAAACTATAGGATGGTAATCCTCTACAAAACAATAGTCAAGCATAAAATTAAATCTATCAATAAATTCACCCGCTTGATCTAAAAATTCTCCTCTATTAGAACCTATACCTACATGAGCAATACCATTTTCATAGGCTTTAGCACATGCATATGATAACATAAAGGCATTACGCATAGGTACAAAGTTCTTCTTTAATATAGGTAAATCAGGTAAATCAACACAATCTAACCTTATGTCCAAATAATCTGCTACCCTACTAGCAGCATCAACCTCAAAGTTCCAAGGCTGACCATAATAATAATAAACACCACTAACATCCCAACCTATTTTTTTATATCTAAAAGCTACCAAAGAAGAGTCCAAACCCCCACTTAACATAACTAAAATCGTATTCTTATTTCTACCTTTCATATTACATCCTTTAAAATGCCACATGCCCGCAGAGCAGGTTTAGTCTTCCTCACCTCCTAAGTCTTCATCACCTTCATATTCCATGTCTTCAAGACCATCGACTGGGAAGACTTGCAGGACTCTATTTCTTGGAATACCCTGATAAGAGTCAATCCCCAGGTTAGCACCGATTACAGCACCGGCCCAATCCTCCGGTTCAAACTCGAAGTCACCTTCATCATCTGCCGGAACATCGGTCATGATAGCCTTCAAATAGTCTACCACCCGGAACCATGCATCTTCTACGAGAGACACGTTCTCGAATATGCGAGCATTGGTATCTTCAGGATGGTACTCATCATCAGGAACTAATTCCAGATAGAGCATTGGATTACCCTGCTTTGATGTTCTCTGCTCGACTTTGTTGATGCGCAGAGCATACGCACCTTCTTCCAGGACTTTTCGCTCAGCTTTCTTTACATTTATCTTTACTGACATAATTCCTTCCTTCCTCCCTTTCTATGAAGTAAAGATTAATCCCGATACGGGCATGTGGCCTATTTTTGTCTCCAACGTAGAAGGGTAAACATAAAAAAGAATATGTCTAATTTCCCCCTCCAACACTGTGGTTCATAAAAACACTTTTTATCATACTTTATATTATGACTAAAATGCTTACATTTATCACCTGGACATAACTTAAAGCTCTTCACCAATTTCCTCTTCTACCTCAATCTCTGTTACCTTACAATTGCTATTAACACACTTATAAATATCCATCAACTTAGCATTTATTACCTTAGGCTGCAACCCATCCAACTTTGACTTTATAACCCTATCAGACATTGGACTTGTATACAAGTACCAAACTTTCTTAGAAATTTTAGTTTTATTAGTTGAACTCTTATCAAAGAGTTTTGTACCAGCCATCATATGGTAACAAAAGTCAAATTCATGTAAGACCAAACGTCTCAACTCTGGATTAAAATCTGGATAATAAAAATCACCCTCATAACTCGGAGTAACTAAATCTTCTATTTTCTCCCTTGCAGTCAATATAAAGTTTATTCTATGTTTAATACAAGAAATTCTTATAGATTCAATCCAGTCAAAAACTCTAGATGTACATCTAAGATAATCAGATTGCTCCATTATCTCTTCATCATGACTTCTATTCTTAGACTCAGCTGACCTCTTACTTTCCTGTAAAACCTCTCTATAAATAATAGGATTAACTAACTTAGAACCACCATCAAAACCTATAGTTCTAAAAGGCAGATTACCATCTTTAATTTCTTTAACCAACTTCTTCATTACAGAAGTAGCTCTTATATTATTTTCCCTCATATAAGTAGGAATATCAAAAACCTCAACCCCCAACTTCTGGTACTTTAATAATGTTGGGTCCATACTTTCACAAGTAATTATAAGTACAGGACTCAACTCCTCAGACTCTATAGCACTACAAATTAACTCAGTCTTCCCACTACCTCCAGACCCATACAATAAACCATTAAATACTGGGGTCGGTATATCTCGGTTTAGATCTTTCAATAGACTCGGCAATGCTTGTTTCTGGGGTTTCTGTAGAGGACTCTTCTTCGTATTCAACCTCTGCTCCTTGGTCAATATAAGATTCCACCTTCTTAATTAACTCATTAGTATCTTTACCAAGATCAATCAAGACTTCATATGATATCCTTTGCATAGTATAAAGTCTAGTTAACCTTCTCTTAATATCTCTTAAATCAACACTAGCCTGTTTTAATCCCTTCATATCTCTACTCTATTTCCTATATTATAACATGCTAACCTTCATTTGTCAAGTTATTTATTTATTTCAATTACAATACTCTAAAACTATTTTATTAGGATGTGTTTCTCCCCGTTAGGGCTTTGCCCGACATCCCCATCTGCTCCATGTCCCTGCTTACTAGCTCTCGTCGCTTTGAATATCATCCCGCGCCACATTGCTTTGACCCGTGGTTTGCCCTACTTGAGGCACCAAACCTTAATTTACTATTCCGTGTTTTTAGGTGAGCCTCATCTATCTCTCGGATATATCGGTTAATGTATCTTATGCCACAAGTAGCGCATCTATCCCCGAACAAAGGGGCTATACCCTTTTTCCCGCAATCAATGCATTTCGTGCATTTGGCACAAGTACCCTCAAAACACGATGGTCCAAATAATTCACCGCATTCAGTGCAACTTCTCATTTGCAAACAAGCCATTTTATCCTCCGTAGACCGTATTTTTTTAATCCAATGGATGTCTCAACTTCTAAGGCTCGTTACAAATTAAACCGTAGGTTCGTCGGGTCAAACGAATGCGCGAATGAGCATCCCACGCAGCGGGTATGTTCCATTGCCTTATTCAGGACCTCGCGTTAATCCTGTTTCTAGCTCATTCTCATGCTCATTCGCGCATTCAGGACACTCGTGGTGGTCTGGCTGGGTGCTGGATGTTAGCCGATGCTTTTGACACGGCGATTTATCTAGTGTGCCATCTGGACGCAGCACGACGTGGTTGCACTTACCACAATTGCCATCGTGATTACGGCTAAAGCTCACTTCGGGGCGCACTTTCTCTCTGCCATGCTCTACCCGCCTCAACACGCGCAGTTTTTGGGTTTCTGGAGTGAGCGTGATCGATGCTTCTAGGTATATTCCATCAATCACATTTGCGTTATATGCAATATGTTTCAAAGCATTCGTATATACAACCACATCTGGTGCCCAGTCATAGCACATATTCAATATCGTGTAGAATTGTGGATGTGCCAACGGTTCCCCACCAGATATAATGATGCGGTCATATTCGCCGGTCGCTAAAACATTTATAATTTCACAGGCATCTAACCAGTATGCTTTACTCATCTCATCGACCGTATCTGATGAGCAGTAAGGACAATTCTCCGGGCAATAGTTTGTAATCTCTATTGTTAGCTCTTTCACCTTATTTCCTCCCAATCTGCAATTTATTTTCTACCGTCGAAGGGACTAGCTGACTAGCGGCCCCTTCCTGGTGTGGTCCCGCGAGTGTCCTGAATGTCCAACTCAGGCGCGACGCTTGCGGCGTCGCTTGCAGTGCCATTATTGAAAATTCCCTCCGGCAATTACCCACGTGTGCCCTCGGAATGGAGTAGTTCGGGAGTTTCGTCGGTGCTACCGATGACCTCCATTTGCATCGCTCGTATATGAGACGGCTGGAACTTCATGTGCTTTCCGTTTTGATCTTTCAACCTGTAGCCAATATGGGTAGGGCTGTCCCACCATTCAATCACAGAGTTGGCATAGAATATCTCCGGTTCCGGGTATTCCCATGCAGACCCCGTGAACACCCCTTTGAAGCGTTTTGTTCTTTTACATCGTAGGATGGCCCCCGCGTATATATCTTCCCCGTTATTGTCCTGGTGCCCAATGAACCGGCGACTGTTCTTGCACGCTGATTCCATACTGCAACCGGGATTCGTGGCAGGCTCAATGAATTTCCCGTTAATGAGCCCCCAGTGATGCCAGCCGCAGAACACGCCTTTTTCTTTCAATGCCTGTCGGAATACTATCTCGTCCATTTTCTCTGAACCCCTTTCATCCCTTTGGGATATTTTCAATGCTGAGTTAAGGAGCCGCAAATTAGGGATGATGGGAAAGCGGCTCAAGTTCGTTTTCAGGCGATGGCAAGCTTAATTGGGAAGCGGAATTTGCGGTCGCTTTCAACGATTTATTGGTTGGAATTTCCACGTTGAAAAACCCAAGTTGCCCCGCATATGGTATCGGTTCTGGATACATCTCTGGATTTTCAAGCACGAATCCGTATTTACCTACAAACCAAGGTGATTCGCTTTCCGTGACACAATCAACGATATCTACTTCACCGACAATAGCACCCATGAAACCAAGCTTTTTTAGATAAGGTTCAAGCAACAAAGATTCCATTATGTTTATGCCACGATCCCACATGAATTCAAGGCAGTTACGATCATATTGTTTTCCAGCATGGATATAAATTCGTTGCGGTAACTCGATTCTGAAGTTTGCCTTGCGCCCACTGGTTGGCCCATGTTGATCTCTACGCCCAATCTTCCAGTTGCGGTTCTCAATATCTTTCGTGCCGAGCAAAATCAATGTTGCCCACGGTTGTTTGATTGATAATGCTTTCATTTACCCCTCCAAAATTCCAACCAATATGGCGCGCGATGAGCCGTCCGACCCCTCCATGGGGGTTGGTCGGTTCCATTGCTTACTAAGCCGCCCGAAGCGTGATTTAGTAATTGTCTGTCTCCCTAGCCAATTTCTCACTTACTCTTATCTCCCGCCACTAAGCCGAGCCTCGTCAGTTTGCCTTACCTCCAGCACGTTCGTGGCCTTTTAAGGCTTTGTAAATTGCTTGGACCAATGCTTCGAAAGGGTCTTCCTTGTGAATAAGGGCTTTTTTGAGTGGTGTAATTATGTCATCTAACCCATCCAAATCTACATACCCATCTTTTGTGATGGATTCTAAATATTTTGGCACCATCCACTTGAATAGGGTGTTCATGTCTTTGGGTGGGGGTTGCATCCAATCATACTTTCCCTTTGACTGTGTGCCATCGGGGTAATACCACCCGTAAAGTGGGGTTCCAGTCGGTTTTGGGTATTCTTTAAACCCCACCATTTCACATAGTTCCTGCCATTGCTCATCTGTTATGTTCATCTTCGCCTCCGAGTGTGTGATTCTCTCATGTCTAGCTCTTATCCTCTACTGCACGCGAGGGTCGGCTTAGTGTCTGCTTCAGCCGCTTCAAGACTCAAATCAGACCCCAAAAAGTCCCGCCCTTGAAGTCGGTTGGAAGCGGTTATTGGAAACGCCGCTCTCACCGGAGCTTGATGTGGGTTGTTTTCGATGTGTCAACCTGTACAACTTACCAGTAACATTCATTAACTCTGCTGCATGGGGGGTGTCACCGAATATCCCCCACAATTCTTTTCTGACATCTTCTACCTCTATGATTTCGTCGTGGCCAAGCCGCCCCTCAGTACACATTTTCCTGCCTGCCTTAATAGCATCCTGCCAATATCTAGTTTTAGTTTGCATTGTGAGATTTTCAGGTTCGTCTGTATATGACAAGCAATCCTCAAAAGCGTCCATAATTTCTTTCAAGTTCATCTCTTCCACCCTTAAATTTATTTACGGTCGTTCCAATATGGCGCGCGATGAGCCGTCCGATCACTTACTATGAGATGCCTCCTTATCCCAACCAATACCATCACAAGACCACTTCAGTAAATCTTCTTCCATCTTAAACTCCTAAACTATCAAACCCTTCATCCCCTGAATTTGCCCATCAAAACTAACACTATACTTATCAATCTTTATACCAGGATACCTAAAACTAACTGTAGGTTCCCCTGTAACATAACTAACAGTCCTAACCTCAGTAGCTCTCTTACCATCAGGTAAAACTACTTTCCTTCTATGTCTTGAACAAGGTCTAAATGTAGTCATTTATTACTCCTATAAGTTTTAGCTCTCACCTTAGAAGACGAAGCCTTTAAATCCTTCCCAAACTTTTCTTCTAATCTATCTGTTGAAATATTATAAGGTTCTAAAACCGTATTAACAGCTTCCAAAAACTTCTTATAGTCTATACCCATCCGCTCACACATAGGTCTATAAGAAGCAAGTAAAGTAAGAAATGTTAAAAGAAAATGAGGATTACTGATTAATCTGTCAGTTTTAGACCAACCCAATTCCTGTTCTAACTTAGAAAGCTCTTGATATATAGCCACTATAGGAGATAACATAGCTACAACAATTATTCTTTTAGTTTCAGTTAGTACATCAATGGTATCTTTACTCATACTTAAAACACAACCCTTACATTTTTATGCCCACATTTACAAGTCCAAATTACAAAAAGACTTTACTATATTAAAGTAATTTATTTCAACCCACTAAAATAATGCAAGATTATAGCAGCAAACGCAATAAAAACGCCAGCAATAGCAATACTACCTATAGTTTCCCACATACTTACAACACCATACAAAGATATATAACAAGAACAGATATAGCCATACCAAGTAACCCCATTAAAACCAACATAACACTCTCATTATTCCAATGCTCCACCCCTACCTCCAATACCTATAAAGAAAAGCAAAAAGAAAACCCAAAACTAATCCAAAACCAACATACTCACAAGTACTAGGCATTATTTCTTACAAGCTCCTGTATTAGCAAACTGATAACCTTCTCTTTGCTTATAAAACCTTTGTTTACTCATACCCTGCCACCCCTCAGACCAAGTCTCACCACACTTTTGACATCTATAGGCCCTTCTACCATCAACAGCACGTCCTTTATCATAACCAAGATGCTTACACCTAGGACACTCTCTAATTTTCTTAATCATTCCTTCCCACTTCTATCAAAATAAACCAAAATAACACAGGTTATAGCAAGAAAAGTTACAATAATAACAATTCATGCTATAATCTCTACCATTTTCTACTGTTCTTTCTTGTTCTTTCTAGCTTTTCTGGCGAAATAAATTACTACACCACCAAAAACCGCGAGAATAACAATAAAATCTACTACTGTTCCCACTGTTTTCCTCCTATTTTAATCTTCCTTGATTATTCTACTTAAAAATACCAAAAAATTAAAGTTAATATCAAAGAAATAAAAGCTACCACTACAGTTAAACCAAGAAAACAAATAAAAAAGGACTCTAAGAAATCACGATTCTTACTTTTCATTACCATATTCCTTATAAATTTGGTAAAAAGCTTTAAAAGCAGCCTCAGCTGGCTCTTTCCCTTCTCCTCTTATCAATCCACCTACTAATTTTATCCAAACTATCCAAAAACTCCGATAATTTGGTGTATCTTTTAGTCGAAGATCATGCGGAGGTATCAATTCTATGTTTTCAAGACCTAACTCCATAAGTTTAGGACGGAAATACTTAGTAAAATTGTCAAAAGTTTGAGCAGGAAGCTCAGAATAAGAGTACTCTTTGTGAAACCCTATAAATCTACACATTTCTTCGTATTTCTGTTGTTCCATACATCAATATTCCTTTATTTGACTTTATTATATCATGAAACCCCACATTTGTCAAGTAATTTATTTATTGCCAACTTTACAAAAAGAAAAATTTTGACATCTGTTGATTGACTTTGTACAAAAAGTTAAAATAGGCCTTGACATTAAGGAATTTATTTATTTCAATTTTAAAACCTTGTCTCTCGCCGTTGATTGACTTTGTACACAATACAACGCAATCTGAAATTCTCCAAAATAAATAATTTTTACAAAGAAAATAAGGGGTAGGGATGACGAGAAATATGCAAAAATCTAAAATTTCTTATAAAAACCACGAAAATATTTAAGAATAGCGCGGAAAAAATATAGAATTTATAAAAAATATCCCATACATATGTGCAAAGAAAAATATAGTTTTTGGCGGTGCGGTCATGACA
>Ga0180433_10000566_pt1 | contig 63224 bp, 93 predicted proteins | sample SS_ome_8_FD_132980 | JGI IMG/M metagenome (GOLD analysis project Ga0180433, IMG submission 132980) | Hypersaline lake sediment archaeal communities from the Salton Sea, California, USA - SS_1_D_1 metaG | ecosystem: Environmental > Aquatic > Non-marine Saline and Alkaline > Hypersaline >... | reverse complement strand
TTGGCGTTCCGCCGCTTCCCGCATGTCTTTCGGCAGCTCCCGAGCCGCCGACACGTTCCGCGCCGTCATATCCACAGCGCCGACCAGCTCGACCCCAACCGACCGCGCCACCCGCCGCAAGTATTCCGCGTTGCTTGTCATTCGCGCGAACGATATCGCTGGCACGCCCGCCCGGATAGCCGCGTCGAGCGCGTGCAGCGCTTCGCCCAAATGCGCCAGCCTCGGGCGGCCCCTCGCAAACATGGACCGGAAAATCTCCACCGGGTCACGCACGATCACCGCGCGAGCGTCGACCTTTAGCGCCAGAATGCCGAATCGTAGATAAGAATTCACCTCGCCGTAATTGCCGCCCGCCCGCGCGAACCTCGCTTGCGCCTCCCGCACCGACCGAAATCCCGAAACCGGCTCGTGCTCGACCGTCCAGCCGTCCGCACCGTTCAGCACGCCAGCCAGGAATGCCGTGCCGCTCCGCCCCATTCCAGTTATCGCGAACGTAGCCATTTCACCCCCAGACTCGCTTAGCAAGTTTGAGCGTTTCCAAAACGTGCTTGCAGTGCTGTGCGATCGCCGCTCGGCACTCGCCGCTCAAGTAGATAACATCGACGTGGGTGCGGCACGGATTGTACTCAAGGACTCGCTTGTACCCGTACCGCCGCAGTAAATGTAAGATTTCCGCTCGCCGTGCCCACCCCTTGACCCCTCGCTCGCCCATTTCCGCGTGCCGCCGCCTTTTCGCCTCTTCCAAGTTGACCCACCACACCCGCCCGCTTTCGAGCAGCTCCAAACCTCCCCGCAAAATCTCCAATTCGCTCCCCTCGCAATCCGCCCACAGTATGATTCGCTCCGGCTTTCCCGCCCGCTGATCGAATCCGTCGAGCGTGTCGACCTGCACAGGCACCGATTCCGCAACGTCCTTTGTCAGCAAGCTTGACGCCTGCGGATCGTCCGCCAAGTACAGCTTGCGCCGCCCCGGCGTGCGCCCCAGCGCCACGTTTTCCAGATCGCCAGGGAATCCGTCAGCAACCAACGCCGCATACGTCTTCGGGTGCGGCTCGCAGCCGAAAACCTCCATTCCAGGGAAGATCGCGTGGAGCGCAAGCACCTCCGTTTTCGCACCAACGCCGATGTCGTAGAGCGCCAGAGGCGGCTTTGTGACCACGTCCACGAATCTCGCCAGAACCGTTTCGCCGTCCACGCCTGCGCCCCTCACAGCTTCGGGACCGTCGCCCACGCTGGCCGATCGACCGTCGGGCCGGCGACGTACCCCGTGAATGAATTGATCAGGTTTGTGTCATGGCAAACCACGCACCACAGCCGCTCCGGGTGCCGCCGATACGGAAAGAGCCCCGGCATTTCCCCGTGCCTCGCATGATACACGCCGACCGCCTCCGCCGTCGGTTCCGACAGCGTTTGGAACATGCTTCCCCTGATCGCGCTGCTCTTCGCCACCTGCTCCGTTTGCACGTCGAGCCGGTAGCCCTCCCAGTCGATCAGCTCCAGCCGCGACCGAAACGCCGCCTGAATTTTCTCGACGAACTGCGGCGATATCTGGTCGTCACTATCAAGCCGCGTCGTGAGCACCCACGGCGTTTCTGTATGCTTGCGAACGTAACCGCGCACCAGCTCCGCGATCCCCTCACGCGGGATTATCAATCGCCGAAACCGCTGGCATGTCTGCCGCCGCAAGCACGCATCCGACAGCGACAGCAACGCAACCCGCTTTTCTAGGTGCGCGTAGTCGTCGGGGTAGCTAAAACTCGTGATAACGTAATGGGTGAAGAGCTTCATGGTTCTAAATAAAGTTGGTGTGTTCGCGCTCCGCGATCACGCGAGCCACCAAGCGGCTCAGCGCATCCGCCCGACAGAATGGCACGCACGCCCGAACGTCGAGCGTCGCCAGAATCTCGCCGCGTCGCGGCCCCTCCCAAATGTCCGCGAACGTCGCCCCCCGCAAATTGCCCAAAGAGAGCCGCGGTTCCGCGCGATAATGGCAACACAACGGCACGTCCGCCGACGCCTCGATCACGCCCACGAAATAAGAGCCGTGGCAGTATCGGTATCCACGCTCAGCCTCGCGAAACCGGCTATACTTCTGGGCCGACGCCCGGATTCTATAGCGATCCGTTTCGCACAATCGACACTCCGCCAGCTCGCCCGAAATGTCTGTGCGATCAAAGTGGAACGGACGGAAATGCAAGTAGTTAATCCCCGGCATCGCAAACAGTTGCGCCGCCTCGACCATCCCCCCGCGCGTGCGTTCGTCCGTCAGATACCCCACGCCGACCGTGCATGGCTCGCCCGCCGCCGCGTTTGCATCGCCGAGCATTCGAACCTTTTCCACGACCTCGCCGAAGCCGTCAACCCCGTGCGTCAGCCGATACGTTGCCGCGTCCGCCGCGTCGACGCTCACCCTCGCAAACGTACAGCTCCGCACGATCGACGCGCACGCCCTCCGCGTGAGCCTCGCCCCGTTCGTCGAAAGCCCCACATCGAGCCCGAGCCGCCGCGCGAACGCTATCAGGGCGACCGCGTCTGGGTGCAGGAGCGGTTCCCCGCCGCCCGTGAAAAACACGCCCCGCACGCCATAGTCGGCCATTTGCCGCAAGTAGCCCTCCGCCTCCCGCCGCGAGAGCGTCGACGCGCTCCGCCTACCGCCGACGCAGTCCGGGCACCGATGATTGCAAGCCGTTGTCAGATCCAGCTCGACCGTCACCGGCGGCGGCGTGCGGCCGATTTTGCAATACCGCTCGACCCGTCCCCAGTGATCGAACAGCCCATCACCACTAAAAACCGAATCCCTGTACATTATTGCTCCCCTCGCACGCTCCGAGCAAACCTCGGCGCCAAAAGCTTCCAGGCACGCTCCACCGCACAGTGCCGCGCGTTCGCCGAAGCCTCCGCGATCGACCGGCCCAACCATCGCCGGCAGACCGACGCCAGGGCCCTCGGGCGTGGCTGGTACCAGTCGACCTCCCGCTTGATCCGTTGCCGATACCTGCCAGCCGGAATCCGGTCGAGCAGCGGCAGCTCCCGCCAAGGGTCGCCATCCGTCGCAATCACCGGCAGCCCGCTTGCCATCGCTTCCAGCAGCTCCAGTCCGATCCCGTCCGCCGCGTGCGGCGCTATCAGCACGCTTCCGCGAGCGTACAGATCCGCTTGATCCTCGACCGGCCCGAGCACCTTGACGCCCACCATGCCTCGCCAGTCGCGAGGCCTCTGCGTCCGCACCGTCAACGGCAGGTTCGAGCCGCCGAACGCCTCCCGCACGATCGCGCCGCCCTTCCGGCCTCGCCATCCCCCGTGCCCATCGACGAACAAAAACCGCCGCACCGTCTCGCGACAGACAAACCGAAACGCCTCAACGTCGACCGGCCACGCAAAGTGCTCGCACCGTAACCGATAGCAAAATTGCCGATAGCAGTGATACGTTGGGCAGATAAACAGATCGACCAGCGACGGCCAGCCCCCCAGATCCTCCGGCAGCCACTCTTGCATCGGCACGCAGACGATCCGCCGCCCCGCCCGTTTCGCCGCCTCCAGCAAGCCTCGCTCCAGCGGCGTTTCGGCAAATAGCAGCACGTCGCACCCGTCGATCAGCTCGCCGACGCTCCCCACCTCCGCCACATCGTCGACCATCGGCAGCGCCGGGAATCGCTTGTGCCGCACCACCCGCCAGCACTCGACCGGCAGAAACCGCGCCAGTTGTCGATTGACCGTCCCGAGCCCGCTCGCCACATTGAACCCATGCAAGCCGATTCTCATTTCAACAGCCCCCTTGCGTCGAATTTCTCCCCCGGAAACGACGGAGCGTAACGTCGCCCCGCGTTGCGCAAAACGCTCTCCTCCCCAATATGCTCCGCCAGGCTCGGGTAGTGGCACCATTCGCGATACTTCGCCCGCTTCATCGCGTTGACCACCGCCCCGTCGATGTTTTTCTTCGGCAGCCGGACCGCGTGCGGCTTCGCCACGATCCCCGCCGAACCCAGCAGCGCTCCCAGCCCGTCGCGTTCGAACACGAGCCCGAGCGCCCCCTTACCGAGCTGATTTGACAAGAACCACCCCCGCTTGCCACCAGCCAGCGCCCCGTTTTCCCTTGTCGTGTAGAGGTTGAGGTACCACTTGCCCTCCGGCTTCCGCGCCTCGAGGTATTCCCGCAGCCCGCGAACCACCAGCACGTCGTCTTGGAAAATCGCATAGCGATCAGCCGCCGGTTCACGAATCCACAATTCCCACGCCGCCAGTATCCAGTTTCCAAACGCACCGACCGCTGGCACCCTGCCCGTCAGCCCGCCACCCCAAGGATCTTCACACAGATAGCCGCCGAATCCATCCAGAAAGACTCGGGGCGACGCGAAGCCCGCAGCCTCCAGCGAGCGCAGCGTCAGCGGCAGCAGGTTTGCCACCCGCTCGCGAACCGCCGTTACGCCAATCGCCCATTTCACAGATCGCCCCATTTGTCGCAACCCGGCCCGCGTCGCGTTAGTCGTTTCAAGAAGATCTTTCGAGCCGCCTTCGGGCAGGCTATTTCCTCCGCGCACCAGTCGCCGTGGAACGCCTCGCAGTTTTGGCAGATCGCCAAACACCGCCCGATATCCTCCGCCGACCTCGACGCCTCCCCGTTGCTCACGAGGTCGTCGATCGCGTTTAACAGCCGATTCGCCGACCGCACCGGCCCCTTGCAATTCCGCCGTAGCTTCGGCCTGTTGTTAGCCCTCGCGATGCTTCCCGGTGGAGGCAGCTTGCACCGAACGCAAACCCAAGGCGGCAAACGACTCCAAGCGCAATCCATGCCAGCAATCCCTATACGCAGCCCGAAACAAGATCGCAAGTCGCCGCCGCGCTTCCGCAGCCAGGCAGCGCCGCCCAATCGTTTGGCCCCGAATCCCAATCGGCATCATTCACCGTTAGCGTTCCACAGTCGATCGACATCGTCTTGTACCACGTCACCGCGCCTTCAGCCGACCCGTTATACTCCAGCGTTACCGTGACACTCCCGCTCCCCAGACTCACGAGAACATACTGCGGGCTATTGAACGGCGGTTGACAAAACGCCGCGAAATCATATTGCCACAGGCACGAGCCGCCAAGCGTTCCCCTGAAAGTGCAACCGAACTGGCCGTTGCACACCCCGCAATTCGAGCACCCAAACCCGTTTGTGATTCCCGCTATCGTGACGATCATCTCGTCGGGAACCGTCTTTTTACACCACGGGCAATCGCCAGTCGTTCCCGTTGTACCCGTGCCCGTGCCCGTGCCTGTGCCTGTGCCTGTGCCGCAACAGCAAGTCCCCTCGATCGCAACCGCCCCCGTGTCCGCGTCGATCAGAACGCCACCATTCCAGAGCTGGACCGCCGTTACCATCGCCCCGCCTCATCCCGTGCCCGTGCCCGTGCCTTCGCAGTCCGTCGTCAAGACCTGCGGAATGCCTTTCCATTCTCCGTTAGTGTGGTCAAACCACGCCAACGCCGGCGCGTTCGCATTCGATGGAAGGCTGGTAACGTGGACGATGTTAGTAAGTTGCTCAATTGCGCTCGACGGATCAGCGAGCGGGCTCGGGCCTTGCATCGCAACGACATTGTCAAGGTTGAACGTCGCCGCAGTATGCGCAACCGCCGCAGTAGTCAGCCCATAGACCAGCTCATACTTTGCGACGCTCGCGAGCACCCATCGCCCAAAATTCTCCCGCACCGCGACGCCCCACGCAGCGTGCCCAATCGGCCCGCCAAGGTTCAACACGTCAATCTCGAATGTTTGCCCCAGCTCAGCGTTTCCCGTTGCGTCATCGACCGCAAGGTATGCCGCACACGTCGCCTTGCCCGCCTCCGGCGTGCCCGTCTTGTCCAGCGCAGGGAACGTCGCCGGCGTCTTGATGATATACGCAGCCGCCGGGGGAGAAAGCGGCGGATATTCCCGCCGACCCGTCACGCCCTCGATCCGGTTGCGTTCTCGGTCGATCAGTCGCGCAATAATCTCGCGATCGCCCTCGCTCAAGAACCGCATACGCTACTCCGGAACGATCGAAACCGTAAAGCGCGCCCCGCCGTCAGCCTGGCACCTCACCCGCAAATTCGCAAGCTTAGCCGGATGCCCCCGCATCGACTCCCCCGGCAGCACGAACCAGTCAGGCTCCAGCGGCGCCGCGTGCATTGTCGAATCCCGCTCGACCGTGATCTCCAGAATCCGCGCTGCCGCCTCCAGCCGCTCGGCGTCCGTCGGTCGCCGTTGCAGGAATCGCCCCTCGCGGTTCTCGATCACGAGCAGCCCCGCCGCGTCAACCCAGCCCGTGTCGAGCGGTTGCCACTGAGCACCAGCCCGACAACGCCGCTGGAACAGTTGCTCATTCGTCAAGAGCCGCCTCGAATAGCGGCTCTCAACCGCCGTCGGCTCTTCGCCCTCCGGCTGGTGATAGACCGTCTCAACCACCGTCAGCCGATCGCCCACCGGCTCCGGTGCGTCATCGAGCACGTGGCCCAGTTCCAGGGCTCCCCCCCCGCTTCCCTCGTCGCTCCCCATCGTCGCCCCCCTTTACACCTCGAAAGCCTCGACCAGAACATTACAAGCCGCAGTGTGCGCCTTGATCCGTAGCGTTTGCGTTTCGGCGCCCGTCGTGCCCGTGCCCGCCGCCGTGCCATACTGCCAACCCAGATCCCGCGACAGCCGAAACGGGAAAGTCTCGCCCGCGAGCAGCTCCAGCATGGGATAGAAGGTTGCCGTCTCGGGGTCATAAGGGCCCACGGTTACGTAGTTTGCAGAATCCAGGTTTTGGATTCGACACAACCCCGGCGTTGTCAGCTCAGACAGGTCGATATTCGTGCCCGCTGTGCTGCACAGCACAGCCCCAGGCACCGGCCCCTTCGCCCCAGCCACGTCCGCCTGGAACATCGTCGGGCGGCTCGAATAGTCAATCTCGCCCTTCCGAATCGCCAGCGAGACGCGGATTGCTGCTTCGTCTGCCATCGCACCACCTCAGAAGCTTGTGGGAATGCCGAGGCTCAGGAAATTGCTCTCGGTGTATTTCTGGATTGTGATCTTATTGACCGAATCCGGATCGCACGGATGCCCGCTTGAGTTGAGCCACGTTCGCGACGGGTTCCCGTGCTTGTCGTGGTATACGTTGATATGCTCACGGCTCGCGTTTGTCCACCCGCTCGGCACTTCCCAAGAGTTATCCTTTTTCCGCCGTCCCACCGCAAGCTGGCCGAAGTCGTCAACCTCCCGATCGAACGTATTGTAGCGGATATCGAAATGGAACGTGCGAGTGTAGTAGTAATCGCACGTCCCCATGATCTTGCGTTCCCACGAGACGTTGGACAATTTCACGCACCGCTTCGCGAGCCCCCACAGCGCCGCGTTGTTCACCGTGTCGACCATCTCCGAAAAGCTTGACAGCCCCAGCGACGCGACGTTTTGACCGATTCGCACCGTCGGCCGGTTCGCGTCGAATTCTTCCTTGATCGGCTCCCGCGCCGACGTTTCGATCGGGTCGCCCTCCTTGTCGTACCGCGCGACCTCTAAGTATTTGACAAATGAACCGCTGACCTTCTGCGGCTCCAAAAGCGGATCTTCAATCTCTTCATCCTGACAGCGCTTGCTATCAAGCTTTGTCGAAAACGTGTTTTCGACGATCCAGAACCGGCCCGGCCGTTGCTCCGGTATCGAGCGATGCCGCTCGACTTTCAGCTCCGGCTTGCAGAACGCCCAGAAATCAAGATCGTTTCCGAACGCCCACACCGAGCCCGCAAGCGGCAAGCCCGCGCAGTTGAACACCACGTTCGGCCCGTCCGCCGTAGTCGAGCACTCCACAAGATGCCGTACCTTGTAGGTGCGATGCCCCTCGGCGTCGCGACTCATCGACCAGTTAGGCAACCGCCCCCGTAGCGTTGCACTCATTGTCAGCCCTCCAGCCCCGCCTCGTCCAGATCCTGGAGCTTGATGCCGTCCGAGAATTGCCGCTCGGCAAGCGTGATCAGCTTATCAAGCCGCGTCGCAATCGCGTCTTTCACCGCGTTCGGTTCCGTTCCGCCGATCAGCGGCCCCTCATATTGCGACACGTTCCAGCGCCGGTTCGGCACCTCGCCCGAGAATTGCCGCCCCGATGCAAGTAGACTGTCAATCGCACTCTGCGCCTTGCCCGGCCCAGTCGGCGCTTTCACCTTGTTTTTCATATAGTGCTGGAGCGCCGCAATCCTCGCCTCATAACTTCCGCTCTTCAATCCTTCGCCGCCAAGCGTAACGTCGACGCTCAGCTTTTTCGACTTCATCCCCTCCAGTTCCTTACGCGCACCCGCCAGCGCGCGATTGTACGTTTTCTGGTCGATCGCCTTCGCTTTCAACAGCCGGTCGAGATCAGCCTCCAGCTTGAGCATTCTTTCCTGCGGCGTCAGGTGCCGCTCGATCAGCCTTTTGCCCTCCTCCAGCACCTTCTTGCGGTCGTCCGCCGCTTTCTTCGCCGCATCTTGCGCCGCCCGCAGTTCGTCGCGTTGCTTCATCGCGAGCCGCGCGCCCTTGAGCTGCTCTTCCGTCGCCCCCCGCATCTCCAGCGCGAGCAGCTTCGCCCTGTCCGCGCCGACTAGCAGCACATCCACCTCGCCCCGCAGCGACGCCGTCAGTGAATCGACGCTTTGCTGGAGATCGTCCGTCGCTTTCTTCGCGCCGCCCAGTCCCGCCGCACCCGTCCCGCCCGTGCCGCCCTTCGCTCCCGGCTTGCCCTGGGCGACCGGCTCGCCCCTCATCGCCGCTTGCACCTTCTCCATTTCCTGCCGCAGTCCCATCAGCTTTGTTGATGCCGCCTCGGCCATTCCACCCCAATACTCATGACTACGGAAATAGTCATCCATCATTTCTACAGCGCCCGCGAACTGGGCTTTCACCTCCGCCATTTCCGCGGCGATCTGCACCTCCCGCAATCGGAGCTTTGCCTCGCGTGCCTCCTTTGATGCTTTCGTAAAGCCCTCAATCGCGCCCGTCGCTTCGTCAATCCGCACCGACAACGGCCCGTAGTATGCCTCCAGGTCCGCGATCAGATTTCGCGCCCGCTCCTTTTCTTCGTTGCTCAGCTTCTCCCGCGCTGCAAGGTCGCCCAGCGCTTCCATGTTCTGATCCATTTCCGCGAACATCTTTTTTTGTTGCTCGCCGACCTTCGCCCCCAGCTCCAACCCCTCACGCGCGATCCGATTCGCCGCCATCATTTCCGTTGCGATATACGCAACCGCCGCGCCGATCGCCACCAATACCGCCACGATCGGATGGGCACTCAACCACACGAACGCCGTATAGAGCGCTTTCACGCCTATTGCCGCCTGCCCAGCAACGCTCGTCAGCAGGCCAAGGACAACCAGCACCGGACCTAACGCCGCAGCAAACGCCCCCGTGTAGCCTATGAGCGCCTTCAGCTCCGGGCTAAGCGAGCGGAACCAGACCACCGCCCCCTTGATTGCCTCCGCAACCCCCTCGATCGCGGGCACCATCGCCGCCCCGAATTCGACCGCCATCGCGGTCATTTGGTTTTTCAGAAGCTTCATCTTGTTGGCGAAGCTTTGCATTTGCTTCCGCGCCACTTCGTCCGTCGTGCCGCCCGCCTTCCGCAGTTCCTTCTCATATTCCCGGATCGCCTCGCTCGTGCCCAGCAACGGCAGCACAGCCGCCTGAACCCTCGCCTCGAATCCGAGCGCCTCCAGCGTCGCGCTTTTCACCTCGTCGCTCATCCCCGCCGTTATCGTTTCAAGGTTCTCGACGATGTCGGCAAAATTTCTCATCTTGCCCGTTGCGTCGAACACCTTGAACCCCAGCCGCTCGTGCTCTTTCGCCGCGTCGCGGCTCGACTTGCTCAAGAGCAGCATGATCCGCGACAGCGACTCACCCGCCAGGCTTTCCTTGATGCCCTGATCGGCGAATGCCGCCAGAACCGCCACGCCCTCTTCGATATCCTTGTTATAGCTGCGCAGCGACGCCCCCGCTTTGCTCGTGAGGGCCGTAGAGAATTGCTCGACGCTCGCGTTTGCCAGCGTGTTTGCCTTGACCAAAACGTCGGTTACGCGAGTTAGGTTCTTGAGATTCGCCGTCGCGTCGCCTTTGACCGCCAGCCCTAGCGCGCTTTGCGCATCCGTTGCGAGGTCCGTCGCCCTCGCCATGTCGAACGCGCCCGCCGTCGCAAACTTCGCCATCTGCGGCAGCGCCGCCATCGACGCCTCGGCACCCATCCCCGCCGACGCTAGATAATAGTAAGACTTCGCCAGCTCCGCCGGCCCCTGCGCAGCCTCCCCAGAAAGGGAGATCGCAAGATCGCGCATTTCCTCCGTCTGCGCCGCCGTCACCTTCATGATCGACGTAGATTCAACCATCGCCTTGTCGAATTGACCGAAGGCAACAGTTGCCGCCATGCCCATAGCCACGAGCGGAGCCGTCAGCCGCAGCGACAGCGACCGCCCGAGTTGCCCCATTTTCTTCCCGACCGCGTCGAGCCGCGCACCCAGCCGCTGGATCTGCTTGACCGCCCGGTTTGTCTGCACCAACGCTTTCTGCCACATGCGGGTATATTGCGTCGAATCGCCGACAAGCCGAACGATCAGCCGCTCTATTTCTTTACCAGCCGCCATTCCCGCGCCCTCGCTTTACCGCTCGAATCAAGCCCGCCCAGCCAGCTTTGGCCCGCCGCGTCGCCGCCGCCGTGTCCTCAGACGCCCGCCGCATCGCCGCCTCGCTCTCGAATCTCACCCGCTGATCGTCAATCCCGACCGAATTCGGCGATCGCGACAGCACTTGCTGGACCCGTTGCGCCACCCTCATCAGGTAGTAATCGCTCCGCGCCGGTCTGTTCCACTGTTCATCGAGCCACGCCAGCCGCGTCAGAAACTCCCGGTGTGTCCACCTTGCGATCGGCGACTCCAAAAGCGGTTCCGCCACCCCGAACGCCTCCGCTAGTCGGAGCCAATCGTCGAGGCGGCCAGCTCGTTTTTTGCCGGGTTCTCCCCCGCCTCCAATTCCGCGATCTTCTCTTGCGTGTCCTTGAGCTGCTCCCGCAACGCCTCCAGCGTTTCCGTTTCTTCCAGCTCCGAGATCTTCTTGGCCCGCTCGAAAAGCGGCGTGACCACCCTCGCCGGCCACGTCAAAACCGTATTGTACGCGACCGGGCTCAAAGCCCGCTTCACCCCTCCATCGACCTGGCGGCTAGTCACGCGAAACAAGCACGACGAAACCAGCAGTGGCTCAAGATCGCCCAGGCCCGAGACGCCCGACAGCTTGCCGTCAGAGAACCGCCCCGCCTCCGCCCGCTTGTTATTGAACTTCCGCGCCGCGTCCGCCGACGCCTCGCATAGAACGTACTCGACCCCGCCAATCGTTACCGGGATCTCGATCGGCTCAAGGTCAAACACCATCGCCCCGTCGCTCTCGTGCCTCGCCATAACGCATCGCTCCCCGCAATATGGCCGCGACCGGCCAGGCGCTGCCCACCAACGCCTGCGCCGGTTCGCGGCGTGCCCACCCTATCGTCAAGCACCCGCGTTGATCAGGTGCCCTCAACCTCCGCCATCGCCGGGCCAGCCTCGACGTTATTCGAGGAATCCCAGTTCGTCGGGCCGATCACAATCGTTGCCTCCGGCTGCGAGCCCCGCGCATTCTCCGAAGGCGTGAACGTCCGAAGGTAGCCGAAAAACGCCAACGTCGAGCCGTCCGGAAACGTGACCGTGATCGTGGTTTCCACGTTCAAGACCGCTAGGATCTCGTCGTAGGCGTCCGGGTCGTATGCCGCAACGATCGTGCATTCCGTCAGATCCGCCAGCTCTTGCGGACGGAACGTGAGCCACGTTGTGTTGTGCATGGTCGTTTGTTCGACCCGCTCGCCGCCTTCGATCCCCGGCGGCGTGACCGTTTTCTCCCAGAAGGAGATATCGGTATCGCTCGCGATCGTGATCAAAGTCTGGTATCCGTCCTTGAGCGGGATACCAGACGGCGTCGCCCGTGCAGTCGGTGTGGGAGCTGCCATAGTTCGCTACCTCCAGTCAAGCGGTTTGCCGCAGAGACACTACGGCGTTGAGGGTGAATAAATGCCTTTTGCTTCCCGCGTCCCTCCCCGCGTCCCTCCCCGCGTGCAACACCCCCGAGCTTCGCGTGATCGCATAAACGACGTAATCGCTCGACCCTATCGTGATCGCCGTAAGCCGCACCGATTGGTCGAGTAAGATCGCGAGCGCGTTCGCCTTGTCGTGCCCCGTATCGTACACCGCGTTTCGCACCGTCACCTGGACCCCATAATGCTCTTGCGCTTCCCCGCCCGGTTGCAAGTGCCCGTCAATCGTCCCCGCCGTGTCCGTCACCACTGCCGCCGCGTCCGGTTCATCCGGCAGCGTGCCGCAATAGATCGGCCACGCCCCAGACGCGCTCGGCAACGTACCGCCGCTCAGCGCGATCAGCACCCGCCGCACGATATCCGCCGGGGTATGGCTAAGCGTTCCGCTCACTTCATGCCCTCGCTCTTTCCCGCTTCACTTGCCGCCGCATTCCCGCCTTGAACCGTATCGCTTCCGACCGCTGATAAGCTTCCGTGGCCTTTCGCTCCGCCTCGCGGTCGAGCGCCGTAAATGCCGACGCCTTTAGTGCAGACGTGTCGACCGGCACGAGCTTCTGGCTTTCACGTTGCAGGCGAAGCCCGCCCAAGAGCATCGCCTGTTCTAGTGTTTTCCCTTTCTTTATCGCCTTCGCGATAATCGCCGCAATCGTCCCCTGATACTCCCGCGCCGGTTGCTCCAGATACTTCGCCTGGCCCACCTTGTGGCTCGCTTGTTTCTCGTGAACGTGAATGGCGTAGGTTTGCGTATAGCCCACCTGCACGCCGACTTTCGTGGGGCCGTAAGCCGTCGCCATCTCCTTTAGCTTCGCTTCCAGCTTGTGCAAGCCCTCGATCTTCATCGCTCTAACTCTTGAACACGCCCTCGACCCACAGCGAGAACACCGCCCAGTAAACCTGCCCGCTTGCAGGCGTGAACTTGTACTCGACCCGATAACGATGGTTCCCGTTCGCCAGCAACGCCGCCGCGACCGTGTCGAGGAAGTTGTAGCCCGTACTGTCTTCGGTCCACCGCGAATCAGTCTGGAGCGTATCGTAAATCGAAGTTGCGACCGCTACCGCCGACGTGTCAACCGCCGACGTGGTCGACGTATCCAGATCCCACACGTCGCGGCTGATTGACGAAATATCCCCTTGCTGCGCCGCGCTGCCGTCATTGTCGAGAATGCGCGCCATGAGCGTAGCGCCGCCATCCTCCCATACCTGCCCGCTTGCCGTCGGAATCGCCACGGCTTAACCCTCCGGCTTCGGCTCGCCTGTTTTCCCGTTGAGCCCCCGCGCGATCATCGCGCGCTCGCGGTCAATGGGGATCGTCTTTTGCTCGATCGGCTTGAACTTAGCCGCCAGCTCGCGTTGCTTTGCCCGCAAAGCGTCGATCGCCTTTGCGTGCTTGTCGTACTCCGCCCGAAACGGGGCCGCTCGTGCCGTCAGCGCCTCTTTCGCCGCCGTCAGCTCGCGGAACCTCGCCCGCATTTCAGCTTCACTCGAAAGCCTGAACATTTCCGAACCCTCCCGGTCATGTGACCTGCAAAACGCCGTTCGAGGCGTCGAAATCCAGCGTGAGCGTTTCCCCGTCCGCGAGCGTGATCGAGCTGCCGTAATCCCAATAGCCGATCAGTTCGTCATTCGTCGCCGTGTCGTTATACAGCACGACGTATCGCAACGGGCCAACCGTGCCACCGCTCGCCGTGAGAACCAGGTCGGTGAGGACCAGCTTGTACGTGCCGCCCGTCTGCTCGCTCGACGTAGTCGTGATCGCACGGCTTGAGCAATTCGTGTACGAAATCTCGGTGATGTCCGAGAGCTGATCGTCGGTCGCATTCGGGGCCGAATTCGTCAGCGCCGCTGCGAGCTGGTCCGAGCCGAGGTTGTGGACCTTCTCGGCCAGATCCTCGACGAACGGCTGGAACTTATTGAACGATGCCATGTCGCTTAACCTCCGATTTCTCCAGCCACGCCCCCAGCGCAAAACACCTCCGATGTCGCCGCCCCCGCAAGGTACACCTCGCCCGCGACGCCTCCCGCCGCGAACACCTCCCCCGCCACAATCTCCCATGACGTTTCCGGCGTGAACGTGTAGCTTAGCGTCACCGCTTGCCCGCTCAGCGTGAACGCTCCGAAGCCGACCTCCAGCACCCGCCCTCGCCGCAACGTCACCGCTTGCCCCGTCAGCGTGAACGTGCCCGCCGCCGCCGTCAGCGTCGCAGCCCGCAGCAGCGCGACCGCCTGCCCACTCAGCACAAAGCCGCCATACGATGCCGTGAGCGTTCTCGCGATCACCAGCCCCGCAGCTTGACCCGTGAGCGCGAACGACCCTTGCCCGCACGTCAGCGACCGCGCCGCCTCGACGCCCACCGCTTGCCCCGTCAACACGAACGAACCCGCGCCGCACGTCAGCGACCGCGCCGCCTTCGGCGTCATCGCCTGGCCGGTCAACGTGAACGAACCTTGCGAGCACGCCAACGACCTCGCCGCCTCAAGTCCAACCGCCTGCCCAGTTAGTGTAAATGAGCCCTGCGCACAAACGAGGTCATAATCGACCAGCCCCTCCTCTTCGCTGCCGATCGTCAGCTCGTTATCGGCCTCGGCGATGTTGTGGTAGGTGAATTTCCGCCACTCGGCGGGCCTGGTGTATTCGCTAATCCGCACTTCATCAACGAGCCCATCCCAGTAGTCAGTGTGACCACCGAGCCTGCCGATAGCGAACGTGTCGCCATCCGTGATGTTGGCCGACAATAACTGGCCAGTCCCCGTCGTGTTATCGAGGTCGATCTCCACCGAGGACCCATCGTAATAGCCTACAGCGTAGTGCCAGCTTGCCGTGTCCGTCAGACCGATGTGGGCGTTTCCGGCAGCGTAATCGTTGCAGTAAAATTCCAACTCGTTGCTGTACCAGTAAAACCCCCATCCCTCGTTCCAGTCGTTGTTCCCGACATCAGACTTGCCCAACAATGCCTGCCAGTTAGTGTAGCTCTCGCCCTTTAGCCACGCTTCGACGGTTATCGCTTTTCCGGTAATCTGAAGGGCAGACGGATTCCCGCAGTCAATATACTCACTGCTACCGTCCTCGAAGTCCTGGCCATAGCCCACTTTACCGGTACCGCGCGTTGGATCCGTGCCCGAGCCGTCATCGTCGCAGTTGTTAGACGTGCTATCGTAGTAAGTGCCCCCGTCTTCCTTCAGGTGGTAGACGGCTGCGAAGTTGCTGTCCCACACGTTGCTCGCGTCCTCGCCGTCCGAATCGCCCGTCTTGCCGTAGTAGATGTAGATGTCCGTCCCAGCCACCGCCGAGATGCTCGGCACCTTGACCCAGAAGTCGGCGGTCACGTTGGAGCCACCCCCACCGGACCAACTCTCCCGCTCGTACTTGAGTAGTGTTTCTCCGTCGCTCTGGGTAAACCTGATGTCGTAGCCAGTCGCCAGTGCAGCGGCCAGGTCGGCGTCGTTAGAGAACGGGACGTAGAGCGGGAAGTCGGTAAGCGCACTGTCCACGTTCGTGAATTGCGTCGTGATCTTCTTGCGGTACGTATACCCGCTCAACCACGGAACCCCGCTTGCTGCCGCTCCTGCTGTTAGTACTAACCCACGCATCACATCAACCTCGGTGGGCGGGAGAGAATCCAGGGGTCGGCGTAGAACTGGGCGATCTCGCCTGCGGTGAGGGCACGGTCCCACGCCAGAAAGTTGCTCAGCTTGCCCTCGAACTCCCGCCCTGTGCTGTGATTCCAGGAGCCGATGCGGCAGTTCTTGGTGGTGGAAGGGATGGTGTCGGCTTCGTCTCTGGTCGCGAAATATGTACCATCGGTATACAGCTTAAACGCTGAGCCATCCCACGTTAATGTGAGGTGTACCCATGTCTGGTACGAGTATACGCCGGAAAAATAGAGACCGATGGCATTTCCATCAACGTAAAATTGCACATGCCCTTCGTTGCCAGTATATTGCGTAACAAAAGCAAACCCATTCGCACCACCGCCCCCGTCGCTTTTGTCGATAATTCGCTGAAACTGGTCTCCACCGCTTTCCTGGTACAACCAGAACGCCAGCGAAAACTCGTTTCCGGTGAACGACAACGGGTGGTCCGGCCCAATGCTGCCTAACTCGATAAAGTCATCATCGCCGTCGAACTCCAGTGCCCCGCCCATCTCGGTAGCCACCCACGTCGGCCCGTTCGTCAACGCGCCATGGTTGCCGTTGCCCGAGAGGTCGTGTACCGTGTCGCCGCTCCCCTCCCACATCGGCCAGTAGGCGACAAGACCCTGAGCCAGCGGGTGCGAGAGGTGCACACCAGGGCACCACATCGGAGGTTGCAAGGTTGCGGTCATTAGCTCGCTACCGGGATAGTTGCCGTGCGGTATTTCACACTAACTGCCAACTCCTGCCCGCCCTCGTTGAGAATCGCAATCTTGAAGTCGCCATAGGCTGCGGGGTCCACCGAGAACCGCTTGTAAACCGTGTCATTCTGCACGGGCGTGATGGTAAAGCTCCAGGGGCTGCCGATTGTCGTCTCTTCGTCGGCAATCCCGCCGCCACTGCCGAGAATGAACACCGTCACCACGCCGTCAATGGCTCCGGTGTTGTCTTCGTACAGAGCGATCCCCACCTCGCAGGCTGCAATAGTATCGAGGCTGATCGCGGTGTTAGATGTCTCTGTGCCATTGTCGGCTAGGGCGTCTGCGTCCCAGTCGTCGCCGCCGTCGTCCTTGGCGAACGTCCAGGAGCCCCAGTCATAGCCTGTGTTTGCCATGTTACGCCTCCAGTCCGCCGAGATAGCTCTCAGCTTGCGATTCCCAATTTGAGAGCAAGGCCGCGTGTTGCGCCTCGATGGCCACCTCCGCTTCGTACTTGGCGAAGATGAAATCCATCGCGGCTTGTAGCGCCGCCAGTGCTCCCGTTTCGGGTATTTGCACCTGCGCCGTGTACGTCCGCACGTCGTCGGGCTCCGGCGTGTCGTCCGTGCGGGTCGCCGTTACGCTGATCCGTCGCTGTGCGAGGTCTGTAACCGCGAGGTCTACGTTCCAAGTAACAGCCATCTCACACGTCCTCCAGGGCGTTCTTCATCGCCGTCGCCGTGGCCTTGAGAGCCTGGTACTCGGCAACCAGCAAGTCCTTCTCGGCGGCTGCCGCTTGCAGGGCCACATTAGTCGGGTCGGCGGCCAGGGCAGCGTCGAGATCAGACACGATGGTTGCGTATTGGGCAGTCATGCCGTCAAGGTCCGCTTCGGCGGTGGCAATGTTGCTTTCCGCCGCATCGAGCCGCTTTTGGTTGCTGTTGATGCGCTGCGCAATCTCGTCCAGCGCGGCCTTGATTGTGGCGTAGGTTGTAGCCATAGTGTATTCCCCTTATTCTCCTTTATGTCCGTTCATTCGCCCCTCGATCGCCAACAGCGTCCGCTGGATCGAATCCAAAGCCTCAGTCTGCCGACTCTGCGCCTCCAGAAACGCGGAGTGTTGCTGGCCCACGCAGACGTGCTCTTGTTTCAGATCCTCTAGCGACGCTTCCAGCTTCCCCATGATCTCCAGTTGGGCCTTTGTAATGACCACCTGCTGATTCAAGAACGTGACCATCGAATCAATAATCGGATTCGCCACGAAGCACGCCAACCACCCCAAAACAAGCACCAGCAAGACAGTAGAGATTCCGAATTGCTGGATCGCCTGGAAAAAGGTTCTCCAGACAGGCCCCTCAAACTTGCTTTCCGTCTTAGGTGCTGGCGTCATGCTGCCTGCCTCTTCTGCGGGTCAGGTGGTAGAACTTCCTGCGAGGGCACGATCACCGACCGCACCGCATAAGCCCCATAGCGAATGTCGATCGCGCTCAACGACACGATTCCGAATCCCATATCACCCCAGCCATCGCCCCAACTGTTCCGATATTCTGCCGAAGTCGTTGAAACAAGTTTGGTCAGAACGCAGGAATGCCCTTGCCACCCGAACGAAACCGGGTGGCCCAAGATCAGGCACGTTCCAACCTCCGCAACAGTAGTGCATTCCCAGAACTCGTCGATCCTGAAATTGCGGGCGTTCCCCTCCCAGTCCCCCTCCGGTGTGCTGTACCACGGATGGATGATTCGCGGCCCGTCCGGGTCGTCCCAAGTAGTGTCGTCATACCTGGGCCAAAAGTCATAGCTACAGATCCCCACGTCGCGAGCGTGCTTGAGGTTGTCGCCCAGCGTCGAGCCGCGATCTACCCCGCCAGAAACCGTCCTATACTGGGTCCACGGGTTGAGCTTGACCGGGGCGAATCCAGCTTGCACGATCTTGATCTGGATCGCCTGCCCGCAGGATTCAGACGCGCAGCTCCCCACACCATCCTGATATAACCCGAACGGCACCAACGGGCGCAGGTCCGCGTTCGGTATAATGCCCGCCCACTCTTCCTGGGGGATCACGTAGGGCAGCCGCTCAGCCGCAAGCGGGCAGTCCTGCCCGATCCGACTCGTGCGGGGCAGGCACCCCTTCGCCACGCCCTCCGGTGGAATGAGCGGAGTTATCTGCACCTGGCCCCCTCCCTGCAAGTCTGTCGATCGCCTCGGCATCGTGGCCGCTCTTCAACGGCCGGAACGTCTCGGGAAACATAGACCACAAAGCCCCGAAGAACCGCCGCCTTGAGCTGCTCAAAGTCCGCGAGCGAGCAAAATCCACTGATCGCCCACTTGCCGCAATCGCTCTCCCAGCTTTCGCCGTGTCCGCTCACCGTCGAAACTCCTCCGCCCACTTCTGCTCCATTCGCCCCATCCGTTCGTCGATTGACTCCAGCGTCTTGCCGTCAGCCTCCAGCCTTTCGAGAACCCCGTCTAGTAGGGAATCCGTTCGCTGTTGCTGGGGGAGGACGTAAGCCTGCCAAACTCCCCACGCCATAGCGAGTAGAAGCGCCGAAGCGATCCCGTATTTGCCGGTCCAGTCGCCGACCGTTTTGAGCCATCCGTTGGCAACGGAAGTGGAGCTGGAAGCGGCAGCACTTCCCTCGCTGGCGCCCGCCTTGGTTGTGGTCGATCTTCCGGCCATAGTGCTTTCCCCCCCTTAACCAGATCAGTTATCAGCGCCTTGATTCCCTCCGCTCCCGGCACGTCGCCCGTGTACGGCACCCGCCCCCCCTCAGTGACAACCATCAGGGCCGGGAGCCCGTGCGCTCGTGCCCTCGCAATATACTCCGGCTTGATCTGCGCCCCGAATGGATCTTTGTTGTGCTGGTCGTTCCGGTGAAACTTGAGCCCCAAACCGCTAAACCACTTGAGCAGCTCCACGTCGGAGAGCAGCCTCGCGATCCGCAGATCCTCCTCCGTCGGTTCCTCTTCTAAGGCAGATTCATAAACCAGAATCGCCCCCCATAATTCCTCGACTGGCGGCGGCGGGTCCGGGTCGTCGTCGTCATCGTCGCCGTCGTCCGCCCCCTTCACGTCCACTTCATGCGACAGCAGTTCTCCCAGCCCGTCCCGCACGAGCAAAAACACCACCCCCGCCGTGCCTGGACGATCGCACGTCACCGTGCAGTAGGGGCTAACCGTCCATTTCCCGTCGTGAAAAATCAGCTCATATCGGCTGCGGGGCCGCTCCTCTTGTTCTGGTACCACCAACCATTGCATCTGCGGGGGATCGCGACGGCTAAAATCGTCCAATTCAAGGTTCGCGCCCTCGACGGTCACCTCAAAACTGCGCCCCTTCTCCGCTTCGGCGGGTCCGTCGAGCCGCAGTTGCCCACAGACCTCCGAAGCGGCCAGAAGGAGCGCCGCGATTGTCGTTAGCGTTCTCACCCTTGCGGCTCCTTACAGGGCCAGGATGAAGGCGAGGATGATGTCCAACAGCTTCTGGATAAACTCCAGCAGCTTATCCCAGTCGATGTTCCACCCATCGTCAGCGGCCTGCGGCGGGAGGGCACCCGCAGCGATTGCCTCGTCTACCACAGCCGGTGCGATATCTTCCAGCATCTCCGCAAGAGAGCCGGGTGCGAACACCCTCGCCGTGCGGAGCTTCCACCCTGCTCGCCTCGGCGCATCGCCCGCACGCGCGGCTTGATCCACCACCTTCAGGACCGCCCTGTACAGCGGCCGCATTTCCTTACTCAGTCGCGCCATGATCTCGATCTCCCACGTCCAGAGGTTTGCCCCAGCGGCTTAGCTACTCCGCCGGATCGTCACTGTGAAGCTTTACCCGAAACTGCCCGCCGCTCAGGCTCAGCACGAATTCCGCCACGTCGCCCGACGGCTTGCCGAGCCCCAGCAAGCCCGCCAGCTTCGCCACAACCGCCGACAGATCCAGGCCGAACAATTCGGAAACCGTGATCGTCAGCTCTTGGTTGGTGTTGAGGTCGACCAGCAAGCCGTTTTCGTCCGTCACCTCACGCAGCAAGTCGAGCACGAGCAGCCCCGCTTGACGATAGACCTCCGCCGTGCCGCTCACCTGGCCCGCCATGCCCTCAAGCGAACTCTGCACCGAATCGAGTCGGCCCCTCAATCGTCGAATTCCCATCGCTCACCCCTCCCGAAAACATGGATTCCCGGCACTTCCGGGCTTTCAGCCTTGCCGCTTTCCTCCCCGCAGAACGCCTGCACCTCCCGCGACAACGTCGCCGACACCGCCTCCGCATCGCCCAGCAAGCCCCGCTTGATCGTCGCCGCGCCAGAAAGCACGCCAGCGAGCACCAGCACCAGCAAGAGCACCAGCTCCGCCGACAGCACCGCGCCGCCCTCATCGTGCCACAGTCGCCCAACCATCGCGATCTCCCATCGCCCCGCCACGGGGCGCACGCTATCGCCCTCACTGCCGCCCCGCAGGAACCTCCACGCCACTCGGAGCCGCCGGCAACGTCACCCTGTCAAGCACGAGCCCGCCGCCGTGAGCAACGCACCCAAGCATCCCACACGAGCCAGGAGCGAGCCGCCGCCGATAGTAGACTCGATCGGCCGCCGCCAAGTGCGCCTGCGCTTTGCTCTTGCGATACACCTGCTGGCCCGACTCGACCCCCGCAATCCAGCTCCCGACCTCGCGAGGGCTCAGCACCCGCCCACTTGTCACCTCGACGATCTCGTGGCCGCGATGGAGCACATAAAACGGCATTTCCCGAATGTCGAATTGCCGAATCCACGGCTGGTGCCTCGCGTTATTCCAGTTCGTTTCCCAGTCCGCGAAAACGACTTTGTAGCCAGCCTCGATCGCCTTCGTCGACGCCCGCTTGAGGTCGCCGAAATCCGCTTGCTTCTCCGGGTGGACGATCACCACCAGCTTGTACGCTTGAGCCGAAGCCGGAGCTGGCGGCACGTCCGGCCCGACCTCGCCCCGCAGCAGCAAGCCGAGCAGTTCCGCTCGCGTCGCTACCCCCTCGATCCGCCCCGCTTCCCGCCAGCCGCGGCCGCCCGGCACGAGAAGGAGCGTTGTCGGCAACGCCTTGACCTCCCGAGCGTCCGCAATTTCCCCATATTGATCCGCGCTCGCCGTGCCAATTCTGTAGCCCTCCGCCCGCAACGCATCGACCGTCGGCGCCATTTCCACGCACGCCCCGCAGCCCGCCGAGGTCCACACCTCCAACCAGCGATCCCGCGTGCCCGCGTCAGCTCGCGTGCCCGCAAGCGCCGCCACGATCGCCAGAATCAGGGCCCCGTGCTTGCTCACTGAAAAAGCCCCCTCGCTTGAGCCCGCAGCTTGTGCGCCTCCGCTTCCCGCCTCGCCCGAGCCTCCCGCCTCGCCGCCTCGTGGTACCCCTTGAGCTTCGTTGTGAGCGTGCGGTATACCGCCTCGCCACGTTCCGTCAGCTTGACCCCCGGTGGCGGTCGCTCGACCAATGCCCAATCGCTCGACCACAGCTTCCCCCGATAGTCGTAATTCACCCTGGCCGGCTCGACTCGCAACAGCGTTTCCGGGTCGCGAACAACCATCCGGGGCTCCCAAGCCCCGCCCCCCGTGAAAAACGACACGTAAAAATCAGGCGTCAGCTCGTGCGCCTCGATCGCCCTTTTCAGGCCATACTCCGCGTCAGTCAGCCCCGCCTCTTCGCTCCACTGGAACGCCCGCGGATCGGTGCGGCCCTCGCCGGGCACCGTCTGCGCCCCGCCCCGCGCCTTCTCTTGTGCGTTCGCCAGCACCACGCCGACAACGCCAGCAAGTGCCGCGATCCCAACCATGCAAGCCGCCGCGTCAAGCCCCACCGCAAATCGTCGCATCGCCCCGCCCCCCTAGCTGTTGAGTGTCGGCAACGTGTCGCTCGCCCTCGCCAGCAAACACACTCGCCGAAAATGCCGAGCCTTTACGTCTGGGATTTCCCGTTGAGCCACAACGACCAGCTTTGTATCCGCCGCCGTGTAGTCTTTCAGCTCACCCAACCACATTCGCGAACCGACCGCTACGGCCTTGTCGACAACCACCTCCGCTTCAATCGCAATCGGCGTTCCGTTCGGCCCCGCGACCTCCCGGTTGACGTTTTCCCAGCGGCAATCAATCTGTTCCGCCGCGTCAACCTTCGGTTCCCCGTAATCGTCGAACCCGTCAGCAGCCCATAAGACCGCCTTCTGTTTCCGCCCGTGCGTTTCCAGGGGCATCGCACCTAGTCCCGGTCGACGTAGTCCGTTTGCTCACTGACCGGCTTCCCGAGCCAGCCGACCTCCGCTTGCCGCTTGCCGCCCCTGTCCAGCTCAGCCAGATACCCCGTTTCGTCGAGGAGAATCGCCTGCGCCCCAGGGTCGGTGTAACCCAAGACCCCCTTGCCCGGCGACGCCTGGAACTCCGCGCTTGCGTCGCCCGTCGAGCGTCGCCGATAGAGCTGATCGCGTGCCGCGTAGAAATGCGCTGCAAGACACGTTTCGATCTCCGCCAGCAGCGCCGCCGACAGAACGCCGTTGGAGTCTTTCGCCGCAACGCGATCCGTTAGCGCGTTCGCCCTGCGGATAAACTGATTCAGCGGTATCGAGGAATCCGTCTCGATCGTCGCCCTCACAGCTTGATCGCTCGTGCGGATCGCCATGCCAGCCGCTCCCCTTTTCAATCAGCGGCGACCGCCTCGCCAGCCGCTTCCGATTCTCGCACGATCGCCGCAATCGTCGCTTTCTTGCGCGCCGAGCCCAGGTCGATTCCGTTCGATTCCGCAAACGCCCGGAGCTGCGCAACCGTCATTCGCGAGAACTGATCGACCGCCTCCGCGTCGCGGACCCGCCGGAATTTCTCCGGCCACTTCTTTTCGAGGTCAAGCGTCGACTCCACGACATTCCCGACCGTCCCCTCGGTCTTGTTGCCGTCCTTGTCCAGCGGCCCATACCAGACCACCTCTTTCGCTTGCTCTTCCCCCTCGCCGTGGGTGACCGTCTCGGCGTGCAAGCCCCGCAAAATCTCAAAACGCATAATCGTTGCTCCCCGTTTGCCCCTTGCCAAAAAAGGCCCTGCCGGGCGCGGGGCAAGGACACCACAGCAGGGCCACCTCGGGGGAGGTTAGCTTCGTCAGGCAGCGCCCCCGCACGCCGCCCCAGTTAGCTCACGAAGTCGTGCCGTGAACGATTCCGCATTTCCGCGTGCTCGTGCTCGTGCCGACGTACTGGGCACGCAAGTCGGGCACCTTGATCCCCATAACGCGGAAGTTGATCCGCGCGCCGCCCTGCTCTTCCCACTGGACCGTGGTCCAATCCATGCCGTCGACCGCCCGCACCGTGTCGCTGTTCATTTGCACCAGCAACAGCTCGTCCGTGTCGGTGAAGAAGTCGAGCATTTGCACCCGGCTGATCCCCTTGATCTCCTCGACCCGTTGCAGGACCGTTTTCGTCGGTGCCGCCGCCCCGCTTGTCGTCATCACGTAGTAGTCGCGGGCGAGGTACTGGTCCCACGTCGTCGAGTAGTAGAGAACGAACGGGCCGTAGAACTTCTGGGCCCGCGCCAGTTCCTTCATGGCGATCACTTCTTGCACGAACGTCTCGGCGTCGAACGAGCTGCTAGCCGTCACGTCCGTTTTCGTGATCCGATCGGGCTGGGTCTGGAACCCGTAAATACCCCGGCGGGTAAACTCCGTCGAGCTGCCGATCACCGTGCTTGACAGGTCCGTCATCCCGATGGTGATCTTTTCCAGCGTCTCGGCGCACCGCCTCGCGCACTGCTCCGCGCCCGTCGTGTCGAGCGGCATTCCGCTATTCCGCGAAACCGCCAGCCGCCGCTGGGACAGGTTGAACCCAGCATGGATGATGGGCAACGGCAGAATGTCGGGCGTCACCAACGGGGCATCGTTGAGGTCATCGCTCAACGTGTCCATGTCCACCTTTGCGTCGCCCATGTCGGTGATCGTGTCCTTGACGATCCCCGTAATCGCCATGCCGTTGAACCCCGAATAGGTGCTCACCGCTGCGAGGTCGTTCCAGGCGTTGAGCCGATCGCGCGACGCCTTGATCACAGCCCGGTCGATCATCTGCCAGGCCTGGTACGGCAACGCCGAAGCGTTGTAGACTGCCGGAACCATTCCATTCGCGATCAGCCGCCCGAGCGGAATCCAGTCGCGATCCGCCACGTCTTTGCCGTTCGGGCCTTTCTTCGTGCGCCCATTCGCAACGAGGCAATACTTCTTGCCGTCGCCGTCGACCACCGGGCGCAGGATGCCCGGATCGAAACCCACCTGTGCGAGCCGCTCGCCCGTCGGGCCGTCGGTGCGAAGTCCCCCGGCGTTCGCCGTGAGGAACTCAATCTCCGCGTTGTCGATAAAGCCGAAAATCATGGTTCCGCCTCCCGTTTAAGGGTTCGGTTGTCAAAGGCGGATCGAGCCGCCCGCGTAGTCGTATCGTGCCCCTAGTCCGCGTCGCTCACGCGCCGCCCGCACCGTTGAACCGACACCAGATCATCGTGTCGGCGGTCAACGCCGTCGCGACCGTCTCGAGGCAAGTGAACGGGTGGGCTTCGGCGTCACTGTCGACCGCCATGAGCTTGCCCGTGCCATCGTCGATCATGAACTCATCGCCGATCGCGAGCGTGTCGCTTGTGCCCGCGACGTTGGCGAATAGCACGTTGAGCCACTCGCCCATCACGGGGTAATACACCCGGCCAAGATCCCCCGCCGCGTAAGCGTCCGAATAGATCCCCGCCTCCTGGTCCTTTTCGAGCAGCACGGCGACCGCCTTGCGGTTTCCGTCCGCGCCGACGAACTTGCCGCCGCTCGCCGCTTGCGTGCCGTATGCCTGATAGTTGAACACACCGCCGACCGGCTCGGTCGCAGGCTTGATCTCCATGCAGGTGCCCGGCTTCGGCGTGCCCGTAATGTAGCAATGCTCGACCACGCCCCGCATGGGACTGGCGATTACAACCCTTGTACCCTTCATTTGATCGCCTCCAGATGGAGATAGTTGGTTGCGCCCGCGCGCATATCCGCTCGCGGTGCCGTTGCCGTGTCAGTCGTCCGCCGGAAGATATTCCGACGGCAGCCCGAACGCCGGGCGATCTTTCGCGCCCGCCGAGTTGTGCGTTGCGCCCGCTTGTCCCGCGTAGTGCGCCGTCAGCTCCGGCTCTTCCCGCTCCGGGGGCAACAGCGCCACGTCCGCCCGCAGCTCATCGAGCGTTCGCCCCATCAGCCGCGTTGCGTGCGCCTCGCGATCGCCTTCGGCCACGTTCGCCGTGAGCCGCTCGACCAGCTTGCGCTTTTCCTCCAGCTCGATCCCCTGCGCGTTCTGCACCGCGCTCCGAATCTCCGGGGGAGCCGCCGCGAGCCACTTCTCCGCCGTCTGCGGCTTCGCCGCATTCGTCACCGGCTTTTTCTTCTCGGCGGGCTTCGCCTGCTTCGTTTCCCACTCGCCCTTCTCTTCGTTCCAGGCGTGGGAATTGCCGCCCGGATCGGTGAACCCCTTGCGCGCCGCGTTCGCGACCGCTTCGCGTTGCTGCGCCTTCTCAAGGTCCGCTTTCCACGCCGAAAGCTTTTCGTCGCTCAGGTTTGCCACCATCTCGCGATCGCCGTCGCCGCAGAACTCGCAGTTCGTGAGAATAAACTCGACCAGCGCCGCCTTTTCTTTTTCATCCATCGCTTTACCTCCGCGTTTGGAGTTAGCCGCCGTCGCGGCGTTGGTTACCGGCTTGTAATTCGTTTCGCGCCGCACCTCGACGGCCCCGCCGTCGCTTAGCTTGACTTCCCCCGTTTTCCGCTTTGCCGCGTAGCCGATCTGGTAGAGCTCTTCGCCCAGCGTATAAACCGCCGTTTTCGCGAACACGTCGATCAGGAACGCCTCGACCCCGTACCGCTTCGCGATCTCCGCTTGCAGAGCTTTATGTAAGTCCGAATCGCTTAACTCATTGTTGACCCCGCACCCGTCAGCCACCGAGCACGCCCCCGGACCGCTTCGCAGCAGCGCCACATGGTCAGCCCTGTACCGCCGAGCAATCCCAGTGTAGGTCACGCCGTCGACCTCCCCCTCCGCCGCTTCGTTGTCAGTGAAGAGCCCCGTAGACAGCTCGACCGATTTCCCCGCCTCCAGCTCGCCAAGGAGCCCGTTGTCAACCCGCCGCAACGCCGCCACGTCGAACCAGCCGTCGGCCTTGAGGTCGCCGTTAGGCTCGACCCTCGCCCCCAGCACGAGCCCTACTCCCGCCGTGTTGAGCACGCCCGGATCTCGTGCCGTCGCGAAACCCTGCGCCGTCTTCGGGTGCTCGACCACGAGCGGCGTATGGTTCCAGATCAGCGGATCGCGAGCGATCTCGTCAGGTGGATAGTAGAGCGGGCCTTTCGAGCCGTTCAGAACGCCCGGCCGGATCAGCGTCATCGGGGCGACAAGATACTCCCGCCCGTGCAATTTCTCACGCCGCAGGCCGCCCGCCAGATTGACCGCGAGGAATTCCATGCCCGCAAGCCTAGCGGGCACACGCGCAACAGAAAAGGGCATTTTGCCCGTTTTCGAGCGCTATAGCAGCCGACAACAGCCATAGCGCTCGCGAGGGGTCAGGCGACCGGCGCCGCGACGCACGACGAAAGCCGTTTCAGATATCACGCCCCCCCCTCCCAGATTGCAAAAGCCGGACGTGGCGGTACCGCGGCCGATGGTTGACCCACTCGCACAGAATCGTTTCGCCCCGAGGCCAAAGCCGCCGCCGCAAATGATACAGGTGATCGTGGACCGCCGACGGCTCCGCCAGCTCATCAGGCAGCGCCGCAACCAGCTCCGCCCGAGTGTGCGCCATCCCGTCCGCGAGTACCGCCAGAATAGCCCGCTGGGTCGGTGTGTAACCGTTTTCCGTCGCCATCGCCGCCCCTCCCCGCGCAACCTTCTCATTGAGAAGGTTAACGCTCCGCCCCCGTCCGCTTGATCGCGTCGATCACCCGCCCAAGCCGCCCAAGAATCCACAAGAACCGCTCCCGCAGCTCCGCCCGTGGCCGGGGGCCTTTCGCCACGATCGGCGTTGTGAAAACCCAGAACTCCCCATCGACCGCCCAGTGAGGCTCGCCCAGCCCGAGCGATCCCTCAACCGCCCCCCGAATCGGCAGCAGCGCCGCCTTCGGCAGCCCGAAATGATACCGCCAGCCGCGATCGCCCTCCCGCGTCCTGTAGATGCGGAACCGGTGCCCGTTCCGCTCATATTCCACGACCAGCTCCGGCTCCCGTGGCTTTGCCATTGTTCCGCCTCGCTCAGAACGGGATATCGCTCATATCGTCCGGACCGCCAGCCGCCGGCCCGAACCCGTAATCGCGCATTTCCTCCGCCGCCTCCGTCGCCGCCGCCTTGTACTTTTGCAGCTCCGCCGCCTCTTCCGCCGCCGCGTGCAGAATCCGCGAATCCGTCTTGAGCGGAAGCGGCTGTTTCTCAACGCGCATCAGTTCCCAGATCCCCTCCATCAGCTCCGCCTTCGGATCGTCCGGGTCGCCGATCAGGCCCGGATACTCCCGAGCCCACGCACTCCCGAACTCATCCATTCGCTTCGATGCCGCCAGTAGATCCTTTGCGAGCTGCTCGCCCTTTTTCGTGCCGCCCAATTGCGCCCGCAGCCTAGCCGGGTTCGGGGTCCAATCAAACCCAGCATCCTCGACCGCCTGGACTTGCTTCGTTGTCAGCCCCACTTGCTTCCGCAGCGCGTCAATCTCGCCCTGCCTGCGCCGCACCTCCGCCACTTCGTCCGCGTGCCGCTGGTCGAGCACATCACGCAATAGCTTTTGATCGACCTCATAATCCGCCGCGACCTCCTTTACTGCCGCTTGGATTTCCGCGCCCGTCTCACGCCGTACCCGCAAGTCAGGCTTGCGCTTCCGTGGCTTCCCAAGCGTGTCCGCCTTCGCCTTCGGTGCTTTCACCTTCACCGGCTTCGCGGGCTTCTCTTGCCACACGCCACGCACGAGCCGCCAGTCTGCCGGGTTCTCGACCTTCGCACCATTCCCCCGACGTGGCCCTATTATACGCTGGACCCGCACGAGCAGTTGCCGGTTTTTCGTGTCCTTGATTTTAGCCGCCGCCGCCATCGGCCCATCAGCCTTTACGAGCTTCGCGACCGCTTGCTCCGCCTCCACGTCGAGCCGCCCCGTCGCGAGCGTCTGGTTGATCTCGAATCGCGTTGCCGTGAAGTCCTGCGGCGTCAGCGGTTCCGTCTTCGGGTAGGGCCGTTTCGGTGTTTTCGCAGGCTGCGCCGCCTGGGGCTCGACCGCCTTCGGCTTCCGCTTCACCTTCGGCAGCTTCACAGGTGCCCGCCGCTCGACGATCGCCCGCCGCCGCAGCGGCCGCGCCTTCCGCTTGAGCGGCTGTTTCGCAGCCGCCGGTTTCGCAGCCGCCGCCTTCGGTGCCACCTCCGCCGCCGCTTTCGGCTCATCGACCAGCCACGTTTTCCAATTGATCGCCTTCGGTGCTTTCGCCTTCCCGAACACAACCACGTTGCCGCGTTGCCTCGCAAGCTTCAACTCGTCCGGGTGGGCCAGCCGACCGTCCGGAAGCTTCACGTAATGCCGCATCGGCTTCCCGCTGATATCGCTCTTGATAAACAGCTCCGGCCGATACGGCGGCTTGCCCATCTTCGGACGCCAGCCCGCATCCCAATAGCGATCCTTCGGTTTCGCCAACAGCTTCGCAACGTCGCCCTCGAATAGCGCAATCTTCCCCGTGCGTGCCGACTCAGCCGCCGACCGTGCTTGACGCATCAAATCGTAGATTTCCCGCCGCCGCTTGATCTCCGCATTGATCGCCTTGAGCCGCGCTCGCCCTTCCGCAAGCCTCGCCGCTTCCGTCGCCGTCAGCTTGCCCCCCGTTCGCTCCGTTTGCGCAAGCGACCTCATCCACCCCGTCTGGAAATTCTTTTGCACCTCCAACAGCTCATCCGACGCCATCGACTTATAGAGCCCCGTGCTGGCCCGCCGATCCGCGATCAGCTTCGCGAGCCGTCGCTCCGCCTGCGCCGTCGCCTCGCCCAGCGGGCCCGACCTGGGCAGCGCCGCGACCTCCGCGTCAGGCAGTAGCCCCGTGAACGGCGACGCCCCCTCGTCGACCGCCACGCCAGCTCGTGCCGCTTGCCGCCGGGGCAATCGCGTCGGCACCCTCGCACCAAACACCGGGCGGGGACGGAGCGCAGCCGCCTTGTCAAGCACGCCCCGAGGTCGAACCCGCTTGAACACCGTATCCGGCCCCGGCCACGTCGTCCGCTTGAGCTGCTCCGCCAGCGTCCGCTTTTTCAGCTTCGGCATTTCCCGCCGAACCGACTCCCGCACCGCACGCCGCAGATCCCGCCGCGTCCGCACCTGCCCCTTTTTCGACTCCCCCACGTTCGCCGGGATATAAGAGCACATGCAATTCGGATGCCGAGGCAACAGCCCCCTCGCCTCCTTTACCGTCATCACGACGCCCGCCAGCGCCGCACACAGATCGCACGGGCTGGGATTCCCTCGCATTGTGGTCCCCACGCCCGAAACCGACCATTCGACCATAACGCCGATCTTGTCGACCTTGAGCGTTTCGAGCGCGTCGAGTTGCCCCTCCCCGTGCGCCCGTATGATCTCGGTGCGTGCAATCACCTTCGCGCGTTTCTTCCCAACCTCGACCGCTTTGTTGAGCTTTCGCGCTACCGTCCAAGGCGACTCGCCGCGCACGAGCCCATCAGCGAGGGAGCGTTGCATTTGCGCGCCCATCGCCGCCGTTACGCCATTGAGGTCCGACAGCACCCGCCCAGACAGCAGCCGCAGCTTTGCGACCGCGATCGGATTCGCGAACGATGATTGCAAGAACTGATACCGCGAACCCTGGTAGAAATCCGACACGTCGCCGCCTTCCGCCGCGTATCCTTTCGCGTAAGGCTTTTTCACGTCATCGAATGCTCGCCCCGCCCCCTTCTGGTATCCGTCCTGTATATAAGCGTGCCAGTACGCTTGATCGCCAGCGCCAGTCGGAACCGTCAGCACCTCCGCCTGCGACTGTTGCTTGAGCCACGACTCGAAAGCCGCCAGTTGCTCCGCCGACGTGGGAAAGACAAACCGTTCATTTGCCGCGAGCGACGCGCCATCGCCGCCCGCCGCGTGAACGATCGGCGGTTTCCGCTTGAGCCCGAACGCATCCTCCTCGACCACCAGCGCGATCACCAGCCGCTTGAGCCGATCGAACCGCCGCCCTAGCTCTTGCTCGAATCGCCGCCGAAGCGTCGTGGTCCGGGTCGGGTCGAGACGCATCGGGTTCAGCGATCGCGCCGCGTTTTCCACCCATCCCGACGCGCGCACCGCTCGCCCCTGCGCTTCCGCGCGTGCTCGTGCGCCCGCGCCCGTGTAGCACTTCCCGCGGCGGCCCCACCGCTTGCCTCGCTTCCCGCCGCTCGTGCAATCCATTACCGGCATTGCGCCGTCACCTTCCCGCCCCGTCAGCCGTCAGCCCCGCTAAGGATCTCGGTTGCGAATCCCCTCCGCCGGGATCGCGCTGTCGATTGAAAACAGCAACACGTTTGCCTTCTTTTGCTCCTCAAGTATCGCTTCCAGCAACTTCAGCACCTTCTCCGCCGTGTCGCCGAAGAATCCGACCTTCAGGCCTTGCCCGAACGCCCGCTCCAGTTGCTCGACGCGCGCCTTCGCTCGCTCTCCCGCCAGCACCTCAGGCCCGCCGTCCGCTTCTCTTTCGTCCGCCATCGCTCCGCCTCGCTTTCACGTTAGAAAAAAGCCCCCCTGATTGTTCCAGCCGCCCCGCCGCAATCTCGCAAGTCTGGCGATCCGCGTCGATACCGATCACCCGATCGAACCACCGCGACGCCGCGAGCAACGTTGAGCCCGAGCCGCAGAACGGGTCGAGCAGCGTGCCCGCATAGCCCGGCATCGACACCAGCTTACACAGCCACGACATCAGCGCCAGCGGCTTGACCGTCGGGTGAGTGTTGCCCTCGCCGCGCTCCGCCGTGCCCGCCTTCGCCGTGTAGAAGAATCGCGCCGCGCTCCCTGTGTCGCCAAGCCCCTCGGCATTCCTCCCCAAACGATCGCCCGCGTAGTCCCCATATACCGTGCCAGCCAGCGCCGACCGTTGCGACACCTCGCCCTTGCCGCCCGTGCTCGTGCTTTCTGGGAACCCCGCCAGCACCTCCGCACTGCCATCGTGGGTTACGTTGGCTGGCCAGCGGCCTTCACTTGGTGGACCGCTTATCTGCCGATGTGTCGCTACCTTGTAACCGCTGCCCTGGCTGTTCACGCCTTGAGTCACTTGCGGCTTTGTTCCTTCAACCCGGCACCCATCCACATTCAGCCCAGCCACCCCATGCCGCTCCGCATTCTGCGCGTACGTGCCGCCCAACGGCTTCATCGCCAAGCAAATCGGCTCCCAAGCTGGCTTAAGCGCCGTCCCCCAGCCCTCCCACTGCTTGGCGAGGGCGGTCGCAGGCAGGCTATCAAGCGGAACGCCTGTCCGAGTGCTCGGCTGGCCCTTCTGCGAAAGCTGACACGACGAACCCTTCGGGCCGTTGGGGTATCGTTCCGCCCACTTGCTGACAACCACCTCCCGCTCCGCACCCGCTGCCTTGTCGATCGCTTTCGACACGTCGAGCGACTTCGGGAAGCCCTGCCCGTAAATCCAGCTCAGGCAATCCCGCACCTCCCAGCCCGTATCCTCGATCGCCGATATCAGCCGATGATACGTCCGCGTCCCGCCGAACGCCAACAGCGGCGAGCCCGGCTTGCACACCCGCAACGCCGCCGCCGCCCATCGCTCGTGCCAAGCTTGCATCGCTCGACCGTCCCGCCCGTAGCCGTTGACCCCAGCCGCCAAGTAAGGCCCCGCGCTTGTCGAGTGCGCCTTCCCCTTCTCCGTCACCTCCGCCGCCCGTTGCTTCCGAGCTTCCGCGTGAGCCCCGAGTTTATCCCATTCCTTGCCCATGAACTCCAGACCGTAAGGCGGATCGCAGACGATCGCCGTTACCGATTCCGCCGCCAGCTCAGCGAGCACCTCGACGCAGTCGCCGTGAACGATCGCCACCCCATCCGAGCACGAACACGGCCACGCCCCACAGCGGAAACAGCTCAGCAGCTCCGCCACCTTCACCCCCTCACATATTGCGAGCGATCGTCGGGTGAGTCTTGATCGCGAGCATACAACCCACGTCGCGCCCACCAAGCCTCGAATTCCGCCTCCGTCATTCGCCACCGGTCGCGCCTGTGCTTTGTGTTCCAATACCTCAAGACAGACTTCCGCCCACCCGCGAACCGCTCGCACAGATCGCACAACAAGCCGTAGCCGAGCTGCTCCAGCACGCAATAACGCGCCTTCCCTTTCAACGCAAGCCCCTCCGCAATTGCCTTCGGTGCCTCGCCCCACTCAACCGGCCAGTCCCAGCAATTCAGCTCGCAATGCCACCTTGCCCATGCCTCCTCCGGCCTCCCCGTCAGGCCCAGCGTCCGCAGCGCAGAAGCTTCGGTATGCTCCGCAGCTTCCCCGAGCATTTCCAGCACCTCTGGCACCCCCGCCATCGCCCCAGCCACGCCCAATATCGCATCCCGTCGATTCATCACGCCCCCCTTCTCATTTCAGCCGCCGCCAGCGGGTGAGCTGCCCTGATCTGCGCTAACCACCGCGCGTCCCACAAATTCGCCTCCAGCACGATCGCGTAATTCCGCAACGCCTCAATCCTTTCCGACGCATCGCCCTTTGCCGCGGCCTGGTGCCCCACCGCGACGCCGTCGCAGCACTCGCCATCCCTGACCGGCCCGCAGTCGACTAGCCCCCGCTCGTTCAGCTCCGTTTCGATCTCGCGAAGCCGCCGCGACGCCTGATCGAGCAGCGCCAGCGCCGCTCCGATTTCCCCGTGCGCACCCTCCGCCGTCATCCGAGGCTCTGAATCCATCACACTTCCCCCGTTTCGATATCCCGACTCCGATCCCGAATGAAGTCGCCGCACCCCCGATCGCTCAGCGTCACCGGGGGATAGACCGACAGCTTTTGGATAGCCGCCGAGCCCGGTATCGGCCCCTGCACCGGCTGCACGAACACCGTCGGCGGGCCTTTGCGACAAAGCCCCTTGCCGCCCACTTCGGTCGCGTCGCGCTCGACGAAAACACACAGCCCGCACTTCTGGCCCTCTTGCATAGCCCCACCTCCCCTTGCTAGATATTCCGCGAGCCACCGCCCCAGCGCCGCCCTGGCGCCGGAACCTCCGCCCGCTGGTAATGCTCCGCCGCAATCGCACGTAATCGCGAGCTATTCTCCGCCGCCTTCCGCGCAAGCCCCTTCGCTTTCAGCTCAGCCTTGAGCCGTGCGATTTCCTCCGGCGACACGTCGACCGCCTCGCACCGCTTTCCTCGGAGCACCACGCCCGCCGACTTCAATACCTCACGAATCAACGCATCGCCGCACGCGAAATCGCGAGCCAGCGACTTTACGCCCTGCCCGCCATTATACCGCGACACGATCGCCGCTCGCTCACTCTTCGTCAGCTTCCGCGCTGCCATCGCCCTCGCCCTCATCGTCAGCCGCCGCCCGCGCCTCCGCGTCCGCCAGCTCTTCCGCGACACGCTCCGCCGCCGCTTCCAGCATCGACGTGGCTTCGTCCGGCGTATAGCCCAGCTCCCGCGTCAAGTAATCCATCGGCGGAATCAACTCGTGAACGTCGCCACCAACATACTTTGCAAGCGCTTGCGTTCGCTTGTCCGCAACCGTCGCCCTTTCCTCCGGCGACAACGCGGCCAAATCCGGCCAGCCCACACCGTACCCGTCGCTCGGCTCGACCAGCACCCCCAGTGCGATCAGCCGATCCACAAACGGCACGACCACCCGAGGCGTCAAGTAGCGAGTCTGCCGCCGCCCAACGCGCCGCGCCCACTTCCGCGCGTCTTGCGAGCTTGCCAGCTCGCCACGCTCCGAGCCCGTAAAGATTCGCTTCGGCACGTCAATCTGGATGCAGATCGCCTCAACCTGCGCCCCAATCTGCGGAGTCGGGTCGACCACCTGCGGCGCGTGGTCTTTCATCGTCACACCGCCCAGTCTGAAAAAGCGCTGCAAGCCGTTAGTCCACTGCTCCACTTGATCCTTGAGATCACTCGGCCACTCAATATCGCCGAACTGCGGATGGCTCTCGATCGAGTAGCCCGGGAATGCCCCGCGCCAGTACATTTCAGCCGAGCCGCCATAGAGCTTCACCAAGTCGTATAGCCGGTTCCACACCGGGCGCTGGGCCGGAACCCCGAACACCTCCGAGCTTCCGAGGTTGTCCGCCAAGTGAATGATCCTCGACCAGTGAACCGCAGAGAACGCCGTCGGCTGCCCCACCGTCGCTTTCGTTGTCGCCGTCAAGTCCGCGAACCCAACGTTGTACTTGACCGGCAACCCATAACGCGGATTCTTCGGGTCGCGCTCCCATTCCGTTATTTGCAGCAGCGACTCATCGAACGCCCGAACGTAGAGTAGCGACCGATCCGACTCGCTCCCCACTCGCCGCCCCGCCTCGTCGAGCCCCGCCGCCGGCTCGCTCAGCTCCGCCCCGTCATCGAGCCCGAGCAAAATCGCACCATACGAACCAATTCGGCTCAGCACGTCCGCCCGCTTCAAGCACTCCCAGACCGCCGAGCCCTCTTCGTCGCGATACCAGCCAGCGCCGCGAAGCCCAGTGCCGAGCGCCTGCCAGCTCGCCTCGAAGTCCGTCTCGACCTCCGGATCGTTGTCCTCAAACACAGTCGGCGGCATCGCCCAGCTCTCCTCCGGCAACACCTCGACCACCCGAGCCGCGACGCTTAGCCGATCGTACATTTCCCGATACAGCTCGGCGCTTAGCTCTTCCGTTGACGGGTAGCCGCACTCGTCATTCAGATCCCGCCTGGGGTCCATCATAATGCGGGCCAGATGGGCACGCGAGAACGTGCCGTTGACTAGAATCCGCATTATTTGCTCAGCGTTGAGCGTGGCTTGCCCGTTGCCGTTCGCGTCAGCTTTCGCCGCCGCCTTTTGCCGCATCGCTTTCTTCGGTGCCATCGTTTAGCCTCCGTGGTTGCCCCCGTTTCGTGAGGGTAAAAGTCGGCACCTCCCCCACCGCAAGCCGCAGCTCAAAATCCACCAGCCCATCAGCTTCCGCCGCCGGGTCCAGCCCGAGCCAGCGATCCGCCAGCGCGTGAAATTCCGCGCTCTCGAAAACCTCCCGCCCGCACGGCGTACTTTTCATCGCTCGCCCTATTGCATAAAGACCAGCTTCCGCCGCGTCGCTTTTCGACGCATACCGTACACCGCAAGGACCAACCCGTCCGCCTGGTCCGGTGAACAGCCGACTATGTCAATCATCGTCGGCTTCGTGTCCGTCGCTTTCACCCTTCGCTTCGCCGGGAGAAACAACCGCCCCTCCTCATCATACCATTGCGGTATCGGAGCCAGTTGCCGTCGCAGCTCCACACAAGCCGCCGGGATGCCGAACCCCCCATCACGCGACAGCAGCTCACGCAACAGCCCGTACATTTCCGCCCGCCGGTTCTTGTACACATATCGCGTTTCGCGGTGCTCGTGCTTTTCCGCCAGCGTGACCCGCCCTCGCCTGGGCGGTGCCGTCACCGACTCGCCGAAACCGACCGTTCGCACATTGTACCCCATCGCTCGCAGACGGTCCGCGTGCTCTTTTCCGCCGCCCCCCGCGTCGAAATTGACCGACTCCGGGGGCAAGTCGTGCCGTCGCATAAATGCCAGAGTCTCATTTGGGATAATCGAGGTATCAGGCGTTTTCTTCGCAACCAGCTCGACCAGCCCCGCCTCGTCAATTCCGACCCAAGTAGTTTCGGCCGCCCCTTGCCCCGTGTCAATCCCGAGCGAGATCGCCTTGCCCGGTCGCCGCCAGCCCTCCGCCGTAGTCTTGCCGGGCCATTTGTCCGCCACCTTTTCCGCTTCGTTCAGCATCGCAGGCGGGTATAGCAGCGTGTCCGCGCCTTCCCAGAACTCGCCATCGAGCCCGATACACTGCCGCACCGCGTCCCACGTCGCCCGCCGCTTGAGGTACGTCGGATAATCTAAAACGCCTGGTATCAGGATCTTTCCCGACGGCTCCCGCCCCGCCGCCACCTCCGCTTGAGCGTACCGCACGTTTGGGCTATCCTCCGCCCGAACCCTGATCACCCGCGAATACAGCCGACCGCCAGGCCCCTTGACCTCGCCCGCCTTGACCCCTCGCCGGAAGAAATTCTCGCACGGGTATGGATTCCCGATTATCAGCTTTGAGTGAGCCCAAGTGTCCGTGGAATTGTAGGTCGTGTCCGCGATGCCGCTCGCTTCGTCAAACACAACCAGCGTTCGCGGCAGCCCAGTTGCGTCGCGCTCAATATGCCGCCCAGCCAACGCCTCGCCCTGCCTGCACACCTCGCCCGTGACAGCCGACCGAGGATCGAGCGTTCCGTCACCTCGAACGTGCCGCAAGTACAGGTGATTGTAGGCGATCGGCAGCTTGACCTCCGAAGAATCCAAGAGCCGCCGCATTTCACCCCATAGCACGATCCCGAGCTGGAACGCCGTTACCGAGGTAGTTACAACCATTGCCGGGCGTCGCGAGCAGAACCACCAGACGACCGCGACCGCCGCAACGTAATCCTTGCCCAGCTCGTGCCCAGCCGGAACATACGTTTCGTCATTGTCGCGAACCGAGTAGAGAATCTCGCGTTGTTTGTCATACAGCCGCATTTTCGGCCAACACAAGCCGCAAAACGCGACCGGGTCGAGCAAACTCGGGGCAGTCGTCACCATCACCGCTCCGTCAGTCGTCGCCGTTCAGCGCGCCAGCAATCGCCTCGCCGATCTGCCGCCGCAAGTCCATTTGTAGCACGAGCCGCCGCGACAGCTCGCACACGTCGAACCGCCCGCCCCTTTCGTGCGCACCGTAGACGTAGCCCGTGCTTTCGTCGAACACGAACGCCCAGCCCCCCTCGCGTTTCTCCTCCAAAGCACCCATCACGCCCCCTACGATTCCGGAATCGTCTCAACCGGTATCCCGCACGGCAGCCGACCATCGCAAAGCCCGCTGATCGTCAAGTCGTTTATCGCCGCGATCAGCCGAGCCATGTCGAGGCTGCCGACTTCCTGCCTGAGGATCTCCCGCTCCGCCTGAACCAGCTTCCGGACCTCCGGAGTGTAGCCCCTCACTTGCTTGATCCTCGTCTTCGGCGCGTCTGGCGACTCCAGCAGCCGGGGCTCCCGCTCCACCTCCACCTCGTCAATCACATCCCACTCCCCCTGGCATACCTTCTCTTCCGTCGTGATCTCCGCAACCGTTACCCTGTACCTGGCCCGAAACATGCTAGCTCCCCCTATATCGGTTTAGCCTTGTAATCCTCGGCGCCCGGACCGTCCGGCGCCGCTCCTCCCGCCAGTCTGGTTGCGGTCCCGGCTCGCGATCGCGCCCCCTTTCCTTCGCTTCCGCCGCCAGCTCAGCCGCGAGCCAGTCGAGCCGCTCTCGCACATGCTCTTCGGCCCGAGCCCGCGTGAACCGCTTGCCAAGCATCTCGCTTAGCTCCAGCACGAACCCAACCAGCACCGGACGCAGCACGTCCGCCAGCTCGCGAAATTCCGCCGGCGTCACCGTCCACACAGCCATCGCTCGCCCCCTTTCAGCGTTCCGCGTCGCACGATCCCCTTCGGTTTCAAGTGTCGCGTCGCAACGCCCTGTTTTCAGCAGGCCCAGCCCAAGCTTCGGTTGCACCTTCGGCTTCGAGCCCGCTTGTTTTCAGCGCGTCGCACGATGCCCGTCGGTTTCACCTTTCTTGTCGCAACGCGCCTTGTTTCCATCAGGGGTAGGGCCGCATCGCGCCTTTCGTTGCCAAGCGGTGCCTCGCGACCCTACCCCGCCGACCCACTCCCCGGCAACATTGGTGTAGTGCCATTACCCCCCCCATCACCCGGCGTGCTCTCAACGTCGATCGCCTCCGGCTTCGCCCCCGCTTGACCATTCCCGCCGACCGCCGCGATCGCCTCCGCTACCGGGTCGCCACCCGCCGGGGGGGCATACAAGCTCTCCCAGTCCACCGCGTGCAGGTGCAAGTGCTGCTCCGGCTTCGCCACGTCGATCCCCCGAAGCTTGCACCGCTTGAACACGCAATCCTTGATGATTTCCAGAAACCGCGGATCTCCGCTTTGCTTCCCCCGCACCACCTCGTGCTCCGAAGCCTCGCCGCCACTCTTCCCGCCCGTTTTCGTCCGAGCCCTCACCCGTTGCTTCTCCAGCTTCGAGCGGTCCCACCCCTCCCAAGCCTCGCCCGCGACCCGGTCCAGCTCCGCGATCTCTTCGTCTATCGCCTCATCATACGCAACCGCCGCTCTCTTTTTCCATTCCTCCCGAATCGCCCGCAAGTCCGCCGCGATCGTCGCCCGGTTTATCCCGAGCTTCCGCGCTATCTCCGTCTGGTACCTGCAGCCCCGCAAATACAGCTCAGCGACTTGCCGCCGCCGCAGCGCCACAGCGGTCTTTTTCGCCGTTTGTTTGTTTGGATTTCCCATGTTTAGCCATACTGTGAAACCAGCGTTGCAATCTACCTCTCGGCTTCACTTAGACTTTCGCAACGCATCCCGCCCCCCCGCTTGCAGGGCAACCCAGCTTTCGGTTTCACACGTTCGCTCGCCATGCAAGCGGGGCAAGCTACCCGTCGGTTTCATCACCGCAAGCGCCCCTTGTATCATCCCGCCCGCCGCCGAGCATTCGGCTGGTCGGTTTCAGCCGCGAGTTTGCTCAGCAGCCAGGATCTTTTCTATCCTAAGCAAAGCCGCCTCGATCTCCCGCAGCCTATCGTTTAAGGTGGATCCCTTTGACGGTGCAATAAACATTCTCGGCACCCGTTCCACATAGCCCGCCGCGACCGCCCACGACAGCCCCGCCTTAAGGTGCCTGGAATATGAGGCGATCGTTTGCTCGCTCTTTCCCTCGTCGCGCAGCAAATCCTGGAACGCCAAAACTAATTCGGAGTTTACGTCTCGCAGCGCTTTCGGCTTGCACAATCGCTCCAGGTGGTTTGCCCCCGTAGTCCAGCCAGAGCGGCTTTTCGGCTGCAATCGTCGCTCTATGTCTGCCTCATAACGCGCGCGAAACACGCTCCAGGTCATCGTGCCATCGCGGGGGTAATCTAGTTCGTTCAACTCGCGCTCGCGACACCTTGCATAATACTCCGCTTTTTCGCGATCGATACCAATTCGCTTCTCTATGCCCGTTTCGCGGGCCAAGTATCGCGATTCCGTTTTCCGTTTACCCGTTCGAGGGTCACGGTGTTGAAGAGCAAAACCAAGCCCTTGCCGCCGCTTGACCACGGTAACGCGAATATGATCCACCGCAGCCCCCTTTCTACTCAGCAGCCGGGCACCGAATGCCGAATCATAGTATTCAGGATATTCGCCCCCGTCGAGCATTTCTTCCCCGCAGCTCCGCCCATCGTCACCACCCGCGAGCCCCACTTTTCGCGCAGCCTCGCCAACCCCTTTTCCTCGATCTCCCGCGAGCGTTGCGACACAAACCCGCCGCCCTGCCCGAGGCTCCCCCCCAGGTCGTGGACGTAATGGTACTTGTTGAGCCGCAGCGTTTTCCGGTGCCAGTGAAGATTCTGGAGCCAGAAATCATAATCATCTTTCCCAAGCACCGTCTCATCGTACCGCAGCGACGGCGCCAGGTGCCCCTCGAACGGCCCAAGCACCGGGGCGAGTAGATTGTACGGGCGAAACACGTCATACGATGCCGGGTCTTGGTGCTGATTCAAGCCCCACAGCTTGACCCCCAGCCGCTCCGCGAGATCGAACCCCGAATTCACCAGCCACCCGACGTGCTCAGGCCCGAGCCATGAATGCTTGCCGCCTTCCCACATGCCGATCCGCGTAACGTCATCGTCGAGAATCAAGGTCCACTCTCTAGGTGTGCGGTCGAGAATCGCGTTATTCTTTCGCGCCAGGTTCCCGTCTGCCGCGTCTGGAATCGTCACGACCAGATCCCCGTAATGCTCGCGATACGCCGCGCCCTGCGACTCAGGAACCCATACCGACGCCTCAGGCACAAGTGCCAGCGTTGTCACCTTCCCCGCTCGCTTGTACGAGCGAATCGCAACGTGGATACGATCGTCGACGAAGAAAGCGCCCATTATCCCAGCTCTTGCAAAAGCCGTTGAGCCGTCACCACCCGCCCCGTTCCGCGGTGATTCAGCGTCGAGCCGTCCGCTTGCACGTTCGCGACCGTGTCGATCCCGAGACGCTCGCACAATACCTGCCAGTCGAGCTGATTCTCGACCGTGATCACCAAGTAGTCGTGCCGCTCGTGCAATTCCGGGCTGATCTTGATTTCCGGCTCGCCCTCCGCGACCGCCGCCGCGCCAGTCTTGCCCATTTCCGCCAAGAGCTTCTGGACTGCCGGAGCCTCCGTCGACACCTCGCCGATCAGTGCGTCGAGCTTCTCTTGATCCTTGCCCGCCATCGCGCCGAGCGGGTCGAACGTCGCCAGCACCTTCGCCGCTTCCGCTTCGTCCAAGTCGAGCACGAGCACCGGCACATCGGCTTCCGGATCGAGATCAGCCCGCAGATGCCCGTCGATCAGCTCCAGGTTGCCGTCCGGCAGCTCGCGAGCGATCGACGCGCCAGCCCAGCCGATCTCGTGCAGAATGCCCCGCAGCGCTTCCCGTTGCTCCGCAGAGTGGAGCCGCCAGTTCTTCGGGCTTGGCCTGAGTTGCTTTGCCTTGACCCGCCGCAGCTCTTTTATCCGATCCTTGATCGCCACAGAACTCCCCCCCGCTGTGCTGCCGCCCCGCGCTTGCCCCCCGAATCCTTGCACAAACGGGGGGGAGTGTCAACAGTTGCCCCGCCCCCCCACAGTCGCGACGCCGGGAATCGAACCCTGATTTCAGGCGGAAGGTCGTGCCACAGTTTGGGCCATGCGACACGTGGAACCATTCCACGCCTTCCCCCATCAGCACCAGCCGCCGCGTAGCCCCCGCGATCAGCCCAACGACGAAGAAAAACCGACCGCAGGGGCCTTGGCAGTCGCCCGGACCGTCCGGGCGTGTCAGCCCTTCTCAGGAGCCTCTTCTCCATCCTCCCCATTGTCGCCCGCCAGCATGTCCTCAACCGACGTTTCGCTGCTCTCCGCAGCTTCCGCCGCCGCCCTGATTCGCCGCACCTGCTCCGCCTTCGCCGCCAGCCTCCACTCCACCGTTTTCGCCTTCTGCGCGATCTCCGGCAGCATTTCCTCCGGCAGCTCACAAAGCCGCTTGCCAGCCATCGGACCGTCCGGTAGCGGCGAATTCTCACTGAACCCGAGCGGGAATTCCCCCGCGATGCCGCCCGCCTTCGCCAGCACCTCGCCCCCCAGGCTCACGCCACGCTTCCGCCACTGGACCGTCGGCTTTCCCTGCCAGTTCACTCCCTGATACGGCTCGCCCCACTCCGCCAAGAACTCGCGTATCCATGCCGGTTGCCAGCACTCCCGCGCAACGCCCAGATCCTTGCAGCACCGCCGCAGGCAATCCGACTTCGCCCCCTCGATCGCGTCGCTCTTGCCCATTTGCTTGTTGGCCGGTTTCCAGCGACAGCCGCCCAGCGCCCGAGCCACGAACCGACCGCGAACCCACAGCGAGCCATCGTACACACACTCATCAGTGTCGCGATCGTAGAACGGCTCCCGCTCTTGCCGCACCCCCCATTGTCCCGGCCCAAACGCTTCATCGAGCCGCTGGCGAATGCACCCGACCGGGATATACACGACGCCGTCAGCCCGAATCTCCACCTCGCGCTCCGGGTCGAGCGACTTCGTCAGCGCCTCGACCTCCTTTGCTGCGAGCGTCAGCTCCGAAATGCCTTGCGTGCTACCCGGAGCGAGCCCCGTCGGTTGCACCGCCGCTGGCAGCATCGCTCCACCTTCCGAGCCACCGCCCGCCGACTCCGCTGGCACCAGCTCGCCAGCCGTCGCTTTCTTCGTTTCGCCGTTCACTTCGAAGCCTCCATTGTGAGAACAGACGCCGCAGCGTCACTTGACCGAATAACGGCACACCTCCCAATACCCGCACCACTTCGGATCACACCACCAGCTCGTCGGGTCGCAAGCCGGGAACGAACCCGCCCGAATCGCTTTCAGCGCCGCCTTGACCCGTTCGACAAACGCCGCGTAATGCTTCCGCGTCCGCTCCGAATCGAGCACGACGCGCCGCGTTTGCTCGCCCTCGACCAGACAATCAAGCCGCACGCCAACCGGGCGCGTCCCGTGCCTCGCGTGATACGCCATCGCGTAAGCCGTCAACTGGTCCGAGCAGTCAACCTCCTTTTGCGGGCGACGCCGCGCGCCTGTTTTCCAGTCAGTTACCCAGCCCGCTTGATCCTCGCAGTCGATCACGCCGACCAGCCGCAACCCGTCGCCTTTCAACGGCAGCGAAAACCGCCGTTCCACGCTCACAGGCTGATACTCCGGCTGTGTAGCACAAGCCCAAAAATGGGCAAAGGCCGCTGTGCGATCCCTGGCAGCTCCCGCCACCTTTGCCCTTCCGATCGTCCTTTCCAACGGTGTTAGCAGCACGTCATCCATGGCCAGCCTCGCGTCATAAGCCGCGACCGCCGCGTCCGTGGTGCTACCTGGCTCCAAGTCGTGCCCCGTGTCGCGCTTACTCTCAAGCGCCACTTTCGCCCCGCCATGCACGCCCGTCCCAACGTGAGCCGCGATCCCCGGCGGGCGTTTCTCCCCCATCCCGTACCGCCGAAACCACTGATACGGGCACCGCGAATACATGCCAAGCTGTGAAACAGAAAAGTGGTGCATGGTGCTCATCGGCATCAAGACTCTGATCGCCCCATTATAACACAACCCGCAGCACTCTGCTTCTCGGTTTCAACACGATGGTCGCCGCGGCAAACACGTTTTCGACGCCACTGTGAACCACGCCGCAGCACAACCAGATCGCTTTCAATCCTCGTATCACCGCGACGCGGGCACTCGGGCTCACGGTTACAAGCGTTCAGTCGCCCGCCGTCGCACTAGCGGCTCCCGATCAGTCTCGGTTTCAGACTCTTGAACGCCGCCATTCTTTCCACAGCTCACGCAAAAGCCGCTTTGTCGCACAAAGCATCCCGTGCCGATGGCACCGCAACGGCTTATAGTCCGGGTGCTTTTCCGCGAACGTCGCCCGAGCTTCCAAGTACCGTAGACGATACGGGCCGGCAACGGTTCTATCGGCTCCACTGCACCCCTCGCTCTGCCCGTTTCGTCCGTCGGCGCTTCGTTGCTCGTCGTGCAAGAAGTTTTGCTTCAGCAGCCCCTCGCCGATCAGAAACGCGATCGACCGACGCCGGGGCGAATACCCAAACGATTCCCACTCCGCCGCCGGGAGCTTCCCGTGCTTTCCGCCCCGCCACGTCGCTCCCATCAGCGTCTGGCCGTCGAACGTCCACGGGGCACACCCGAGCCGCCGCCACACCTTCGCCGGGTTCGCGTAGCCCGACAGATCGCCCGTTTCGCCGACCACGATCGCCAGAAACAATATCCCGAATCCGCGTTGCTCCGGCAGCTCAACCCACCCCGCCACCGGCAGCCGCTTTGCCGCCGCCCTCATTTCCTTTTCGATCGCCTTTTGCGATCGCATGAATTCTCCCGTTCCTGCGGTGTGCGTCAGCACCAACCCACACAGCGGCGATTCCGTCTCCGTCCCCTTCTCAATCGCCGCGATCAGCTTCGCCGCCTCGCCGAACACCTTTCGCCGCGCCTTCTCTTCCATGCCCGACGAATAGCCCAGCGTTCCCGCCACGATCGCCTGGAGCCGGTTCGATACCATGATCCGGCTTTTGATATAGACCGCCCGCTGGCGTTGCAGCGCTTGCAGTTCCTCGCAGAGCTGGGGCACTCCCCGACTCGGTTTCGCGTGCTTGGTCACCCCAGCCTGCGTGGCACAAGAAGGCTCACAGCTCCTCGGTTTCACCCGATCGTTCGCCTTCCCGTTTTGTTTCCCGCGAGCGGACAGCCTGCCTTCCGGTATCAGTTCATTGTTCGCCCGCCCGCGTTTTGCTTTCGTCGCTTTCATCGTCTCAACTCCCCCGAGTTAAAGGCAAAGGCACATGAGGTTTCGGTTTCAGCTCGTGTGTCGCCTCCGCCCCGCGTCATTCCCCCTTGATCTCCTTTTCCGCCGCCGCGAGCAGCTTGCGAAGCTTCTCTTCACTCACCGCTTGCCTGACCGTTTTCCCAGACGGGACCAACGGAGCGAGCTTTTCACAAAGCCTCGCGTTGACTAGATGCCCATTGCTCTGCGCCCGCTCGACCTCCGCCGCCCACTCCAGCTCGTCGCGCGTCAACAAGCCGAGCAGCGTGCCAGCAATCCGCATCCGATACAGCGAATCAGCCACGTTGAGCACCGCCGGAGAATCGCCGACCTTCACCTTTGCAGCCTGCCCGTAAGCCCCGTTCCGTCGCTTGCTGCGCACGTTCGCTTCGTGGCGCAAGTCGTAAACGATATCCGCCAACGCGAGCCGCACAAGCGCCGCCACCAACTTCTGGTACTGTGCCAGCGCCTTGACCCGCTTCTCCACCGCCGCGATCGCCTTCTCCGGCGTCGCGTGCTTCTCCACCTCTTCCGCAGCGATCACCCGAACTTCCGACGGTGCCTCAACTCCCATAATTCACCTCCCCTTTCGCGTTGATTATACCAGAGATTTCCGCCGCCTAAACAAATTGTTCCGCTTCATCCACTACCGGAACCTCGCGTTTCCGCAACGCAGTCCACAGCCGCCGCGCCGGATCGATGCTCTTGACCGTGTCGACTCCGCCCCGCTTGTCCCTGCACTCTAGCCCCTTGAACCCGCCGCGAGCCCCTCGCTTTATGACCGCCTCCACCGTTTCCAGCTCCAGCACCGCGATCCGCGCCCGGTTTTTTCTCACCGTCAGCTCGCGTGCCCGATCCGGACCGTCCGGCCAGCCGCCAGCATTCAGAACGTCGATCACCTTGCCCGCCGCCCCGAAAGACAGCCACGGCGAGAAACCGAACTTCCGCAGAAGCTTCGCCTGTTTGAACGTACACAGGCCATCCGCCCGTCGAGCGTCGAGGTGATCCGCCAGCCGCTTCGCTCGTGCCGCGTCGAAATCGCCCTCGACCGCGATCCCCGCCGCCTCCAGCTTCTGGATCTGCTCTTCCGATGCCTCGCGAAAGTCCCACCATCCCGCCACATGCCGCTCCGGAACGTCGAGCACGTCGAACGGGTCAACCGTCTTGCGTGCCGTGATCGCCTTCGCCACGATCTCCCGCCGCCGTATCGCTTGCAGCTCATCAGCAATCGACGCCGCCTCCTCCAGCTCCGCCACCGGGTCGCTTGCCTCGCCTGCCTCCTCCTTTTCCCAGCACTGCTGGCGCGCGTAGTCAATCACTTCCGCAGCGTACTTCCCGCCGAGCAGATCGACCGCCCGGACCAGCTTGTGCCGCCCCGTGTCGCCACACAAGTCCACGACCAAACAATCCGCCTTGCCCTCGACCGGGCACAGCGGCCCGCCGCGCAGCCCTCGCCCAAGCATTTGCTCCAGCAGCATGATCGACTTCGTCGGCCTCGCAATCACAATCGCCGAGGTTCTCGGGGCGTCGAACCCCTCGCAGCACACCCGACAGTTGACCAGAAATTGCACCTCGCCCCGCTTATATTGTTCAACCAGTGTTTTCCGTTCCTCCGCCGGAGTCTCGCCCGATATCGCGACCGCCCCCCGCGTCGGGGCGTACCGCTCCCGCAAGAACTGCGCCACCTTGTTCGCCGAATAGACCGACGGAGTAAATACAATCGTCTGCCGATCGCCGACCAGCCCCGCAGTCGGTGCCGCGATACCATGCAACGGCGATTCACGATCCACGATCTGTGCAATCTGTGCATCCGTGAAATCACCAGCCCCCGGCGGTATCCCGCTGAAATCCAGCTCGACCACCTCGTGGTGCTCTTGCCGAATCGGCGACAGCCACCCATCCCGAATCGCCTCGCCGATCGCGTACTCATAAGCGACCGTATCAAACACCTTGCCCAGCGAAATCTGATCCGTTCGCGTAGGCGTTGCCGTCAGCCCGAGCCCCCGCGACGGTTGAAAATACTCGAAAACGTCGGTGTACGATTCGCACGGGGCGTGGTGCGCTTCGTCGCAGACGATCAGCCCGAAATGATCCGGTGCGAATTCCATCCGCCGCGCCTCACGCGCCAGCGTTTGCACCGAGCCGACAACCAGACGCGCGCCGCCCACCAGCTCGCCGCCGTCGCTCGCTCGCATTTCCGCCTTTTCGATCGCCGGCTCTTCGCCCGTGATCCTGTGCAGATCCGCCACCGCCTGGTAGACCAGCTCCGTTGTGTGCGCCAGCCACAGCACGCGAGCCGACAAGCCCAGCGTTTCCGCCATTTCCGGCCAAACGCCCGCGACATACGCCCCGATCGTCGTTTTCCCTAGCCCCGTCGCGCATGCCACCAACTGCCGCGCCGAATCCGGCACGTTTGCGAAGAATGCCTTGATCGCGTCGCCCTGATACGGGCGCAACGTCACGTTTTGCGCGCTCATTTGTCCCCACCTCCCAGCCCCCATACATACCGAGTCTGTAATTTCACCACCGTTTCCGTCAGCGGCTCCTCACCCCCGCAGAACAAGACCATTTGCACGAATGCGATATCGAATACGTAGTAGAGCACCCCACGCGCCACAAGCAACCCAGGCAGCACCTCACCCGCCAGAGGCAACCGCCTGCGCCACCGCCCTCGCGTCAATCGTGACCATTCCAATTCTTCCATGCCCTCCGCGCGCACCACCACACGCCGCCCCGCCGGGTCGATCTCCACATCAGCAACCCCAACAAAGCGCCGCCTGCGGTGCGGCCCCGTCGTTTTCACCTCCGCGGCTTTCGGCACCGTTCCCATCACTCGCCCCCCCCGCTGTTAGCCTCGTGATATTCGACCTCGCTCCGCCAGCCCTTGCCGCCGCAATCCTTGCACGCTTTCTTCGGTCCCTTCGCCCCCGGTGTGTTGCAGGCATCGCAAACCTCATAAAACCGATGCCCGCGCACCTTTTTCCTGATCTCCTTTAGCAACCCAAGCAGGTAGCTCACCTCACCCTTGAGACTCACGCCGACCGGCAGGCGAGACCGTTCCTCGACCGACAAAATCAGCTCACTCACCTCGGTGCATAACTTGTCAATCTCCGTCGAGCCCTTCGCGATCACCTCCAGCCACTCCGGCACGAGCCGCCCGCGCTTGTCCTTTTCTCGCTTGATCTTCGGCGCCTTGCCCGACGCCTTCGCCTTTTTCCCCTGCCCCGCGGGGGGCAAGGTATATGATGTTTTTTCCCCGCTCGGCGTTGTTTTCGTCGCGACAACCGTGGCATCAAGCCCTAGCTCAACCTTGATTCGCGAAACCGTCGCGTGCCCAACGCCGCAGCGCGCCCCAATCTCAACCGCCGATCTTTTCGCGTGCGCCGGGTCGAGAACGATGTTTTTCACCGCGTGCCGCCTATCCTTCGCCGTCGGTCGCAGCCCGTGCTCCAGGTTCGCGCATGCCGAGAACCACCGAGCCGCCGACTTGTTCCCCTTGCGGATCAGCACGTCGAGCGTTTGCTGGTCGAGCTTTTCCCGTGCCCGCTTCCGGTGCCGACCGTCCGCCAACCAGTAGGGCCCATGCACACCGTCCTCGCAAAAGACCACGATCGGCGGCAGCTCTTCCCCCAGCCGCAACCGCTCCTCATAATCCCCCAGCGTCGGCTCGTGAATCCCCGGACGGCTCAAAATCGAATCGTCCTCGACGATCTCCGCCGCCGCCAGCTCCCAGATCTGGGCCATAGCTTGCCCTCCTTTGTCAAGATTATACCTCAGAATCGCCAACCTTCTCATTGAGAAGGTTGCGCCGCCGCTCCAGTTCAAGCCTCGCCATCCTCGCAAACTTGCGCAGTTGCCCGCTCGGATGCCGCACGACCAACGACCACCGCAGATAATCCTCCGGCACTTCCGCCATCGTCCGCCCCCTGTGCTTGCCGAAGTAAACCTCGAATCGCGCCGCCGCCTCGACCTCCGCACCAGCCGGGATATCGTCAGCCGCCACACCAAGCCGATCCGCCGGCACGTCCAAGACCTTCGCCGGATCACACTCGACCACCGCCAGGAACGCCTCCAGCCGCTCGCTTTCGTCCGCGCCCGTATCAATCACCGTCGACACCTCGACGCCCACAGGCGACGCCTCCAGCGACGCAACCGCTCCCGGCCTCGCCGCCAGCTTGCCGACCTTCCGCCGCTTCCGCCTTCGGCCCTCCCGCCTTCGGCCCTCCCGCCTTCGGCCCTTCCGCCTTCGGCCCTTCCGCCTTCGGCCCTTCCGCCGCCGTGTCGCCATTGTGCGCCTTTCTGGATCTGCGCAGACGGCTTCCCTTCTTGAGGGGGCGTTGCCGCCCGCGTCCCGTCCTCGCTCCACGAATCGCCCGCACAGCTTGCGAGCAGCCGCGATCAGCTTACTTCCGCCGCCCGATTCCCCTCAAGTGATAGACCGGGACGCAGCCGTTGTGCAGGATCGACTACCTGCGCGTTGCCCGGAAGGCTTCCAGCTCGACGCGAGCCAGAAGAAACGGCGTTTGACTTCACGCGACCGCCACCAGGGGAGCTTTCAACCCTGGCCCGTCTTATATTCCGCGTTCTTTTGCTTGCACGGGAGAACAACGCGGCACCAAGTAACCCGCCGACGCCTTCGCGCCGAATTCGTAGAACCTCGCTCCGAGAAAAAGCCGCGACAGCCCCAGCGACGCGACAAGCACCGAGGATGCCTGGGACCGTCGCAGCGCAGAAAAAAGCCTCGCCGCGACCGATTCCCGCGAAACGAGGCTTGCAATTCGAGAATTCGATGGTACTATAGGTAACGGTCATCGGTGAGTCTCTTTCACCTTTGATCCGGGCAGCGTCGGCCCGATACCGCCGCCGCCCACTTACGCTCGCCGGGTGGTGGTGCTCGGCGAGCGTTTCTATTTGTAGCCCCACGCCCCGCGCCCGTCAAGCCCAATCATCGAGCGTCGATCAATCTCTCGACTTCACCCTGCGCTCTCGCCGTCCCCCAGTGCTTTCGCCGCCGTGAGGCAGACAGCCCCCGCAAGGTCGACGTGGAATGTCCTAGACGACCGTGATCTGACGTGCTCGTCGTCTCCTATAGGGCCGAGGTAATCAAAAATCGCTCGCCATGCCCCGTCGTAGAACCGCTGTTCGAGCGTCAGTGCCCACCCAAGCTCTCGCATCGCGGGGATGATGTCGCGGACTGCTGTGGTGGGGTCGCGGTCGGGGAGCCATTTAACCGGCGGGTTTACAAGCCCCTGGCACCCGCCCACAATGTCGCAGCCCGTACACACTACCACTGCTCTCCCCTCGTCGTCGAAGGGGCGTATCCAGTGCCCTACGGTCTCGTTCGTCGGCTCCCACCCCATCAACTCCGTTGCCAGGAACTCGCGGAGGGCGGGGCCTGGCTTAAAACCACCATCTGGTGTATTCATCACTCCTCCCCTGCCTGCTCGGCTTTTTGCCGCGTGCTGTAGCACCGCTGCTCTGTGACGATGTCGAGCGGATCGCCATAGAATCGAATTTCCACCTCGGCTTCGGCAATTTCGCCAAACTGATTCATGTGCCACACCTTCATCCCCGGCACGATCGGCACGCCGTCGGCGGTTTTGGGTAGCTTGGCGACGATGGCTTGGAGTCGCTGTTCTGCCACCAGCCCGCCCAGGCGGTTCTCGCACCGTTTGTTGGGGCAATACACCGTTACCGACCGGCCACTGCGAATTGCGTCCGATTTATCTTTGCTGATGCGGGTTCGCCGTCCGCACAACTTGCATCTCACTATCATGGGCAGCCCTCACGCTCTACGCACGGCCGCCGGGGCGTGCCGCATTGGTTAGTTGGTACACACAACTCCTCACGATTTACCCCCTATCGCTTTCACCGCCGCGTCGCTTACTTCCATCGACCCACCCCCGCTCGCACATTATACAACGCCTGGAACCGAGGATTCGGCAGCAAGTCCGGCAGGTGCCGCCGCCGTAGCAGCGCCAGCCGGACCCAGTCGACCGCCAGCCTGTTTGTGCGCCACAGCGCCCAAAGTATCGTTGCGAGCGGCAGCTCCGCCGTATTGACCCGCTCGTGGCACGTTTTCGCACCACCAGCGCACAGCATTATGAGGTTCGTCCGTTCGTCGCTCCGGCCTTTTGTGCCACCTATAATGTGGTGCGCCTCCAGCTTTACGCGCTCGTGCCGATCCGCTCCGCACACCTGGCACCGCTGCCACTGATAATGAATCGCCGCGATCACGTAAGGGTCGCGCACCCGCCGCACCTGCTCCCAGGCCGACACCGGGCCCGGCAAGTGGTGCCGATACGCCGCAAACGCGATCCCGTGTCGATCCTCATACACCGCGTCGCCCTCCGAATAATACCGCGATCGCCCGCCCTTTTTCAGGCCCGTTCGCCTGGGCGGGCGACCGCCGGAAAGGACCGATCGAGCCGAGTGGAAACAAGCCTGCGGGGCAACTCGATCGCAGCTGGCTTTACGCTCTGCACGGGCCCGCCGCTACGCTTGCCAGCCCAGCAATGACCCCCGCCGCCCTCCGCTAGATATCGTCGAGCGCTATCGCTCGCGTTGCTTTCGTGATTGTCGTTTGCACCGCTTCCGCGAGCTGGTCCTCAGCAACCAGCCCGATCTGGAAATTCCCGCGTGTCGGTCCGTTCTTCTTGAACGGCGACGTTTTGCCCAGCGGTGCGATCAGTTGCTTTGCCGCCTCCGCAAAGCCCTCCTCCACCGCCGGGAGCCCGCCAGCCGCCCGCGCGCCGATCATCGCGCCCCGAATCGCCTCCCGTTGCTCTTGCGTCGGAGCCATCGCCAGCAGAAACGCAAGCACCGCCTCGCCGTCGGGCTTCGTTGTGCGCGTGCTCGTGCCGCTCTCGCTCACGTCGAGCGACCCCTTGACCCGGAGCAGGAAATCGACCGCTTGCCCTCGCCCCGGCTCGACCTTCTCGCGCACCGCCGCCGCCTGCTTGCCGATCACCGCAACCGACCACCACTCCAACGGCGACAATTCCCCATGGCTCACAACCGGCATTTTCATACCTCCCCGTGCTAGGTTTATTGATAATCCTCGGCCACCCACTCCGGCGACCGATCGCGCGACGCAGGCCAAAACCACACCGCCGAACACAAACGGCACCGCAGCTCCACCGATTCGCCCCGAGCCGACACGTCGACCGCCAGCCCGTCGAGCTGACTATGGATCTCACAGACGCCCATCTCGCCGCCCTCCCCGTTAGAACCCGCGAGCCGACAGCCACTCGACCTCTGCCGCGATCGCGTCCGCCCGCTCGCCGAACGGCCCAAGCACCGGGCCACCAGACAACGCCAGATCCGCTCGCCAGCGACAACGCCAACGCCGCGTGAAAGCCGCGAGCCGCGAATCATCCGCCACCCGCCGCCGAATCAGCCGGAACGCCACGCGGAGCCACCAGTTGACCGGCTCGACCCGCGACGCGCGCCGCCGCGTCGCCGTGCCCAGCTCAGCCAGCGGGGCCGCGCCATCCGTTGCCAGAAAGCGCAACTCCCCGCTCTCCGTCACGTCAACCAGGACAATCTCACTCATTGTCCCGCCCTCTGCTGGTTCCCCATCGACCGCTGATGGAATTCCGGCGTCAGCTCCTCCCGCACGACCGCGCCGAGCGCTTGCTCAAGCGCCCGCGTCGCATCCTTGCAGCCGCCGCCCGCGATCCCCGAAACGCTGATCTCCGGGTCGCCCGCTTCGTCGAAGTCTACAATGATTTCCGCCATCGTCGAGCCCCCTACTTTCGGCACACCAGCCGAGCCCGGCCAGTCTGCGGGTGAGTGGTCCGCTGGACCCAATAGCCCTGGCTCCTCATCGTCGACTCGCTCACTTGCAAGCCATACTCCGTTTTGAGGTGCTCAAGATTCCGCCCCAGCTTTTTCACGAGCCCCTTCCCGCCCGAGAAAAAGTCGAACACCGGCAGGAACACGCCCTCTTTCGTCGGGTGCTTGTAAAGCCCCAGATCATAGTCGCACCCAGAGAACCGCGCGACCCCAGCGTCCGCCACGCCGTATCGCGACGGCTCGACGCCGTGCTTGTACGCAGCGTCGCCCTTGTGGTAGTCACGCACCCAGCACCCATACCAGCGCCAGCGAGTCTCGCCAGCGAGGTATTCCCCGCCCAGCGCCTCGACCGCCGCCGCGAAGGCGTCGAGATCGCTGATTTCCAACTCAACCCCGACAACGTGGCTCACTATCCCTTCCCCTTTCTGTCGCGATTCCCCGCGACGTTTTCCAGCCGATCAATCCGCAGCTCCCGAGGTGCGTCGATTCCGATTCGCACCGAGCCGCGAGCCGTTCGTGTAATTGTAACCTTAATCCGATCGCCGATCACAACCGCCTCGCCAGTTTTCCGAGTTAGCACAAGCACCGCGTCGCCCTCCGTGGTTGAGCGTCAAACGTCGTCGAAACTAATTGCCCGCTTCGGAGCCTCGACCAGCTTCGAGACGTTTGCCGCGATTCCAGACACCGTCGCCTCAACCTTCGCCCGCACGTCGCCCTTTTTCCGTAGCAGCTCAATATCATTTCCGTCAAGAACGCTCTTGAGCTGCGCGACATACTCAGCGCACTGATCGTCTTGGAGCACGTTGCGCTGGGCAAACAAGTCGAGAAATTCCTTGACGTTATCCCAGCCCGCCGCCGTCAGCGAGCCCTTGCGCCCGCTGTCTTTCGTGCCCAGCGCCGCCGCGAATTTCTCGACGATCTTGAGCGTTGCCGCCCGCAGCGCAAGCTTGCACTCCTCCGCCTCTTGCGCCGCCGCCGCCTTCGCTTTCTGCCACTCCGCCTTGCCGATCACCTCGCCCACCTTCGCACTCGACGGCGTGCCGAAGTCGATCAGGCAGTATTTCACGTCGAAAGACTTCTCCAGATCCTCGACCTGCGGATAGTTCGTCTCGCGGTACTGCGGGCCCAGCCGCTTTTTCGCGTCCGCTTTCAGCGCCGGGTAAGCCGCTATGAATTCCTCGACCTTCTCAGCGTACTGGATTTCCGCCTGCTTCACCCGCTCATACACCACCGGGAGGGCCGCGACGCCCAGCCGATACATACCCGTGCGGAGCATCGGGGCCGGGACCGCTCGACGCTTGACGAAACCGCGCGTTTCCGTCGCAATCGCCTTAATTGCCGCGTACTCATCCGAGTCGAGAATGTCCTGACTCAGCCGCAGCATCGACTTATCCGCCTTCGTCGTGATCTCGCCCAAGTCGCCCTTGCGACTCAGCCCCGGCGCCCTGAATTTCAGATTCAAGACAACCGTTGTTTCCTTTAGCGACGGCCCAGCAGCAGCCGCCACCTTTTCTATCGTCGCCGTTTCGCTCATCGCTTGATCCTTTCGCAAAATCGAAATGTTGCCCACGCCATAAGTATAGCGTGGGCGAAAGGATAAACAACCCCCTATTCCGTCAGATCGACCGCCCGCCCCGGCCCCGATGCCACGCCTTGCGGAGCACGGTAGACGCCCGGATAGCTTGCCGACAAATAGCGCCCGTCAGCTTCCGCCCGTAGCCGCTCGATCGCCTGACCCTCGACGATCGCCTGCGGAATGATCCGTTGCGCGACGTGCCCGAGCGACTTGCGTTGCTTCCATGCCTTTTGCACCGCTTGCCGAATGTTTCTGCCGACCCAGCCCTCGTCGTCGATCTGCTCGCGGTCAACCTCCGGATACCGCTTGAGCCACACTTCCCAGATCGGCTTTCGTTCGTCCGCGCTCGGCAAGTCAAAAAAGTAGGTATCGACGAACCGCGACCGGAGCGCCGTGTCGAGCCCCTCGACCGAATTGCTCGTGGCGATCCACAACACCGACTCTCCGCCGACGCCCGTGATCACCTTGAGGGCTTGCCGGATATTCTGCTGGCTCTCGCCAACCAACGATCCTTGCATCGCCCCCAGGTCGAGCCGAATCACCATTCGCCCGAACGTCGAGCCGACCGCCTTGCAGATCGCCGACTTGCCCGAGCCCGCCACGCCGACCGCCAGCACCCCGAAGGCTTCCGTATCCTCCATGTAGGACAGCACCGTGCCGAGCTGGTCCGCGTTGACCCCAGACAGATCCGAATCGTGGGCGAGCCCACTTTTCTCGATCTCATCGAGCCACACAACCACCCGCGGCGGCTCGCGGCCCTCCATCACGTCCGTCAGGTAAGACTTGATCTCACCGAGCCCGCCCAGATCCTCGAATGTCTCGCCGCCGTAGTAGACGCTCAGCCCGCGCGTCTGTTCAATCGCTTTGCGCTTCGTCGCCCACAAGTGATCGAGGTCGACGCCGTCGGGCCGCAACGCCATCGAGACAGCTTGCTCAGCCGGGAACGCCGCGAGCCCCGCCACGCCCTCGACCGCCCTCGCGAGCGAGTCGCCCTTGAGCAAAGGTCGCTTCGGGTTAATTCCCGTTTCCTTGCACGCCTCGCACGCGAGCCCCTTCGCCTTGCCGGAGCCCCTGCACTCCGGGCACACACTCGCCGACTTATCCGCCTCGACCACGATCGCCTCTAGTTGCTTCGCAGTCGGGAGCGGTTCGTCGATCTGCACTACGTCGTTTCGCAGAAAGCCCGGCAGCGTCAGGTCGTCCGCCAGCAAGACCAACATTCGGTGATTGACCTTGTAGGCGTCGCGCAGGTTCCACACCGCTTGCTTGACCATCGGATCGTCGAGCCATGCGTCAGCCTGCAAGATCGCGAGAATCGCCTTCGGCGGGACCACCGCCGCCGCTTGCGACAAGATCGCCAGCGGATTACCCGCCATCTTCCGCCCGCCGAGCTTCTCCGCCAGCGTTTCGCCCGCGCCGTTGACCCCTACCACCCCCGCATCAGTGTCCCACGAGATGATCGGTGCCACGCCGTTGATTGCCGCCGCGATTCCGTCGAGCGTCGCCGCCGGGTCCGGCGTCGTGATCGCCACGAGCGGCACCGACACCCGCCGCGCGTGCTTTACCTGTTGAATCAGCGTCAATTCTGCCATCAGCTCACCACCCTTTCGAGAAAACGCGAAAACCAGAAAAGCGGGGGTGCCCCGCCCCCGCGCCTCGCCGTGTCGCCCTACGGGCCCGCCGGTCCGTTCCGGTAGCCGACCGCCCGCACCTGATACGTTCGCTGCCCGAGGTGCGTGATCGTCGCCCGCGTCGCCGTGAAGAATTCGACCGCTTCGCCGATCAGCTCGATCTCAGCATGATCCGCCACGACCACCGCATTGATCGGTGCCCGCCAATCGCCCGGAGTCTCGACGCGCTCGAATGCTTCGCGCATCCGCGATTGGTAATCCTCAGTGCAGCAAGTCGCCATCAGCTCGCCCTTTCGTGCTTGCGTTGCGTTGCGTCCCATGCCTCAAGTATAGCGACGCCGCAAGGAATCGCAAGACGGGAAAACCGTGGTTTTCAGCTTTTCTCGCCGAGCATTTCCGCGCACCGTGCCGCCCGCTCCAGATGGTACGGATACCAGACCACCGCCCCCGGCACGTCTTGCCGCCGGAACGCCTCCGCCTTCGCGCACAGCTCGCTCAGGAGCCGCCGCTTGCTCGCCATGCTAGCGACCCGCCACAGCTCCCGCAACACGTCGGCCTCGACCGTCGCCGCCGGGTCGCGATCCTCCGCCGCCAGCTCAGCCGCGAATTCGATCGCCTCGCGTCCTGTCATCGCGCTCCGCCCTCCCGTTTTGCGTTTTTCAACTATTTACGGAAAACAAGGTTTGCCCAGGTATACACCCCCCCGGCAATCTAAATGTCCAGTTCACCCCTGGTGGGGGAGGCGTCTTTCCAGGCTCCCCAGTCAGGCAGCAACCGTGCCCGCGTCGCTCCCCATTTTGCCCGCGTCACGACGCGGCACTCCACGCAGCCCCACTCCGGCGGAGCCGTCTGCGGCAACTCGACCTCGACCACCTCGCCGCCAGCCCGCACGCGCGCCCGCCGATAGTGCCCGTGATCCTCAACCGCCAGCGTCAGCCCGCACACCGATCGCGGCAGCCCGCCACGCTCGACGATCAGCAGCGCGATCGTATCACCAGCGTCGACCGCCGGCTGCCACGCCTCGCCGACCGACAGCCCAGCAGCCGCCGCGATCGCATTCTCCGCTTGCCGCCGCGTCATCATTTGCCCGCCTCCGGCTTCCGCTCCAGCAACTCGGGGAAGAGCCGCACGAGCAGCCGCCCCAGCGCCAGCGCCGCCTCCGGCTCGCAAAACGCTATCATTCGCGGCCCCGTCTCGCCATACAGCTTGATCGAGACGAACCCCTCGCCCCCGTCCGGTCGGTTGCGAATGTCGCCCACATCCACCCGTGACACGTCGTGGTGCGTCACGTCCCGCAGCACGCCATCGGCGTATCTCATCGCCACCGCCACCGGCATCCCGTCGATCTTTCCCGCCATCGTCTCGCCCTCCAAAAAACCTTGTTTCAGGGAAATACTTTTTACCCGGCTTCACACCCCCCGCCCGTTTCAAGTGTCCAGTTGCCACCTGGTGGGGGGCGGGCCTTGCCTAGCTTCACGCCTCCGCAGCTCCAAGCGCCGCCGCAACCGTTTCCCGGCCGACCAGTCGCGGCACCCGTCGCCGCTCGTCCCTGTGCCACGCCTCGATCCGCTCCGCGCACCGATTTGAGCACGTCGACCACCAGCGACGGCCAATCTGGCTCAGCACCCGAGCACGAGCCCAGCCGCCGCCGTTGCCGAACACCCGCCAGCCATCCTCCAACGGCTTCCCGCAGAAATCGCAGCACTCCCGCTCTTCCGCTTCCGCCCGCCGCGCCCGCTCAGCGACCGCCGCCAGCTCGCGATCCGCCGACCAGCCGCAGCGCGGGCAGGCGTGGTCCTGCTCTTCTCCTGGCAGCGTCGGCCACGTTGCCTTGCACCTATCGCACCTCGCCATCGGATTCCCTCCAGGTTGCGCCAGGCGCTCACGCCCAGCTCGTGCCCGTGTCCCAAGACCTCCGCCAGCTCCGCCCCACAGCGTCGCTCTAGTACAGCGGGACGTGGACGAACAGCCCACACCGCACACACTCGCGATCAGCGTTGCCCGAATCCGGCCCCGCCGTCGAGCAGTCGCGCCAGTCGTGCCCATGCACCGCACACAGCATCGCGTCCCATCCGTCACGCATCGCGATCGCAAGATTCGCCACCTGCCTCGCGTGCCGCACCTCCGCCCGGCGCTCCGCCACCCTCAAAAGCGGCCGCGCCGCGAACCCGTCGACCTCCGCCGCCAGTCGTTCAGCCGTGCTTGCCATCAGATCGCCCTTTCGCTCAAGTAATCCTTGCCCCGTGGATAGTATAGTCCGCCCGTCAATCCCTCCCGCTCCCGCCCAGCTCGCGAAGCATCCGACGCAACAGCCGATCGAACGCACGATCAGCCGCCGCGATCCGCTCCGCCGCTCGACGCTCCGCCGCTCGACGCTCCGCCGCTCGACGCTCAGGCGAGCCCGGCAGCCGCCGCAGTAGCTTCGCGATGTCCTCGCGAATAGCCGCAGCCTCTTTTTCGAGCGTCGCTTCATTCGCCGCGAGCATCGCCGCCCGCCTCGCCGGGTGAGCCGTCAGAATTGCGCCATAAGAGATCATCGAATCGCCCTCCAGTTAAGCCGCCGCCAGCTCAGCCGCGATCGACCAGGCGACAACGCGCGTTTGCGATCCCCTGATAATCGCCGCATTCCGCAACCGCATCGCCCGTGCGGCGACCGGAGCTGGCGTGCCCGCTTCCGCATCAATCGCAAACCAGCTCCCATCGTCGCACAGCAGCTCCAGTACGTATCTCATTTGACCACTCCCCCGAATCGTCGAGCGAACCGCCTCGCCCTATGCTCAGCGTACCAGCGCTTTCGAGCCTCGCCCCTCGCTCCGTTCCGCCGTTTTCGCTTGTGTCCGTCTGGCATCGCTTTCCCCTTTCACAGTTATCCTAGCGTGGCCGCTAGAATAATCAAGACGGCAGAATCATGGTTTACCGAATTTTCCATGATTCCGCCGCCAGCCCCCCGCCGACTAAAAGAGCGTGCCCTGGGCTAGCTCGACCTCCCGCACGAACTCCGCCGCGCCCGCCTGCGCGTCGAGAATCCGACCGACCGCCGCCAGCACCCGCAGCTTGCCAGCGTTGCCCGCGTTTTTCATCATCCAGTCGACCGAATCCGCGTAGCTTTCACCCTTCTCCGCCCGCCACTCTTGCGGGTGCGGCATCGCCTCCAGCGCCGCCCGATTCGCCTCGAATCGCGCTCGCCCTTCCGCGATCGCCTTCGCCTCGCGAGCCTGCCGCGCCTCGCGATCCTTCTTGCGCCGTGCGTCAGCAATCGCCCGAATCACGGGGTCGGTCTTGCAGTTGCTTGCCCGCGCCAGCTTCCGCACGCAATCGCACCCGACCTTGAACCGCTTGCCGTCAGCCGAACCGATATGGCAGACGTACTTGATACCCTGCCCGCAGTGGTCACAGGTGCCCATCGGTTGACCGGGAGAGCCGATCGCTGTGATCCCGTCCGGCAGCCGAATCGGGCCGACCTCGACCGTGAGCCCGAGGAACCGAAAGGGGGCGACGCCCAAGCCGCTCCGCTCGAAAGGGTGAACCGTGCCAGCCGTTGCGTTGTCGCTTGCCATCGTGTCGCCCTCCAGCGTAAGGGGGCAGGGGCCGAAGCCCCCGCCCCGCGTCCCCGTTAGTTCAAGTGCAACCAGCCCCGCACGACCGTTGACGGCTCGCAATCGCCGACGAACTCGATCATCACCCGCACAGCCGAGCTGCCCTGGTCCGCCTGAATCGTCCGCCCCGTCACCGTCACATTGACCGCGACCTCATTAACCGGCCCGCCACTATGCACCGGCAGATAATAATGAGCGCGATCCCAATCGCTCGCCAGCAGCACGCCGCCCATTCCCCAGCCGTCCGGCCGAACGTACCGCCCAACCCGTGCCTGGCAATCGTCGCCGCTCCACGCTGCCCATTCCGCAATCGTTTCGCTCGTCATCGTCTCGCCCTTTCGTGTTGGATTGTTGCTCGCCATGCCTTAACTATATCGACTCCGCTACATTTTGCAAGATACAAAAACCTTGGTTTTCCAAAATAATCGCCCAGAAAAGAGAAACGCCCGAGCGCAGCACGCGCCCGAGCGTCAGCCGTTGAGCCGCAAACCGTTGCAGCGTATAGAGTTACCGCCTAGAGCGGCGGTCGCCCAGCCGGGCGGTCAAGCTTCGCGAATTTTCTCAGCCCCCCCCGCTCGATCAGCCACATTGGCCCAATCTTCCGCGCCGGGAGCCGCTTGTCGGCGATCAGTTGCCGAATCCGCTGGACCGACAGCTTGAGGAATCTCGCCGCCTGCCCTACCGTCAGCTCTGCCGGGAGTGGTGCCGCCCGCCCCGCCCTTTTCGCTTTCCGCTTCGCCATGATTCTAGCTCCTCCGCCTCTATTCTATCGTCGCCGCCAGTCCCCGCCAACCCCGCCAACGTCGCCGCCCGCCACCGCTCGACCAGCCGAAAACACGTTTCCTCCCGCAGTAATTCCCGCAGCTCCGCCCGCGTCGCCCGTCGCCCACACCTCGGGCACCTCGGGCACACCCACAGCAGCCCGAGCCAGGTGATCTGGCACTCACACCGCGAGCACGCCAGATGGTGCAACGTCGCCCGCTCCCCAGCTCTCCGCAGCTCATCCCGCGTCATCAGTGCCAGCCTCCATGATCCGCAGTTCCAACCGGGGATCCGGGTCAATCGCCGTCTCGACCGGCAAGAATCGCACCGCGCGATCGTCCCACCAGACTCCCGCGTCGGTCAACCCGTCAAAAAACGCCTTGCACGCCGCGAGCTGGTTGTCACTGTCAGCCCGCAAGCCTCGCCGATCACGCACGAGCCACCGAATGCGGACAACCGGCGACCGAAACGGCAGCAAGAGTAACGGCGATCTGCTAATCGCGTCGAGAGCCGCAATGCCCGCGTCGCGACGATCAGCAGCAACGCAACGCGCCTTCGCCGCCCAGTGCTGGCGAGAATTGGGCCGGCAGCCGATCCTCGGGTGCGGCAGCGTGACAATCAGCTCAGTCGGTCGCTTTGCCATTTTCCTCCGCCCCCCAGCAAGCCTCGACGATCGCCAACGCAAGCCGCCGTGTCACCGATCGAGCCCGCAAAGTGCCAACCGGCGACAATAGCCTCCCCATCTTCCGCGCGAATCCCTCCAGATCCTCCGGCCTTTTCTCCCCCGCGTTCCATCGCCGCACGAGCCGCCATTCCTTCTCAGTCAGATCCCGGTTTCGCATCGACCGCCCTCCCCGCCGTGATCACCAGTCGCTCCGCCGCCGCCGCGAATTCCGACAGCTCGCCACTCCACGCGATGCCCACCAATTCCCACGCGCCCCGGATCACCCGCCGCTTGATTCCCAGCATTCGGAGCCGACGGAGGTAATAGTCGAGCCGCGACTCCAGCCGCCAGCCAGCCAGCGCCTCGCGAATCGCTCCCAGCCACGCGGGCATTTCCTCCCATTCCCCCGTGCCGGTCACGTCGACCCGGACCGCGCCGAGCCCGATTTCTTCCGCCCAGCTCCGCCCGCTTCTCCGCCGTTGCTTCATCCACGAGAAAAAACCGGCAGGCCCACCGAGCCGCCGATCGAGCTGGACACCCTCGCGAATTGCCTCGAAAAGCACGCGCCAGGCGTGCCCGTGGAAATCCTCGCTCCGCAGCACGCCCAGCGACAGCAAGAGCCGTTCTCTACGGTCGCCGTCGACGATCAGCAACCAATCGAGCAGCAGCCCAATAACCGCGCGCTCCGTCGCCGCATCGCTCACCGGAACCGCGTCGCTCAGCCGCTCCACGGCATGATTCGGCGGCACGCTCGAAACGATCAGCTCCGCCAGCTCGCCAGAATCGAGCCGCGCCCCGAGCCAGTCGAGCGCCTCGCCAGCAGCGGCCCCCCCCATCAGGAGGTTTCCGAACTGCTTGCCGAGGTCCGCGCGTTCGTCCGCTCGCTCAGCGTCGCTTGAGCCGCCCTGACGCAGCCGTACACGCGGTTTCAGCCGCGCCCCCTGTGCCGCTCTGCCCATCGAGAAAAGCCCCCGTGCGGGCGTCTAGGAAGCCCACAAACCATGAATACCGAAGATCGCCCCCGCAATAGGGCACCGCGTCGAGCCCGTAGCCGTCGCGGAATGCCCTTGCGCCCGCCGAATACGCTCCAAGCGCGACGTGGTATCGAGCCCCAGCCCCCGCCACCAAGTCGCCCTTCGCTCGCTTCCGTGCCATAGTTCCCGCCCTCCGTCAACCTTCTCATTGAGAAGGTTACAATCCAATCTCGACCAGCTCGACCACCCGCCCCGCCTGATCGCGTGCCAGCTCGTGCGCCTCCGCCGCCTTTAGTGCCGACGATTTCCTGGCGACCCGACGCCAGAATTTCCGCTGATCGCCCACCCCCGAGACGTACAGCTCGCAATCCGCGAATTGGCCCCGCTTCCGAAACCGCAGCGACGCATGGACCCGGCACGCCATCAGCCCCTCGACCTTCAGCGCCTTCCGCGCCGCCCGGTTCGCGTCGCTCGGCACCGCCGCGTGCAAGCCCGCGCACCCCCGCGGGCACACCGAGCCCGAAGGGATATTCACCAGCCCCGCACCGCACTTCGGGCACGCCGTCTTGACTTCCGCCGCTTCGTTCTCTTTTTCACCCATCACTCTCCCCCTGATTTGGTAGACAAATGCCATCCGGTACATTATACCAGAAAAGACTGGGCCCCCGCTCGACGGGGGAGCCAGGGGAGCAGCACCCACCCGCCGAGCGCCTGGGAGCCCAGATTAGAGCCGCGCTCCAGCCCGGCTCAGAAGGTACTCGCGCACCGTGTCAACCAGTTTTGCAGGCGCCTCTTCCGTCCAATCGAGCAGCCCGTTGCGTCGCAGAATCGTATGGCGAGCCGGATTGTAGTCGCACTCGACCAACACCCGATGCCGCGTGCCGTGCTGGCGGCTCGCCTGGTTTGTGTGCCAAAGGTGGTAGTAGCTCCCCGTTATCCAGCCCGCGCTTAGGTCGACTTGCCGCGCCCGCTTAATCCACCGCTGGACGTGCGCCCTGTACGTGTCCTGTAAATACTTCGTCACGATCGCTTCAGGTGTATTCACCTTCGCGAGCCCTTGCAGCGCCCAAGTATCGCCGCCGCCCGTGACCGCGCGATCATATAGCTTGATCTCGCCGAACACGCCCGACCGTGCCGCCCACGCCCCGCCCACCGACGGCTTCGGCTTGCCGCCCGAAAGTTGGACCTTGTCGCGCCCCGGAAAGTGCCGCTCGCGGTAAAACAGATAGCCCGCCCTGTAGCTAGTCTGCCGCCCTGTTTTCCCGAGCCATACGCCCCGCGAATAAAGCTGGACAACGGAAAAGCCCAGCCCGATCCGTAGCCGCAACCGTTCCGCCCAGCCTGGATCGAGATACAATCCACTGTCAACCCACGCCAAGACGGGGTATTTCCGCCGCAGCTTTTCCGCCGCGTAGTTTATCAGCGCCTCCTTTTGCCACAGCACCGAATCAGTCGGCAACGATTCCCAATCCGGCCAATACGGCCCGCCAACGTCGCCAAGCGTAGCACGGATCGGGAACACCTCAACGTTCGGCTCCTCCGCAAGCGCCGCGACGCTCCGCCGATGGTTTTGTTCAATGATCGGATCGTCGGCGAAGTTGAAGATTGGAACAATGCAAGCAATCCTCACAGCCGCCCCCCGTGCTCACGCACAAACCAAGCCGTTTGGCGTTCCGCCGCTTCCCGCATGTCTTTCGGCAGCTCCCGAGCCGCCGACACGTTCCGCGCCGTCATATCCACAGCGCCGACCAGCTCGACCCCAACCGACCGCGCCACCCGCCGCAAGTA
>Ga0180433_10000564_pt1 | contig 63238 bp, 63 predicted proteins | sample SS_ome_8_FD_132980 | JGI IMG/M metagenome (GOLD analysis project Ga0180433, IMG submission 132980) | Hypersaline lake sediment archaeal communities from the Salton Sea, California, USA - SS_1_D_1 metaG | ecosystem: Environmental > Aquatic > Non-marine Saline and Alkaline > Hypersaline >... | reverse complement strand
TTCTTGGTTCGGCAACAGCTGTTGTATTCAGCTTCGCTGAATGCTCGTCACCGTAGGTGACGATTGGACCAGAACCATGCATACATCATCTGCTTGAAAGCAGGTGTCTTGAACGTCAGTTCAGGGGATGTGCGTTCATCTCTTGTGTGCGTGCTGATGCACAAGATTTTCTGGTTCAACATAAGAATGCGGGGGCAGAGATTCGAACTCTGGAAGGCATTACTCGTCGCCTACCTCACATGCGTGAGGGGAACTCTAAGCCACAGGATTTCTTATTCTGTCATCGGACATCAAAGACAAGACGCATGCAAAGCATGCGTCAAGCCAGTTTCATCCTCAACATACTTAAGAAACAAATCTTAAGTCCTGCCCCTATAGCCGCTTGTTTGCTTTGGCCACTCGGGAACCCCCGCATTGGTTATGTAAATTTAATAATAATTATCTTTTATAAAGAATAGGGTGGGTATATTGATAAGAAAATGGCCGCGATGGTGTAGTTAGAGATAAACGATTAGAAAATATCGTTTTTCCCCTACAAGGTTAACATAGAGGCTTGTGGAGCCTTTGAGTTGGGTTCAAATCCCAATCGCGGCCCATTATATTTCATTCAGTCTTTCCATTTTTCTTTTTATGCTAAAGCCTATTTTTTCTTTAAATAGTTTGATATTATCCCCATAAAGACATATGGCATGAACTCCGTTTGGGTTTCTGTATCCAACAATACGCTCAGGATTGAATCCGATTCTAATCAGCATTTCTTTTATTGATTTCAATACATCTAAATTCTTATTGGCAGCTTTAACGGTTCTCAATTTATTCATAATTACAGATCCTTCCGAATCAAAGAACCCTCTTATGAACATACATTTTATCATTTCATTCTTTGATTGAATGATTTCTTCTGGTATTTTTTCCTTCCTTAGGAATTCATAAATAAAGTCCCTAACGTCGATGGAATTAAAATGTGCTTCGTAATAAAGTCTACCACGTCTTCTATATTCATGTAACTTAGGTGCAATACCTAGCCACCTATTGATTACTTGAGAAAAATAATCTCGAAAATCTTTGTCGATGACACCTAATTTTATTTGGCATACACCACTACAATAACCATCCCCGAACATTACGCCAAGTATATAAGCTAATTCTGATGTCATCATCTTTTGCCCTCTGGTTAATTTATGTGCTTTGCGCTTGATTTTTTGGTATTGGGTTGGAAAGTATTTTTTCATTGTCATGCGGCCCGAGTTATAAGGACAACCTATTTTCCTCGATATTTCAGGTATAGAATATGGTTCATCAATTATCACTCTAATCTTTGTTTTAAGTTCATTTTTTGTGAATCTTTTTTTCTTGATCCTATAAGGTTTTGCGTAATCAAGTTTCCAATTCCTTACTGTTGTTCTTGGGATATTCATGATTCTACCAATTTCAGCGCAGCCTTTACCCTTCTTCAATAGATCTATGCACCTAGAATAGATTTTTACAGAATATGCTCTCTTAGTACTGTTAATAGCGGCCATACTTATATTTGGTTTAACATGCTTAAATAGTTTAAGATTCAAAAAACACCATGACGGCCATTGACTGGCTACCTCACTCGCGTGAGGGAGACCGCTTGTATATTGGTTATTGAGTCGGGGTATTTAAAAACAGTTATTCGCTTATTGCTTTAATCGCTTTCAGGCGGCGGGAATTCCTCTTCAATCCCCTTAGCCACCTTATCATCATCTATTTTCTCAGGCTCCTTGCTATTCCCAGTATCCTTAGTTTCCTTGTCCCCGCCAGCATCCTTTGGCTTTCTGATGTGCCGCTTTATCTTCAGGAGTATCCTTAAAGCAATCTCCATCAATACCACGAACACAAGATAGTAAAATATGGTTTCCCATACCAAGGGAAGCGACCTGAGCATCTCGATTGACGACTGGAACGCCACATCGTAGATATCAAGTATGGATATAGCAAGCAGGGCAAAAGGCAGCATCTTGGCAAGGTCCCTTGACAGGTCTTCCTTGTAGTATGCGCATATCCTTACCGCAGCCACCAAGGCTATCGAAGCCTGCAGTATCATCACTATCCCGCTCATCTTTGATATCATCACCAGCAGGAACGACAGTATTATGAACCAAAAGAAAACCACCAAAGGGAAAAGAATCATGGTTTTGATGGCATGAAGGAACTTGTGCATGCCCTTATGCCTGTATTTCTCGATATGCAGTTCGAAGATATCCCTTTTCGCGAGAAACCGGTAGAACTTGAAAACGAAAATGGAATAGATGGCAATGCCTATAACAAAGAAAAACAGCGGCTCTATGGTATCAAAGGCCCGAGTGAACGAAAGCGAGGCTATTGACTGGTCCATGCCGCCTATGATATCCGTGAAATTGAACATATACGCCAAACCCCCCAATTATAATAATATTTGTCCCCGGTATTTATTAGCTTCTGCCTGTTTTTACCTAATCTGCGCAATCTTTAAATATACAGTATAGTTATATTAGATAATGTTGGATAGTTAGGAAAAGGGCAACCTATGAATAACTATACAGTTTAGGACCGGGTTCTTGGACGATGTGCTTGGGCTCGGAATGACGCAGGGTGTGAGCTCGAAGGCACTTACTCGAGTTTGAAGTACGAACCTCTATATAGGTTACTCCACTTATTTTGCGATTTTGCGAATCTTCGTAAAAACATGCAAAACCAAACACGTAAGGATGCAAGTGGGGAAGACCTTTATGGAATCTTTGTTGAGAAATTGACAAGGAGACCCGCCAATAATCAATTCCGGTTGATCCTGCCGGAGGTCACTGCTATCTGAATTCGGCTAAGCCATGCCAGTCTGACCGAAAGGTCGGCGTCCAACTCAGTAACACGTAGTTAATCTGCCCTTAAGTATGGGATAAAGGGATAGACGACTTATACAGAATGTTAATGTCGTCCAGCCCGTCGAACCCCGAGAAATTGGGAATAATACCGTATAGGCAAGGGTTCCTGGAAAGGCTTGACAGCTTTATTTGATTGGATTAAGCTGTCTTTCCTCTGAATGGTCCTTGCCCAAAGCTTCGGCGCTTAAGGATGAGACTGCGGCTGATTAGGTTGTTGTGAAAGTAAAGTCTTCACAAGCCTATAATCAGTACGGGCCTTGAGAGAGGAAGCCCGGAGATGCATTCTGAGACAAGAATGCAGGTCCTACGGGACGCAGCAGGCGCGAAAATTTCACAATGCACGCAAGTGTGATGAAGGGATTCAGAGTGCTTTCTCCATACTGGAGGGAGCTTTTACCAAGTTTAAAATGCTTGGAGAATAAGTGGTGGGTAAGACGGGTGCCAGCCGCCATGCTTATAGCTGCTCATGCAGCTGTTTGCACGGTAAGCGGTAATACCCGCGCCACAAGTGGTGACCGTTTTTATTGGGTTTAAAGCATTCGTAGCCGGTTCGGTTAGTTCCTAATGAAACCACGTTTTGGGCTAGATACCAATTCGGGCATGAAATCCGGCAGATGACTGTCGGGCTTGTTGGGGATACTGCCGAGCTAGAAACCGGGAGAGGCCAAGGGTATTCTTGGGGTAGGGGTAAAACGCATTGCATGCTGTGCATAAAGCGCAGTAAGCAAGCTTACCATCCTGTAATCCCAAGAGGACCACCTGATGGCTTGAGTGATTAGGTAAAAACCGCCTATAACTCAGGTCAGGTGAGTGGCGAAGGCGCTTGGCTAGAACGGATTTGACGGTGAGGGATGAAAGCCAGGGGAGCGAAGCGGATTAGATATGGGAATTAGGAAGACATTTAAGGTATCAATCCAATAGATTAGAATGCCACGTATTAACGAGGATATATGCAGAATTCTTGGAATTATGCACGGAGATGGAAATATGTCATATTCAAGAATTCTAATAACTGATAAATGCAGGGAATATCATGAGTCAGTTATTCACCCACTCTTTTTACGTGCATTTGGTGTTAAGATGAATTTGTTCCATGATAAAAACCGAAATTCATTTTATAGCCATACAAAAAAGAAAACATTATACAACTATTTTGTTAAGAATCTATTGATACCTCAAGGTTCTGTTAGAAAAGGTCTGAAAGTCCCGAAATATGCATATAAGTTTACATGTAAGCAAAAGAACGCATATATTTCTGGATTGTTTGATTCCGAAAGTTATGTCAGCAATAGACAAGCACAGATTGACTTTACTACTACTTCAAAAGACCTACATGAGTTCGTAGCTTCGCATATCATATCATTGGGAATTGACATAAGTCAATTCTCTAGGAAAAGGAGAAAGAACAGAGAATATGAAATACGCATATATGGAAAAAAGAGATTGTCTCTGTTAACTAAATCTTTAATTCTAAAACATCCGGATAAAATCAAAAGATTAGAGAAATTCCTATCCCACTAAATACCCATGTAGTCCTGGCCGTAAACGATGCCCATTAGACATTGGCGTTCTTAAGGGGGACGCCAGAGTCGTAGGGAAACCGTTAAATGGGCCACCTGGGGAGTACGTTCGCAAGGATGAAATCTACAGCGTAGCTGTAGAGTTATGCTGTAAGCATCGAACTTAAGGGAAAGAAGAGAAAATCAGATATCTAAAAGAACTCTCTTCGTCCTAGCGAACATCAGGCAGGTAAGAATCGATTTGGAATTGGAGAGTTGTAAGGGATAGAAAACGAAGTAAGAATATGTTTTTCTCTTCCCCGAATTGGCGGGGGAGCACACAAGGGGTGGAGGCTGCGGTTTAATTCGACTCAACGCGAGGAATGTTAGAACGCTTATATCGTGGAATCAAGCGTTCCGACCCTTAACCTCACCAGAGGCGAGAGCAGAATGAAGGTCAGGCTGATGGTCTTACCAAACGCGCTCAGCGGTGGTGCATGGCCGTCGTCAGTTCGTGTCGTGAGAGCTTTTAGGAAAAAGCTCAAGCAGAAGCCTAAATTGCTCCGGTAAAGATGTCCTGTTAAGTCAGGTAACGAACAAGACCCGCGCCCTATGTTACTATCGTTCCTTTCCGGGAGCGAGTACTCATGGGGGACCGCTGTTGATAAAACAGAGGAAGGTGCGGTCGACGGCAGGTCCGTATGCTCCTAATCCTCTGGGTTACACGCGGCCTACAATGACCGGGATAATGGGATGCCACCCTGAAATGACTTGACAGCTCAAGCAGTTTGCATAAGCTGTCTGTCTTCAGTAAGGGGAGCTAATCCTCAAACCCGGCCTCAGTTCAGATTGAGGGCTGCAACCCGCCCTCATGAAGCCGAAATCCCTAGTAGTCGCTGGTCATCAGAGACACGACCGTTTTGGAAAAATCAAATCGGTCTTGACTGTGAAATCTAGCGGCGAATATGTTCCTGCTCCTTGCACACACTGCCCGTCAAGCCAACCGAGTGGGACTTTGGCGAGCTCTTGTTTTTTGGCAAGATCGAGCCACAGTTCTGCAAGGTGGGCTAAGTCGTAAGACGGTGAGACGGGCAAGCTGATGCTTAAACCGGCTTGACCGCTTGGATCAATTAGATTAAGCGGTCGTTTCAGGTCTGGTTTGGCAAATGATAAAAGCTATTTGTGATTTCTCAAGACAATGAGGTAAAGATGAGAATACATAGCTATAGACATCGTCTCACTATCCGATAAACAAGGTAGCCGTAGGGGAACCTGCGGCTGGATCACCTCCTTATTTTTCAACAAAGCCATAAAAGAGATTGCATTTATAATATGCAATTTATAGAATAGATAGAACATACTATCATGATAATAACCAAGGGCCGATAGATCAACGGTTGGAGGGTATGACGACTTTCACCGATTTCATTAAGTCGTCTCTCCTGTTACAGATCGCTCGCTTTGCAAGCGAGAGGCTCCGGGTTCAAAAGAGCTTTCTTCGATTAAAAGCCCCCGAAGAAGGCCTGGACATCCCGGTCGGTCCATAAGGGGGCTTGACCGCTTAAGCCGATTGGATAATGCGGTCGGTCCATCAGCAGGTCCATAACAATAAAAACCCGAATCATAAATATCAGAGACATAGCTGTTCAGAGTCTATCATCCACAGTGGCAGAGTGTTTGATTGCAGCTAAGATGGAGACGGCAACGTTAAGATCATTAGCTAATTCTGAGCAGAGTCAACAACATAGTTGAGGTTCGTAATACAGAAATCGCACCTTAACAGATATGACCACTTGATTCATATATCAAAGTGGTCCATTCATCCAATCACTATCATGCTCACCGTTTGAACAACTAAGGCAAGACGCAGGTTCCACCTGTGTCAGGCCAGAATATGAAGCCCGTGAACTAAAAATCCCGGGCGGACTTGAGAAAGGGAATTAAGATATAAGCATCGATGATCCAGTATATATCGCTCCAGTATGAGGCATCATGGCTGGATGGCTTGATTCGTAAGATGAAGGCCATCAAAATATGATGCTAATGATTTGGTGAACACCATGGTAGAATGCTTTCATGATACCGCTCCTTTTCGTATGATATTCATAGGCGAGTTATCCTGATATAACAGGACGGCAAGACGCTGTATGGTGGATGGCTTGGCTCAAGTACCGACGAAGGAAGTGGCAAGCTGCTATATTTCCGGGGTAGCCGCAAGCAGGCTTTGAACCCGGAATTTCCGAATAGGACTTCCTGTCTTCGGACAGTCGCGGACGTTGGTCTGCGATGGGAAACGCGGGGAATTGAAACATCTTACCTACCCGCAGGAAAAGAAAACAATAGTGATTCCCTTAGTAAGGGCGACCGAAAAGGGAACAGGACAAACCGAACGCTTACAGGAGACTGTAAGCGGATGTGGGGTTTGGACCTGGGTTCTGCCTAACTCTTTCACCGAAAGTCTTCTGGAAAGAAGTACCACAGAGGGTGATAGTCCCGTACGGAAAGAGAGAGAAGGATGATACCGGGTATCCAGAGTACCGCTCGTCGAATATCGAGTGGGAATACGGGAGACAATAACTCCCAATCCTAAATATAACTTGAGTCCGATAGTGCACTAGTACCGTGAGGGAAAATGCGTTAAATCTAAACAATTAACGCATCCCTAAAGCTGAAAAGAATCCTTAACAGGAAATGAAAAGAGCTTCAAACCATATAGCCATAGTTAGATATGGCCCGCTTGTCTCTTCCAAGGAAGGCCCGTGAGGGTGTTGTACGAAGAAGAGATTTCGGGTTATATCGTCCGTTTCGAAACACGCGGCAAGGAGTTTATCTCTGTGGCGAGGTTAAAGAAATGTAGCCAAAGCGAAAGCGAATCTCCCGCAGCTTGCAAGGGGAGTGGGTGTGAAAGCGCCCAAGTCACAGGGATAAGACCCGAGACCGGACGATCTAGTCCTTGGCAGGGTGAAGTCCAGGGAAACCTGGATGGAGGCCCGCTATCCATGTTGAGATTCAAATCGCTGGAGTGACCTGGGACTAGGGGTGAAAAAGGAATTGACGACATTAACCAATCGAATTAAGTCGTCTTTCCATTCAATGCCAATCGAGTTCGGTGATAGCTGGTTCCTTCCGAAATGAGTCTCAGCTCAGCCTCGCTGGAGACAGGTATGGGGGTAGAGCTACTGATTAGGTAACCAAGGGGAGAAACTGACATGAAAAGACCATTTTGAACAATTGACAAAATGGTCATGTCTTCTCAATCCCCAGTTGCTTTGTCAAACTCCGAATCCTATACCATCGTAGAAGGCGGGAGTGCGGGAGCGGGGTAATCTCGTTTTCCGAAAGGCAGAGAAGCCAGACCAGGGTTAAGGTCCCAAAGTGTGCGTTAAGTGAGGAAAAGCGTCCCTAACCACAGACAGTGGGAAGGTTGGCTTAGAGGCAGCCACCCTTTAAAGAGTGTGTAATAACTCACCCACCGAGGTTAGAGGCCTTGAGAATGGACGGGACTAAACGCACCACCGAGACCTTGGATCCCGAAAGGGATATAGTAGGAAGGTGTTCCGCAAGGGCAGAAGCGCGTGCGTAAGTTCGTGTAGACCTTGCGGAAATAAGAATCTTGCTAATAGTAACAGCCAAGCTGGGTGAGAAACCCAGCCGCCTTAAGGGCCAGGGTTCCTCAGCAATGGTTATAGACATGACGGCATTCAATGATTTATTCAAGCCGTCGTGCCTGCCAAATCAGCTGAGGGTTAGGCGATCCTAAGACGCACCCTAACAGGAGTGCGCCGAAAGGGAAGCAGGTTAATATTCCTGCCCTGGAAGAATACGTGCGGCGACGCAAGGGTGATTCCTGACGCTTTAGGATATGCCAACTACAGAGGTGTAGCTGGCCGGCGAAACCTGCGGAGTACCGTAAAGGGTTTGGCAGCTTTAATCAATTGGATTAAGCTGCCTGTCCACGGAATGGTGAGAAGCAGGCGAACCCGGAGAGGCCTCCCTTAGGAGGTTTGGCAAATTCCCGGAGCCATTGAAAAGGCAGGTTGCTTTAATCAATTGGATTAAGCAACAAGTCTCATAAAGGGAATCATCAAGGATTTCTTCCATTCGTACCTAGAACCGTCACTGGTGTCCCTCCCTGAGAAAGGCAGATGGCTAGATGACTTGACGTAATTATAGTCATCATGCCCTCTATGGGGAAGGCGGCTAGGACAAATCGATCCAGGGAATTCGGCAAGTTAGCGGCGTATCTTTGGTAGATGCCGTGCCTACCATTCTAGCTTTGTTGGAAATGGTAGGTCTCAGTGACAAGGGAGGTCCGACTGTTTAACAAAAACGTATGGGGCTGCTAGATGGAAACGTTGTGTATAGCCCCTGAGACCTGGCCAGTGCCAGTGTGTTAAATTCAGTTTCAACTGGATGAAGCCCTGGTAAACGCCGGCGGTAAAAGTCTGATGGCTTAAATGAATGGCTTGACCACTTGAACCAATTGAATTAAGTGGTCTGTCCTATTAATGAAGCCATCCGGCTTCCGTACACTCTGACCGTCTTAAATAGGTGGTCATATGAGACACATAGTCGATGACGACCACCGGTTGGACACAGGTAGCGTAATCCCTTGCCGATTAATTATCGGCCTGCATCAACGGTTTAACGAGATCTCCACTGTCCCGGATTGATACCTAGTGAACTTAATGTCCTGTGCATATTCAGGAGTCCCTCAGCGGGACGAGAATGCCTGTTGGCTTGAACCAATTGGATTAAGCCAACTTGGCCTCGAAGACCCCGTAGAACTTTACTGTAGTCTGATGTTGTGATATGGAAATGGTTGTATAGTGTAGGTGGGAGCGTCGAACCCATGACGCCAGTTATGGGGAATGCGAAAGTGTAACACCACCCTTTCGTTTTCATATTGCTTATCCTGTGGAATGGCTTGATGGCTTGAAACAGTTGGATTAGGCCATCTTGTCCCATAAGCAGGAAACAGCATCTGATGGACAGTTTGACTGGGGCGGTAACCTTTGACAAGAAATGGGTCTTCCTAGACATAGCCATGTCTAGGTACTCCTATCTTGACATCAAAGGCGCCCTAAGGTTTCCTCATCAAGGTCAGAATGTCTGACTGCTTGGCCACTGGTCAAAGCAGTCTGGCCTGTATATCTTGATTAGAGTGTAAGGGCAAAAGGAAGCCTGATAGGACTCTACAAAGTAAGGTGTCCTAACGCGAAAGCGCGGCCTAGCGATCCGCAGTGCTCCATTAATTGGGAGCCTGCTCTGTCAGAAAAGCTACCTCGGGGATAATCAGTTAGGAATTAGAAAGTCTGTGGTAAGCGGGCATATTCTGTTTTTTGGTCTTCGACCAGAAAAAGCAGATAAGCCCGCTTCCCAAACAATAAAGCATGAAATTAAAAATTTCAGTTCAAAAACAAGAAAGAGATCTGAATTTAACTGAGAAAGGCTTTATATTTGGTGCAAGCGAAGATGGAACAATCTATTACCGACCAAAGAAACATCAGTATTAGAAATAGAACAAAAAATATATCAATGGTTAAACGTTGTCAAAGAAACATTAGAAAAGGTCTATGGCCTTAATGTCAATATAAGAAAAACGAAGGCGGGTTATTACAGATTAACAGTACTTTCCAAAGAGCTTTATAATGAGCTAATGAAAGCAAGGGAAGACTACTCTGAAATCCTCAGAAAACAAGAATCATACCAAATAGGTTTTCTGCAAGGATTTTTCGATGCAGAAGGAACTGTACATAACAAAAGATATTCAATAAGAGTTGCATCAAAGAAAAACGAAATTATACAGACAGTGAAAAAACTTTTAGAAAAATTTGGAATAAAAACAGGGAAAATTCATGAAGATAAGACAGCATTTGTTTTACCTTTGTATGGAAAAGAAAACATAACAAAATTCTCTTATGTTATCGGTTTCAGACATCAAGAAAAGAAAGACAGGCTTTCAAAAATGATTTCTACCTGATCCCTAAAATGGAGTCGTGGCGGGTGAAAGTCCACATGTGATTGACGGCTTTCACCGTTAAATGAAGTTGTCTTTCCAGGTCTAATTGACCTCGTACATTGCTTCTCCGCCGTCGGCTCGGCTCTTCCTGGGCGTGCAGCAGCGCCCAAGGGTGGAGGTGTTCACTCATCAAAGAGCCACGTTAGCTGGGTAGGGGTTTGGAAGTCAATTTAAGCTCAGAAAAAGAACTATAACTATGAGCGATATTGATGTCCTTGCTGGAATAATTGGAAGCGACGGTCACATATACAAAGATAGGTATTCCCTTTGTGTTGTCAACAAGAATGAGGATTTTATTGAGAACGTTGTAATCCCTTTGATACATAAAATAACTGGAAAAAAGAAGAAATCGAAATTTGTACCATCGGGTTATGGGAATGGAAAATTCAAAGTTCATGTGACTTCAGTCAATTTCTGCAAAGAACTGATTGAAAAATTCAATATTCCAGCAGGAGCTAAATCACAAACCATTAAACCGCCCAATTTATCAGATAATAAAAGAAGAATTGATTATCTGAGAGGTTGGATAGCTGGTGATGGAAGTGTTACAAATGACCGCACAAGAGTTAAGATTGAAATTTGGTCAAAAAGTTTTGTAATGCTTGAATGGTTTGCTGATGTGCTAAAAGAAAACGGAATCAAAACAAAAATGTTCGAAGAAAAACAAAAGAAAGAACATATTCTTCGAATCGGACGAAAGGATGATGTATTGTTATTCTACAAAATGATAAGAATACCACATTCAGAAAAACAAAATAAACTTGAAGATTTATTACCAAAGACTTCCAGACCCCTCAGCAATTAAGAACGGTGCGAACCTGTTTTGTACCTTTCTAGTGGCTCTAGGATTTGTGAATGTATTTTGCCTGTTATTGGTAACCCTTAAATTAGAACCCAATAACAGGGAGTATGTTTACTGCCTAGAGTATTAATCAAAATATGGTATAAAACAAGGCATAAGCCAGTTTGTTCTATATCTGCTGAGGGTGTTGATTGCCTGAAGGGAGGATTCAATCAGTACGAATAGATCGACCGCATGAACAGAATTCATTAAGCGGTCCTTCTAGTATAAAAGGAACATTGAGTCGTGGCCTCTGGTGAATCGGTTATCAAATGGTAAGCCGAGTAGCTACGCCATAGCGAATAAACGCTGAATTTTTGAGAATTATGTTCTCAGGACAGTATGGCATAAAGCTCTAGGAAGCTTTATAATTTCGCTAATCCCATAAGGTTATATGAAGATAAAAATAGGTAGCATACTATTACAAAAGTATAGTACCAGAAAACCTTTAGAAACGCCTAAAGAAATTGAATTAAATAAAGAAGCTTCTTGGATGATAGGTTTTTGGGTTGGAGATAATTGGAGTAATAGGGAAGGTTCGGTTTTTAAAAATGGAAAAAGATCATCGGGAAAATTCGGAATCAATAATAACGATGTTGAAAACATAATTCGTTTCAAGAAAGGACTAATGAAAGAATTTGGGATAAAAAACATCAAGATAGATATACAGATTCCAAAAAGCGATGAATTAAACAAGAAAAAAAGTCGAAGCATTGCATCAAGTACTTTCAGAATTAATCAAAATGATGTAAATGTGTATTTTGGAAGTCCTTGGAGAAGGAATGTTGGATATGCTGTTTATACAAACAATACATTCCTTCTGAGAATTGTAACAAACGAAATATACAGGAATCTTCCAGATCTACTGGATAAGCATTTAATACACATCAATAGTTTTTTACAGGGAATAACTGATAGTGAAGGAATGGTGAACAAAGTAAATAAAACAGTTAGTATTACAAACAAAGACGTATTTGTTATTAACATTATCTCACTTTGTTTAAAGAGACTTGGATTCGACTATAAAATATCTGTTGATGAAAGAGAAAGAACAAAGATCGACATTAAAATGATAAAAGAGTTTAAAGAGAAAATCGATTTCAATACGGTCAGAAAAAGAAGAGAATTGTCTGAAATGTTATCCGGTAATTATTGTAGGGAAAGAGATAATAAATATCTCAACATTTTTTATAACGAACTGAAGAGAGGAACAAGCGCAAAAAGAATATCCGAAGTGTATAATATACCTCTACCAACAGTAAAGCTTGTTTTAAGAAATCTTTTTTCTGCAAAACATTTAATAAGAAAAAAAGAATCAAAGCATTATGTTTATATGCTTCCTAGTAGCTTGTCTAACTAAGCGTGAAGTCGCCCCTGAAAAGAGGTAATCATTATCCAAACTGCCTGGCAACAGGCGGCGAGGATAGGAAGGTCCCGTAGACGACGGGCTAATGGAACAGGGATGTAAGCACCAAGGCAACGAGGTGTTCAGTCTACTGTCCCCAATCCCTGAAGCCGTCCATGTCAAAAGGATAACTCGCCTTACTTTTTATTCTAACGAATATCATCTGAATAAACTTAGCCACCGCTTGTCTAAATCAATATTCATATTTGCTCCCCCGCTTTGAAGAAACGGAAGCTCTCGTAAAGCGGGGAGGATAACTCGCCTTACTTTTCTTGAAAAATATCGATAAGCGTGTATTTATTGAAATAACCACTCATAAGTAACATATATAAATAATCAACCTATTTTTGTTCTATGGCCATAGAAGAAAGCCCTGTCCCAATAACCATGTTAAAGCCATATATTGGAGCGGCAGGAAGAGACCAAGAATCGTACAGCAGACATATGCAAGGAAAAGGCGACTGGGTCGATAAAGATGAGATATTGGACGGAGATTCAGAGTCATTGAAAACCATAGCCACTGCAATAACAACATTAACTATGAATAAGATTGCTCATATTTACCATTTATCTGAAGAATATCTACAAAACCTGCCCCACGTAGAAGTTGCCGATGTTCATAGATGGTATCACAGGATGTTATTAGCCACAGAAGATGGGCAATTGCCCTTCCCACCTTCAAATTCCATCTTCTCCCCTAGTGGTATTCCTGCATGGGACACTGGAGAAGGACCTTTCATATCATACTATCTTCCGACACTAGCCGAATCGGATTTTGTGGAGGAGTGCCTTCATTTCCTGCTCGAATTTTACCAGAGGACAGAGGCCCAGAAAATGGTCATTGATGATCCAGAAGGAAAAATGGATGGGGAATTCCGTACTTATACCATGCCCGGTAGCGATATTATCCGGGCAGAGATTTTGGAATACTCCAAGGAACAACGTATAACAAAAAGAATAATAGATGAGGCTGTTGCTTATGCAACAAGACTGTTTTTCGGCACTCTTGGAATGGCCAAGCACGGGAATGAAAGAATGATATCACAAATTATTCGTGATAGTCTTTCCCAGAACCTCCATTTACCTGATGATGCGGTACAAATAATGCTCCATGATGGTATCAGGGATTGTTACAGAAGTATTTATGAACTCAATGATGTCGATTCATTTGACGAACTTTCAGATAAATTAGGCTTTGTTAGATCCATTGGCACATTCCCCAGCAATCTTACTCATTTTTTAGGATACAGCTTGGGCGAAATAATATACGATAAAGTCGATGATTATGGCGATGCTGAAATTCTAGGAAGGAGGGTCTTTCGCGGCATGCCAGACCCCCACAAGAGGCTTGATGAAATAACCAGCCTTTACGTTTGACATATTAATTTCATGCCATCGACACGGCAGCTCGCCTCTATATATGTTAACATATTCATCTATTATCATATTATAACTCTTCAAGGGTAAATGAACATTATGGGAAAATATCTGAACCTGGTCAAGTCAGTCATAAAAGAGGCAGACATACTGCTGCTTCTGTTGGATGCGAGGCATGCTCAGGAGAGCATGAATCCGGAGGTGGTGGACAGGGTCAGGTCTGCGAAGAAGCCTCTCATCTATGTCATTACCAAGTCAGACCTTGTGGAAAAGCCCGAACTGGAAGAGCTAAAGAAGAGCATCAAGCCATCCGTCTTTATCTCGGCAAGGGAGAGGTATGGAAGCGGGAAGCTCAGGGAAAGGATAATCATAACAGCAGACAGGTACCTGGGCAAGAAGGATGACATATTGGTCGGTGTTCTTGGCTATCCGAATGTTGGCAAGTCGTCACTCATAAACATGCTCAAGGGCAAGCACTCCGCATCCACAAGCATACTAAGCGGTCACACACGGTCGCTTAAGAACATCAGGGCAGATAAACGGATAATGCTGATAGATACGCCGGGTGTCATACCATACGAAGAGAAATCCAGCCTGAAAAGCATCATTATTGGGGCTTTTGATTATTCCAAGGTAAAAGACCCCGAGGATGCCCTGGTTTCTATCATGAAGAAATTTCCCGGAAGAATAGAGTCCCATTTCAATGTTCCTGTAGATAAGGACAAGCGAAAGACCATTGGCGCGATCGCGCTCAAAAAGCACATGTTTTTGAAGCAGGGGCTTCCTGACAAGAGAAGGATATCAACATCCATCTTAAGGGACCTGCAGAAGGGCAGGATAAAATGAATTGCAGCCCATCCTAACCCATACTAAATCAGCCCAAACCGAAACCGTGCCCAGAATCACTGCTCGAGCCTTTCGGCTATGAAGACTTAAAAATTTAAGGATAAAACGAGTACTGTTTTAAAATTGTTAGCATCTGTTGATGTTTTCTGGTATATCCGAATATCTTTTAATATTTCCTTCGCTTTGCGAAGCAGTCTCTACAGTAAACAGGCCTGCCTTCAGTGGGCTTGAACGGTACTTCACATTCTTTTTTACATTCAGCGCAGGTCGCTTTGTGCATTTCTCGTGGGCCCCTGTCAAATCGGTCTTTTCGGCCACCATCTCTGTCTTCCATATCTATCTATCCTTCCTTAACTCATATATTCCAAGGCAAAGGGAGACGGTTAGTTGCGGTTATATTCCAAATCTACTTTGTTCCTTTAGTCCGTTATTCCTCCATTCCCTTATGCCAGTCCGTGATATTACGAATATGCCTTTATATAGGTATCGACAGAAGCGGCCTTTATCCAAACATTATCTTCTATTTGCGCCGAATCTCCTTGCTGGCCTGCGGCCGGGCCTTCCATGGTGCGGCCGGGCATTATGGAAGCTACGGCTTCTTGGCTTTTCCTTCCAGCCAATCTTCACCCTTTTAATGGGTGGTGTGTTTTCCTTTGATATATCCAACTCGTTCTCCCTTATGACCCTCGCAAAATGGTCCCAATCCCTTTTTGCAAGAATGTTTATTGCTTTTCCGCCTTTGCCGGCCCTGGCCGTCCTGCCTATCCTGTGGATATAGTCCTTGCTTTCCTTTGGTATATCATAATTGTAAACATGCGAGACTCCACCAATATCAAGCCCTCGGGCAGCCACGTCAGTGCAAACAAGGACGTTTATGTTTTTCGAATGGAAATCGTTCATTGCCCGGTTTCTCTTGTCCTGGGAAAACCCGCCATGAATTGCCAACGCGTTCACCCCATTCAATTTCAGGTTTTTCTCAACAAAATCAGTATTTCTCCTGGTGTTGCAGAAAACAAGTACCAGATCTGCATCCTCATGCTTCAACAAATGGACAAGCAGAGAGAATTTCATATCGTCTTGAACATCATAATAAACCTGGGAAAGCTTGCTTGGATCAACATGCAACTCCGCGGAAACCTTTACGGGACGTCTCATATACCTTTTTGAGAGCCTGTCCACTTCATAAGTAATAGTGGCTGAGAACAAGAGGGTTTGCCTTTCATTAGGGCACTGTCTTATTATCCTTTCAACATCATCAACAAACCCCATATCAAGCATCCTGTCTGCCTCATCAAGAACCAGGATCTTCACCTTCCCCAGATAAATCGTCTTTCTATTGATATGGTCCAGTATCCTCCCAGGCGTGCCAACCACAACGTCTGCTGTCCGCAATGCCTGGATTTGGGGGTTAATCGAAACCCCGCCATAAACACATGCAACACTGATTGGCTTGTATTTTGAAAACGTCTTAAGGGCCTTAGAAACCTGCTGGGCCAGTTCCCTTGTAGGAGTCATGATCAGCGATTGAATCCCATTCCTGTCACTGATGTTTTGGATAATGCCTGAACCGAAAACAAGCGTCTTGCCCGAGCCTGTAGCTGAGCCGGCTATCACATCCTTCCCGGCAAGAACCAAAGGTATTGACCTTTCCTGAATTTCAGTTGGTTTCTCAAACCGTTCTTCTTCTATTGCTCTTAAAATAGGCTGTATAATGCCCAGTCTTTTGAAATTGTCCATATCTTAAAGAAAAAGTCTATGCCTTTTCTTTTAACACCTTTATTTCCAAATTCAATTTACATTAAGCTCATAAGTGTTTATAAACGTATTGTATGAAGGTATACAGATAACTCGCCTTTTATCACTATACAATCACTCTATAGAAAAAGCCCTCAGTGGGCTTCAAAAAATCATAGATAACACTCTGTTATCTATGCAAAAAGTCACGAGTAGAACGCACTGAAAACCAATATAACGGTTGGTTATCCTAATACAACTTATATAAGATAATTGGATTTACTCATAAACAACTCGCCTTTATCTATGTATAACATAATAATTTTCAGAACAGCTTCGAGAAATCGTCATAGACGTCATCTCTATGGCCAATGAATAAAATTATTACTTGTTTCTCTTTGTTCTTGATTTCATAGATTGCCCGGTAATCTCCGATTCTCAAGCTCCAGAATTGGGTATATTTCAAATGTTTTCCTCTTTGCACAGGGAATTCTTCCAGCTCTTTTAGCTTATTCTTCACTTGTCTGCGAATCTCTTTGTCAAGCTTCTCAAAAGATCTGGCAGCTAAGGGGTGTAGTAGTATGCTATGCATCCAAATCATCCAGGGCTATTAGAGCGTTAGGCTTATCTTCGGCTTCCTTGCTTCTTTTCATTAACATTTTAAAGAATTCCATTGTCTTCACCTTGTCCTCGTATAAGGCAATTATCGTCTTGACAGCATCGCTTCTGCTCCTGAATTTTCCCTCATCAACCCATTCGTCAATTTCATTGACAGTCTGCTCTGGTATTCTTAGTTGTACTTGTACCATATTTTCACCATGTAAACATATATGTTTACATATTTAAATAGCTATCGATATAGATAACTCCCTGTTATCCATAGAAAAACAGCGCATTTCGCTGCGTGAACTCGCCTTTATCCTAATACAACTTATATAATTGACTGTAAAATATATTTTGGAGTTATTACAATACTCGTTATTTCCATTCCTTACAAGACGATACCGCAAAAATTATCTTGGATACGAACAGTACTGCCATACCCCATGCCAATGGTAGCCAAAATGGAATGCCTGCAATATCCGGATTATTATATGTCCAAGCCCCAAAGAAAGCGCATATTGACTCACCAACTGCCCCAAATATTATGCCGAGTACAACGATTGATATATCACGTTTATTTCTCCAAAACGTTAAAGTTGTTAACCATTCACATGCTAGTACAAATAATAGAAGTATGCTGTTTTGCCACAGTGCCGACATTGTAACTATTATGATCCCAAAAAACACTAACCCAAACAATATATCTCTAAATTCAGTTTTCATATGTTACACTTTTAATTTATTCGAATATATCATATAAATTTATTCGATCCACAATGGCGGATCTAGCACTACTTTGTAACGTAGGCGAGAATAAAGGCAAATCATTCGTGACTGTAACTTATGCGAGAGTGTAACGTCTTCGAGTGAATATAAATAGACAACATTGGAATATATTATATATGAACAGGAGAACTATACCCCTTGTATTGACTGCGTTTATAATAATTGCAATATCTTCAAGCGTATTTGCAGATAACTTTTCAGGAGATGGTACTCACACAATCTCTGATGGTGATAAAGTCACTGCTGACAACGGTTATTATATTACAATAAACGAAATATACAGGTCAACAACAGCAGACGCAACTGGATATGTCAGCTTCCAAATGCATACTACGTATGGTACAACATTGTCCGAGGGGGAAGAAGGAAAATTCTCTTTGGCGGCATCTGGTGGCGATAAGGTACTAAGGGTTGTCATTAATTCAATTGATGCAAACGCCACATCAGCATCTATTACTATTGAATCAATTCTTGAAGAGGAAGAACAGCCAGATATACCTTTACCTGATGATGGTCAGGATACTGGGATAATATATACTGGTGATGGGACATACAACTTAAACAAAGGCGATTCGGTGGTTTCTGATTCTGGTTACACAATAGAATTTGACAGACTTTCATTCGGATTTGACAGAAACAACCAAAGAATTGATGATGCAGTATTGATTATCAAGGATACTGATAACAATACGTTACTTGAAAGGTCTGTCACGGAAAATGAAAAGGCAACCGAGATTCTTGAGCTGGGAATGACTGTTACAATGCAAAATCTTGACCTTTCCGTTGAGACAATATCATTGACAGTTAAATCTTCGCTTAAAGTGGATTTGCAGCAAGGTTGGAATCTGTTCTCTGTTCCTTTATCATACTATGCAGGAACAGATGACTGTAATAATGCGGTATGCTATGGGCCTGGCACAAACGGTTTGAAGGTAATAGAAAACACTTGCGGAGATTTGGATAGCTTGAAAATATGGAAATGGGATAGCACAAACAGAGAATATATCAAAACACTACCTTACACACCCTACGGATATTGGGTAAAAATGGAAGAGACGTGCTCAATCACGTTTGCTATGAATATTGTGAATCTTGAAGGTTTTGCTTTACATGATGGATGGAACTCTGTCGGAGGTCCGACAAAGAGCGTCCAGTTTGATGACATTAAAGGGGATTGCACTATATTGAGTGGTCCTTGGAGATACCTTACACATATGAACAAATATGAAAGGACGTCTTTCCTTGCTGCTGGAGAAGGTTATTTCATCAAAGTGTCTGGGGATTGCACCCTCGGTTGAATAATTACAAGTGTACATATGGTCGGGAAAAAAATATCATCATTAATGGTAGTTTCTCTATTAATTGTCACGCTAATTTCTGGGTGTACTTCGAGTAGTGACAATTCTAATGATGAGCTTCCACCAGCACCACCTGCTGAAAACAATGAAGGACAGAATCAACAAAATGATATCGAAACACCCACAGGTAACCAAGATAGTGGTGGAACTGTGGTTGAGGATGAACTTCCACCAGCACCACCAGATTATTAAAAGAATTTCAATGAAAAAATTCTTCCAAATTTCTCTGCTTGTAATAACGTGTTGTCTTTCCCGTCAGCTCAAATCTAATACCATATTTCCTGACCCTGCCGACATACTTCAGGCGGTGCATGGAGATGCCGAGCTTCTTCATCTCATTCGTGTTCAGGTTAAGCATCCTTGCTGCTTCGTTAATGGTCAGCCTACCGTCTGCAAGGATTGTTTCAACCACCCTTGTCCATCTGACTGACAGGTATTGCGGGTATTTCCTCTGCATCTCAACTGCCAGCATGGCGATTTCTTTTCCACTCATACGCTTCCTCAATCATTTCCTTTATGCTGTGCCTTCCCAGACCAGCCGACTCTGATGGAGTTTGTCCGTGCAGGGAATGGTTCGGTCGGCAAAAGTTGAAGTACATATGCCACAGGTTCATTATGTCCGTGGCTGACTCCATATCACAGAAACCACGCATGACCTTAATCCTGCTCCGTATGCTGTTGTGATGCCTTTCTATGAGCTTGTTGTGAACCCTTGCCATAAGACCAGGTGCAATGTAATGTTCAACCCTCGGATAGCTTCGGGTGGCAAAGGCAGTCTTTATCGCCTGCGGATAGGAATTCAAGCCATCAGTAGTTATCCGCATTGGAAGACCGTCCAGCTTGCCCCTCGCTTCCTTCATCAATGCCTTTGCATCATCCAACTCCCTCGTTTGCGAGAACCTGCTCGCCAGCAGGAACCTGTTCTCCCTCGATATGATGTCCCAAAACCACACCATCTTGCCATTCATCTGCACCATCATCTCGTCCGCATGGAGATGCGTGTTAGTGCCATCTATTGCAAGGCTATCCGCATACGGCGTAACGAGCTTTGAGTATTTCCGAACCCAGCGGTATATGGACATGTGGCTTACATCAATGCCTTTTTCCCGTTTCAAGTGTTGGCTTATCAGTCGGAAAGACATTCCAGACATATTCAGGCTGATACATTCCGAAATCAGGCTCGGCTCGTTCTTCATCCGCAGGTAGGCATTGTCAGGCGTGAACCGCCTGTTGCAGACCATGCACTTGAATACCCGCTTCTTACCTATCTTGGTTTTCCTGAAGCCCGCTGGCTTGTAATGCTCCTTCCCGCAGAACCTACAATTCAATCGCATAGTATCGTCCTTATTAACTTCCAGAGCTCGTATGTCATATTCACGTCCTGCCTGTTGTAGAGGATTATCCTCGTGAATTCCCTTTTCTCGAACATGTCCTTCACGGATTTTCCCTTTTCCAGCTTCCCGATTCCGAAAAGATACTGCAACCAATCATCCAGTTTGCCCGATTTGTTGTACGAGTACATCCTTCTGATGCTCTTGACGTTATCCATAACGTCAACGAAATGTGAGTTGAACAGCTTTGGTGCTGGTATGCGATACTTCAGGCACTTTGCGAATATGAAGCGAAGGTCGAAGCTGACGTTGAAGCCAATGACCTCATTGAATCCCTTTCTGTTGTAGTATGATATGAACTCATTTACCAAGTCCTTCTCGTCCTCGCTGAAGAAGACCTTGGTCTTCGGGCTATCAGTGTCTCTGCAACCGACACAGATTAGCCGGTCCTTCCAGGGCTCAAGCCCTTCGCTTTCCACGTCAATGACACAACGCTTCATATTCATCACTTTGTACTATTATTGAGTACTATTTAACCTGCATATATTTAAAGTTTATGTATTTGTAACTAATTAATAGTACTATATTATAATAATTTCAAATTAAATATTTATACATGAAAGTACAAATATTATCATGAAAAAAGTACAAAACGAAGTGACAACCACATCAATGGAACCATATACCAAACCAGCCACAATATCGAAACACAAACATCAGCTATTGGTTCGTATTCCGAAAAGGATTGTAGAGATAATCGGAATTAAGCAGGGGGACAGGATTGTCTTCAAGATAGAACGCTCAGACTCTGCAAGGAAGCCATCAGATGACCTCTTGATTAAGTATGAGAAAGGGTCGGGCAAGGGGGCGAAAAAGCATGGTAGAAAGAAGAAGACTAAGACCGCATGAATTGGCAGTGGTCAGGGTTCTGGAAATGTCCAGGTTTGAAATGACCACGAATGAGATTTCACAAGACTCTAATATGAGCTGGAGAACAGCAAAGAGGACACTTGAACGGTTGCATGAAGAAGGAATCGTGTCCAGACACCGCAGGGGAAGAAGCATCTACTGGGGTCTTTGATAATTCAGGCGGTATCCTCGCAAACGTTACGGATTCTCGGCAACGTTACAGGCTTTCCATCTGGGTAGGATTACTCGCGAACGTTACAAAGTAATCTAGCACACAATCATTTATATCAATGTGCGGTGAATAATAAAACATATGGGTCGATTGAAAAAATTGTATAATTTATCTTATTTGTTCTGGCTTGAAATTAAGAGAAAAACGCTTGGGATGAAATGTTTTGCAGAGATTGATATCACTGATAATTGTAATCTCAGATGTAAGCATTGTTATCATTTCCTTGGTAAGAAAAAATTCAGGATAGCTGAGTTGCCATTGAGTGTTTGGGAAGAAAGATTTAGAAAGCTACATAAATCCGGAGTAAGGTTTGTCCTTCTTGTTGGTGGTGAGCCCACACTTAGAAATGATGTGCTAATGCTTGCTGACAAAATATTTCCATTCGTGTATATCATTACAAACGGCACGATAAAAGTTCCTGATGAATTTAATCACAGATTGTTTGTTTCCATGGACGGTTCACCCGATATGAATGATTCCATAAGGGGGAAAGGGGTTTTCTCGAAAATTATTAAGAATTATTCCGGAGATAATCGCGTAATCATCAATATGACCATAACAAAAGAAAATTACAAAGATCTTGAAGAGGTTGTTAAAATATCTACTAAGAATGGTTTTGATGGCGTTGTGTGCAATATATGTACATCAGGTTCTGTTGTTGAATTACCAATGCGTATTAGGCGAAATGAAAGAAAACCTTTGATAGATGAGCTGAAGCGGGTCAAATCAAAATACCCCAAAAACTTCCTTTTGAGTGACGCGATGATAAAATGGTATGAATTTCCTGATCACACTGATTCATGTTTCTGGGGGGACAGTGTGTTGCATTTTGATGTATCATGGAAACCGAGAAGATGTTTTGCAGACGCGGATTGTACCAACTGCGGGTGTCTGGCTGGGACATTTCAAAGCCCATTAAAGATGATGAGGCATCCAAGAGAGATGATGAAAATATTATAGCTATTTATGAATTGTTAAATAAATCGTATATTCATAACTATCCTTTATCACTATACAATCACTCTATAGAAAAAGCCCTCAGTGGGATTGTAATATTCCGTCTAACCCGACAAAAATTCATCGAACCTATCAAGCCCCCGATGGGACGATCGGGTTCGGTTAAGAATTGTCGGGTTATAACAATAGACTGTATTTTGGATTTATGTTGAACCAGAAAACCCATGATTTCAATCATAGGATGTATATACAGTTTCAGCATCTCAGTTATGCAAATTGATGCTGAGATGTCCCTTGTCCCCCACATATCATGCAAGAGACAAGATCTGGTCCAACAGCTGTGTCAACCTTCGGTTGACAGCTGTTCAGCGATGTGAAACCAACGGTTTCACAGATGTTGAGCGAAGCTCAACACAAAGCTGAACACTATTGCCTCACCAAGAAAACCCCGTCGCCTTTGGCGACGTCGGTTGCAATGAGGCAACATTATAAAATTTTGTGATAACTCGCCTTTACCCATACAAACCGGATATAGCAACTATTTTTTCTTCTCATCTTCAATGCGCCAATACTTCTTCACAACACCGGTCAGTATCCAGATGATAACCGCTACCAGCAAACCAGCCCAGAAGTCATACGCATCTGTCAAGAAGCTTAATATGATGACTATCAGGCCAATAGCACCCAACAAGTCCACGACAGCAGTCTTGCCTTTTTTGTCCATGTCACACCCCCATCTATCATAATTTACAATATTTGCAGTCGACGTTCTCGCAGTACTCATTCTTTATCTTCCATTTCAGTCCCCATTTCTTCATACCCATGATGACCTTTATGAAATCCTCGCCCATTGGCGCCAGGGCGTATTCTGACTTCACAGGGAAAGTTCTGGCATCTACTTTATGTTTTATCAGGCCCTCTGATTCAAGCTCCTTGAATCTGGCCGAAAGCATCTTGGGTGTCATGTCAGGCAGCTTCTTCTTGACATCAGAATAGCGCTTCCACCTCTTCCTGCCTTTGTATAGTTCGCACAGAACCAGGACGGTCCACCTCTTACCGATAAACGTAACAACTCTGTAAATAGGGCATTTCTTGTCCATGTTTTATTTTCAGGAATCTGGTATATAAAGGTATATTTTTTATATCCATAAAACAAGGCTGACAATACCTTTATAAACCCCCCCCCCCCAACATCCTATAGATTGACAACTTGGATAAACTGTATAGGTTGTCCGGGCTGTCGTGGTGAGCCGCATAGATGGCTTCGCTAAAGGCCTAAAGCCTTTGGTGAGGAAGCTCCACTCACTTATCATAGGCCGGACGGCTTATGCCATTGGTGTTAGCCGTCAAACTTATGTAAACATACTCGCGGAAGCGAGAAGCCGAGAGGCCTGCACTGGTACTAGAAACGGACCAGGTTGCCAGAGCGTCGAAGCTGACGATAGCCGGTGACGGCAAAAATAAGCCGAGCTGAGAAGGCAGTGTTGGATGAAACGAGCCAGTGATATGGAGTGCAAGTGAACGGGCTTGACTCATGTCTTTGACATGAGCCTGTCCTAATAACGCATCAGACAAATGCCATCATACCGGTTCGCAGGTAAGCTGCGACGGTACGACATAAAGTGGGCTATGTGCGGCACACCTTTATATTCACTTAAAATAATACTCAAACAATATTAGTAATTAGTTGATCAATATGGCAAAGCAAAAGATGCAGATGCCACAGGGCAGTGCAGGCCTGATTCGCTACTTCGATTCCGAGAAGGAATCAATACAGCTCAAGCCCGATCATGTTGTGGCGGTATGTGTCATAATCATAGCCATAGTCATGATTATGCGGTTTGGTTTAGCGGGCTGATGGCTCGCCTATTGATAATCTATTTATAAAACTTAAACTATCATTCCTTCTCATGTTAGTCGAAGGCAGAAATTACAGGACAGTATGGATTGAAGGCCAGTCAGTCAAGATGATAAACCAGCCCATGCTTCCGCACAAATTCGAGATTGTGGAGTTCAAAGACCACAAAGCAACAGCAGAAGCCATAAAGAACATGGTAGTCAGGGGAGCCGGCGCAATCGGAGCCACTGCCGGGTATGGAATGGCCCAGGCCTTTATCAACGCGCCTGAAAAGGAAGGCTTTGACGATTTCATAAGCAAAGCAGCTGAAACGCTGAGAAACACGCGCCCAACCGCAAAGAATCTCTTTTATGCTATTGACAGGGTACTGGCCGCAACCAAGAAAGAGGATACAATCGAAGCGAAAAGGAAGGCTGCATTGAAAGAAGCCCAGAAGATAGCTGACGAGGATGCAAAAGCCTGTGAGAGGATTGGCCAGACAGGCCAGGAGCTGATAAAAGATGGCTACAACGTATCCACACATTGTAACGCTGGCTGGCTTGCCTTTGTTGATTGGGGTTCGGCACTGTCACCTGTTTTTTCGGCAAAACGAACAGGGAAGAACGTTTTCGTGTATGTTGACGAAACCCGGCCCAGATGCCAGGGCAGCCGGCTTACTGCATGGGAGCTCGTGAACGAAGGCATTCCGCATGCAGTAATAGCTGACAATGCAACAGGCCATTACATGAAGACCGGCAAGATTGACATAGTCATAGTGGGAGCTGACCGCATAGCAGCCAATGGCGATGTTGCCAACAAGATAGGCACCTATTCGAGCGCTGTACTCGCCAAGGAGAATGGCATACCATTCTACGTGGCCGCGCCGACATCGACCATTGACATCAACACCAAGTCAGGCAACGACATCCCGATAGAGGAGCGTAGCCAGGAAGAGGTCACGCACATGTTCGGCCGGACGGACAACGGCCAGCATGGCAGGATACGGATAACACCGGAAAAGGCCAGCGCAAAGAACCCTGCCTTTGATGTTACGCCGGCCCGGTTCGTGAAAGGCATCATAACCGAGAAAGGAATTGTAAAGGCGAGTGAAGAAGGGATTGCCAGTTTATTTTAAATTTTAATAATCACTTATGCGGCTCAATGATGACCTTCATGGTCTCGCCGCCCGCGGCGAACAGCCTGAAGCCATTACCTGTTTCTGTTAGGGGGAGGCGGTGAGTTATCATGTCATTGACATTGACAGCGCCTGACCGTATCATGTCCAGTGAAGTCTGCAGGTCATTGGGGGCTGCGCCGTAGCTTGTCATCAGCGTGACCTCATTTTTCCACATCCGGTTCATATCAACCGGAACATCCTCACCTGGCTTGGGAACCGCGAAGTATAAAACAGTGCCGCCGTTGTCAACGCACTGCAGGGCCTGCCTCGCAACCGCATGGTTGCCAACGCACACAATGACCTTGTCGGCCTGCCTTCCGTCATTGGCTTCCCTGACCCTTGTGGCCATATCCACACTCCCTTTTGCATCTATCACAGCATTGGCGCCGAACAGCTTGGCTGCGTTCATTCGTGGCTCGCTTATGTCTGTTGCGATTATATTTGCCGCGCCCAGTGAGCGGGCAAGCTGGATGTGGAGCAGGCCTGAAATCCCGCTGCCCATAACCAGGACAGTGTCACCGGCTGAAATCCTGGCCAGCCTCTGGCCGCGTGCCACACAGGCCAGCGGCTCAATAAATGTGGCGTCCTCGAATGACATGTCGTCGGGAAGCGGGTAAATGCCCCTGTCTATGTTTATGGCTGGCACGCGCACATACTCGGCAAAACCGCCTGGATAGAACTTAGTGCTGTGCAGGGTATCGCATGCGGTATGGCTGCCCCTCAAACAGTAGCGGCAGGTATTGCAGGGCACGTGGTGGGTGATGAAAACCCTATCCCCTTTTTTGTATTTCTGGACCTTGTTACCGGTCTCTTCAATGACACCGGTTGCCTCATGGCCCAGGACCAGCGGAGCTTTCTTTATCCGGTACCACTCCAGCACATCGCTCCCGCATATGCCGCAGGCCATGACCCTGAACATGAGCTCGTCATGCATCAGCACAGGCATGGGCATCTCTTCAAGCCTGACGTCGTTATTGTTATAATACATCGCGACTTTCATGCAATCCCCATTAAACCCCGAATCAGAGCCAAAATAAAAAATAAAAATCATGCAGTGACAAAGCTCTCATCTTCTATCTTTGGTTCTGTGTTTGTTTTTTTGTCCTCACTGCCAGAACTATTGCCTTCTGAACCCGACCCAGATCCTGAATCTATATTCCCCGACTTGATGTTATTGAAAAGGTCCAGCGCGTCCTGCGGCGTGGCATTGTTGTGAACCACTGCACGGACGGCCTGGATCATTGCCACGGGATTCTCTGACTGGAATATGTTTCGGCCCATATCTACCCCAACAGCGCCTGCCTGAATGGCATTGTAAGCCATTGTCAGCGAGTCCAGCTCCGGTATCTTCTTGCCGCCTGCCATTACAATGGGTACTGGGCATGTGTCAACAACCTTGTTGAAATCCTCGCAGTAGTAAGTCTTAACCATATGCGCGCCATGCTCAGCTGCCATGCGGCATGCCAGTGACAAATAGCGGGCATCCTTCACCATGTCCTTGCCCACGGCAGTGACAGCCATGACAATCAGGCCATACCTCTCAGCCTCATCCACCAGCCTCGCCAGGTCAAGGATCGTGTCGCGCTCAAAGTCCGCGCCAACCATGATGGAATACCCAATGCCAACGGCATTCATCCTTATGGCATCCTCCATAGCCAAGGTAACGCCCTCATGAAGAAGCTCCTTGCTCAGTATGCTTGTCCCGCCCGATGCCCTGAGCATTACCGGAACGTCGCTGTGAGGCTCAATGCTGCTACGAAGCATGCCCCTGGTCAGAAACAATGTATCTGTGTAAGGTATTAGAGGCTTAATAGACTTGCTGAAATTTTCAAGCCCTGATGTCGGGCCTAGAAAGTAGCCATGGTCAACGGCCAGCATGACCGTCCTGCCGGTCTTAGGCTTTATTATCTTCGAAAGCCTGTTCTTCATTCCCCATTGCATCATAACACCTTTTCAAACCTTACAAACCTTCACGAATCTTCTACCGGCAGCCCCTCTTCCGGCGCCTCCGGCTTCACCACCAGATAACCCCTTTCAATGAGCCAGTGATGGAATTGCCAGGTAGTGAATCTGCATGACTCCCTGCAAACCTTTCGTAATTTTTCATATTCCTCTGAGCCCGGTTCCTTGGTGTTGAGCTCCACCTGTACAGGGCACTTGACATCCTTGCAGAATTCCCTTCTTTTGTAGTCAACAAACCCCGGAATAACCATATTCTTTGAATGGATGGAAGATTTATAAAACTTAATCTGGAACAACCAGAACCCGCATATCAGTTGCTCCAGAGCTGCGAAACACTTAATACTGGTTATTTAGCGGTTTCACATTAATAGGACAAAACCCCAAAATCATTCATGGCAAAAAAAGCAAGAAAAGAAAGGAGAGATGTTGGTATTCCGGAGTTCGGTTACATGCCAAACCCGGGCAAGAGCCTGATACGTGAGATAAGGAAGGCAAAGAGGCTGGGTGCGGATTATGTGGAGATACCTGCCGAGACAGGTCACCATCCGTCCATACTCCTTAAGCGCAAAAAGATCATCAGGCACGAGCTTGAAAAGCAGAGGCTTGGCGCTGTCATCCACATGGCTTACTGGGCAGACTTGGGCTCTGAATACGACGCAGTCAGGAAGGGATGGGTTGAGGAATGCAAGAAAGCCATTGATGCTGCCGGGAATATCGGAGCAACAAAACTGCTTGTGCATATACGGCCCCAAAGCGGAATGTCGATGCGCGTGCCAAAGAACCGGAAGGCCATAATAAGCAGCATCATCAAGAGCCTCAATACGCTTTCAGCGTATGCAAAAAAGAAGGGTGTTCCAATGGTCGCGGAAAACGAGGACATTGGTCATGAGAAGTCCATCTCGATCCAAGACATCAAGCGCATCATGTCCAAGGCAAAGGGAACTGGTTTTGCACCTGACATGGCCCATGCATTCCTGGGCAACAGCAACAAAAAGGTAAAGGAGCTAATAAGGGGGTTGGGATCAAGAATCGAGCACTGCCACTTCAGCGACAACCACGGGTATGAGGACGAGCATCTGCCGATAGGCAGGGGCAGCATAGACTATAAGATGGTGGTAAGGGAGCTGAAGAGAACCGGCTACGGAAGGCATGGCAACAATACAATAACGCTTGAGGTATTCAACAGTGATAAGGGATTCAAGTCCTCCATGAAAAAGATAAAGAAGATGTGGGGATCGTAATGGCAAGCATAATACTTGGTTTGGCCGGCTATTAATGTATTGCCTATAAAGCACTACTTATTAACGACCCCAAAGTAATAATAACCTTTTTATACTTTACGGTCAATATTTTGAAAGTGATAACAATGCAAGTAGATACGAAAGATACGAGTACAAAGACATACAAAGGCTCCATGGAACTTGAGAAGCCTGTTCACATATGGACGCCCGACGGCGGCTACAATGCACCGAAGCTAATTGCTGAAGCAAAGACACCGGTATCCATGGACCTGCCACAGACAATAACATACATGAAAAAACAGTCCCAAAAACATAGGCCGCTCACAAGCGGCGAATGGCATCAGGTGAGGAAAGCCCTGAAGGAAGCACGACCAGAAATTGAAGAAAACATGATAACAGGGGCATATGAGAGAACATCAACGCTAGTGGACTATGAACATAGCCTTGTGATACAGATCCCGGATGCTGATGCAGAAGACAACCTCATAACAGACGGGAAAGGCATAATAAAAGGCAGGCACACATGGGAAATGGCCCTACCCAAAAGTTCTGGTTACATAAAGCAGATGCCAAATGAATTGGTAAGATTCTTCAATACAATCTACGGCATGGAAGACGCAGCCAAGCAACTTCCGGATAATGCATTCTTCTTCATAGACGAAAACCCGGCAGGAACCAGGAACCTGCTGCGCGGCGACTGGAGCTGCGCCCGCGGGAGCGGGCGTGTCAACGTCGATGGCGGCTGGAGGCCGTCCAACTCGCGCGGGAGCGTGGCCTCCCGAGGAGCCGTTGATAATGCGAAGCTTGTGAACAGGTTTAGCGATACTGAGTATGCTGCCACTGTGGAAAATCTTTTACAAGAATTGAAACGAGCTTCACCGGAAGAGGCCGCAGATATTATTGTCCAAATCAACAGCCATTTGGGCAGTGTACTTGCATGGGAAGACATATAAGCTCCAGTCCACAAAACAATATTATGACCCCTGTTTCCCGTGGAAGCGTAGAGAGAGTACTTTTTTGAATGGTCCCGGCGATGACCCTGCTACATGCCTTTCTGTAGTGCGTAACATTACTTGCGCCATGAAATTCAATGGTGATAGTCGGTAGCCGGCCTACAACCGCTGGCCTGGCCAGCGGAACCTTACGGCGAACACTAAAACCATGGTGTGCCTTGAGAAAACTCCACTCCTCCACTCAAGCCGATCATTAAGGTGGAGATGCCTGAAGAGGTATTTGGCAGAAGGGCTACAGTGCTGCTGCGCGGCAACTGGAACTACGACCGCGGGAACAGGCGTGTCAACGTCAGCAGGCAGAGGCATCACCTTTGCTTGACGTAAATGGCAACTGGAGGCCGTCCAACTCGAAACCCAGACAGGATTATGCTGTTCTGGGCGGGACCGGGAGCGTGGCCTCCCGAATAGCTTTGCGAGCCGGGACAATTATGAAAACTTACAAAAAACTTTATGGAAATGTTTGCTCGTTGAAAAACCTCGTGCTTGCTTTCAGGAAAGCAAAGAAAGGCAAGGGGCATATGCAATATGTGAAGGATTTTGAGTCTGTTTTAGAAGACAACCTTGTGCAGCTGAAATGCGAGCTTGAAACGTTATCGTATGAACCAATGCCCCTACGGAATTTTGTAACCCGCGACCCCAAAACCAGGCTAATCTCCGCACCGCATTTCAGGGACAGGATAGTTCATCATGCCCTCTGTAATGTAATCGAGCCCATATTCGACAGGATTTTCATATATGATTCCTATGCGAGCAGGAAAGGAAAAGGAACGCATGCAGCTTTGCGTCGCCTCGACTGCTTCAAAAGGAAGGTCTCTTGCAACGGCAGGCTGATAAAAAAGGCCAGCAACAATAATATGGTTGTAGGTTATTATTTGAAAGCTGACATAAGGCATTACTTCGCATCAGTAGACCATGATACTCTTTTGAACATAATCAAAAATAAGATAAAAGACGAAAATCTCTTGTGGCTGGTATCCAAGGTTCTGCGATGCTACGACCAGAGCAGTGAAGGTATAGGCATGCCCATTGGCAGCCTGACCAGCCAGCTGTTCGCTAACATATACCTCAATGAAATGGACTATTTTGTGAAACACAATCTCAGAGCAAGGAACTACATCCGATACATGGATGATTTTATCATCATGCATGAATCAAAAGAAATGTTGCTTGGGTGGAAAGGAAAGATAGCTGATTTTTTGGCGACCATTAAACTTGAGCTGCACCCTGAAAAGTCAGATATATTTCCACTCCACAAAGGGGCGGGTTTTCTTGGCTACAGGATTTTTTATCATTATAAGCTGCTCAAGAAAAGCAATCTGCGGGCAATAAACAAAAGGCTTGAGAAACACAAAGAACTCTACGAGAAAAATGAGATATCTTATGAAAAAATCATGCAGAGCATTAAGAGCTGGATGGCTTATGCGAGATATGCGAACACATACGGAGTGAGGAGGGAGACAATCAGGAAAGTAAACCAATTGATAGTTGGAGAACGCCTCTCCAATCAAAGCAATATTTATTACATGTTTCATTCATAACTATATGACATACTATAGAAATGAAATGAGATTGATTCGCATGGAAATTAGATTAGGACCTGCAGGAAACTGCCTGCTCTCAAAAGGTGAAAAAACTTTGGATTCATTAAAAAACTTGGTAAAAATGGGACTCAAAGCCCAAGAGATTGAATTTGTGCGGGGCACATATATGGGTAATTATGAAGCCAAAAAGGTAGGAGAGCTTGCGAAAAAACTTGATATAAAGTTATCAGTGCATTCTTCATATTACATCAACCTCGCATCCAAGGAGCCCATCAAGATCGAGCAGAGCAAGAAGCGCATTCTGGATTCAGCCGAACGCATGCATCATATGGGCGGTGGCCCAGTCGTCTTCCATCCTTCCTACTTCAGCGGCCAGGATAAAGAGCACGTATACAACATGACTAAGGAGGCTGTTCTCGACATGATGAAGACTATAAAGAAGAACAAATGGAAATGCCAGCTGGCTTCTGAAACCACTGGCAAGCATTCCGCTTTCGGCAGCCTGGATGAAACCATAAGACTGGTCAACGAGACTGGGTGTTCCATTTGTGTGGATTTTGCCCATCTGTATGCCCGTCGACAAGGTATCATCGACTATGCGGAAATCCTGGACAAGCTAAAGCCACTGATGCCAAGGCTCAACCACCACCTGCACATCCATTTCTCGAACATAGAGTTCACAGACAAGGGCGAGCGCAAGCATCTTCTGCTGAGCAACCGGCCGCCATTCGAACCCCTGGCGAAGGAGATACTTGACCGAAAGCTGGACGTAACAATAATCAGCGAGAGCCCGGCCACGTGGGAGGATGCCCAGAAGATGCGCAAGATTTTCGAGAGATTGGGGCATAGGTTCTGACTACGTCTTTTGACTTATGGCTGCGAAAAGCTTATAAAAACGTCCAGGACTAATGTTGAGTTAAGAGCGTGATTTTCCGTTAACGCTTTTAAGTTAAATGCATGGAAAAGGGTTATATGATTGAGATAAGGTTTCACGGCCGCGGGGGCCAGGGAGCAGTCACGTCAGCGGAGATACTGGCCAAGGCAGCCGGGCTGGACAACAAGTTCTCGCAGGCATTCCCGGCATTCGGGCCGGAGAGGAGGGGGGCGCCCGTGCGCGCCTTTTGCAGGATTGATGACCAGCCCATTACCACAAGGTCGCAGGTTTACAGCCCGGACTATGTTGTGGTGCTCGATTCCACGCTTGCCGGCCTGCCGGAGGTCTCCAGCGGGCTCAAGCCTGAAACAAAGGCTATACTGAATTCCAACAAGGCTGAAAGGATAGACGGAAAGGAAGCATATGTTTTTAATGCCAAAAAGCTGGCGCTGGAATTGCTCGGCAAGCCGATTGTGAACACTGCAATGCTGGGCGCGTTCGCGAAGATGACTGGCCTGGTATCGGTCGAATCACTCAATAAGGCCATCGCAGGCAGGTTCCCTGGCAAGGTAGGCGAAGTCAACCAGCAGCTTGTTGAGGAGGCATACAAGCGCTTCGGTAACGGGGATGAATGATTATGGAAAACAAAAACACAAAAACGTCTGCTTCGGTCAATGAGGCCGCGGTCATAAGAGAGCCGGGCTCTTCGAGGGAGAACAAGACCGGCTCTTGGAGGACTTTCCGGCCCGTAGTATCTGACAAATGCACGGGCTGCGGCATATGCACATGGTACTGCCCTGAGCATGTGATAAGCATCGTTACAAAGGGCGGTAAAAAACGAGCGCAAATAGATTATGATTATTGTAAAGGATGCGGGATTTGCGTCAATGAATGCCCCACAAAGTCAATGGAAATGAAAAAAGAAGAGGAAGATAAGGGAGGTTAGAATGGCGAAGAACGTGATGTCAGGGGCGCAGGCAATTGGTGAAGCAGTCAAGCTGTGCAATCCGGGTGTCATAGCAGTCTATCCTATCACCCCCCAAACCGTGATTAGTGAAGGGATAGCAAAGATGGTTGCCGACGGCGATATTGACGCTGAGCTCATCATGGTCGAGTCAGAGCACAGCGCAATATCAGCCTGTGTCGGGGCAGCGTCCATGGGGGTCCGGACATACACCGCAACAGCCAGCCAGGGCTTGGCCCTGATGCATGAGATACTTTATGCTGCCAGCGGCATGCGTCTGCCGATAGTCATGGCTGTCGCCAACCGCTCGCTGAACAGCCCGCTTAGCATATGGAATGACCAGCAGGACAGCTTCGGCCAGAGGGACGCTGGCTGGGTGCAGCTTTATGTCGAGGACGCGCAGGAGGCCTTTGACACCCAGATACAGGCGTTCAAGATTGCCGAGGAGGTAAGGCTGCCTGTCATGGTCTGCATGGACGGCTATGTCATAACGCATACATATGAACCGGTCAAGCTTGTTGAGCAGGCTGTGGTGGACAGGTTCCTGCCCAAGCTCAAGCCTGTTGACAACCTCAACCCGTCAAAGCCTGTCACTTTGGGTGGTGTAGGCACACCCAAGCATTACATATTCTTCCGCAAGCAGCAGCAGGAGGCAATGGAACTTGCCAGGTCAGCCATACAAAAGGCTAACATTGAATACTCATCTGCCGTTGGCAGGAAATACGGCAACGGCTTCATAGAAAAGGTCAACATGAAGAACGCCACATCAGCCCTGATAACAATCGGCTCTGTCGCTGGCACCGCACGCCCATTACTGGAAAAGGAAGGCATTGGCATGATAAGGGTCCGTTCATTCCGTCCGTTCCCGGCTGAGGAATTGCGCAAGGCATGCAAAGGCCTGAAGTCTGTGGGGGTCCTGGAGAAGGACATCTCGGTTGGCGCGAACGGCGCGCTTTACGACGAGGTCAAGGCCGCTTTATACAGCCTGTCGGCCAGCGAGCAACCCCAAGGAGGGAAAGACGGCTTAAAACAATCAAAACAAGCCGTCAGGCCTGTTGTGTCCAATTTCATAGCAGGCCTGGGTGGCAGGGACATAACAGAGAAGCATATGGCTGGGGTCATGTCCAAGATCAAGTCAGGCTTCGATGGCGTTGAGTGGGTTTACTAATCACTTGGTCGCTTAATCTGACATAGCTGCCAATCATTTTATCAATACCTTCTGCTTGTTCGATGATGGTTCTTGCATGTTTGATTGGGTCATTTCCAGTATACATCTCAAGAACGATATTCTCAATACAATTAGATGATTCGAGTAGTAATATAAGCTGCCCAATAACACCATTGTCCATTTCTTCGTCAAAACCGAGAGGTTTGTGGGCATCAAAAAGGCCGTATACACCTCGTTCAGGAACGCTTACATGAACCTCATACACTTTTTTATTGCACGCTTCAAGCATTGCTCCCAAGTAATCGTTGTTGTTAATCTCATTTCCATTCGCTTTCATAGTACTGACCGTTATCATTGCGTGCGATATATCGTATAACAATCCTATTCCATAACCTACACAACCTATTTTTCTAAATATGTCACTAAAGAAATCAGGGCGTGTAACGAATCTGGTTACCCCGACATCACGGTTCTTTTCAGTCGCTTCACCTTCCGTGTAACGGGGTAAATTCTCGATTGCTATCTTCTTGGAGTAATCCCCGGCATGATCATTTATCCATTCATCCATGAAGATTATATTTTCTGAAATTCTTTCCAGCACTTCATCCCTGTTCGTAATGTAATCTGTTTCTGAAAACGGCCTTAAGCTATCACCGCGGTTAACTAATCTTCTTACTGAATAACCACAGTGAAGACCAAACACACCAGATTCAGAACCCCTTACAACTTCTTTGATCCTATAACCATCATGGCTTAATTTAGTTGAATAATCTGGATCTGCAAGATTGATAGTAGCCATCCTACCAGGAACATGCATACAGACATCCAATCCAGCATCCCTAATATTCCCAACATGTCCATCTGTATTCCACAACTCAATGCCTGAAATAATGCCAGACTTCTCTAACATGCTTAAGGCTTCTCCGTTCGTCGTTAGACCTGGTGACCATGTTGAAAAGTATTTCATTGATTCCAATTAGATCAAAATTTTATATTATTGAGGGTTCATCCACCGTCTCTCCCACTCGTCCAGCATCTGCTCGGTAACTTCTTCATCACTACCATGGCTTTCCTGCTTTCTGATCCTTGGCATGCGGCCGCGCAGCTCAAGCCCTATGACCACACCTGCTGCCAGCCCGATCAGATGCGAGGCATGGGCAATATTATCGGCTGAGAAGAATAATGCAAAGTCCAGGCTGGCCCAGACCACTGCGGCGGCAAGCATTGGCATGGGTATGCCGAGCGCCCATGCAAGCTGTTTTGGTCTGATGATGGCTAGGCAGCCCATGACGCCGAATATGGCGCCGCTGGCTCCGATGGTTGAAGAATAAAAGGCTAGGCTGCCGATCCCGGCTGCCAGGCCTGACGCGAAGAAAACGATAAGGAATGTGCGCTGACCAACCAGCTTCTCCAGTATGCTGCCAAACAGCAGCAGCCCTAACATGTTGTAGATGAGGTGGAGCCAGTCCCCGTGCAGGAATATCTTGGTGATCAGGGTCCATGGCCTTGCCACGGCAAGGGCTGAGACAAGCCTGAACTCGGTGACGATCTCGGGGAACATTATGCTGAGCAGAAATACAACAATGCATGCAGCAGCCAGCTTTATCGCCCAGTAGCCGAATTTGTCGGATGGTTGGAACATCATGTTTAGTTATTTGCTGCTCTTTTTAATAACACCAAACAAAACTTATTCATGATAGATTTTGCGTTCAAGAACATCAAGCGCAGGAAGACCAGGACATTCCTGACCACGCTCGGGATCATCATCGGCATTGCGGCAATTGTTGCACTGGGCTCGCTGTCAGAAGGCATTGAGATTGCGATAACACAGGAGCTTGGCGCGATTGCCGGGAAGATAATCATCACTGAAAAGGGCGCGAACATGGCTGCTGGCTATGCCGGCTCTGACATCACACCGGAACAGGCCAGCATGATATCAGAGATTAACGGTGTCGAGGAATTCGTGCCCATGGTATTCTATATGCCGCCGTTTGGTCTGGGCGCCGGCATACCGTCATTTGCTGTGATAGGCATTGAGCTGGATAAGCTGGAATACTTCATTGGCGATGAGATACTGGTAGAGGATGGAAGGAAGCCTGATGAGGATGAGAGGGAAGTGGCCTTGGCAGGAGTAATACTCAGGGACACCCTGAACGTACAGGTGGGCGATTACTATACGTACAAGGAGAAGGATTTTGAGGTCGTTGGCATAGCAGAGGAGACCGGCATCAATGATGTTGACATGAGCTACATAGTGCCGCTGGAAGACCTCCAGGACGCGCTGGGTACTGAAAACTACCAGGTGGCTTATGTCGTGCTCGAAGATCCTGACGCGGCTGAGGACGTGGCAGAGGAGATTGAGGATTCTGATGATACGCTGGACGCGCTCACGGCAACAGACATCACGCGCCAGATATCCAGCATAATTGACCAGATAAGCCTTTTCACGTTCGGGATTGGCGCTATCGCGGCTTTCGTGGGCGGATTGGGCGTGCTAAACACCATGATAATGGCAGTGCTGGAGAGGAAGAGGGAAATAGGGGTCATGAAGGCGATCGGCGCGACCCGGAAGTTCATCATAATCCAGATACTGTCGGAGTCTGCGATGCTCAGCCTGATCGGCGGGCTGATAGGCCTTTTCCTCGGATGGCTTGGTTCATTCGTTGTATCAGGTTTCACAGGCGGATTCCTTGCTGCGGTTGTCACGCCAGAACTGGCGATTGGTGCCATTGCCTTTGCACTTGTGCTGGGGGTTGTTGGCGGGCTCTACCCTGCATGGAAGGCCACAAAGGTTGACCCAGTGGAGGCGCTGAGGGGATAATATTGTATAAATTGATGAGGAGTGTATCTCCACTATGAATGGAGGCACAATATCATTAAGCATTAAGTGGAGTCGGCAAATATGATAGAATTCGCGTACAAGAACATCAAGAGGCAGAAGTCAAGGACAGCCCTTACAGTGCTGGGTATCGTTGTAGGCATCACGGTAATTGTCGCGCTGGGTTCGTTTGCAGAGGGCATAAACGTGTTCTTCCAGTCCACGCTTGAATTCTCTGCCGGCAAAGTCACGGTCCAGCAGAAAGGTGCAGGCGGCTTCCAGACAGGCTTTTCCGGCTCTGATATAACTGACGAGCAGATAGAGACCATTGAATCCATTGACGGTGTAAAGAAGGTGGTGCCGATCAACTTCTATATGGAAGGGGCAGGCATAGGGTTTGGCGGGCCCATGACAGTGGTTGTTGGCATAAAACCGGAAGATGGGGACATATTCGTAGGCGAGAATATTGGGCTTTACAGTGGCAGGGAGCTGGAAAAAGATGACACCGGCTACATAATGGTAGGCAAGGAATTCGCAGACGACAGGGACCTGGTTCTGGGTGACATGGTCATGTTGAAGGACACCGAATTTGAGGTCATAGGCATTCTGGAATCGTCCAATAACTTTAATGTCGACGCAAGCGCAATGATCACTATGCAGGACATGCAGGATCTCATGGAGACTGATACCTATTCGCTGCTGTACGTGGTGCCTGAGGATATAAGGGACACCGAGAAGATTGCAGACGCCATTGAGGACGAGGACGAGACCGTGGCAGCAATCACTGACAAGGAATTCGCCAGGACAGCAGCGGATGTTGTCAACCAGATAAGGCTGGTGATGTTCGGCATGGGCGGCATATCTGTTGTTATCGGAGGGCTTGGCGTGCTCAACACAATGATAATGGCAGTGCTGGAGAGGCGGAAGGAAATCGGCGTAATGAAGGCAATCGGTGCCACGAGCTGGAGGGTGCTGAGACAAATAATGACAGAGTCCATCCTCATAAGCATGCTTGGCGGGATTATCGGATTGGCACTTGGAACCCTGGGCGCGTTCGGCCTGGTTATTGTGACAGACGGTGGTATTCCGGCAACAGTGACGCCAGGTCTTGCAGCAACCAGCATCCTGTTTGCCATGTTCCTTGGCGCCATAGGCGGAATATACCCGGCATGGCAGGCCGCAAGGGTTGATCCGGTCAATGCGCTGAGATATGAATAATATATGAATAATATATGAATAGAAAACATGCACAGAAGGTACGAATAAAAACATTGGGGGTTAAAGTAATTATAGCATGAAATTAAGAAGCGGCCACAGAAGGAGAACGGGAAAGGGATGCGCCATAGACGTGAGTGGCGTTAACAAGTATTACAACAAGGGCCTGCCTTCGGAAGTTCATGTGCTCAAGGATGTGAACATATGCTTCGATGCCGGTGCCTTCATATCCATCATGGGCCCGTCAGGCAGCGGCAAGACGACCCTGCTTGACATCATAGGCAGCCTTTCCAAGCCGACTTCAGGCAAGGTTTTCCTGGGCGGTATTGACACGTCCAGGCTTTCCGACAACCAGTTGGCCAAGATCAGGAGGGAGACCATCGGCTTCATATTCCAGCAGTACAACCTGGTGCAGAGCTTCACAGCACTGGAAAACGTGGAGCTGGCACTGAGGATCGGCGGGAGCTCGCGCAGCGAAGCCAAGGCAAGAGCAACCAAGCTGTTGACTATGGTCGGGCTTTCCCACAGGATGAACAACCGGCCCAACCAGATGTCAGGCGGAGAGCAGCAGAGGGTAGCCATTGCCCGGGCATTGGCGAATCGGCCGAGCGTGATACTCGGTGATGAGCCCACCGGCAACCTTGACACCAAGACAGGTGACAAGATACTTGACCTGCTGAAGAAGCTGAACAGGGAGGAAGGCTATACAATAATAACCGTGACCCATGACCCGGAGGTCAGCAGGATTGCTGACAGGGTGGTAAGGCTCAGGGACGGTACGATAGTGAGCAGAGGCAAATAGAAAACAAAAGCATAAAAAATAAAACAAAAAATAAACAGAAAACATACTATAATATTTAAGTAATCAAGACAATATTCCACATTAGATTGGAAAAAAATGGAAAATGAAAGGGTGTAAAAATGAAAAAAATAATTTTTCCGGCAATAATGGTTTTGATGCTGGCTGCATTAAGCATGCCTGTCATTGCAGAGGGCCCTATACTTGACGTGGTCCTTGCAAACCAGAACCCATACCCAGTAAGCCCGGGGGATACCTTGACCATAGAAATAAATCTGCAGAACACGGGCTACGTAGAAGCCACTGACAAGACCGTAGAGATAATGCCAAAGGAGCCTTTCACGCTTCTGCCTGGCGAGGACAAAATCAATGTAGTGTCCAGGATCCCGTCAAGGGATTCACATTCTCTGACCTACAGGCTGGAGGTGAGCAGCACCGCACCCACGAACAGCTACCCCATTGAATTCAGGATATATGACGGCGAGACAAGGGACATCTATGTTGAGGAATCGGTCAGCATAAACGTCGAGGGCGAGCCCAACCTTGTCATAGACGACCTTTACACAGTGCCGGAGGACCTGGAACCCGGTGCGATTTCAGACGTTATTGTGAGGTTGAAAAACATAGGAACAGGCAGTGCGAACGACTTGCAGCTAAGCCTTAATTCCAGCCATGATGAAATCAAGCCCATCCTTGCAAAGGGAAAGGTTTATGTGGGTGACGTTGATCCAGGCGAAACGAAGATGGTAACGCTCAGCATGAGCGTGGACAGCGTTGCAGAAGAGAAGACATACACGGTCATGCTTTACGCCAACTATAAGGGCGAGGACAATGCAGCAGCAACCGACTCATTTTCAGTTGGCCTGCCGGTGAAGGGCACGATAAACCTTGACATAATAAAGAAGGAGCCGAACATAGAAAGGGGAACAATCAGGATAGAGGTTGCGAACAAGGGCACGACAGAGGCCAAGTCGCTTGAAGCAAAGCTTATAATCAACGGCGAAACAGTCGGCATAGACTACCTGAGCAGCCTGAAGGCGAACAAGAAGACCACATTCGAATTCCCGCTCATCCTTCAGGGGAGCGGCCAGCTGGTTATGGATTACATAGGCCCGGGTATTGAGAAGAACAACGTCTCAAAGGATATTGTGCTTAACTACGAAAAATCCAACGGCAGCGGTGACATTACAACAACCCTGGTAGCAGCCATAGTAATAATCGTAATAGTTTACATTCTGTACAGAAAGTTTTTTAAGAAGAAGCGCAGCAAAGATTAACTGCATAAAGCGTTAATGCATTATAATACAAGTCCAACTTAAAGAAATAAAAATAGGTGTTTTGGCATGAAAGTGACATATTACCTTATCGCAGCGAACCTGATAGCATTTATCCTGCAGATATCTATACGCGGGTTTACAGAGATTTTTGCACTAACGCCTGCCATTGCAGCCAGCGGCGCGTACTGGCAGTTCTTCACATACATGTTCATGCATGGTGGCATCACCCACATATTCATCAACATGTTCGTTTTGGCCATATTCGGCATGCAGTTTGAGAGCGCCATTGGAAGCAGAAGGTTCCTTTTGCTCTACCTGGCATCGGGCATTTTCTCATCCTTCTTCTACATGATGCTTACGGGTGAGTCCATGATCCCCATGCTGGGCGCCTCGGGCGCTGTATTCGCAATCCTGACCGCATTTGCCTTCAAGTTCCCCAACCAGATAATCTTCATAGGCTTCTTTTTCCCGATGCCAGCGAAATATGCGGTCATACTCTTCGCAATAATAGAGCTATTCTCTGGGGTCTTTGACCTGCAGATGGGCGTTGCGAACTTTGGCCACCTGGGTGGCATAATAGCAGGCTTGCTGATAATGCTCTACTGGCGCAACAAGGACAAAAGCCGCAGGGCCCCGGAGTTCACAAACCTGGAATTCATCTGGGAATAGCCCCTGACGCTACTGAAGCTACTGATTGGCATAAAACAAAAATATATAAACCCATCCCCCAAATACTGGGGTAAGGCGAAGTATATGAAATGTACATCATGCGGAAAAAAGGTTGAAGCAGAGCAGGACTGGGTGGAGTTTGAATGCCCGGCCTGCGACAAGGAGCATATAATCAGATGCAAGAAGTGCAAGGAGATGGAGAACAGATACACCTGCCCCAAATGCGAGTTCATAGGTCCATGACCTGCAAACAGCCGCTTTGCGGCGACAGAAGCACGAATTCATATCTATTGGTTATAAATTATTGGTGAGATATTATGGGTGAAGTTATAGCGGTTTTCAGGATAATGCCGGATTCCCCGGACGGCTTTGACAAGGTCAAGTCAGCAGTCGAGCAGCTCAAGCCGGCAAAGCTCGAGGAAGAGCCCATAGCCTTCGGCCTCAAGGCGATAAAGGCAGTGTTCATGATACCCGACGAAGGCGGAAAGATGGATGAGCTGGAAAATAAATTAAACGGGATAGAGGGCACACAGTCCGTTGAAACCCTGCAGGTTTCCAGAAGTTTGTAAAAAGGCCTCTCAATTCTTCTATTACTACAACTACATTGTGTCAGGTTGTATCCGTAAAGCCCCGGGAGGGCCTGACGCATTATAATTCGGCTTCTTTGTTGTCTTTATTAAGAATAATTGATTTGTTATCCCCACCACAATGTTTTTTCACTAACTTACTTAATTCTCCGAGAATTCTTACAATATCTTCATTAGTTACTGGTGGAAGTCCCTCAACAACAATCGCAACGTTTTTTGTATCTTCTGTCATTTTTGATTTTTCACATTCCCTCCAGTTCCATCTCCTGCAAAGGATTTCCTTATCATCAGCATAAACAACCTCCCCCTCTTTTGGATTTTTTACCTCTTCCTTGTTAAGCTCAATAAATAACTCGTCCCCCTTTGCAAACTTCAAAACAATGTCACCGTCTATCTTATCCAAATCATCTCCGCCAACGGGGATCATGTGTTTAATTAAGATGTAAGTGTAGACATCCACAATCTTGTTAATTGTCTTTAATTCGATTCCATTTAATATCATCCGGTATAGGTTTTCTGCACAACAATGATACTTCTTCGGTTTTGCTCCAAAAGATGAATATGCTTTTCTCCAAACATCTATCTTAGGGTTCTGTGATAGAGTTTCCCTCTCGAATCCCGATTTTATTCTTTTTTCTTCATTTCTGATCAGGTTTATTATCTCTTTATCCACCCCACTGTTATCAATTCCCTTCACAACCAATATCCCAATATTCAATCCGGGGAATCTTTCAATAACCTGATCTTCAATCCTGATTTTCATAAAATGCCTTTCCCAAGAACAAAAAAACTACTTCTTACCCTTTCCCTTCTTCTTTGCAGCGTGCTTCTTCACGGATTTCTTTGCTTTATGCTTTGCTTTGTGTTCTTTGTGCGCTTTCTTCGGTTTTGCTGCCTTATGCTTGTGTTCAGCATGCTTTTTTGCAGGCTTCTTTTCGCTATGCTTCTTGGCATGCTTGTGTTCCTTCTTGTGTTCCGGCTTCTTTTCTTCCTTCTTGTGCTCAGGCTTTTCTGCCTTTTTCCTATGCAGACCAAACCTCGCCCTTATGCCTTTCTTTTCTTCTGGTTTCTCTGCTGGCTTGACTTCCTTTGATTCAATTGCCTTTTCTTCAAGCTTATCTGCCTTCTCCGGAGCAGCCGCTTCTTTTGCCTCTGCCTCAATGGTTCCTGCATCTGCGGCTACCTTCACTGCCTTTACAACCTCGATTGCAGGCATCTCAACCTTTTCCAGAACCTTGTGCTTCTTCAGCTCATTCTCAACATCAGAATCAGGTGCGTCTGCCTTTATGCTGATCTTATGCTCCAGCGGCTCCAGGTGCTCGATGTTGCACCTGCGCCTCTTGACCTTTGTGAGCTTCTTCGGCCCGGTGATAAGAACAAAGTTATCATCCACTTTCTTGACCACTACACAGAACCTTCCGGCTTCCCTTCCAGCCGTCTTGACACAAACCCTTCCAACATCAATCATTTACAAAACCCCTGATCATCCTTCACCCTTATTAACTTCATCGTGCCTTGGCCTTCTGCCTCGCGCATTTTGAACATAAGTTGCCGCCGTATGGCCGGTTCACCTTTTTCCTGCCCTTGGACAATTTTTTCATTTTAGCGACCCGCTTGCTTGCCACGCCGGGCAACTTCTTGCCGCATGATGCGCATTTTGCCCCCTTTGGCTTGCGCTTGAAGTACTTTATGATACTTGCACCTCCAGGTATCCTCGTCCTGATCTTCCTGAAAGAGCTTGACCTCAAACTTGGTTTTGGCATATACCCACTAGTCCCATTTTGAATTTTTATTTTTGTACTTTTTTATTCGAGACAGTATTTAAATATGATTGTTTAAACCACTTAGCTTGGAATACTGGTTCACTGGTCCAGAACACTAACCCAAAACACTAGCTCAGAATCCTCACGTCAACGGCAATAGCCTGCTTCTCGTTGATCATGACAGGGTTGAGGTCCATTTCCTGGATATCCTTCCTGTTATGCATCAATCTTGACACACCGAGCATGCACCTCTCCAGGGCCTTGAAATTAACAGGCGGCTTTCCCCTCACGCCCTTCAGGACAGGGTAGCCCTTTATCTCTGCTATCATTTCCTTCACATCCTCCGGCTCAACAGGCACCAGCCTGAAGCTCACGTCCTTCATGACCTCCACGAAAACCCCACCCAGTCCGAACATGATAACAGGGCCGAACTGGGGGTCGCGCTTGGCGCCTATTATGACCTCCCTGCCCGGGAACATGTGCTGGACAAGCACGCCGTCAACCCTTGCGTTTGGTATTTTTTTCACCTTTCTGGTTATTATATTAAAGGCCCCGGCCACTTCCTTGTTGTTCCTGATATCTGTCATCACACCGCCGGTTTCGGTCTTGTGGAGCACGTCATCAGAAGCAACTTTCATCACAACCGGATAACCCAGTTCATTGGCTGCCTTGACTGCCTGCTCAGGGGTTTTGGCAAGAATATGGCTGGCGAATGTGATTCCATACTTCTTCAGTAGCTTCTCCGCCTTATCTTCAGAAAGCTTTTCCAAGACATTTTTCATCTTCGCGGATTTAGGCCTGTCCATGATTATACCAATGATTATACTTTGTCTTAATGATAATAAAAACAGATAGGAGCTGTAACAACTAATGCTCCCTCAAACCAATCAATTCACTATACAAACCTTAGGCCATTACAGGAATGCCCAGCTCTTGCCTGATGTCCCTCTCATTGGGGGCGAGCTGCGCTGTCTGCATCGGGCCCAGTATGTAGGGTGATTTCACGCCGGTTACTATCGTGATCACCCTCAGTTTGGTACCGAAATCCGGGTCGATTCGCGAGCCCCATATTACCTGTGCGTCCGGGTCCAGCATCTTGCTCACGTACTCGCCTATGTGGTTGACCTCGTCCAGCCTCAGGTCGCTGCCGCCGGTTATGTGTATCAGCGCGCCTGTGCCTCCTTCGTAGCTGACCTCAAGCAACGGGTTTGTCATGGCCTTTACAACAGCTTCCTCTGCACGGTTCTTGGTGTCTGACTCGCCAACACCAACTGCAGCCACGCCGCCGGAGTGCATGATGCTCTTTACATCTGCATAGTCCAGGTTGACAAGCGACGGCGTCGATATGGTCTCGGTCACGCCCTTTATGATGGTCGCTATCAGGTTGTCTGCTACGCCGAATGCCTTGTCCAGCGGAAGGTCGCCAGCTATCTTGAGCAGCCGGTCGTTCTCCACCACGATCACGGTGTCACATACCTGCCTCAGGTGCTGAAGCCCGTCTTCTGCCCTGCCAAGCCTTGCTCCCTCTATCTTGAATGGCATTGTGCAGCAGCCGATTGTTATAGCACCCATTTCCTTTGCTATCTTTGCTATGACAGGACTGCCTCCGGTCCCTGTTCCGCCACCTAGGCCTGCGCAAAGGTACAGCATGTCAACGCCTTCGAGCATGTTCTTTATCTCCTTCTCGCTCTCTTCCGCTGCCTTCATGCCCACCTGCGGGTATCCGCCGGCGCCAAGGCCCCTTGTCATCTCCTTTCCTATAAGAAGCTTCTTGTCTGCCCTGCTCACTGAAAGCTGCTTGACATCCGTGTTAACAGCGATTGTTTGTGCACCTTTCACACCAATATCTGACAGCCGCGTGACGCAGTTGTTGCCGGCACCGCCTGCTCCCAGGACCAGTATCCGTGCATCACGGACGTCAACACCAAACTCTTCCTGGATCTTTCGCGCACTTTCTTCATGTTTGTCTTGCACTTCAGTTTCCTGACCTCCGGTTTCCTGACTCCCCGTTTCGGTTTGAATTGCGTTCATTTCCATCTTTGTTCCCTCCTGTTCTTTATCAAAACTTCTCTCAAATGCTTTCTGTACCATTGATTCCATCATATAATCTCCCCTCATGCCCCCAAGGACCCCGAAAGCTGCACCGCAAAGTATATATTGCAGTATCGAAATCCTTTTTAAGCATGTTGTGTTAATTATATTCAGAACTAATACTTTCGCAAATGCAATTGGCGTTGCATTTTGCGTCAAACTTCAGATGCTCGATAATTTCAAAGCGCAATTCAATTGGCGTTGAATTGTGCCCCGTGTTCTTAGGTGTTCAGTGATTCAGATGTTGAAATAAAAGAACATAATTATATTGTTTTCCTGCTATATAAGCTTTCACAATTTCCGCAATTTCCGCAATTCTCACATAACCATTTATTAAACCTTCCCCCAAAATACAGAAGGAGGCACGATGGCTTATACAGAGCGGATAAAGCCATCCAGTCAGACTATGGATTACGAAAACCTACTGAAGAGGGGACTGGACAAGGTCCCGAAGGACATTGACAGCAAGGGTAGGTTCCACTTGGCCAAGCCTGCGATCGAGAAGGCAGGCGCAAAGACCATCATTACCAACTTCCTCGAGATAGCCGGGTCACTCAGGCGGGATCCGGATGACCTGTTCAAGTTCCTTCTGCAGCAGATGGCGACAAAAGGCGGGCTTGAAGGCCAGCGGGCCACCCTCCAGGGCGTCTTCACCTCAGAGCAGATCGCAAAGAAGATAGACCTGTACGTGAAGATGTATGTGATGTGCCCCAGATGCGGCAAGCCTGACACCAAGCTCATCCATGAAAAAGGCATGGAGCTGATAAAGTGCGAGGCCTGCGGCGAAAAAAGCCCTGCAGGCAAGAAGCCGGGATGATTCTAGTATATGGAGTGAAGTATCATGAAGTACAAGTTCATAGACGACCTGACTTCTGACGTGATGTTCGAGGCATATGGCAAGACCCTGCAGCAGCTGTTCGCCAATGCCGCAGAGGCCATGTTCTCGGTGATATGCCAACTCGACAAGGTCGAGCCCAAGCAAGCCAAGCCAGTCACATTAGAGGCCGATTCGATTGAAAGCCTGATAGTGGCATGGCTGCAGGAGCTAATCGGCATGGTTGATACAGAAGAGATGTTCTTCTCTAAGTTCGAGGTTGATTCTGTTGAGGAAATCAAGGATCATGCCCCAGGCAAATCTATCTGGCAGGCCAAGGCCAAGGTATACGGCGAGCCCATCAAGCCTGAAAAGGGCGAAACGGTCGTCAAGGCAGTCACCAATTATGGGTTCAAGTTTGGGAAAGAAAAGGGCGGAAAGGGCTATAAAGTGAGGGTTAGCCTTGACATCTGATTCAACTTAAACATACACACGGGCTTTTCTAGAATCCCAGAAATCTGACCCCAGGCCGGCCATTTCCTCGGCAAAACCGTCAGTATATACACTTCCAGCCGCACCTCTGAAGTAGTCCCTGACAGGCCGCAGAATTTTCTTGACTGGCTCGGGTAGGAAAGAATGCGGTCTCCTAACAAGTCTCCTTAGCATTAAGGCTCGTTGCGATGGGATATCATGATGCTTTTCCCTTATCCTTTGGCGGTCGGCTTTTATTGTGGATTTTCCAAGCATACCCGTGATGCTGTCACTATGAGATCTGTAATAATAAACAGGCTGGTCGACTGCCGTCATGCCACAGCCTATTGACATTGCCTTTTTCATTGTTGTTAATGACATGTCAAAATCCTCCCCTAAACTTAAATCTGGATCAAATGTCCCAACATATGATAGAAACCCCTTCTTCCAGAGCATTGTATGGTTTGGAAATGGTATGACCCTCCTTGAAACGGCCATGTAAAGTTGGTTCAAATCCATTGAACCCATTGAAGGTTGAGGTCTTAATGTCAGAAAAACCCTTGAGCAGTCACATTCCCTTATGATATTCATGGCGCCGTAAACACACGCATCCCTAGCATTGTCTTCCATAGCTTCAACCCTGCTGCCCAGGCTATGTGGCGGCAGAAGGTCGTCAGAATGCAGCATGGCTACGCATTCAACGCCCCCAAGCTCATCGGTCTTGCCATATTTGTCCGGATTCATTACAGCATCAATGCCCATGTTCTGCGCTATTGAAGCCGTCATCCTCTCGCCGTCAGGCTTCTCTCTTCTCAAATAAACTATCCTCGGATCCCTATCGGCATAGAATTCAACGAGATCAGGCGTAGCATCAACTGAGCCATCATCCACTACAACATGCACATGATTTTCATAATCCTGGTCACAAACGCTACGTATGCACGGCTCAAGATAGCCCGGTCTTTCCGGACTCCCTGCCCGGTTCCTTGTAGCTGTTATGACTGCAACCTTTTTCATTATGATAAAATAAGAGAAAACTTTTTATAAGCATCTACTTCAAATAAATCATACTTAGGATGGAGGATCAAAATGAAGGAAAAACTAAAGCAAGTTAGTGATTTTATATGGGAATTACCCAAAGGATCGCGAGAAAGGATGAGCGTTTCGGCCAGAATAATCGCTAACAAGGCTATAATAGATCAAGTAGAAGATGATGCAGTTCAACAGCTAACAAACGTGGCAACCTTGCCGGGTGTTGTCGAGCCCGTAGTCGGGCTTTCTGACATGCACTGGGGATAATGGAACAATCCATGATTATTTCATCCCTAAACGGGTTGCCAATGGGCGCGGTCGGCGCGTTTGATGCAGAGAAAGGCATTATATCGGCTGGCCTGTGCGGGTTTGACATAAACTGCGGCATAAACAGCATACGAACCAACCTAACCGCTGACGAAGTCAGGGCAAAGCAGAAGGAGCTAATCCAGGCACTGTTCAATAAGGTGCCTGTGGGCGTTGGCTCAAAAGGCAAGCTGCGCCTCAACCCAGACCAGCTGGCAGAAGTCATGAAACATGGGGTCAACTGGGCGGTTGACAATGGTTATGGAGTAAAGGAAGACATTGAGCACACTGAGGAAAAGGGGTGCATGGAAGGAGCTGATCCCAGCAAGGTCTCAGACCTTGCCAAGAAAAGGGGCGCTGCCCAGCTGGGCACTCTTGGAGCGGGCAACCATTTCCTTGAGGTCCAGTCCGTTTCTGACATTTACGACCCGGAGTTCGCCAAGCAACTCGGGATAAACGACAAGGACCAGGCACTCATCATGGTTCACTGCGGTTCACGCGGGTTTGGCCATCAGGTGGCAACAGACTACCTGAAGATACAGGAGCAGGCAGTCAAGAAATACAACATATGGGTGCCGGACCCACAGCTCGCATGCGCTCCGGTGAACAGCCAGGAGGGCCAGGACTTCTTCAAGGCAATGAAATGCGCTGTCAATTATTCATTCACCAACAGGCTTGTCATGACCCAGTGGATACGGGAGGCATTCGAGCAGGTGTTCAAGAAGTCCTGGGATGACATGGACATGCACACTGTGTATGCCCTATGCCACAACGTCATAAAGCTCGAAGAGCATACAGTGAACGGCGAAAAGCGCAAGGTTTATGTTCATCGGAAGGGAGCAACCAGGTCGTTCCCAAACGAGCCAGCCCTCATAGCCGGCACAATGGGGACTTCATCCTACATATTGAAAGGGACGGAAGCAGCCATGCAGAAGACATTCGGCTCCAGCTGCCATGGCGCCGGCCGAAGGATGAGCCGCCACGCCGCAATAAAGAAGTTCTGGGGCGACAAGGTCAAGAAGGATCTCGCAGAAAAGGGTATAGAAGCCACATCCCCACACCCCAAGTCGCTAGCAGAAGAGGCGCCTGGCGCCTACAAGAATGTTGACGATGTCATTGACAGCGTGCACGGCGCTGGCATCTCGCTGAAAGCTGTCCGAATGGTACCACTTGGAGTTATCAAGGGATGACCAATCAGTGAAGAGGGTTTAAAAAATTTACTCCTAATTCTTGTGTGTTAACATGAACAAATACCATGTTTTAGATTTCAATGGCACCATCTATGAGCCAAGGGATGAGGGACCTACGTACAAGGCCATAGCGCATGCCGTAAAAGATGAATATATGCCTGGCTTTAAGCCAAGATTCTGGGGAAACCCCAGTAAGCTGATAAGTTTGCTTGGAGCAAAGAAAAAACTTGAAGCTATTTACGAACGCATTAAAGCAACCAGTATGTACGACATAAGAAGAGAGCAACTGACTAGGGAAATATATAGCATATTTAACAGGGAAGTCATAGACGGGATTTCACCCGGAATAATACATATCGCGGTTGAGGATTTCGCAGAAACAGCAGCAGAAAAAGTCGATGAAAGGATATTGGAACCCATTAGAGAGAATGTTGCGAACGTGATGGCGGGAATACTTTCCGTGGCATGGAAAGAAACAGTGGAATGTATTCTAGGTGAATCCGGCTATTTGGGTCTGTTCAATGATATGAACATAGTTGGGGATACCCTTAAAATAAATCAAGAAACCAATAAAGCAAAGGGATTCGACTTGCGTACTTACGGCATAAAGGCCGAATTCTTGGAGGACTGGTTCTTCAAAGAACGTCGTTTTAAGCCTGCAAAAACAGTTTATTGGGGAGACGGACCGGATGATGAGCAATGTTTTGATCTCGTTACCTCTGAGGGAGGGGTAGCTGCCTTACCGCTAATGCTTGTCGAAAGTGGTGACCAGGCTGACAGAGCATTTGTCGAAGACATTGCAAATAGATTCAATGCATTCGTCCCTGAGAATGCCAAAGACCTGAGTGAATTTATTAAAAAATCTTGAATCCGGAATCAAAATCTCTAAGTCTCTTTAAGCCAAGTATTTTAAATAGAAGAAACAAAATATGCAGTAAGTTTTATTGTTTAAACATTGTTCAATTGCTGTAATGGTGTGGGTGTCTTACCATGGTATTGGGGTACATAAAGATGATGAGGCCGCTGAACTGCCTGATGACAGCCATTGCAGTGTTCATTGGCGGGCTGATCGTGTCGCCTGTGCTCGGGATTTTTGCGGCAGAGAGGATATGGCTGGCAATGCTGGCTGCGTTCCTTGTAGCAGGCGGCGGCAATGCGATCAATGATTACGTGGATGTTGAGGCGGACAAGATAAACCGGCCGTCCCGGCCCATCCCATCCGGCAGGGCCTCGAAGACAGGCGCACTGGCCTTTTCCGTCATACTCTTCATCATCGGCATATTACTCGCCGGCACCATTAACTGGGTGACATTCGCCATTGCCATAATCAACAGCCTGCTGCTGGTAGTCTATTCAACCCACCTGCAGAACAAGATGCTCATGGGCAACATAGCCATAAGCTATCTCGTTGGCTCCAGCTTCCTTTTCGGCGGTGCCGCGCTGAACAACATCGTGCTGCCCTTGATGCTCGTGCTGCTTGCAGGCCTGGCCAACATGGCCAGGGAGATAGCCAAGGACATGGAGGATATAAAAGGCGACAGAAAGTCATTCCTGAAGCGCATAGCAAACAAGGCCATTGCAAAGGTAGCGCCATCAATCGCCGAGCGATTCGGCTTCGATGGCAAGACTGCAAGGCTGAAGTACAGCACCAATACTTTGTCCACGCTGGCCGTGGTATCCCTGCTGCTGGCCATAATAGCCTCACCACTGCCATATGCCTTCAGCATACTGGGCATGAGCTACCTCATGGTCCTCATTTTCGCTGACATAACCTTCTTCATCGCCGCGGTGATGGTTGCAAAGGCCTCGGCAAAGCGGCATTACCACCGTGCCAGCAAGGCCATAAAGCTTGGCATGCTCCTGGGCATGATCGCGTTCATTGTCGGGGCGCTTGTTTAACGCTATAACAATATCAACAACATCAAAATAATAACATAACAGCAAGCATAATCAACAACAACAATAATAATAACAACAGCAAACAATTATATTCTATGAAACCCCTTCATGCAATAGCCCTAATCCTGATTTCATTCCTTCTCTTCTCAGCAATTGCCCCAACCCTCACTACAGCCCAGCCAGCCTGCAATACCGGGGCTGATGCTGATTGTGACGGGGAAGTGACGCTGACAGAGCTGCAAGGTTACATCCAGCTATGGTATGGCTGCTCTTCCTGTTATCCAGACCTTTATGATGCGATTGGGGCTTGGTATGCTGGGCAGGAGCCGTTGCCGGAATGTGGTGACGGCACCTGTGATGCCAGTGAAGACTGCTTAACATGCCCGCAGGACTGCGGGGAATGCCCTGCTGAATGCACAACAACTGTAAGTACTGCAGCTGAATTAGAAACTGCAAAAACAAATGCCCAGCCAGGGGATGTTGTATGCCTGATGAGTGGGGATTATGGTGAACAGGAGTTTAGTTCTGCTAAGGATACTAAGACAGGGACTGCAGATGCTTGGATAACTTATAAGGCGGCTGAGGGGCATGAACCTGTATTGGATATGTTAGATATTAGAGGAAATTATAATAGATATCTGACATTTAAAAATATTAGTATAATTGCTCCTGATGATAGTGATTATTATGCTGTTGTTTATGTAAAAGATTCTTCTTATATTAATTTAATAGGTTGTAATGTAACAGGAAGATGGGACCTGCCTGAACCAGGAGATTCTTCTGATTATGGAATAGTAATAGATGGAATTAATAATCCAGTATCGAATGTTATAATTGATGGTTGCGATGTTAAGGATGCTGGTAGGGGGATTCTTATATATCATGATATTCGTGAGGGTGTTATAATAAGAAATTCTCATGTTCATCATGTGGGTGGGAGCATTATAATGGTAGCTACTGCACATTTGCAGGATGAAATTATAATTGAGAATAATCATTTGCATGACCGTCAGAAATTCGGGACTTATCATGGTTCAGGAATCACTTTATGGACAGACCATATTACGATTAGAAATAATTTTATACATGACCCTGGAGGCACAGGTAGTATTGTTTTTTATTCAGACAATACTCCTCCTGGAGGCTTTGATAGTGTGGTTGTTGAGAACAACCTTATTTATGACCCTCAAGGTCATAATGGTGCACTTTTCCAACTGCTTCAAAGTGATATTACAATCAGGAATAACACATTTATAAATTCATACTTAGACCCAAGCGGAAGAAATAAGTATGGAACAGTAATGTCATTAAATGCATATAATCCTTCTGATGGGGTTCCTAATTTAAAAATACATGATAATATCTTCATTGGGCAAGTGGGTCTTGATGATAATATGGATAATTACCAAAATTATCTTGAAGAAGATAATAATATCTTTTGGTCAATTATTGACAACAGCGCGGGTTCAACCCTATATCCTTCTCCTTTAGGGCCTGATAGCACAATTGTCTATACTGATGATAATTACTTTGAAGGTTCTGGCAATTTCTTTGTTGGCGGAGCTTTGTTTGACCAATATAGTTATACTCAGCCTTATAATCCAGATCCTTATTATGAACAGGATTCTTCTCACAAACAAAACCTCAATGATGCCTATATCCCAGTTGTTGGAAGTGATGCATGTTCTGGTGGGATTATTACAAAAGGGCATTTGGCTGGGGAGGTGTGCGCCCCTGCTCCTGAACCAGAATGTGATTATACTGTAAGTAATATTACTGGATTAAATAATGCAAGAGATAGTTCAACTGGAGGAGAAGTTATTTGCCTGAAATCAGGAAATTATGACGATTTCACAGATTCAAGAACAACTACTGGAACAGAATGGATAACTTATAAGGCAGTTGATGGGCATACCCCGGTTTTAGAACATGTAGAAATAGGTGGTGGAGGGAATGATGCTTACATTGAGGTTGATGGATTACACATTACTAATAAGCTAACATTGAGAGGAAACTATATTAATGTAAAAAACTGTGAAATTGAGAGCAGAGATTTTACGGCTACGTCTACAGCGATACTTGAGGGTGTTTGGCTCCAGTGTGATAATATCTTAGTTGAAGATTGCGATATACATTATGGATGGAGAGGAATAAGGGCCGGAGGATATTATTGGACTATAAGAAACAACAAAATACATCATATTGCAGAAGATGGAATAAAAGGCGGTGTTAGCAATGTTTTGGTAGAGGGGAATGAAGTCTATGACCTTAGTCCATACTACCATCCTGATTACCCAGGTAAAGACATACACGGTGATGGAATACAATGGTATTCTGGAAGTACTCAAGAAAATATAATTATCAGAGGTAATAAGTTTCACTCAAGTAGGATTAACGGAGGAGGTGCTTTATTTGTTTCAGCTGGTGGAGCACCGTGGACAAATATAAGAGTAGAAAACAACCTCTTATATGATATTGATGGCAATATTCTCCTTGTTACTAGTGCTGAAGGCACACTATATTTTAACAACAATACTATTCTTGAGACTATGCCAGTAGCAAATTTTAGGATATATGACGCAACTGAAATGCATAATAATATACTTAGCAAGTTATGGACTAATGGAAATATAGCCAGCCACGGCAACAACATCTTTGCTAATGATCCTACTAATATTGCTCCTGATCCAAGCAGTGTGGTTTTAAACCAAACAGACTTTGAAGACTTGTTTGCTGATTATGATGGCAAGGACTTCCACCCTTTAACAGGCCAGACATTTACAAACGTTGCTGGACAACAAGTTGATCCTTGCACAATGTCCACAACAGGAAGTTATGTTGGTGCTTTGGAGTGTGCTGGAGAGGCCCCTGCTGAATGCACAATCGCTTCTGACTGCCCCGACATTGAATGCAAAACAAACAAGAGATGCGTATCCCAGGGCTGTGTTTATGACAATATGGCCGAAGGAACCGCCTGCACTGACGACGGCCTCTACTGCACAGGAACAGAGGCCTGCCAGGCCGGCACCTGCATCAGCTCTGGAAACCCCTGTCCGGATGACGGCTATTCATGCACCCTGGAGGCCTGCTCTGAATCAAACCAGTCCTGCAGCACAGAATACAGCCATTCGGCCTGCGACGACTCAAATCCCTGCACGGATGACTCCTGCATTGGTTCAGGCGGGGAAGCAGGGACAGGATGCAGCTATTCATTCAACACCAACCCATGCGATGATAGTGACAGCTGCACAACAGGCGATGCCTGCTCATCAGGGGCATGCCAGCCAGGAACAGCTATAACAACCTGCACAGATGACGACGGCTGCTGCCCTGCAAGCTGTGACGAAGGCAATGACAATGACTGTGCAGCAGTGCCAGGGGATTATGTGTCATACTGGAAATTTGATGGGAATGTGAATGACGAGAACATGGTTAATCATAATGACGGCACTGTTAATGGAAACCCGCAGTACGTTGCCGGCGTTCAGGGACAGGCGCTTGACTTTGACGGAAGCGTGGATTATATTGATGTCGGTGACTCATCGTCACTGGACATCTCAGGCAGCATCACGGTACTGGCTTGGGTGAATCCCGGCCAAAATACCGGGACAGACAGGGTTGTCAGCAAGCGTTCAGGTGATAGGGCCTACAATATGCAGCAAAGCTCAGGGTCATCAAACCCAAAGTTCTTCTTCAGCATAGCTGATGCGAGCAACAACGCATACAGCTCCGGGGACACGGGCGAGCTCGCAACAGGGCAGTGGCATCATCTCGCCGGGGTCTATAGTGCGGGAACATCGGTGCGGATATATGTGGATGGCTCCCTGGCCAATGAGAACACGAACTCAATACCAGCATCCCAGAAAACCAATAATGTTCATCTGATGATCGGAACTGCCGGTGATAATGCATGCTGTGCCTGGATGGGCAAGGTTGACGAGGTCATGGTCTATGATCGTGCCCTCTCCGCAGCCGAGATAGGCCAAATATATCAAGCTCAGGCTCAATGATAGCAAATAATGCTTTTACCAGAGCCTGACCAAACATGAACTAAACATGGTCCCAACCGACCAAAATATACAATCCTTCCTCTATATCCCACAATCAAAACCATTATAAATCAAACTCACATAATTTCTTTGTTGCATTATATTTTATGCTCCCGCTCAGATGGTTGCATGGTGTTTGCACATTATTCGCATAATGTTTGCGTGGTAGTTGCTTGGTGGTTACATGGCAGAAAAAGAAACAGAAACAAAAGCAAAAGCGAAAGTGGTGACGGACGAGAAGAGGACAGAGCTGGTGGCAAAGTTCAAGGAGTTCGTGAGCCAGAGGTACAAGAAGGAGCTGGTAAAGGCGGTTAACGAGGAAACCGCACTTAACATTGATTTTGACGACATGGACAAGTACAAGGATGGTTCGCAATTCTGCGCAATGCTGCTTGAAGAGCCGGATGCGTTTCTAGAGATTGCGAAACAGGCAATGGAGCAGACAGTCCTGCCATCCGCTGTTTCCGCAGTCACAGAAGCCCAATCCGTAAAGGTCCGTTTTTTCAACCTCCCAGAAGACGTTAACATAAGGGACCTTAGGTCAAAGCACCTGAACAAATTCTCTTCACTTGAAGGCATTGTAAGGCGGGCATCCGAAGTCAGGCCTGAGATCACAGAGACCATATGGGAATGCACTGAATGCGGCAACAGGCTCTATCAGCCCGTCAAAGTAGGCTTCATATCCAGGCCTTTCAAATGCAACTGCGGGAACCGCGTTTTCAAGCAGATGGATAAAAAACTGATAGATGCCAGGTGGATAACCCTTGAAGAGCCATTCGAGCTGACCGAGGGAGAGAAGCCATCGCAGGTGAATTTCATTCTATCTGAGGACTTGGTTTCGCCGGAAGGAAGGCGGATGTCAGATCCCGGCAACCGGCTGAAGATAACCGGCATACTCCGTGAGATACCAAAAGGCAAGTCCTCCTCATCGAAACTGGACTTCTTCATGGAGGGCAACCATGTAGAGCCCAAGGAAACGGGCTGGGAGCGCATAGAGATCAGCAAGGAAGACGAGGCAGAGATAAAGAAGCTGACAAAGGACCCAAAGGTATACAACAAGCTCGTGGCATCCCTGGCGCCGTCATTGTACGGCATGAGTGAGATAAAGGAATCCATTGTGCTGCAGCTTTTCGGAGGCGTTCCAAGGACAATGAAGGACCAGACAAAATTCAGGGGCGATATCCATATCCTCCTGGTCGGCGACCCGGCTTCTGGCAAGAGCCAGCTGCTGAAGCTCGCGCCAAACATAGTCCCGCGTGGCAAGTATGTTTCCGGGAAAGGCACGACCGCAGCAGGCCTGACCGCAACTGTCACGAAGGACGAGCTCATGGGCGGCTGGGTCCTGGAGGCAGGGGCCATAGTCCTTGCCAACAAGGGCTTGTTGTCGGTTGACGAGTTCGAGAAGATGGACCAGGGGGACCAGGTCGCGATGCACGAGGCGCTGGAGCAGGGCACGGTTAGCATTGCAAAGGCATCCATAATGGCAATGCTGCCAGCCCAGACATCTGTTCTGGCGGGTGCGAACCCCAAGTTCTCCCGTTTTGATAGCTACAGGTCAATCGCAGAGCAGATAAACATAGTCGACACCCTGCTGAGCAGGTTTGACCTCAAGTTCGTCCTGAGGGACGTGCCAAACGCCGAGCAGGATAGGAACGTGGTGGAGCACATACTCAAGGCAAGGGAAGGCGACTACAAGGAAGCAGAGCCAGTCATAGACCCCGGACTGATCAGGAAATATATCGCATATGTAAAGGCGAACTGCAAACCCAAGCTGACGCCGGAGACGGGCAAGACACTGAAGGAGTTTTACCTGCGGACAAGGAAGAAGGCAGAGGGCGGCAATGCCCCCATACCAATAACGCTCAGGCAGTTTGAGGCATTGATGAGGCTTGCCGAGGCATCGGCAAAGATACAAATGAGCGACTTCGTAAGGAAGGAAGATGCGCAGCGGGCAATACGGCTCATGAAATATTCGCTGCGGCAACTGGGCTACGATCCTGAGACAGGCGCCATTGACGTTGACAAGTCGGAAGGGGCAACAAGCTACAGCGAGCGAAGCAAACTAAGGAGACTGCTGGACATAATAACCGAGCTCTCCCAGAAGAAGAAAGAAATCCCGGTAAAAGAACTAGAAGCCGCTGCAAAGAAGGAAGGCATCGAGGACATAGACGACCTGATGGAGCGCCTCAAGAGGGAGGGCATGCTCTTCGAGCCAAGCCCGGGCTTCGTCCAGAAGATATAATATTGATAGTTATTGACGCATCAGCGTTTACCCCAAACCTGATAGGTATGTTAATGCAGCTTCTTTATACTTTCCGTATACCTTTACTATGTTAATCTTTCTCCCCGGCCTGCCAGAAGTAGCTATACCAGAGACACTCATGGAGTCTCTGTCTTCCAATCCGTATTTTCTTAACGCATCGAGTAATTCGCTTTCACTTTCTACTCTTTCAAGAATACAAGCATCAAGTCTGCTCGGATCATCGTCTATCATTAAATGCATTAACATAAAGATTTATAAATGGGAACAGTGGGTGTTGCTGATTGCACTTGAAACAGCACAACAGCAGAGCAATAGAGCAACAGAGCAACTGAACAATTTATACCCCTTCTGACAAATAATATTAATATAGTGATTACTATGCAGTGCCCAAAATGCGGCGGAGAGGCCTACCTCGTGGAAGAGGAACTGGTGCAGGTCCTTGAGAACGTGGACCCGCCCAAGATAGTTGCAAAGGCCATTTACCAGTGCCGTTCTTGCGGCGAAAGGTTCACAAGGCTTGTGACCGAAGACCTTAATGCCAAGAAGAAGCCTACAACCCAGCAGGCCGGTCAGCAGCCAGCCAGCGGCAGCAGCTCCGGATACCCCGGCGGAGGCATTGCCAGCGTCAGCCCCGAGACCAAGGAGCGCATCGACCAGCTCAAGTTCTTCTAGCCAGCCAACCCAAATCCTTCTGTATCTTCTAGCCACCCAGTAGCCAGGCCAGCAGCCAACCAGCCCAAGCCCTTCTAGCCACTACGGTGCCACTAGACAATACAAATCGATTTAAATTTCTTTCCATTATATCATAGTATATTGGAACAATCATTGCAATATTATGTCCACCATCATGTTCACTTCATTGAAAAACATCATTGGGACTTTCGGGTTATTCAACAATAATCTGATTTAATCCCTATTGAAGACAAGGAAACCAAAAACACACAAGCAGCCACGCACGGCAACGCAAGACTGTTTGGTGTGTAAAAAATATAGTCGAATTAATAGCTTTGGAAAGGACGAGAAATGAAGACATTATCAAAAATATATGATCGCATATCGCTAACAATGTCATTTTTCATTTATCTCTACACACTAAGAACTAAGAAAAAAATCAAATACAGCATTGCCATAAGTGTTTTACCATTATCGCTTGCAATATATTATTTGATATGGGCCGGTAACGCTGCTGCATTATTTATTGCAATACCTTTTGGAATGATGTGGCTGTTAATGCTGGCTTTCATCTGGTTCGGCAAGTGATAGGTGCAAACCTAATAGCCGATTCCATATATGGAAGAAAGGAGAAATCATCATGCTTATAAAAATCACAATTATTCTGTTAGCATATCTGATCGTCATAACAATATTCAATTGGATTTTGTGGAAAGCCAATGACGCATCCCGGAAGGCTGTTTGTTAGTTGATATTGAGATGTTCGCATCAATCTTACTGGGGGCTATCCCTCTAACAATCCTACACACCCTAACCAATGGCAAGCTTCCTCATATGGTTTACCTTATTTTCTTTATTGGGATGGCTTTATTGTTAATGTGTGCTTTTGTCGTTTTCTTAAACAAGAAGATTCTTGGATGCAGATTCCCGCTTGATGTCATACCGAAATATTAACTTAGTTAGAGCTAAAAGAAAGGAGCGATAAAATGTTAATAAAAGAAAGAATAACGCGCTTAGTGCTGCCGGTCGAGAAAACATTTAGACGTCTTATGTCGGTCTGTTATTTTTATTCGGTTCTCTTCATCCTGGCGATGCTGATAGCGTGTATAGCTGCGAGAGTGGCGCAGTTTCTGGTGTTTTGTTTGCTGGCGTGCTAGTGGTGACATAGGATAGTAACGAACCTTGCCCATAACCCCCCCAACAGGGAGAAAGGAGCCGAATAAACTATGTATACAAATGGATCTATAGCAATTGGAACTGGTATTACATCATTCGACTATTTACTGCTTCTCATGGCAGAACTCGCGATTTTGCTGTTTTGTGCAGCTGTTTGCTTTGCCCCTTTCGATGAGTTTGGGTGGCGGCCCAAATGGCTGGCATTACCACCGATTTTGCCCCTCTTCGTGCTTGTCAACTACTGCCTGTTTTTTCACACCGAAGCGTCGGTGTTTTTTGCTGTAATCTTGATCTTGGGAATCGCCGTCTATTTCATCATCGCCACCGCGATAATGCGGCTGCAAAGACGCCATGGAATATACTGACTTTACTGACTTAGACTTTTCCTTCGGAAACCTCCCCCACCCTAGGGAGACTGGACATGGTAGGGTAGGCTGGGCTGCGCCGTGGCCGAACAGGATTTTTGGCCACTGGAGATCGAGTAGGCCGCACAACTGCGGATAGTACCTGACCAATCAACAGCAGGCAGTGGCATGTAACGAGATACCAATATTAACCGATAGCGAGCGCCGGGGACGTATTCTCCCAGTCGGAGCGTCTCCGGCCCACGCGCCATAGAAAATGGGAACAACGGGACCGTAGCTCAGTCGTCAGAGCGTCGGCCCGACAAGCCGAAGGTTCGTAGGTTCAAGTCCTACCGGTCCCATTTATTTACGGGCTTGTAGCTCAGCCTGGTAGAGCGCCCACTTGATACGTGTCCTTCAGGGGTGTCCGCCAGTGTTACTTTTCGTGGGGATGAGCTGCAGATCGTCCTTGTGAAAAATCTAGCGGACTGGAGGTCGGGGGTTCGAATCCCTCCAGGCTCATTTATCTGCAATGGAAAGCAGGAAGGAACGGAAACGCTCTGGGAATATCCGGGAAATGCCCATGTCTCCCCTGGCAATTCCCTACCCGGAGGGTCTGGCCAGGCCTGCTTTCCGTTGTTAATCTCTGACCAGTGAGTATTGCCCGTTTTTGTTAACAGAATGTTTAACCTAATTTACCTTTATGAGAAGGAGCCAAACATGAATCCAAGAAAAAAATCACATTTTGTTTTTTGTAGTATTGTTGTTATCATGGTCGCCTTTATTTTGCTGCTGAGCCACCCGCCAGCAGCAATGGCTGTGACCAATGGCGAGCTTGATTGCCCAAGTGCCGATGAGTTAATGCCTGATACAACAAATGAGGAACATCCCAAAACAGTAAAAAACGAAGACAAAGGATTGTCTAGTATCAGCAGCTGCCAATTGGCGCATATCCAAAAACTCACAGCAGAAGAACTCGCAGATATCATAGAAAAGATGGAAAGGGAGGATATAGTCGACATCTCAATAGGATATAAGCAATATATCGTCCCAAAATCACATCACGATGGGATTAGGGAAAAACCTCATTGCGACACAGTCAAATTCAAAGCTGCAGAATTATTACCAAAGGATGACCCCAATGTGATGAATTGGGATTGCCCTGGACAATTTCTCCTTGAAAAAACTATCACAAAAGAAGGGGAACCTAATTCGGTGATAAATTACTCTTTTAACGGCGAAACCGGCAAAAGGTTTTTTGATGAGGGACCGAATTCTAAAAACGGAATGATAGAACCCAAAAAGCCCCCCGTATACGGTACCTCAACGCCGTTCAGGTTCACCCCTTTAGAATTTGCATACAGCACAGAGTCTATTCCTCTTCACGAACGGCTGCTTTCAACAAGCCTAAGGCGAAAGGGCTTGGTACGGATTGATAGAACGGTACGGGATGACGCAGTCGAAGGTTTCAGGACGATTAGTGCTGACCTGCTGACTTCTTGGACGCTTGATGATGGCAGCAGGCTGGTCTATGCAAAGGTATACTTTTCCGTGGACCATGGTTTCACCCCTGTGATGATTGAACTTATGAGAGGCCACGACATTGTTGCCCTAAGCATAGTCGTAAAGTCTTTGGAACAAGTTGCTGATGGGGTGTGGTTTCCAAGCAGCGGATATACTGAAGACCCGGACAGCGGACAAAAGCACAAATACGAGGCAACCGGACCGATAGTTGTAAACCAGGGGCTTACCAAAAGCGACTTCGATATAGTCTTCCCAGACGGAACGGATATAGAGGATCGTACAAGTTTTAGCCATAAGTTACGCTCTTTATTATGGCCACCAATAGAGAATTTTTTGCTGAAAAGTGATAGGAGTACGATATTCATTTGCCTATTCCTTTTCTTATTATCAATCTATTTTATTGTCCTTGGCCCTCGGGCCATTTACAGAAAAATGAAAGGAGGCTCACAATAATGGAAACAAAAGAAGCCACATTAGCGTTAACTGAATCGAAATTCACCCTTAAATCCACTAACCCAGTGTACTGCCTGATCGCCATACTCATAGCAGCCGCCAGCGGCGACATCGCTGCTGCAGAGGAGGCTTTCGCCGACCTGAAGCACAAGTTCAAAACCGACGTATTCAAAGGGCTCACACCCGTGGAGAAGGCCATGGCTTCCTACTTCGCGTTCCGGCTGAGCACAGGGCACTTTAGTGAAAAGCTTGAGCTTGGTGCCGCGATAAGGAATTGGTTATACGAGGATGAAAGCACAAAGAACTGCCCGGCTGAGGCATTATTATGGTTTGGGCTGATTCGCAGAGAGATGAATTTACCACATAACGAAACAGCGGCAATACTTACCGACTACGAAGGACACGGATGGCTTCTCCGGAAGTACGGAAGAGCCGAAGGCCCTCCTGTAGAAGGTGATTGGGCGCTTGTGCCGTAAAGACAATAATAAAGGGGGAGCAGGCAAGACAAATATTGGCAAGAAGACGATTCCTCCCAAATCAATGATTCCGTCAATGGGGAAAACATGGAAACGGTGTTTGGTGCTATCAGGTATTTTTGCTTGCAGAGTTAGATGTTCTCTGAAGCAATAGCTTGTAGGAGGTTAGACTCCTCCATCCGGTCCTCTGAAGAGTTGGTAATGCGCAGGATAGATGGGAGGCTATGAAGCAACGGCTCCGGTCGTTGCTGAGCCGAAATGTGAGATATACCATATCTGTTACCATACTGACCCCATTAGTATTTGGTTTTTGGCCGGATGCAATGGCTTCAGGGGATTCCATGTTTTTCTTTTGAAAATAACAGTGCCTTACCTTCATTATCTGTTAATACTCTGTAAAGGAGTCTGCAAATGAAACATGAAACAATGCCCCACAATAAGGAAGACGAAAGGCCGATGGATTTTGCCGATTTGTTAGTGCTTTCCATTGTAGCGGTTATTTCTGCAGTTTTTATTCTGGTTGCTGCATTCATCTGCAAAGCGTTTTAAACTGGCATGAAATAGCCGCTCTACCAATTGAGCATAATGCTCTATGGAAACCCAATAATACGGGTTTCCCTCTCTGCTCTGTCAACTTAAAGGTATTCAAAGAATATGTAATTACTTGGGCTATCCTGAATTAATGAGACTACCCCAATATTTGGAGGGGGTGAACAAATGAACAGGCTAGAACAGATAAAATATTTGCAAAGAAGGCTTGCGCAAGGATGGAGAAACAAGTATATTAT
>Ga0180433_10000563_pt1 | contig 63278 bp, 63 predicted proteins | sample SS_ome_8_FD_132980 | JGI IMG/M metagenome (GOLD analysis project Ga0180433, IMG submission 132980) | Hypersaline lake sediment archaeal communities from the Salton Sea, California, USA - SS_1_D_1 metaG | ecosystem: Environmental > Aquatic > Non-marine Saline and Alkaline > Hypersaline >... | reverse complement strand
GCCTGCCTACCGTCAGGCAGGATTTTTTGGTAGAGTAATATAATGACAAATATTAAATATCTCTTAATAGTTATTATCCTAGCCGCTGCAGTTGGTGGGGGTACTTTATGGTACTCAACAAAACAAGAAATACCGACTGACAACACATCGCTTGTAACAGAGAAACCAGAAGACGAAACCGCTGATTGGCAAACTTATAGAAATGAGAAATATGGATTTGAGATTAAATATCCCTCATTTTTAGAGAGCGGTGAGCCAGGTTGTAAAATCAATGAGATAGAAGAGCATATTTTTATAGGTCCTATTTCATTAATGTTTTTTGATGCCCAAGGCTTAACTCTTAATGAATGGATAGATAAAAAAATATCAGAGACTGAAGAAAACACAAAAGAGACGCAAGAAATAATGAAACAGGCTGGAAACGAGAACTGGCAAGAATTTGGATCAAAGTTATTATCTCGCGAGGATATTTCTGTAGCTGGAGAAAAAGCTGTAAAGCTCTCCTATCAATTTATAGGAGCAGGTTTTGATTTACCAGTTACAATTTCTGTAAAAAAAGGAGACAAGATATATGATTTTCGTACCAATGACGCTAATCTCGTTGATGAGGAATGTGCTGCTAAATTTGGGAAAAAACCAAGTGGAGCTATAGAATTAATGCTTTCTACCTTCAAGTTTCTAGATTAAACAAGTTCTAACATCGTACGCCAGACGACCCTGGCAAAAATCGCCAAGAAGACGATTTTTTGGTTTGACAAAAAAAGGAAAGGGTATTATATTTTATTTTAGAACCTAAGAATCAATACTAAAGAAAGAGAGGGAGAACAAGACATGAAAGTTTCTCTTTTTATTCACGAGGACTCCATTGATAGAGTTTTTATAATTGCCCAACAGATAATTTACGAATCCAAAAGGTCTCCCACTAAAGTGGAAAGGTGTAAGGTAGCGTGGCGAGACGGGCTTTTGGGATTTTTCCAAAGAAGAGGAAGGTTATTTCATAGATGTAGCTTTTCCTGCAATGTATCTGGCGCAGTAGAAAATTTTTACAGTGAAGGTATTGAAATAATAGTTAAATCGTGCGGACATCCCGAAATGCACGAATTAGTTAATCTGTTTAAAGTTAGAATGGAAAATGCCAATTGTCTTATTAGTCAATCTATTTCCAAATTGAAAGCCTCCGAATAGGAGGCGATTTTTTTTGGCGATTTTTAAATATATATTATTTTTTCTCTTCCAGCTTCACCTTTAGGGTCAGTTCTTTTTTGTTTCGTAAGACTTTTAAAGAAATTTCATCTCTGACTTTGAATTTCTGCAAGATATGAGAAAGGGGATTTTTATCGGTAATTTTTTCTCCGTTGCATTCCAAAATTATATCAAATTCTTTTAAGCCGGCTTTTTCGGCCGAACTTCCTTTTACTATTGGCGATTCTCCCAAATTTTGTCTGATAATCAGAGCGCCGTATTCTACGGGCAACTTATTCTTTTCTGCCACTTCTTTGCTCAAAAGCACATATTTTACTCCCAAAAAAGGCCTGGTAACTTTTCCGTACTTTTTAACTTCTTCCAAATCTTTTTTGGCGTAATTAATGGGAATGGCAAAGCCGATATTTTGAGCGCCCATTACCACGGCTGTATTAATTCCAATTACCTTTCCTTCTATGTCAACCAAAGGTCCGCCGCTGTTTCCGGGGTTAATGGCAGCATCGGTTTGAATTAATCCTCTTAATCTTTCTGCCCGGTGATCTATTCCGCTGAAAGCCGTAATAAATCTGCTCAAGCCGGAAACTACACCGGTGCTTATGGTATCGTGAAATTCACCCAAAGCATTGCCGACTGCAACTACCGTTTGTCCTAAATCAACATTTTGGGAATCGCCCAAGTCCAGATAGGGCATATTTTTGGCTTTTATTTTCAAAATAGCAACATCATTAATAGGGTCTCTGGAAACAACTTTTGCCGGATATTTTTTCTCCGGGTCAAAAACAATAGTATAATCTGCTTCTTTATCCCCCACCACATGGTTGCTGGTGATGATATAACCGTCCGGCGAAACGATAAATCCGGAACCGCCTCCGATTTTTGTTTTTTCTTTTCTTCCTTTATTAACTTTCGGCATAATAAGATTTTGGCCACCAAACGGCATAAGATAAAAGCCCTCTATTTTGGGCAGGTCTTTGGAAATTACGACAGTTATTACCGCCGGACAAACTTTTTTGGCAATATTAATTATTGGAGATTTTTCTTTCATAATTTTTTATTTATTCTATCATATTTATTTTACTATAAAAAATCTTGTCAATAAAGAAAAAAATTGATAAGATTAATCTATAAATTAAGCCCCTGTAGTTCAACGGACAGAACAAGAGACTCCTAAGCTCTAAATATAGGTTCAATTCCTATCGGGGGCACAAGGGCGAGGGCCCATAGCTCAGTTGGTTAGAGTGCATGTATGGCATACATGAGGTCGAGGGTTCGAGTCCCTCTGGGTCCACAAAAAATTGGAGGAGTGGCAGAATGGTTATCGCGCGGCTCTCGAAAAGCCGTGGGCATAAAGCCCTTGCAGGTTCGAGTCCTGCCTCCTCCGCAAGCAACGAAAATATAAAATAAAAAATGTTTAATTTTTTTAAAAAAGAAAAAAAAGAGCCAAAAAACCTAAAAGAAGCTTCAGATTTACTTAAAAGATTGGAAGAAAATTTTGAAAAAGTTTCGACTGAATTGGAAAAGATTAAAAAAGAAAACAAATCTTCAATTCAGAAAGTAGGTATTGTTAGATATAATCCTTTTTCCAAAATGGGGGGAAATCAAAGTTTTTCCTGCGCTTTGCTTGATAGAAATGACAACGGTATCATAATTACTTCTCTTTATACTAGAGAGGGTAACAGAGTTTACGGGAAGGAGATAGAAAGGGGACAATCACAGAGCTCTTTATCGGTTGAAGAAAAAGAAGCGATTAAAAAAGCCCAAAATATAGAAAATGAAAAATGACCGGAAAAAAAGAGAAAAATTCAATATCAGCCGAGAAAAATCTTCGGAAAGAATCATCTGTTTCAAGGCCGCCAATAGTGGTGGTTTTGGGGCATATTGACCATGGTAAAAGTTCCTTACTTGAAGCAATTAGAGATTTCAAAATTACGGAAAAAGAAACGGGCGGAATTACTCAGCATATTGGCGCTTATCAAATAGAAGAGAATAATAAAAAAATAACTTTTATTGACACCCCGGGTCATGAAGCTTTTTCTCAGATGAGGTCTCGAGGGGCTAAAGTGGCAGATATTGCTATTTTAGTAGTTGACAGTTCGGAAGGAATAAAAGCCCAAACAAAGGAAGTAATTTCACATATTAAGAAGTTGGAGATGCCGGTTATCGTTGCTTTGAATAAAATAGATAAACCAACAGCCGATCCTCAGAAGGTGAAAAGAGATTTATCTCAGCAGGATTTTTTAGTTGAAGAAATGGGAGGAAAAATTCCTTCGGTTGAAGTTTCAGCCAAAACCAAAAAGGGAATTCCGGAACTTTTGGACTTGATAATTTTACTGGCTGAAATGGAAAACCTTACCGCTAATTCCCAGCAACTCGGCCAAGGAGTAGTAATTGAAGCTTTTTTAGATAATTTGAGAGGGCCAACCGCTACCTTGCTTTTGAGGGGTGGAAATTTAAAACCGGGAGATATTGTGGGAACTCCTTCGGCTTTTGTAAAGATTAAAAACTTGGAAAATTTTCAAAAAAAGACCATCCAAAAAGCTCTTCCGTCCGAACCCGTAATTATTTTCGGGTTTAACGAAGTTCCGAAAGTGGGAGAAGAATTTCAGGTTTTTCAAGATATAAAAGATGCTCAAAGTTCGATTAAAGTCTCTGAAAAAGAAAAATTATCAAAAGTATTAGAAGTAAAAGAAGGTCAGAAAATTTTAAACTTGATATTAAAAGCCGATGTAGTCGGATCAAATGAAGCCATTGAAGAAATTTTAGTGAATTTACCGCAGGAAAAAGTTATTTTAAGAATTCTAAAATCAGAAGTAGGTAATATAAATGAATCCGACTTAAAATTGGCCGTAGGGGGGAGAGCGGTTATTCTTGGCTTTAGGGTAAAAGTTGATTCTATTGCTCAAAAAATAGCCGAAAGAGAGAAAATTAAAATAATGAAATTCGACGTCATTTATGACTTAATAGAGGACATTAGAAAATTAATGGAAAAGATGATAGTGGCCCGGGAGGTCAGAGTGAATTTGGGAAGAGTGAAAGTTTTAGTAAGATTTTTAGCGGAAAAAAACCGCCAGATTATCGGAGGTAAAGTAATTGAGGGAGAGGTAAAGAGAGGAGCTGCCATCGAAGTTTTAAGAAACGAAGAAAAAATAGGAACCGGGAAATTAGTTAATCTTCAGAGGAATAAAAAAGATGCTGATTTGGTTTCCAGGGGAGAGGAGTGCGGTATATTATATGAAGGGGATGTAAAAGTTGAAGAAGGAGACGTTTTGGCAATATATGAGTTTGCGTATTCAAAGAGTTAATCAGCTTGTTAAAGAGGAATTGTCGCAGATTATTTTAAGAGAAATAGAGTTTCCTCAAAATATTTTAGTAACCTTAACAAGAGTGGACACTTCCGCTGATTTAAATCAAGCGAAAGTTTATATTAGTGTTATGCCAGAGAATAGAGCAAAGAAAATTTTAGAAGTTTTAAATAAAAAAATTTACGAACTGCAAAAAAAATTAAACGAACGTTTGAAAATGAAATTTATTCCAAAGATAATCTTTTTTAAAGAAAAAGAAATACTGAGGGCGGGTAGAATTGAGGAAATTTTGGAGAATTTGAAAAATAAAAAATAATTCGGCCAGGTAGCCAAGTAGCTAAGGCGTTGGTCTGCAAAACCAATATACATGGGTGCAAATCCCATCCTGGCCTCAGTTTGCCGCGGTGGCGGAACCGGTATACGCGAAGGACTTAAAATCCTTTGAGGTTTTCCTCTTGTGGGTTCGAGTCCCACCCGCGGCACAAAAAAAAGCCCCCTTTGGGGGGCTTTTTTTTGAAGACAATATTTTATTTAACTTTCTAAAATTTCAACGTAGGTTTTTTTCACTCCGAACTCTTTTGCGTCCCAATAAGAGGCAAACCAGATATCTATATGGTAGTTTCCTTTTTTCCAGTTCATTCTATCCTCAACCACAAAAACTTTTTCTCCGTATAGTTCCGGGATTCTAATTTTAGTGCCAAAAGGCAGAAAGTTATTTGCTACAATTCCATCTCTTACCCAGGTGCCGGCTGCTGTGATATATGGGTCTTCGTCAGTTTCCATAGGTGTACTTGAGTAAGCGGTTACAACTACCGTGATTTTTTGGACTACTTCTGGTTCCGGTCCCGAAGGGTCGGAAAGGGGTATTAAACTATTTCCCTGGGTAATAATCATTTTTTCTGCCATTTCTTCAGCGTTAAATTCAACCTCTTTATTTTGGGCCTTAGGTTCGTAAACGGGCAGAAAAACCAGCAAAATCCCGACTCCCAATATAAGAATCAGAAAATTTCTGTCCCAGTGGTTTTTAGAAGATATTTCCATAATTTATTTATTGAAATTAAAGTTTTTAAAACCCCCTATTTTTGGGGGTTGTATCATTTTAACTTATCCACAGGAAATGTCAAGGACTGGTTTGGAAGATAATGGAGCGGGTGAAGGGAATCGAACCCTCTTCTCAACCTTGGCAAGGTTGCATAATAAGCCGTTATACGACACCCGCCCGTGTAGTTGTGCCGGGAGAGGGAATCGAACCCTCGGCCTCTTCTTTTTCAGAGAAGCGCATCTACCACTGAGCTACCCCGGCTTAATATTATAATAATAACCAATAATTCTTCTGAAATCAAAAAAGAGGTGTGGACGGCATAGGACTCGAACCTATAACCTCCTGCGTGTAAAGCAGGCGCTCTAACCATTGAGCTAGCCGTCCTAATGTGCCCAGGGCGGGACTCGAACCCGCACACCCAAAGGGTCACGCACCTCAAACGTGTGTGTATACCTATTCCACCACCTGGGCCTCCTTTTCCTTTTCTTCTTTTTCTTCTTCTATTTTTTCTTCTTTTATTTCTTCTGCCGTTTCTTCTATCGGAATAACTTCTTTGAAACTATCTTTTTTCTTCAATTTGGCTTTTTTACCTTTGATTTTTCTTAAATAATAAAGTTTGGCTCTTCTTGCTTTCCCCCTTTTTAATACTTCTATTTTTTCTATAGAAGGCAAATGAAGCGGGAAGATTCTTTCTACTCCAACGCCGGAAACGATCTTTCTTACGGTAAGAGTTGAAGTAATTCCCCTCCCGTGCTTTATAGCCAAAACCAATCCTTCAAATTTTTGAATTCTTGTTTTTTTTTCTCCCTTCGAAGATTTACCCTTTTTACCGACATCCTTGATTTTTTGATAAATTCTTACCGTATCACCCGGTCTGATTTCGGGTAAATCTTTTTTTAGTTGAGTTTTGTTGAAATTATTTAATTTTGTAGTCATTTTAAGTTTTCTAATATTTTTTTTAAATTTTCGGGAAGTTCCGATTTAATTTTAATTTCTTTATCAACCGAAACTTTTATTTTTAGGAAACTTGCGTGTAAAAATTGCCTTTTTAACCCTTTTGGAACCGGCTGATTTTTAAAATCGTACAATTTATCGCCGGCAACGGGGTATCCGAGATGGGCAAGATGAACTCTTATTTGGTGTTTTCTTCCGGTTTTCGGCTCGACTTCTATTAAAGTATATTTTTTATATTTTTTCAATACCTTATAGTGGGTTTCAGCTTTTCTTCTTTCCTTGGCTCCCGGCTCATTAAAAAGAAAAACTTTTTGTTTTTTTCTGTCTTTGGGAGAGCGGCCGATTAAGGTTTCAATTTTCCCTACTTTGTTTTTTACTTTTCCTATTGCTAATGCTAAATATTTTTTATAAATTCTACCTGTTTTAAATTCTTTTTGTAAAAATTCTAAAACTTTGTTGTTTTTTGCTACCAAAAGAATTCCGGAAGTGTCTTTGTCCAACCTATGAACTATGCCGTATCTTGGGGCAGATCCTACTTTTTTTAATTCTGGAAATTTTTCCAGAAGAAAATCAATTATAGTTTTTTCTTTAATTTTTCCTTCAGGAAAAACAATAATTCCGGCCGGTTTATCTATTGCTAAAAAATCTTCGTTCTCGTATAAAACTTCAAAGTTCATGTGGACGGTAGAGGACTTGAACCTCTGACCTCCTGCGTGTCGAGCAGACGCTCTAACCAACTGAGCTAACCGTCCTTGGTGGGCATGCGTGGATTCGAACCACGGACCCCAGCTTTATAAGAGCTGTGCTCTAACCCCTGAGCTACATGCCCACGGTTTTAAAAGGTGTTTCCGAATATAAGAACCGTACCCCAAGTACATGCCCGATTATACCTTTCTGACTTTTACTTTTAATGATTTTTTCTTTTTAATCAAGGGTTTTAATTTTTCTTCTTTTTCTCTTTTTACCTCTCTTTTCACTCCGATTAATTTTTCAAACTCCTCTCTTTCAATGGTTTCTTTTTCGATAAGATAGTTTGCGACTTTTTCAAGCAGTCCTCTCTTTTTTGAAAGTATTTTTTTGGCTTTTTCTTCAGCATCTCTTATGAATTTTTCCACTTCTTCATCAATTTGAGCCGCTACCTTTTCAGAGTAATTTCTTTGTTCTGAAATTTCCCTGCCCAAGAAGACCAACTCTTCCTTTTCGCCATAGGAAATAGGACCCAAAGAAGACATTCCGTATTCTTTTACCAGTTTTCTGGCCAACTGGGAAGCCTTTTCCAAGTCGTTGGCGGCGCCAGTGCTGATTTGGTTGAATTTTAATCTTTCGGCGCAATAACCGCCCAGCAATGCTGCCATTTCAGATAAAAACTCCGTTTTAGTTTTAATTTTTCTTTCTTCAGTGGGAACTTTCAAGGTATAACCTCCTGCCATCCCCCGGGCGATAATTGAAATTTTTCTTACAGGTTCGGTCTCCGGCATAAAAGAAGCAACCAAAGCATGGCCTGCCTCATGAAAAGCGGCGATTTCTTTTTCTTTTTTTGAAAAAATATAGCTTTTTCTTTCGGGCCCCAGTAAAACTTTTTCAATTGATTCCAGTAATTCTTCCTGGAAAATCTGCTTTTTGTTTCTTTTGGCGGCAAGTATTGCCGCTTCGTTTACCAAATTTGCCAAATCCGCGCCCGAAAAACCCGGAGTTCTTTCAGCAACCTCTCTTAAATCAATATTTAAAGATAGTGGCTTTCCTTCGCAGTGGATTTTTAAAACTTCTTCTCTGTCGTTAACGTCGGGCAGATTTAAAACTACTCTTCTGTCAAACCTTCCGGGTCTCAGTAGGGCGGGGTCTAAAATATCCGGCCTGTTGGTGGCTGAAATTACAATTACATTTGTATCTCTTTCAAATCCGTCCATTTCTACTAAAATCTGGTTTAAAGTTTGCTCTCTTTCGTCATGTCCTCCTCCCAAACCAGCTCCCCTGTGGCGGCCGATAGCATCCAGTTCGTCAATAAAAACAATTGAAGGAGCAGCTTTTTTAGCAGTGCCAAACAAGTCCCTTACTCTGCCCGCGCCAACCCCTACAAACATTTCAACAAACTCGGAGCCGGAAATATGAAAAAAGGGAACATTGCCTTCTCCTGCTACCGCTCTTGCCAGCAAAGTTTTTCCGACCCCGGGGGGTCCCAAAAGCAGTACGCCCCTTGGTATTCTGGCACCCATATTTAAAAATTTTTTCGGATTTTTTAAAAAATCAACAACTTCTTTTAATTCTTCTTTTGCTTCCTTTAAACCGGCAACATTTTTGAATGTTATTTTTTCTTTCGGGTGGCCTTCTGCTCCGAAAAGCCGGGCTCTGGCCTTTGAAAAATTAAAAGCCTGGGTGGCTCCGGTTTTTGCCTGTCTGAAAATCATCCAGAAAAAAACGCCAAAAAACAAAAGAGGTAAGACGGCAAACAAGAAAAGCCCCATTCCGCTCCAAAAATCTTCAGATTTTTTTATTTCCACTTCGGTTTTAGCCAGTTTTTCTTTATCAACTCCGTAATCCAGTAAAGTTTCCGATAGCCCCACGCCTGTTTCTTTTTGCGAAAAAGATTTTTCGTCGTTTTGATAAAAAATTTCAATTTTTTGGTCGGCGACAATAATTTTTTTGACTTTTTCCTGATTGATATCCTGAACTAACTGAGTTAAAGGAATTTCTTTTTCTTTTCCGAAGGGCTGAAAAAACAAAGCGAAAATACTGGAAACTGCCAGAAAGATTAATAAAATAAAAAAGAAATTTTTAAAAAGATTTTTCATAACTTTAATTTACCAAAAAATAAAGCAAAAATCAAACCTTTTTAAAAAGAAAAATGCCCCGGGGAGCGGAATGGAACCGTTCCTCGGGGCCTCGTGTGTTGCAGCTACTGGTTGTCGTCGCTCTCGGCTTCCTCGGCTTCCTCGGCTTTCTCCGAATGGTTTCGGCAGGCCTCCATGGCCCATCCCTCCATTTTGGCCGAAGTCCTGATCAGCTTGGCAAGGGGGTTTTTCCCCCCCTCGATGATTTTGTCGAGAGAGAGAATTACTCCCTCTTTCGGCAAGTAGGGGAGTTTCTTGGGGCAGAAGATGTGTTCTACCACGATCCCGCCCCAATCCGTCCGGAGCGAAACACCGAACGGCGCTTCAGGGTCCGTATCCCGGAACCTGAAGTTGGTGAAGCCTATTCGTAGCTCATTTGGCGGCTGGCCGTTTAGGAGCCGTTTGGCCAACCCGAAATTCATCGGGCTGGGATTTCCTCCAAGGGCTTCCGCCATTTCTCTCCATGCTGCGAGAAATCGCTTCACTAACGGTGGTAGCTTCCCTTCCTCGATGAAGTCAGGTGGAAGGGAAAGCTGGGCTCGCGCCCCAGGATTGGCGTCTACTCGTTGCCATCCTTTTGACTTACTCCAGCGGAGCACAATGGCGTCCCCTGGAATGAAGCCCAACGGAAGGAAGATTACGCCTCCCTTGCTTTCAAAGAGGGATCCGAATCCCTCCTTTTTGCCGAGATCGACGTACTTGGCAAAGAGGTCGAAGAACTCCTTGTAGTTAGACCATTTTGCCCGAGTCAGCCTCGGGATTTCACCCTGCTGCTCTTTCATAAGCTTTTCCTTTCTTTACTGCTGGTCTATAGTTTAAAGGGTCTTTCCCTACCAGCAGCGCAAAAAATGTACTGTATTAAAACTATAACAAATAATAATTATTTTGTCAAGTGCTTGACAAATTTATAACAAAAATGTATAATTTTTAATCAAGTCCAATTAAATAAATATTGGACATCAGCTATTTGAAAACTAGAAAGGAGGTACTCGATGAGATGAATGGCACAATGGCTTCTAATACTGTAAATCTTTTCTTCAGACCGGGTGAAGAGGGAAGAAGATTTGACTGGATTTCTAGCTACGAAAAGAAATTGGTAGGACTTTGCAGTCGTCCATTCTGCGGACTATGTGATTTGTCTGAAAGGGATAAATTGAAGGAATTCAGGGGCGGCGAGTTGGAGGTTACGCTTATTTTTATCCAGAGCCCCTCCATTTTTGAGGAGCGAGGATATTTTCTCGCTCATCTAGTCGCAGTCCCCGAACAGGAAGTGAGAATAGACGAGGGTATAGAGGTGGACCTTCCGGAAACCTCGAATACCTTTATTTTCTCTACTCCTCAAGGTTCTATACTAATAGATCCAGGAGGAGATCCTGAGTCCAGACATGACCCTGAAATTATAAGGTCCTTTAGAGGAATAGTTAGCTCAAGAGAGATTGGAGCTACTATCATTTCTCACGCCCATCAGGACCATTGGTGTTTGATGGAGCACGTTGAAAAAGGTCCGATTTTCTTGAGTTCGATTTGCAGGCATTTTGCCGCAAGAACAGCGGCAATCGAAAGAAGTGATAGGTTTCTCTGGGCTTTGCGCCGAGCTGAAGCGTACAGCCCCGGAGACCCGATAATTCTGAGAAATAACCTACCGGTAAAGATTGATACCATTTCTTTGCCACATTCTGTTCCCGAGACGGCAGGGATAATTATACAAGGTCCGAGAAAGAGAGTGGTTTATCTCGGGGACTTCAAACTAACAGGAATGTATCCGTTATCAAAAGCAAAGACGGTAAAAGAGTTGCGCGAGGTAGCGGAAGAACGCGTTGACCTCTTGGTTTTCAACGCCATTAATTCTCATGTGGAGGGTTTTACTCCCATTGAGTCGTTGTCGGTGGATTCAATGACCGACATTATAATAGAAGCATGGGGAAGGGTGATATATACTTCCTTTTCCAGCAACTTGGAAAGAATCCGTCGGGTGGTAGATATAGCCCGGCTATTAGGGAAGAGAGTTGCTTTTGTTGGCGCAGGGATGAAAAGCGCCAGCAAACTGATAGGCGTAGATGAGGAAGGGCAGGTAGATGACGCCTCGGTTATTTTCGTAACCGGATGTCAAGGCGAGAAAGGTTCTGTTCTCTGGCGGATAATAGAACAGGCCGAATCTCCTCTTAAACTTCTATCGTCGGACACGCTCGTTTTCTCTTCCCGGACCATTCCAGGATACGAGGAAAAGATGAGAGTATATTACAGGAGTCTTCGTCCCTTTGTAGGGCGAATGATATTAAATAAAAGAGAGATCCAAAGCCTGGGACTTCAGAGCCTCGGAGCGGAAGAACGGCTCGTTCATGTGAGCGGGCATGGTTCTAGGGAGGATTATCGCTTGGCGATGGAGATTCTTCGTCCTAAAGCGATTCTTCCTTGGCCGCAGCAGGATCTCTTCATAGAGCCGATTAGACGAATTGCAGAAAATCTAAGAATAGAGATTTTGCCAGACACCGAGAGAATCATCGAGATATAATTGAAAAGAAAGGCGCCCTTAGGGGCGCCTTGCTATTTAGTAATCTTAAAATTATATTCTCCAAGCGTGTTCCCATGAAGGAAGATTGACCACATCAGAAAACATATTTAAGATATCTTCTAAAGAGTTCTTTCCTATATTTCCTTTTGTGTCAATCGGCAAATTAGAAAATTTCTTAGGTATAATTCCCGAAACCAAATTAAACAAGTGAGATAAAAAAGAAGTAGCATAACATCCTTTGGGAAGATTAAAATTTAAGATAACTCCCATTGGTAAAACCTTATAATTTATAATTTCTACCTTTTCTTTAGTTTTCCTTACTCCGCCGGTCTTTCTTATTACGTACAAAAAAGGCTGCAAATTTTTGTAGGCATGAGTCAAAGAAAAAATACCGGTTTGCCCCAAAAGTTCTTTGTAGAAAATCCAGCTCTTTTTTTCTTGAGAAAGCAATGGATAAGTGGGGGTAGGTTCTCGGTTTTCTCTTATGTCAAAGTAAAGCCTTTTATTGAATAACAAAGAGCCGAAAGAGTCAATCCAAATGGAAACTTGTCTTGGGATTTGATTTAAGGCTCCGGCGAAATCGGTTGGATTTTGAACAAGATATCTCACCATTCTTAATTCATTTTGAAACGTTAAGGGAAAGAAATCCAAAATACTTTCAATTTCTTCCCAGTTTCCCCAGGATTTTTCAACCTCCATTCTAAAATTCTGAAAATAAAAAAGTTCCCTTTCTCCAGTTTTACAAATAGCGTTTTTTACCGCTCCTTCATAATCACCTTTTAAAATAGAAAGTCCGCAATAGGGAGCAATTAAACGCGGAACTCCAAACCTTTGTATATAATAAAAATTTGTAAATCCGTTTTTTTCTAAATTTCTTAATCTTTTTGAAAAACCTTTTTCATTAAAACCGGAATCAGTTCTGATTAAAATTGTAAATTGGTTTCCTCTTAAATTCCCTAGGAATAATTCTTTATTTCCACTGAATACATTTTTAATAAAATAGTAAGATGCTGAAATTCTATTAAGGTTATCAATATCGCAATTCTTAATTGATATTAATTGTGACGTAATAGCGTGTTTGTCTTTAACTCCGGCATATTTTATATTGGCCGAATTTGTTTTTAAGTTTTTAGCCAATTCTTCAGCAGCTTCAATGGTTGATAAGCCGCACTTTACCAGGGTAGCGTAGGTGATAGAATCTTCTGGTATAAAATCTTTTTTAACATTTAAAAATTTTTCCGGGAAAACCGTTTGAATCATTCCATCCAGCATTATCTCTTCTACAATAAAGTCTTGTGGCCAAAGCTTTAAATAACCCAGGGGAAATTTCTTCTTCTCGGGTACGAATAATCCGTATTTTTCTAAAAACTTCGGCGTGTCTATAAAACTTCTTTTTTCAAAAAGACGAAAATGTACTCTCGCCGCCTCTTTTATATTTTTTGTCTCAATTTGTTTGGCTTGAATAAAATCCATTTTATTTTTCCTCAACCAACTTCAAACTCATTCGGTGTTCTTTGGGGTCTATTGATAGAATTTGGAAATTATATTCTTTGCCAGTTTTTAATTTTTCTTCCATTTTCGTTTTCGTGCCAAATTCTGAAATATGGCAGAGTCCTTGGATTTTGGGAGAAAGTTGGACAAAAGCTCCGAAGGGGTTAAATTTGACAACACTTCCTTTTATTGTGTCTCCTTTTTTATGTTTTTTTTCAACGTCCTGCCAAGGGTCTTTTTTCAGCGCCTTCAAAGAAAGAGATATTTTATCGTTTGCAATAGAAATTATTTTCGCTTTAACTTTCTCTCCTATTTTTACAATTTCAGAGGGGTCTTCAATAAGCTGCCATTCCAGTTCCGAAATATGGATTAATCCTTCCAAATCAATTTTTTCTCCCTCGGCGGCAGAGGAGAATTTAATAAAAACCCCGAAATCAGTAACGCCGGTTATTTCTCCTTCTACTATATCTCCTACTTTGTAATTTTTAAGAACTTTTTGGAGTTTTTCGTTTTCTTTGGCTTTTTCCGATAAAATTAACTTATTTCTTTTCTTGTCTAAGTCAAAGACCTTAACTTCTAACTCTTTGCCAATAAAACCTTGAAGTTCTTTTAAAATTTTGGAACTGTCAGCCCCTTCTACTCTTGGGTAATTTTCGGAAGAAAGCTGGGAAACGGGGATAAAGGCGGGAATTCCCGACACCTCTGTTAATAATCCTCCTTTGTTTGCTCCTGAGATTTTAACTTTTATTTTTTCTTCTTCTTGTTTCTTTTTTTGAAGAGTTTCCCAACCTATTTCATCAGATGCCTGGTTTAAAGAAAGTTCGATATAACCTTCTTCGTTTTCCAAGTCCACAATTTTAGCGAAGACATTATCTCCGATTTTATAACTTTTAAGCTCTTCTTTCGCTTCCTGGAATTCTCTACCATATATAATGCCCGTTCCAAGGGGGCCTAAATCCAAAAAGACGGCAGACCTTCCCCTACCTACAATTTTTCCTTCTACAATTTTCCCAATCTGGGCCGGCTTTGATAAATTATTTTTTTCTAATATATTTTTCATATCTTTTCCAATATACTACAACCTGTATTTTTTTTCAATATTAAATAGCGGTTGAAGGTATCAATGCTTTATGATAAAATTAATAATATAACCATGCAAATTATTTGGAACGGCCAGGCGTGTTTTCAAATAACCGCCAGTCACGGAAAAAACAATCATGTAAATATAATAATTGACCCCTTTGACGAAACCATTGGTCTTAAAGTCCCCAAGCTTGAGGCCGATATTTTATTAGTAAGCCATCACCATCATGACCATAACAATGTAAAGGCGGTATCCGGCAATTTTGTTTTGGTTGACGGGCCCGGAGAATACGAAATAAAGGATGTTTTTGTGCAAGGAATTTCTTCTTTTCATGACAATTCTTTGGGAAAAGAGCGCGGTTCAAACACCATTTATGTCATTGAAGTCGAAGACTTGCGGATTTGTCATCTTGGAGACTTGGGTCAAAAAGAGTTAACTTCCGAACAGGTTGAAAAAATTGGCGAAGTGGATATTTTGATGATTCCCGTGGGTGGAGTTTATACTATTTCTGCCAAAGAAGCAGTAAAGGTTATGTCCCAAATTGAGCCGAGCATAACAATTCCAATGCACTATCAGGTTCCAAAACTGAAATTAAAATTAGAAGGAGTTGATAAGTTTTTAAAGATAATTGGTGTAAAATCAGCCGTTCCTCTTCCAAAATTCTCTATTAGAAAGAAAGATATTTTGCCAGAAGAAGCAAAAATAGTTGTTTTGAAACATTAATGAATGTTTTGGAAAAAATCCAAAAATTACCAAAAAGAACTAGAAAAATAATTTTTTGGACCGTATTAATCTTAATTACTTTCATTTTTTCTTTTTTCTTTATAAAAAATATCCAAAATAGATTACAAGGGCTGAAAACCGAAGACTTTAAAGAAGATTTTAAAATTCCCGCCCTGGAAGAAGAATTAAAAAATTTACCAAAATTTGAAAAAGAAAATATACCAAATTTATTAGATATAAATGAAGAAAAGCAACGACCTGAAGAATAAAAATACGGCGTTCGGGTTGATTAAAAACAGGGAGATTACCGAAGAAATGCAGGAATCATATATTGATTATGCTATGTCTGTTATTATTTCTCGGGCCCTGCCCGACGTTCGAGACGGTTTAAAACCGGTTCACCGCCGAATTTTATATACAATGTTGGAGGAGGGATTAAGACATAATGCAAGGTTCAGGAAGTCGGCAACAGTTGTCGGTAGTTGTTTGGGGCGATATCACCCGCACGGCGATATGGCGGTTTATGACGCTTTGGCAAGATTGGCTCAGAGTTTTCATCTGCGTTACCCTTTGATTGAAGGGCAGGGAAATTTTGGTTCAATAGACGGTGATCCGCCGGCAGCCCAAAGATATACAGAGGTCAGGCTTTCCAAAATCGGCGAGGAGATGTTAAGGGATATCGAAAAAAATACCGTTGAATTTGTGGACAATTACGACGGAACCAGAAAAGAACCCTCGGTTTTACCCTCTCCTGTGCCTCAGCTTTTGTTAAACGGTTCTTTGGGAATTGCCGTTGGAATGATGACTAATATTCCCACTCATAACCTTTCCGAAGTTTGCGATGCTTTAGTTTTTTTGATTGATAATCCAAAATCCGCTACCGAAGATGTTTTTAAATTTATTCAGGGTCCTGATTTTCCAACAGGTGGCATAATTTTCAACCAAAAAGAGATAATTCAGGCATATTCCCAGGGCAAAGGACCTATCTTAACAAGGGGTAAGGCGGAAATATTAGAAAAGGAGAAAAGTGGCAGAACCCAGATTATAATTACTGAAATTCCCTATCAAGTTCAGAAATCTTCTTTAGTGGAACAGTTTGCCAATTTAGTTCAGGAAAAAAAGATAGAAGGAATAAAAGACATTCGGGACGAGTCAGATAAAGATGGGATGAGAATCGTTGTTGAGCTTTCCCGCGACGCTTACCCTCAAAAAGTTTTAAACCGCCTCTATAAATTTACCGATCTCCAAAAAACTTTTCATTTGAATATGCTGGCTTTAGTAGACGGGATTCAGCCGCGAGTTTTAAATTTGACAGAAGTTTTGAGTTATTTTATTGCCCATCGGAAAGATGTAGTTTTTAAAAGAACAAAGCATGAATTAGACAGAGCCAAAGAAAGAGAACATATTTTGGAAGGGTTGCATAAATGCTTGGCGAATATTGATGCTGTTATCCGCACGATTAAAAATTCAGCCAACAGAGACGAAGCCGAGAAGAATTTAATGAAAAGATTCCGTTTGACCAAAATTCAGGCAAACGCCATTTTAGAAACGAAACTTTCGGCTTTGGCAAAATTGGAAAGAAAGAAAATTGAAGACGAACTAAAAGAAATAAAAGCCAAAATTAAAGAACTGTCCGCAATTTTGAAAAGCCCTCAAAAAATAAAAGAAGTGATAAAAAAAGAAATAAAAACTTTAAAAGAAAATTTCGGCGACCAAAGAAGGACAAAAGTTCAGGTTCAGAAAATAGGAGAAATTGCCGAAGAAGATTTAATTCCTCAAGAAGAAACAATTATAACTTTAACCAAAGACGGATATATTAAAAGGCTAAACCCCAGAACCTATAAAATCCAGAAGAGAGGCGGCAGGGGTATGGTTGGAATGAAAACCTTGCAGGATGATATTGTGGAACATTTTCTTTTCGCTCAAACTCACGATTCCCTCCTTTTCTTTACTGATTCCGGAAAAGTTTTTAGAACTCAGGTTTATGAAATTCCGGAAGGGCAAAGAGTCGCCAGGGGAAGAGGGCTTTTGAATTTTCTTGAAATTTCCCAAGACGAGAAAGTTTTATGTTTAAGAACAATTAGCAAAAAGGATGAGGAGGGGGGGATAAAACATCTGGTTATGGCAACTAAAAATGGTATAATTAAAAAAACTCCTTTGGAGGACTTTGAAAATATCAGAAAATCGGGGTTAATTGCCATTTCTTTGAAAAAAGGAGATGAGGTTAAGAATGTCCAAAAAACTACCGGACAGGACGATATAATTTTAATTACCAAAAAAGGTCAGGCAATACGCTTTAAAGAAAAAGAATTAAGACCAATGGGCAGAACGGCAGCGGGAATTAGAGGAATTAGATTAAAAAAGGGAGATGAGGTTTCAGCAATAGATGTTATTTCCGCCAAAGACCCCGAAAAACAAAAAATAAAAAAGGAAGATTGCTTATTGGTTATGACAGAAAACGGCTTTGGCAAAAAAACAGAACTAAAAGAATACAAAACGCAGGGAAGAGGGGGTTCGGGAATAAAAGCCGCCAATGTAAATTCCAAAACCGGAGACGTGGTTGCCGCCAAAGTGCTTTCTGGCGAAGAAGAGGACCTAATTGTTATTTCCAGAAAGGGACAGGTAATCAGGACTAAGGTTTCTCAAATTCCGAAACTTTCACGTTCAACCCAAGGGGTAAGATTAATGAAGGTTGGAGAAGGAGATAAAATCGCTTCATCAACCTGTTTCTAAATAAATATTATGGAGGGTTTTCTCAACCCATCAGAAGTTTTAAAAGAACTCAAATTGAAAGAAGAGATGACAGCCGCTGATTTTGGATCGGGTGCCGGGGGCTGGGTTTTGCCTTTGGCGAAAAAACTGGAAGAAGGAAAAATTTACGCAATAGATATTCTGGAAGAACCCTTGTCTGCCCTTCGGGCAAAAGCAAAACTGGAAAAAATTATAAATATTGAAACAATTATAGCGGATGTTGAAAAAAAATTAGATATTTCAGAAGGAGTTGTGGATTTGGTTTTAATGACAAACCTTTTATTTCAATGCGAAGACAGAAAAGCCGTTTTTCAGGAGGCAAAAAGAGTTTTGAGAACAGGAGGTAAAGTTTTAGTGGTTGACTGGAAAAAAGACGCTCCTTTGGGTCCGGAGGAGGGAAGGGTTTCGGCAGAGGAGGTAAAAAAAATAGCAGATGGGGCCGGTTTAAAATTAGAAAAAGAATTTACAGCTGGCTCTTATCACTACGGATTGGTTTTTTCAAAATCTTAAATTTGTTAGAATATAATAATTTATCATGAAAAAACTATTCTTTTTTGGATTTATAATATTTGCATTTTCATTTTTATTAACAAATCAAGTTTCCGCTGGAGCTTGTGATTATTCTGTTCAAGGACGTGATGGGAACGGCTGGTGTGGTGAGCCCTGTCCTGTGGGTCATAATTGTAATACTGCTAGTTGGGATTTTTGTTTAGGAGACGATCATATTCATTTTGGATGCAAAGAGTATGGTTCCTGGCCTGTCTATTGGTGTAATTGTGAAGAAAGTAAATCTTTTAAAGAAAGATGTACATATGGATGCGAGGTTTTAAGTTATGGTAAAGCTCAATGTGCTCCTCCGCCCACTTGTGATGACAATCCTTCGGGCTGTAACTCTCAACTAGATTGCGGTAATGGAGATTCGTGTGATTGCGATGAAGAATGTGAATCTAATTATTGTGATAATGGTAGATGCACTAGGATTACTTGTAGTAATAATCCTCCTGGCTGTAATTCAAGTTTAGATTGTAGCAATGGTAGCTCATGTGACTGTAGCAAAGAATGTGCTTCTGATTATTGTGTAAATGGTAAATGTACTACTGCTTGTAAAGAAAGAGGAGAAAGCTGTTCTACTGGTGAATGTTGCGATGGTACATGTTATAAGGGTTATTGCTGCACGCCAGGAATAAATCTTCAAGATGGAAAAAAATGTTATTGTGACGGGGAGTGTGCTTCTTTAAATTGTGAAAATGAATATTGTAAAACAACTTGCTCAAAAAGAGGAGATTCTTGTTTGCCTTACGGTTGTTGCGAGTCGCTCGACTGTGGTCTTACGGGTCTTTGTTGTGATCCTTCTAATGATTTTTCAAACAACTATTATCCTTGTTATTGCAATGCGGAATGTGAGTCTAATTTATGTGTTAATCGGACATGTGTTGAATCTGCACCAGAATGTAAATGGGAAGATTATGCTTGTGGTATGGGGGTTTGTAAAACTTCACAAATGTATCAAACATGTGAACCATATGGATGTGTTGGTGGCGAATGTGTTTATTTACAAACTCGTTGTATATACGATTCGGGTTGCGCGGAGGCAGAATGTGAATGTGGCTCTTGGAATGATATAGGATGCGGAAGAGAGGGGTGTGAGTCAAATGACATGTATCAAACTCGTAGCTGTTTTCCTTATAAGTGTGATATTGAAAAACAATGTGTAGAAGACCACCCAAATTGTATTGTTTCATGTAATTGCACTTCTTGGTATGATATTGACTGTGGTCAGGGAGATTGTGATTCTACTGATATGTATCAAGGGCGAGAATGTGCGCCCGCAGGATGCGCTAATGAAAATAAATGCGTAGAAAATCATCCGGATTGCGTTGGTGGTGAAGAAGAAGAGGAAGAAGAGGAAGAAGAGGAAGAAGAGGAAGAAGAGGAAGAAAACGGATTTGTACCTATAGATATTTCTTTTAAAAATCCTTTAAAATACGAAAAATTAGAAGATATTGTAAGCGGTATAATTGATTTCATTTTTAAAATTGCCATTGTGGTGGCTCCTATAATGGTGCTTGTCGGCGGTTTTATATTTTTAACTTCAGCGGGCGATATTACGAAAGTTGCCAGAGGAAGGAGATTAATGATTTGGGCTGCGATTGGATTTGGAATTATTTTGCTTGCTAAAGCATTTATGGCTGTGTTAAAATCAATATTAGGAATAGAATAAAAAATATTTTATAATTTAAAAAATATGAAAAAATTTAAAACCTTATCCATTTTGTTAATTTTATCTGCGGTTTTATTTACACCTCTCGTTATTTCCGCTCAAGAGCATGTGCCTAATTGCTGCAAACTGTCGAGGACGTTTACTTTAGATGGAGAAACTTACGAAAAAAACCAATGGGTGGGAGGAGAAGATACTTGTAATCAGAATAATGATAGTTCATTGTCTGGAAAATATAAAACAAACAACTGGGGGTTGCTTTGTTTTTTGAGTTCAACCTATGTAATTACTGATTGGATATTCACTATTTTAATAGCATTTGTAATGATTCTGGTGGTTATAGGGGCTTTTAGGATATTGACTTCTGCTGGCGATCCAGAAAAAGTAAGGAAAGGGAGAAATTATATATTATACGCTGCTATCGGTCTGGCTGTTGCCCTTTTGGCAAAAGCAATTCCGGCCCTCGTTCAGTCGTTATTGGCTTAGGTAAAAATTTAAAAGGTCGATTTCAAAGAGAAAATTTTAAAATATGAAAAAAACTTTAAGATTTTTATTGTCAATTAGCTTTTTATCTTTTTTGATTGTGCCACAGTTCGCATTAGCCGTTGATGTTCCTCAACCAGCAGATAGTTGTACAATGGACCGAGAAATAAATGTCGGCGATATTACATGTGCCGATGGAGAAGATATTGACGTAGGAGGAGAAAAGGCGATTTGTTGTCTTTTAAATACTCTTTATAATGTAGTTGACTGGGTCTTTGTGATATTGGTCGGCGTTTCCGGAATTATGGTGATTATCGGAGCCCTTCAGATATTGACTGCTGCTGGAGTGCCGGAAAAAGTAACATCCGGGAGAAATTATATATTATACGCCGCCATTGGTTTACTTGTTGCTCTTTTGGCAAAAGCAGTACCGGGAATTGTAAAGCTTATAGCTGGATTATAAAAGAAAGGATTATCAATTTGAATTTAATCAATCCCTTGGCGCCAAGAGGTTAATTCTGAATTAGCTGAGGGATTGATTTTTATTAATAAAAAGATAAAATAATTGAGAGCGGACGTGGTGAAACTGGAAAACACGTAGGATTTAGGATCCTATGCCCAAAGGCTTGTGGGTTCGACTCCCACCGTCCGCACAAAACAAAAACCCCTTTACGGGGATTTTTGTTTTAAATTTCAATTTAAATTATTTTTTGACTAAAATTTTTTTCTTTCCTACTTTTTCAACTTTTGGTATTCTAATTGTTAAAATTCCTTCTTTCATTTCAGCTGTTGCCTTGCCCGGATCAATTTCTACGGGCAAGATCATTTCTCTGGAAAAGGGACCCCAATGGCATTCTTTAGAGAAATAATCCCCTTTTTCTTCCAAAGGATTGTCTCTCCTGCCTTTTATGGAAATTATGTCTTTTTCTATTGATATATCCAAATCCTCGGGTTTTATTCCGGCAATAGCCGACTGAATAACCAATTCGTCTTTCGTCTGGTAAATATCAACCGTTAATTGTCCTTCCGACTCCTCGTCAAAAACCTGATTTTTTTCTCCGCTTGATTGGTGATGGTTTTCTTTAACTGGTTCTTCAACCGGCGTTTCTTTAATCTCCAGTTTTTTAATTACCCCCTCTTTTTTTATGACTGGGGAAATTTTGTTTTCTTTTGTTTTGTTCTTACTCCTTTTTTTCTTTGAGGGTTTTTCAACGAGTGCTTCGCCTTTTTCTTCAAAGGGCTCTTTGATTTCTTCTGTCTCCATTCCCTTTTTAAGTTTTTCGAAAAAAGATGCCATACCTTATTATTAAATTTTACACACACTTCTTATTTTTTTCAACCTTTTAAAGGCAAAAGTCAGAAAAACTGCCAATGAAATTATAATTAAAGCCGGAATTAAAACCTTCAAATTGCCTTCACTATACATAATAGAAAAATTGAAGAGGCCGTGCAAGAAAACGGCAATTGTTAAGCCCATTAAGATTAGTTTTCCTCTTTTTTTAGTTTCAAAAAAAGAAAGAGCCAAAAAATATCCGACCAAGCCCGAACATAAAGCGTGGAGGAAGGTTGCCCCCAAAAATCTAAAAGCGTAAATCGGAAAGACTTTACCTATTAAAAAATCAGGAGCGAAAGAGAATAAAATCAGGATATTTTCTATAGCGGCAAAGCCGAGAGCGGCGATAATCATATAAAGCATTGCGTCTAAGGGTTCGTCAAATTCCGGATTTTTCAACACATGCCCTCTTACTACCAAAAACTTTAAAAATTCTTCTATAAACGCTACGCCTAAAAAATCGCCGAGAATTAAAAATAAAAAAACAGGGATATCTATTTTAAATTTAAACAAGCCCTCTTTTAGAAGTTCGGCGAAGCCCTCCTCCAGCAGAACCGCCGGAAGAGCAAGAATCATTCCCCAGCAGAAAATTTTAAGTATCATTTTGACAGATTCAGGATGAACGTCTTTTCGCAGATAAAACAAAAGCCAGATTATACTGGGCAAGACGGCGAAAATAATACAAATTGGCAAATTCATAAAAATGGCAAATTTATAAAATTAAGAAGGCCAGTCTTCTATTAATAAAAACTTCCTTTTATTTTTTACCGGCAGTTTTTGATAAATTTCTTCCGTTATAAAAGGAATAAAAGGATGCAGAAGGCAAAGAGAGTTCAAGAGGACGTAAATTAATATTTTTTTTGTTTTTAAATCGTTCTGCTTTTTCGCTTTTTCAATATATATATCGCAGAAATCATGCCAGAAAAAATCATATAATGTGTGAGCCGCTTTTCCGAAACGAAATTTATCCAAATCATCGTTAACAAGTTTTATTGTTTTTTTCAAGGATTTGAGAATTTTTTTATCGTTCTGGTCCAGCCCTTTTTTGTTAATTTTAAAACTTCTTTCAAAACTTTTGCCCTGAACCTGAAAAATAACAAATCTGGAAGCATTCCACAGTTTGTTGCAGAACTTTCTTCCCATTATAATATTATCTTCCACGAAATGAACATCTTGCCCCTTCATTAACTGCCAGGAAATTCCGAAACGGGTTGCGTCCGCCCCGTACTTTTCACAAAGATTTATCGGGTCAATTCCGGTGCCCAAAGACTTTGACATTCTTTTTCCCTCCCGGGTCAAAACGGTAGGATGGATAAAGACTTTTCTAAAAGGGGCTTTGCCGGTAAATTCATATGCCGAAAATATCATTCTGGCGACCCAAAGGTTTATAATATCCCTGGCGGTTGACAGAACATCTGTCGGATAAAAAAATTTTAAGTCCTTCGTTTTTTTAGGCCAGTCCATAACAGCAAAGGGCCACAAGGCTGAAGAGAACCAGGTGTCTAAAACATCTTTTTCTCCCTTTAAAGGAATTTTATGTCCCCACCAGAGCTGTCTTGAAATGCACCAGTCTTTGGTATTTTTCAGCCATTCAAAATAAATTTTTTCAAAATTTCTTGGGATAAATTTTACCTCTCCTTTTTTTACCGCTGAAATTGCTTTTTTTGCCAAAAAGTCCATTTTTAAAAACCATTGCTTGGAGAGAATCGGTTCTAAAACCGTATTGCACCTATAACAGCGGGCAACGTTGTGATTGTAGGGCTCCACTTTTTTTAAAATGCCGATTTTTTTCATATCTTCAACGATTTTTTCTCTGGCTTCTTTTGTTGTCATACCGGCGTATTTCCCAGCCAGTTTTGTCATTTTACCCTCAGGGCCTATTACTTGTTTTTTTTCAAGATTGTGTTTTTCTCCGAGTTCAAAATCGTGAATATCGTGGGCTGGCGTAATTTTCATAGCACCTGTGCCAAAATCCATGTCTACCGATGCGTCTCCGATAACTTTCATTTTGGCTGGTCCTAAAACTGTTTTAATGTCAATATTTTTACCGATATATTTTTTATAACGGGGGTCTTTCGGATTTACGGCAACTGCCGTATCCCCCAATTTTGTTTCCGGTCTGACGGTGGCTATGGTTAAGGGGCCGTATTCAATATAATACATCTTAGCCGGTTCTTCTTTGTATTCAATTTCAAGGTCAGAAAGTCCGGTGCCGCAGCGGGAACACCAGTTGACAGTTCTTTCCCCCTGATAAATCCAGCCCTTTTTATAATAATGCCAAAAAGCTTTTTCGACCGCTTTTATATATTTTTTGTCTAAAGTAAAACGAGTTCTCGACCAATCACAGGAAACTCCCATCTTTTTGAACTGTTCTAAAATTATATTTCCGTATTTTTCTTTCCAATTCCAAACTCTTTCAATAAATTTTTCCCTTCCCAAATCAAACCTTGTTTTACCTTCCTTTTTCAATTCTTTTTCCACTACATTCTGGGTAGCAATACCGGCATGATCTGTGCCCGGCAGCCAGAGAGTTTTAAATCCTTGCAGGCGCTTCCAACGGATTAAAATATCTTGAATTGTGGCATTTAAAGCGTGGCCCATATGAAGCTCACCTGTAATATTGGGAGGGGGAATTACAATAGTATAGGTTTTTTTTCTTTCTTTGGGTAATTTGTCCGGATTAAAAAAACCACTCTTTAGCCAGAGTTGATACACTTTATTCTCAACCATTTTTGGCTCGTAAGATTTGGAAAGTTCGAAGTTCATATTGATTCATCTATTTTTAAGTTAGCATTTGCTTTAATTTCTTTCCAGTTTTTCTTTCCCCCTTTTAACCAATAAAAATAAGCGGTAGCCCCTATCATCGCGGCATTATCTGTACAAAATTTAATTTCGGGTAATAATAATTTTATTTTCGGCAGATCTTTTTTTGTTTTTTCTTTAAAATCTCTACGCAGTTTTTCATTGGCCGCCACGCCGCCCCCCAGAATTATTGTCTTGGCTTTGTGGTTTTTTGCCGCTTTTAAAGTTTTTCGTAGCAAAACGTTTATTATCGCCTGTTGAATTTCTGCCGCCATTTCATTTATATAGTTTTTTGACAACCTTTTTTTATTGGAGCGGTTTTTGAAATCATATAAGACAGCCGTCTTTAAGCCGGAAAAGCTAAAGTCATAATTTTTCTGGTTTATCATTGGACGGGGAAGGGAAATTTTTAAATTTTTTTTAGATTTTTGGAAATTTTTAGCCCTTTTTGCTATTTCCGGTCCGCCCGGATAACTGAGTCCTAAAATTCTGGCAGTTTTGTCAAAACATTCGCCGGCTGCATCGTCTCTTGTTTCTCCTAAAATTTTATAATCCATGAAATCATTAACTAAAATTAACTGAGTGTGCCCCCCGGAAACAACAAGGCAGATAGCGGGAAATAAATTAGAAGCGTTGTGTTTTTTTATAAAATTAACAAAAATATGGGCTTCAATATGATTTATTGGAATAAGCGGCAGATTCCATTTCTCGGCCAGATTTTTGGCAAAATTGACTCCGGTCCACAAACAAGGTTCCAACCCCGGGCCAACGGTAACCGAAAGTAAATCAAATTTTGGATTTTTAGCTTCTCTTAATGCTTTTTTTAAAACTAACGGTAGGTTTTTTTGGTGCTTTCTTTTGGCAAGAGAAGGATAAACCCCGCCAAATTTCCTGTGGATTTTTGTTTGAGAGGAAACAATATTTGATAAAATTTTAAAATAAACCCGTTTTTTACCGCGAGCTTCGATTAAGGCGCAACAGGTATCGTCGCAAGATGTTTCAACGGCTAAAATCACCATATTTATTATTTTATCATTTTCTCTTGATTTCTTTAATTTTTTAAGTTAAAATAACACTAATTTTGGCGCATTCGTCTAGTGGTTAGGACGCCAGGCTTTCAATCTGGCAACAGGGGTTCGATTCCCCTATGCGCCACATGGAAAAGAATTATCTATCCCTTTCTCGATCATCAGACCTTTCCAGCCTTAAAGAAAGAATTTTATATAAATCATTTGAAGTGCTTCCCGGGTTTTTATCAATAGGCACTTTATTAGCCGCTTTTATTTTATCTTGGCTGGCGCCTTTGGTGGCGGCTATTTTTATTATTATTTTTGATTTTTTTTGGCTGTTAAGAATTTCTTATTTGTCTTGCCATCAAATAGTTAGTTATAGGGAAATGAAAAAAAATATCAAGATTAACTGGACAGAAAGACTCGATCAATTACCGAAAGAAAAATATTCCATTTCAACTTCTAACTGGCGGGACATTTTTCATTTAATTATTTTACCCGTTTACAAAGAAAATATAGAAATAATTAAAAGTACCCTCCAATCTTTAAAAGAAACAAGTTATCCCAAAGAAAAAATGATAATAGTGTTGACAGTTGAAGAAAGAGCAGGGGAAAAAGCCAAAAAAACGGCAGAGAAAGTTAAGAAAGAATTCAACAAAAATTTTTTAAAAGTTTTAGTAACCGTTCATCCAAAAAAAATCTCAGGGGAAATAACAGGTAAGGGAGCAAATGTTTTTTGGGCGATAAATAAAACAAAAGAAAAAATTTTAAATATTTCCAAAATACCTCAAGAAAATATTATTGTCTCTATTTTCGATATAGACACAAAACCCTTCCCTCAATATTTTACCTGTTTAACCTGGTGTTATTTAACCTCTAAAAAACCTCTAAAATCCAGTTATCAGCCGATTCCTCTTTACAATAATAATGTTTGGCAGGCCCCTTCTTTTTCCAGGGTTATTGCGACTTCCGGAACTTTTTGGCAAATGATGCAACAAGAGAGACGAGAGCAGCTGGTTACTTATTCTTCTCATTCCATACCCTTTAAAGTTTTGAACGAGGTCGGTTATCCCAAAAACATGGTTTCCGACGATTCAAGGATATTTTGGAAATCTTTTTTATATTACGACGGGAACTATAGAGTTATACCTCTCCATTACCCTGTTTCAATGGATGCGGTTTTAGCTAAATCTTTAACAAAAACGATTGTTAATCAATACAAACAACAGAGACGTTGGGCTTGGGGGTGCGAGAATATTCCCTATATTATTTTCGGTTTTATAAAAAATAAAAAAATATCTCTTAAGGAGAAAATTTACCATACGCTTATTATTTTGGAAGGATTTTGGTCCTGGGCAGTTGTTGCTTTGCTTATTTTCTTTTTAGGCTGGCTTCCTTTAATAATGGGCGATGAAGCTTTTCGGACAACCTTACTTTCTTATAACCTTCCAAGATTTACAGGTTATCTTATGACAGCCGCTATGATTGGTATGGTAGTTTCGGCTATTGTTTCACTTTTAGTTTTGCCCCCGCCACCACCCAAAATCAACGGTTGGAAAAGAATCTTTATGGTTTTACAGTGGTTTTTATTGCCCGTTACTCTAATTGTTTTTGGTTCTTTTCCCTGTTTGGACGCTCAAGTTAGATTAATTTTGGGGAAATATTTAGGGTTTTGGGCTACCGAGAAAAATAGAAAATAAACTACTCAAGATGAACTATTTTTTTAAACTCTTCCATTTTCTTTTTCAAGAGAGGGTATTTTTTAAATTCCGGATCTTCGTTTAAAATATTTTTTGCCTCGGTTCTTATTGTTTCAACAAGAGAAAAATTTTTTAAAGAATCCATAACTAAATCCGGTATTCCCCATTGTCTTTGGCCTAAAAAATCGCCAGGTCCCCTGATTTTCAGATCTTTCTCCGCCAGTTCAAACCCGTTTTCAGAAGAGATTAGGGCTCTTAACCTTTGGTTGGTTCTTTTTGCCGGAAATTCTGTAAATAAAAAACAGAAAGACTGTTTTTCCCCTCTTCCCACTCTTCCTCGGAACTGATGCAGTTGAGCCAAGCCAAACTTATCGGCTCCTTCTATCATCATTACCGTAGCGTTTGGAAAATCAATTCCAACTTCCACTACCGAAGTTGAAACCAAAATATCAACATCTTTATTTTTAAAGTCTCTCATTATTTTTTCTTTTTCTTCATTTTTCATCTTTCCGTGAAGCATCCCGATTTTTAAGTCGGGGAAAATTTCTTTTGATAATTTCTCATATTCTTCTTTCACCGCCTTTACTTCATTCCATCTTGAATTTTCTAAATTAAACTTGGAAGGTTCAATTCTCGGGCAGATTACAAAGACCTGTTGTCCTTTCTTTACCTCTTTTCTGATAAAATTGTAGGTTTTTTTTCTTTCTTTCGGAGGGATTATTTTGGTGATTATTTTTTTTCTTCCTTTGGGCAGTTCTTTAATTAAAGAAAAATCCAAGTCGCCAAAGACGGTAAGAGAAAGGGTGCGGGGGATAGGGGTGGCGGTCATTGATAAAAGATGGGGAATGAATTCATCTCTGTCGCCGCCTCTCTGACAGAGGCGGGCTCTTTGTTCAACCCCGAAGCGATGTTGTTCATCAATAATTACCAAAGCCAAGTTTTTAAATTTTACAGAAACAGCTAAAGAACTTTTGCTTTTAGATTTTTCATTCTGGACTAAAGCATGAGTGCCGATTAAAAGATTAATGTTGCCCCTTTTTGTTTTTTCCAACATTTCTTTTCGGGATATTTTTTTATCTCCCAACCTACTTTCTTTGCTTGTAATCAAGCCTATTTTTAAATTAAAATTTTTAAAAAGATCATTTATTGTCCTAAAATGCTGTTTGGCTAAAATTTCAGTCGGAGCCATAATTGTTGTTTGATAACCGGCCTTTATCGTGTTTAAGACGGCTATTGCCGCCACCACCGTTTTCCCGGAACCCACGTCTCCCTCAAGCAGTCTGTTCATTGGTTTTCTTTTTTCTAAATCTTTTAAAATCTGCCAAGCAGATTTTTTTTGGTCGTTCGTTAAATTAAAAGGCAGCCCTTCGGCAAATTTTTTTATAAGGTCAATGTTAAAAAGAATAGGCATTGCTTTTTCTTTTGCCAATTTCATTTTTTCTCTAAAAGTGAAAAGAGAAATATTAAAAAGCTCCTCAAACATAAATCTTTCTTTGGCTCTTTTTGCTCCTTCCAAAGAATCGGGAAAATGAATCTGCCAAATTGCTTCTTGAAAAGGAAGAAGATTATAGTTTTTTATTATTCTTTTTGGAAGATAATCAGGAATTTTATTTTTTAATTTAATCAAAAGTGGTTTTACGATAAACCTTAACCACCTTGAAGACAAGCCTTCTGTTTCCGGATATACCGGAATTAATCTTCCTGTATGAGTCAGGTCTAAATTTTGAGATTCAATTTCCCGGGGTTGAATTTTTTCGTAAGCCGGAGCGGATAAATATCTTCCTTTTTCTTTTGAAGCCATTTTGCCCGCCAGAAAAACAAAATCACCCTTTTTAAAGGTAGTTATAAGATAGGGTTGGTTAAACCAGACCGCTTTTACACTTCCTGTGTCGTCTCCTACCAGCGCTTGGGTTAAATATATTCTTTTTTTCCAAGTTTTCAAATTTTTAATATCCAGTATTTTTCCTTGAACGGAAAAAAGGCCTTCGGGCTTCAATTCGGCGATTTTAACCACTTTTGAAAAATCGTCGTAGCGATGGGGAAAATGAAAAATAGCCTCGCCAGCAGTTTTTATCCCCAGTTTTTTTAACTTTTTTTGGTATTGAGGTCCCACTCCGGAGAGGTTCTCAATAGGGGTTGAGAGATCCATAGATTGTTTTTTTGGTGCCCCAACCGCGTCTCAGACCAAATCCTTAGAGGGGAATTCGGGTCCTTTTGGGGTTTTGGAATGAAGCAACCTAGTCGGGGGTATCTTCTTGATTTTAGCACAAAATCTAGAAAATGGAACACTGTCTCACTTTTTTCTGTTTTATTCGGAAAATGAGACAAATGAGACACTATTTAGGTGTCTCATTTTTGATCCTTCTCCAGCTCCTCGCTCCAAAGAATCCTAAGAAGCCGAAAAAACCGAAAAAGCCGTAAGTAAGTGACGGAATTAGCCCTAGTAAACCAAGAAATCCTATCCATCCTAACTTCCATAAATCTTTCGGTTCGCCTTTTCTGAAATAAGAAATAGTACTGTAAATTACGGAAATGACAAAAGAAATGGCAAAAATAAAAGTTAATATAAAAAATACCGGCTCTTCAATTTTGAAAAGTCCGTAAATAGCATTATGCAGGATAACGGAAAGAATGCTTAATCCGACTAAAATATAGATTATCTTTGTTTGTTTCTCCATAGTAATTTTGTTACGTATTGTTGCTAACGCTTGGTTTCTTCAGTTTTTTTATAATATCAATGATGGCGAAAACGACGCCGACACCCATTAAACTGTACCCTATCAAGCGGTTTTCACCGAAAATAAGGCCGGCGATTATAAAAGCGAAGGCCAAACTGGCCAATGGCGAAAGTGGCTTTTTCATCTTTTTTCTGGTTAAAACAAGAACGGCCATGATTCCAGCTAAAGTGATAATCCCGATTAAAATGTAAATTGACGATGAAGTCATATTTTTAAGCGATATTAAAAACTCATCCAAAACAGCCAGCCACCCAAAGCGAGCAATATAATGGCCTCAATTATCTGATGGGCTTTGAAATGTTGGGCTTGTTTATGGATGAATTCAGGAAAGCCGATTTTTAGAATTCCTTTGATTAGTGTCGACCAACCTAGAACGGTAATGACCACTCGCCAATCAGCCGCCCAGATATTATGTAAGACGACGGTAGCCAAGCCAAGAAGCAATGAGATATAACCCGTTGAGATAACAAAGGCCTTGTTTTCGGTCATCTCTATGGTTTTACCTAATTGTCTGGTGATAATAAAGAGCAGGCCGAAAATAAAAAAGAAACTACCCAAGAATCTCGCTAAAAAGATTGAAATGTCCATAATTTTAAAATTATTATTCTTTTTTTGATTTAACTATTTTTATTCTATCACATATCGGGATTATAATACCATTGGAAGCTATTTACCCCCTTCGTTAGCCAATAAGTGAAAATGAAGGTAAGTGACTGTTTGGTAATAAGGACCGTTTGTGTATATTTTGTATTGCGTGAGATTTTCTTTTCTGACAATCTCTCCTATGACCGCATAGGCATCGATAAGATATTCCTTGTCCGTTTCGGAAATATCGCTAACGTCTTTTATGTCCTTCTTTGGGATTATCACGTAATGAATCGGGGCTTCGTGGATCGGAGAATCTATAACTACTGTTTTATCCGTTTCTTTTACGACAAACGGCATCAAGCCGGATAAGTTCTGGATACCAACAGAACCGATTAATCCCAGTAATTCGTTCGGGTTTAAGCAGTTTTTATCGCAATCATCGATTTTTAAAAAAGAACGGGGCTGAACGTCTCTGAATAAGTATCCGCCAATTACTATTCCGGCAATAAAAATAATCAATAAAATTGTGGCTTTCTTAAAATTCATAATTTCATTTTAAATATTCTTCAATGTTTTCCAGGTGCTCCTCGTAAGTCTCGGCAAGATGGATTTGTCCTTCGCCGTCGTGTAGATAATACAGATATTCGCTGTCTTCCGAATTAATCACCGCATCAATAGCTGCCAATCCCGGATTGCAAATCGGAGTCGGCGGGCGTCCCTTGTGAATATAGGTATTATAAGGCGAATCAATTTTATAATCATCCGGTTTTATAACCGGCCACCAGTTTCCGGGTCCCCCTAGCTCGTATTGTATGGTCGCATCTATTTGAAACGGTATGTCTTCCAGCCATCTGTTCCAGATTACTCCGGCAATTAAGGGCATCTCTTCTTCGCTTGCGGCTTCTCTCTGAATTAAAGATGCTAAAACTATTAGAGTATCATTCCTTATGTTTTTCCCCGTAGCTTCTTTAAATAAATCTGTCGTTTTCTCATCAAACTGGCTTTTCATTCTTTTTGCAACGTCTATGCCCGTATAATCCAGATTTAGAAGATAAGTATCGGGGAAGAGATAACCTTCGTGGGCCTCGACAAGAAATTCTCCTTTTGCTAGGTTGCTCCAGCTCAATTCCTTTTGTAATTTCTCCGCGATTTCCGTTGCTCTTAATCCTTCGGGTATAATCACCCATTTTTGATAGGGATGATTCACCAACGTATCTGCCAACTGCCAGGCTCTCATTCCTTTTGAAACCATATATCCGCCGGGCTCTATTTTATCCTGCCAGCCTTTATTTTTTAAAACGTAGTTAAACGCCCATTCGCTTCTAATATATCCTTGCTCTTTTAGCTTTGGAATAAGCTCCGATTCCGTGGTGGTAAGATTAATGACAATTCTTTCTTCTTCCGATGTTTTTTGCGGCGCTCCAAATTGGCGTTGATAAATAAAAAAGGCGATGCCGGCCACCGCCGCGATTATAATTACAGCGATAATTGTAATTAATTTATTTCTGTGCATAGAAAGATTAAGCCGTCTTTCTTAATATTAACACAGAATTTTAAAAATATTTTTCTAAAAAAGAAGGGCCGGATTTTATAGACCCGGACAGAAATTCTCCCGCAAGAAAATCATACGACAGGAATTATAATAAAGTAATGGATGCAAAGATTAAAGAAAAGAAAAAAATTAAATAAACTCCCTAATAAGATCATTTTTCTTTTCCGTATCAATAATTTTAATATTCGGGATCTCGTTTGAGTAATCTATAACAATATGCCCTCCAGACGTTTTTATCCCGCCTTGACGGTCTAAATTATTATTGCATGCACAGAATAAATCACCATAGTAACGACTATCCACGTCAGATCTATTCTCACCCAGTAAAGATCTTCTAATTTTTTCAGAGATAATATTTAACCGGTTTGTTTTATTGTTTTTCATAGTTTTGAATAGGATATCGGGGAACGATGTCGCCAAGCCATGGTGCGGAGCCACTAGAAAATCTACTCCTAAATTCTGCAGAGAATTTTTAAGTTCTATATTATTATTTATTAAATATTCCATTCCCTCTTTCATTAAATCACCCGGCATAAAAATTGTATGCCCATCAATCTGAATAAATAAAACAAGACTTAAATTGTTTGAATAATCTTTCTTATTAAAAATTTTTTCATTGGCACATATACTCGCCGGTATATGATATAACTTTACATTCCCCAAACAATTCCTATGAACGACCAATGGCTTATCATAATCCTCCTGTATTTCTCTACCATATCCCGGGAGACGCTTCGCCATTAGTGCCAGTACTTTATCCCTATTCTCATTTTTATCTGTAAAAAGGCTCACAATAATATTAAAAATACTATTTTGTCTAGGATGCTCACAGGGTACAGTGAGAAACTCTGGAAGAAAATTTTCGTCAAATTCCTTTATTACAGATATATGATCATTATCTAAGTGACTTAAATAAGCCTGAGTAAGAGAGTGTTTATCAGGGTTATTTGGGGCCTTATCAAACTTTATTTTAGCTAATGGTAATAAAAAATCCGTTACTGGATTAAAATCATCGCTTTTGCCCAAATCAATAATTACCTTGTTTCCATTAAATTCCAAATAAGATGATAGAGCTCCTCCGACATTAAAAATTACTTGTTTTTTTATCATATATTCCGTCTATTTAAATTAATCCTTTTTGTTATGTAATTAGTTTGTTTTCTATATGAATAGATAAATAATATTAACAATAGTACGATTAAAATAAATAAATTCCACTCTTTCAATATTAGAAACCTGACCTCAATAGATTCATAAAGTTTCAGCAGTAAAACTAAGAAAAACATTGAAACAAACGTTCTATACATATTATTTTCTTGTAAAAGTGTCTCCATTTTTGTGTCTTTCCTGGAAATAGAAATGAAGTCTTTATGATCGGCAAACTTCAAAAATGAAACCTTCCTCAGCACTGGTTCAATAATTAATGAACCAAATCTGCTTATTACCAATCCAATAAAATAATAGATAAATAAACCAATAATAATATTTTCTTGAATAAATGAATATGACGTAAATATTCTTACGGTTACTACAAAAATTATTCCCGGAAGAAGATAATTAAAAAGATTATAAGATGATATTTTATCTAATATTTCTTTCATATGTGTTCTATGGATATTGTTTCTTAATTAATCCTTTGACTTTTTATCATTTATTTTGCTCGTTGAATTTCGGCTCTAATTTTTTTATCAATTGTTTTTCTGCATTTTTTGCTTTTTCTATACTTGAAAATTGTGCAAATTTAACTTTAGTGGCTCCTGGAATTTTTTCTTTTTTCAGATTTAAGTGTTCTTCTAAGCGTTCTTGAACTCTACCTTTCTTAGCTACTCCATCATACAGCTCATTCCCTGCGCTATTCTGAAGACGGTAAAGAATTGGTTTTTCTTCTGGGATACTTTTTATGTTGGTTTTATTAAATTTTTTTGCATTGCTAAATTTTGGCATATTTTTATAATTGAAAGTTTTTTAATTTATCTAAAGAAGGATCTGACGAAAATTTCCGCCAGTCCACAATATCTACTCGTTTGTGTTGGCCGTTTTTTTATAGGCGTAGACAAACTTTGTGGAATAATCTCCTCCTCCGGAACCACCGTCGGTACCTAATCTAACAAAGTATTCTTCTATCTCCCGTGCCACACTTGAACTTTCACATTCCCTATAGATCCATACACCATTTTCTTTGTCAACATTGTGTTCGTTAAAAAGCCTTTCTTTTGGATCAGAGGCGATACCAACATACCAGTCAGAATAGTTACCACCGCACTTCCTCATGTGGTCCTTAATTTCTGTTATTATTGTTTCTTTAGACTTGGCCATTTTAGTTTGTTAAATTTAGTTGATTTTAGTCATTGTCGACCTCCTCAATAACCCTGTGGAAAAGTCCCTTTGTGGACTTTCTGTTTATTTTCTATTAACAAAATAGTGGCACGTTTTACATATTGGACATTCTACACATCGTGGATTCCGCGGAGCACAGACTAAGGCAACAAAATCAAGAAGAGCCAAGTTGGCTTCCTTTGGTTTTCCTGCCGCTACATATAATTTAGCCAATTCTACTACACATTTATCCCGACGCCCATCTTTTGTAGTCATGATTCCAAAATATCTTTTAAATAGTCTGATTACATTACTATCAACCACCCATTCCGGTTTATTAAAAGCAGTGGATAGAACCATGCCCGCAACATACTCGCCTACTCCTGGTAATGTAATTAGTTTTCTTCTGTCGGCTGGAATTTCTCCCTTAAAATTATTTATTAAGGAAACACATACACTTTTGAAATTTTTAGTCCTCCATCTTAACCCAAGAGGATAAAGGATTTTTCTAATTTTTTTTAAGTTCGTATGTACAATTTCTTGAGGCGAATTAAACTCTGAAAAAAATTTATTATAAACACCTACGACTTGGTCAGCTTTTGTTCTCTGGAGCATCATTTCTGCGACCATAATACGGAAAGGGTCACGCGTTTTCCGCCAAGGATAATCACGCTTATTTTTCTCAAACCACAACAGTAACTTCCTATGGAACAATTTAATTTTTCCTGTCGATGGTATTTTTCTTTTAAGATTCATGAATCTTATTGAGCTCTTTAATGATGTTGGTTGCTATTATCTTTGCCAGAATTGGGGGTACGGCGTTACCAACCTGCTTAAATTGTTCTGTTCTCGGCCCCTCTAATTTAAAATTATCGGGAAAGGATTGACATCGAGCCGCCTCTCTTACTGTAAAAGAACGACATTGATGAAGATCCGGATGAATGTAATAATGCCCATCTTTGGCTATATGGGCCATAATGGTCGAAGCGGGATGCGACCACCACTGTACTTTAAATCTATCGATAAATTTATCCAAGTGGTTATGGGCTGGCGTAAGATCTGGCTTCTCCTTCATCAGATCGATCAAGGTTGCGGCTTTATCACCATTTAAATGTTGCTCTATAAAAAATTTGTATCGCTTGAGATCATCTTTCATATGAGTCCTTGCTCTATGGTTAACTATACCCGGCGAACCATGTCTCATTTTATGCTGATAAGGAGTAATAGCTGATCTTCTATATTGACCGAACCACTGGTCTTTACCATGTCCCGGTTTCAAGGATGGCAGATCGCCAATCGCATCACTGACGGTATAACCCCCATATGATGGCACCTTTGTTTTAATGATTTTTCTAAAAATATTTTTAATATCAGGGTTTTTTGATATCAGCGGTTTTTTATAACCTATGAAAATAACTCGTTTCCTTCTCTGCGGAATCCCATATTTGCTACTATCAAGGAGATACTGTCTGGGCTCTTTATAATATTCATCAAAACTGGGAGCAATTTCATAGGGAGGATTAATTTTCTTGAAATCCTCCAACATATGTGAAAATATCTGATGCCCTTTTGTATTTGCGGTAATCAACCCTGGGACATTTTCAAAAACAAAAAAATCCGGTTGAATACTTTTTAAGATCTTCAGATAGTATTCATAAAGAAAATGCCTGTTGTCATTTCTCATTCTATAAGGATCCCTTGCTCTTCCAACAAGAGAATACGGCTGACAGGGAGGACCACCAATAACGGCGTTAATCCTTGAAGCTTTCTGAAACTTTTTTGCAGCCTCAATTTTCTTAATTATTTTCCTGAAGCTATCTTTTCCAAATTCGGCGGGTATAACCACATTTGAAATCAATTTCTGAATTACGGGAAATTTATTCAGAATTTCATTTTTTGAGATTTCCCCTTTCAGAAATTTCCGGTAAATATATCCTTTCCTCATTTCGCTGAGTTCATAATACAGATGACGGGTTCTAAGTGTCTCGCATGCCCATTTATCCATTTCCACCTGTGCAACGGGCCTGAATCCCGTCTGTATGAATCCCTCACTCAAACCACCACATCCTGCAAACAGATCTATAAAAAAATAATCTTTTTTATTTCTGTTCATTCTTTGATAAACTCAGAAATATTTTATCAAGACGACCGTATAATTCATCTTTTGAAAAAACGGCCGTGTCTTTTTCTGAGAATTCTTTATGTATGGCCTTTGTAAGTGGTCTAAGCCAGTTCTGTCTTGATTTAATATCTCCTTCTTTTGCCTTAATATTAATCCATTCAATAATACGCCTGTCATTTCTGGTTTCCTTTCTATCAAAAAATTCGCTCCACGACGTCCAGTCCCCGGCTGTTTTAACAAATTCCCACGGGAATTTTGAGACGAGATAACAATAGGAAAAATGGCTCGTTCTGGGATCCCTGAGTACTCTTTTTGTAAGTATACCGGGGATCAGTTCTCCGGCATGGTCATAAATTGCTCTCCATACATATTTTTTATCTTCTGGCAAAACAATTTCTGTATCATCCACGAACTGCAATCTTTCTCCCACAAAATACCATAAATCGAGGGCACCCTTTTTGCCTTTCAAACCGAGCAGTTTTTTACTCCGAACCTCTTTTCTGATTTTTGCCAACGTATCCGCCAGAAACCCGTCAAGTTTTTCGGCCTGCTTCTGTGCCTCCTCGGTTACCGCAAATTTATCGGAACGGTATACTTTAACGTTTTTAAATTGTTTACCACCGATGGTACGCTCTTCCCGTATGATCACCGCCATAAATTTTAAATCTGTTATGAGGAGTAATAATTATAAAGAATCTCGCCAATTATTTTAGACATTTTCCTTGCTATCGCATCTGGACTTTCCAGTTCTTCTTCGGTGAACTGAGATGGCTTTTCTCTTCTTAAATCAATCCAAGGAAGCTCGCCTGCCATTATCGTAACCAGATAATCGGTAAGGGTATCCTCATTATTATCGACCGCCTTTTTTGCCGGATGATTATTATTGTACTGGAAAATGTAACCACCGACCTCTCCGGCAACCGCCTCTCCAGTAATTTTCGCCATTTCTTCCGGGAAGTCCAGCGCATCACACTTTTCAAAAAGACCCTTCTCTGGCGGATCCTGTTCCAGATAAAAATGACGCGAAACTTCATCGAGGATATCGCCTTTTATTTTTTCCTCCAGAGACACCATTCTAGCTCTGATTGTGTAACGGCCCTGTCCTGGAAACTTGTTTTCTACAAAAGACTGTTTGAACGGGCCGAATTCCTGTGAATCCCCGGGACCTATCTCAACCATATCCTCTTTTAAATAGGTCATCAGTTCTTCATCGCCAAAAAGAAGATACATTTTCAGGCCAACTATAACACTCTGTCCAGAATTATTTTCTGCAATCAAACGTATGTTTCTGACCGCCTCGCCATAATTTACCCTTCTATTTTCACGCGGCAGATCAAGCGGCGGTATTGTAACCAGAAATTCCTTTACTGGAGGGGGTGGAGGAGGAGGCGGTGGTGGCGGTGGCGGAGTGGATCCCGTTCCTTTCCCCAGAAGACCCAGTTTTGTGGCAATTTTATTTATAGCATATACTGCACGCTGCTCCGCATTGCTCTGTTTTTCCCGCTGTACCTTACGCGGATCAACGCCAAGACCGAGCTTTTCTCTGGCGAATTTAGTAAGTTCATCCTCTATATACTGTTTTATTGCACGAGGCAGGCTTTTCTTGAAATCAAATCCATAATGTTCAGGATTCTCATCAGCTTTGATGGCTTCATCAAGTTTCTTATCAAGCGTTATGTAACCATAAACAGATTCGGTTATGTCCTTCGGAACATATCTAATAGGGATCGAACAGATTTTCATTCCACCACGCTGAATTGCGATTCCCTGCAATTCTTCCGGTACCACTCCTTTTATTTTTTTTACAACATGCAATGTTTTAATTCTGTATCCGCCCTTTACAGGCAATAAAACGTCTTTCTGTATCCAGACTTTATAGTCTCTGGTATCTCTGACAGGAAGGTTAAATTCTTCCGGAACTTTTGCCTTCCATGTTTTATCCCCGGCTTTAATCTTTATTTTTACTTTATATTTCTCGATAATCTCCCACCAAGTCTCTCCTATATATTCGGCAAATCTCCCCGATTCTATATCCTCAATCAGTTCATCCACCGGATCCACAATAATAACCCTTGTCCCGATCTCATCCAAGGGTTTGACGAGGTCGCCGGTAAACTGTTTTAATTTTTCCCTTCCCTCATCACCATCAAAAGCATCAATGGGAGAATCCGTGAGTACAATCGTACGATAACCAAAACGATATGTACCGTCTGAACGCAGGGTATCGTATAGAATTAAGTTCTGAAACTCCTTTCCTTCAAGAGTTTTATCTCTGTGTCTTGATGCACCGAGAAATATAAATTTTCCCCTGCCCCGGGAACCGAGGGCCTCCTCAGACGGTGCTTTTGTGAAGGCCACGTTCTCAAATCGTCCCCATTTCTCTTCGGCAGGTAAATCTTCCTGCAATTCTTCCGGCCTTAAAACTCTACCGGTAAGACCTGTTGTTCTCTCATCCGTAATAACCAAAAAATTCTTTTCTTTTTTAAATTTCATCAATTCAAAGGTAACCGCCCATCCCTTACCATGTTTTTTATCGGTACGTGCATCCCAGCCATTCTGAATTGCGTCTTTCTGCACACCATGGGGTACTCCCCTGTAATTTCTGTAACCATCAATTATTGAACTCAAATTGGCCGGCCAGTTTATAACCGTTGATCTTGCTCTATTTAAATCTACGAAATTTTTCTCTGGCATATTTTTATTTTAGAGTTTAAATTTTTTGTATCCCGGGAAATGAAACTTTGCCTTGACTTCCTTTAAACGGCGGTCTATTTCTGAAAAGATTTTACGGATATCCTCTTCATTATAGTCATAGGCGCTTCTATTGGCACAGTTTCCAAGTACCTTTAACGACCTCAAAACTTCGTTGGTCCTTAAGGTTGCCAATCTTTTAAATCTCCCTCTTTTTGTTTCGTTTAATGGTGCTTTTTGCATAATTTTTATAAAAAGTTAGCTTTTTAATAATAATCAACCCTGTATACGCAGTATAGCGCATCCTTAAAACTTTGTCAATAACAAATTGTAATATCAAACAATGAACCTCATTTTTGACAGTAATGAAAATAAGCAGTAATCTTAAATCATGAAAAAGAAAAGTAAGGAAAAATTAAAAACTAGTATAAAGCCTAATCAACTTCGGGATGCTCTTGTTATAACAGGTCAAGAATATATTAAGACAAAAGGGTACCAAGAAGAAGCTGAGGAAAAATTAGAAAACTTCGGAAAAATGCTTCGACCGCACCTAGAGATTTTTGAAAAAATGGCAAAACAAATTAATGAACAAGTGGCTTCCTCTGGTATTCTTGAAACAATGAAAAAGGCCGAAGAAGTATATTCTCGTTTTTTGAAAGGTTACCAGCCAGAAATTAGAGATACGTTTATTTCGCCTAGAAATTATAGCCGTGTTATTTTTACTAATGAGGATATTGAGACAATTTCTGAAAAAGCTGCCGAAAAAATATCCGAGATAATGAAGAAAAACGGCGAATTGAAAAATTCAAACAAGTGGTTAACATTTTATACTAAAGACGATGTAGAATTAAAAATCAATAAAGAGAATGGCGATGTTAGACTTGGAAAAACCGAGGGAAATATTGCTCCAGGCACACAAGAATATAAAATATTATTATGTCTTCTAGAAAGTTCTTCTTATATAACCAAGTACAAAACTCTTCTAAAACTAATGTACCCTAATCAAAATTTTGAAGAACCATTAAAAACATACCAAGTAAATATGTGGGCACTTAATACGGTAATAAGAAATATCAAAAGAGCGTTTGGTATTTTGCCGAGAAAAAATGCTGCCAACAAGGATATATTTAGGACCTTAAAACAATACAAAGCTTATAGTCTATCATTAAAAAATTAAATCTTATAAAGCAATATTGGATAGCCGTCCATGAGACGGCTTTTTGTTTGTGGAATAGTTAAAGAACATCCATCTTATGATCAGAATAAAACCATCTTACTTCCATAGAAAATTTAAAGCATTCTTCGTCATAAAAATAAAAGGGTCAAAAAATAAATAATCAACTAAAAATATGGCTAAAACAATAAAACCGAAGCTAAATATAGTGTATGTACCCATAGATTCGCTCCGGCCATCGGAATACAATCCCCGAAAAATTAGTAAAGAATCAATGGAACAATTAAAAGAGAGTATTAAACGATTCCAAGTAGTGGATCCAATAATTGCAAATGTTGCACCAAATAGGAGAAATATTGTAATCGGTGGACACATGAGGCTACGAGCAGCAAAAGAATTAAACTTTAAAGAAGTTCCGGTGGTTTACGTAAACATTCCAAATATTGAACGCGAGAAAGAATTGAATCTCCGTTTAAATAGGAACACGGGTGAGTGGGATTGGAATTTACTGGCGAACTTTGATGAAAATTTCTTAAGTGATATTGGATTCGATTCGGAACAGCTCGATGAGGTCTTTGGAATCGATGAATCTCCTGAAGAATTTGATTTAGCTAAAGAATTAGCAAAACTAAACATCCAAAAAATAGAAACTCAAAAAGGAGATGTTTATCAATTAGGAAGTCACAGATTGATGTGCGGTGATTCAACCTTGGAGAAAGACATTCTGAAGTTAATGGGCAGTGAAAAAGCAGATATGTGTTTTACCGATCCGCCATATTTGCTTTCGTATTTATCGGGCAAGAAACGTCGCGGAAAAGCAACGGAGGGATTTGGTTTGAAACGTGATCGCAAATATTTAGAAACCGATGTTCTTCCGCCAGATTTCACTAAAAAATGGATGGCAAATATTACCAAAATTCAAAAACCCGATTTCTCCATTATTGTATTCGAAAATCCAAAGAACTTAAGAGTTATCTGGAATGAAATGGAAAAACACTGGAAATATCGCAATACCATTACCTGGCATGTCCCGAACAGAGTACAGGGATTCTCCGCTAAATACAAATTCTTTAACAAAACGGATATAGCATTAGTAGGAACCGAAGGGAACGTTGGACTAAACACCGAACCAGAAACCGAGGAGTTGTTTCAGAATGAATACGAAAACGCTCTTTTCGCAACTGCCGGGAAGCCATATTGGGAAGGATATAGGAAAGGTAAAAAGATATGTCCGACTGACTTCATTGAATTTGTAGCTGCTGATGAAAAGTCATCGGGACAAGGCATTATATTCGGAACTAAAGCAGTAGAGCTCTTAATCCCCTACATTAAAGTACTAACCAAAAGGGATGACCTGATTATAGAACCGTTCGGAGGCAGCGGTTCCACCCTCATTGCAGCGGAAAAAATGAAAAGACGTTGCTATGTGATGGAGAAATCTCCCGTATATTGTGAAGTCATAAAGCGTCGATGGGAAAAGTTAATCAACATTAAAGCTAAGAAAATAACATGAAAAGTAAAAAAGAAAAAGAATTATTAATTGAACAATTAAAAAAGACTCCAATAATTCAGGTGGCATGTGAGAGAACCAGTATTAGCCGAGCAAGTTATTACCGCTGGAGAAAAGAAGATCAGCAATTTGCCAGAAGAGCCGATGAATCTTTACTCGAGGGTATCTTGCTGGTTAATGATGTGGCCGAATCCCAACTTATGTCGGCAATCAGAGAAAAGAACTTGACCGCAATAATTTACTGGCTACGTCATCATCATCCGTCGTATGCCAACAAGGTCGAAATTAGCGGTCGTTTAACACACGCGGACGAAGAACTCACGCCAGAGCAAACGGCTTTAGTAAAAGCAGCTCTTCGGCTGGCTTCGTTCGATAAAAACCATGAAAAAGAAAAGTAAACAAATGAGCGTGGAAGAAATCTTTAATGTAATGTTGAAGGATAAAAGAGTTAGGTTGAGCATTGTAAAAAGGAGTCATAAGTTCTTCTTCTACTTTTACTTCCCTCATTATACCGAGTTTCCCATCGCTCCTTTCCACGAAGAAATATTCCACATAACTCAAGATACGAATATCAGCAGTGCAATAATTCTCGGTTTTAGAGGTTGCGGGAAATCAACACTGCTTTCACTTTCTTTTCCTCTTTGGGCTATTCTCGGAGAACAGAAAATAAAACACGTTCTGATTCTGAGCAGAACACAGCAGAAAGCCCAAACGCTGCTCCAACAGATCAAGTACGAGCTCGAGACGAACGAGTTGCTGAAAAAAGATTTGGGACCTTTCCAAGAAGAACATAGTGGCTGGAATCTGGTATCGCTTTATCTGCCCTATTACGACGCCAAAATTACCGTCGCCTCTACCGAACAGAGTATCCGCGGCATACGACACAAACAGTACCGACCCCAATTAATCATCTGTGATGACCTAGAAGATATGGAGTCCGTTAGAACAAAAGAAGGAAGGGATAAAATATATAACTGGCTTCTCGGTGATGTAATTCCTGCCGGAAGTAGAAATACCAGACTTATGATTGTCGGAAGTTTACTTCATGAAGATTCTCTCATTAAACGGTTACAGAAAAATATCGAGGAAAACAAAATGCGTGGTATTTACCGGGAATATCCTCTTTTGGATGAACAGGGTAATTGTGCTTGGCCCGGGAGATTTCCCAGCCAAGAAGCTATTGAGGAAGAAAAAACAAAAGGTATTACAGAAATCACCTGGTTAAGAGAATACCTTCTCCGCATTGTTTCCGAAACGGGGCGGGTGGTGCAACCTGAATGGATACACTATTACGATTACGACAGAGAGCTTCCGAATGAAAAGGATTTCAGCCAGACTTATGTTGGAGTTGATTTAGCGATATCAGAAAAAAACAGTGCACACCGTACAGCTATTGTTGCCATGAGAATTTATCGGATAGGAGAAAAGAATTATGCCTATATCATGCCTTTCCCTTTTAATGATAGTGTAGGATTTCCAGAACAGGTAACACAGATTAAACTTTTGGTAACAAATACAGAGATATACTCCAATCCAACAATCTTCGTCGAAAAGGTGTCCTATCAGGAATCTATTATTCAGCATTGTCATAGTTTAGGAATTCAGGTTGAGGGCGTTCCTCCACACGGAGACAAACATGAACGACTTACACTTACTACGGCCGCAATAAAAGAAGGACTTATTCTGTTCCCCAAAAAAGGTGCCGAAGAACTTATTCTCCAGCTTATTGGTTTCGGTGTAGAGAAATATAACGACCTTGCAGATGCTTTTTCGCTCGTAGTCAACCAATTTATCATATATTGCAATCAACCAGTACCGCATTTCGAATGGCTCGATATTGGGCCACGAAGAAGAATGGGGCTACTATCGGACGAAGAAGATAGTGAAGGATGGAGACCTTTTCCTTAGAGCGGTTTAAGGGTATTTTAAGTTATCAACGGTTTATTAATTGAGGTCTAAACTTAATAGCAGCTTGCGTCATTTATATCCTTGGAAGGTTAACCCAGATCGTCAATCTGGAAAAATCGCAGATAATAGGTATAATAAAATTGAAAACTGAATATTCGCCTAAACCTCGCTTTACGAGGCATGGCACAAAAGTCGAGTTAAGCATAAAGAACCCATCATGGGGTCGCTTAACTCGCCATATCGGGAAACCGGTATGAGTGGCTTCGGCCACTACCCGTGGTGGGCTTTTTGTATATCCCGCCAAAAAAGTCGGAGAAAAGAAGAAATAATTATTATGGATACAATATTTTTCTTACTTACATTTTTGGTTTTTATAGGATTTGTAGTGGGTTTAATTAAGCCAGAAAAGGTAATTAGATGGGGAGAGAATAAAACCCGAAAGCAGGTGGCTTTAACCTATGGCATAGCTACTCTTATTTTCTTTATCTTATTTGTCGTTACAACTCCTCCAAAGACTGAGACAGAAACTAAATCGCTGGAACAAGAAGAACAATCTCTACAAACTCAATCACCATCAAGCCAGAAAGAAGAAATAGAATCTGAAGAAGGACAAAAAACACAAGAACAACTACCATCTGAAGAAAATACCTATTTAGTAACAGAAGTAATTGATGGAGATACTATTAAAATAGAAGGCGGTCAAACAATCCGTTATATTGGAATCGATACACCCGAAACAGTCCATCCTTCAAAACCAGTAGAATGTTTCGGCAAAGAAGCATCTAATAAAAACAAAGAGCTAGTTGAGGGGAAAAGAGTTAAATTAGAAAAAGATGTCTCAGAAACAGATAAATATGGACGACTTCTAAGATATGTGTGGGTTGGCGATATTTTTGTAAATGATTATCTGGTTAGACAGGGCTATGCTTATGCTTACACTTATCCTCCCGATGTAAAATATTCAGATCAATTTGTTGAATCCCAGCAGGAAGCAAAAGATAATAACCGAGGATTATGGACGAGTTGCCAGTCGTCACAGGAACCTGTCTCTGTACCTATCCCCGCCCAAACACCAACTACTACTGAAGGAATAATATGTTCTTATAATGCTTATAATTGCTCTGATTTTTCTACTCATAACGAAGCCCAAAATGTTTTTGAGCAGTGCGGCGGGGTAAATAATGATGTACACAAACTTGATAGCGACAAGGATGGAATAGCGTGTGAGAGTCTCCCGAAATAAAAATAAATTAGATCAAATAAGAATTATTTACAAACGGAGGCCCATCACGTCGCCTTTTGTGCCGTGTCGGGAAACCAGTACGAATGGCTCGGTCACTACCCGTGATGGGTTTTTTTGTTTCTTAAGCAATAATAAATAACTAATTTTATGGAAAAACAAAACCAAAATCAAATTAAACCGGAAAATTCTTTTATAAAAACAGAGGGGCAATCCATTTTGCGCTACTGCCTTTATGCGAGAAAATCAAGCGAGGACGAAGAACGACAGGCATTATCAATTGATTCTCAGGTGCAGGAAATGAGCAAGGTTGCAGAAAGGGACCAATTATCTGTTATCGCGGTAAAAACTGAAGCTCATTCCGCCAAGAATTCCGGTGAACGAGAAGTATTCAATAAAATCATCAACGATATAAAAGATAAGAAATATGATGCAATTTTAACTTGGCATCCTGACAGGTTAAGTAGAAATGCGGGAGATCTCGGCCAGCTGATTGATCTTATGGATAATAATCTGCTTTTAGAGATCAAAACATACAATCAAACATTTCACAATTCTCCTAATGAGAAATTTTTGCTCATGATTCTTGGAAGCCAAGCGAAACTTGAAAACGATAACAAAAGCATAAATGTACGCAGAGGTTTGCGGACTCTTGCCGAGAGAGGATTATGGCCGGGAGTCGCACCGATTGGTTATAAAAATGTCGGGGAAAAAGGCAACAGGGGTTGCGTTAAGATAGATTCTCTCCGTGCTCATATAGTCCAAATGATGTTTGAAAAAGCAGCCGAAGGTTGGAGTCAGCACCGCATAAGAAATTGGTTAAGAGAAGAATTGAATTTTGTCTCTCCTAACGGTAAGTACCTTTCTTTAAGTACGGTCCAGCTCATACTCAGAAGGTCATTTTATTACGGTGAGTTCGAATACCCCAAAAAGAGCGGCAATTGGTATAAAGGTGCATATAAGCCTCTGATTACGAAGGAGTTTTTCGACAAGGTACAATTAGAGCTCAAAAAGAAAAACCGTCAGACCCGGATTTACCGGAAAGATTTTGCATATACGAATTTGATAAAATGCGGACTTTGTGGTTCAACCGTGAGTGCGGAAGAAAAGTTTAAGGTTCTAAAAGACGGCTCTATCGCAAGATATGTTTATTATGGTTGTAACAGAACAAAAGACATTCATTGCAAGCTTCGTTATATCCGGGAAGAAGAACTTATAAAACAGCTTTGCGATATTGTTGATCAGTTGTCCATAGATGAGCTTGGCGTGCGAGGGCAAATGGATCTGGATGTGGATAAAATGTACCGTTTTCATAGAGATGTTCTGGGATCTCCAGGTGGATACGAGAATAAAGAGCTTGGAGATGTTGATACTAAAAAGTATATGAAATTTTTACTAAAGGACGGCAATATATTTGAACAGCGCCACGTCTTATTAAATCTTAAAAGCAAGCTTCTTTTAAAAGACGGGAAAATATACATCAATAATACCCCTGAAGGCGAGGTGCCGAAGGATAAAGTTATCAACTAGGGGGTCTGGACTCCTAGGCGGGGTTGCGTCATTCCTTGTATTGAAAGGTCGAATTAACAAACCTAACAATACAAAGAATATGGGACAAACAATGACGCAGGTTCGCAATCAAACTACGGTAATTGCCCCTCCCATTAAATACTGTCTCTATGCCAGAAAGAGTATGGAAGCGGAAGATCAGCAGGCTTTATCTATTGAATCCCAGGTAAAGGAAATGACGGCCGTGGCCCAAAGGGAAAACCTGAGGGTGGTGGATATTAAGAGAGAAGCTCATTCATCAAAAGAGGTGGGTAAAAGAGAAGTATTCAACCGGATGCTCGATGAGATAAGAGAGAAGAAATATAACGGTATCCTCACCTGGGCACCCGACAGGTTAAGCCGAAACGCCGGAGATTTAGGCTCGGTAGTTGATTTAATGGATAAGAAACTTATTCTGGAGATACGAACCTTCAGCCAGAAATTCACGGATAACCCAAATGAGAAGTTTTTGTTAATGATATTAGGATCGCAAGCCAAGCTGGAAAACGATAACAAAGTAGTCAATGTGAAACGCGGCTTAAGAACCATCTGTGAAATGGGCTATCGCCCATGCGTAGCTCCAACGGGTTATCTCAATGAAAAAGACAGGGATAAAAAATGCCAGGTAAGGTTAGATCCTAAAAGAGCTCCCATCATCAAACAGATGTTCGAGAAAGTGGGAAATGAGCAATGGTCTGGTAGGAAGGTATTTAAATGGTTGAAAAGTATGGGTTTTAAAACTAGAAACGGGAAAGTCTTGGTGCTGGGAAACATCTATCAGCTTTTAAGAAATACCTTCTATTACGGTGAGTTTGAATATCCTGTCGGCAGCGGAAACTGGTATCAGGGGAAACATACTCCTTTAATTACCAAGGAATTGTTCGATAGAGTCCAGACATCTCTTGGGAATAAAATAATTCCCAAGACAGAATCAAAAGAATTTGCATTTACGAAATTAATCAAGTGTGGTTACTGTGGTTCCGGAATTACGGCTGATGAAAAATTCAAGAAACTCAAAGGCGGAGGCACAAACAGACACGTATATTATTTCTGCACAAAAGCAAAAAACATTGACTGTAAGAATCCTATAATCAATGAACCTTCCTTAATTGAAGAATTAATAGAGCTGGTAGATAAAATAGATCTGGATGACCTAGGAGTAAAGACAAAGATTGAGCAGGAAATCTCCAGATTCAATAAATTCAGAATTGGAGTACTGGGACATAAGAATAAAATTCATACTACTGAAATTGATGTGCGGAATTATGCTAAATACTTGTTACGAGAAGGGACAATATACGAAAAGCGAGAGCTACTCTCATTCCTTAAAAGTAAACTCTTACTGAAAGATAAAAAGATAGTGCTGAATTAGCCGAAAGAACGAAAAATCACCGAAAGAATCGGTGATTTTTCTTTTTGCTTTTTTAGGATATGCCAGTCAGTCACCTGACTTAGCATGTGAATGTGCGCCCGGTAGGAATCGAACCTACAGTCTCAAGCTCCGCAAGCTCGCATTTTATCCGTTAAACTACGGGCGCCGGCTTTTTAAATTTATCATAAAAAATACCTAATTTCAAGTTGATTTATAAAAAAATTATGGTAAAATAAAAAATATTGGAGGAGTGCGGCGAATGGCAAGCCAGCAGTTTGCTAAACTGTAACCGTCTAAAAAGCGGTTTGTGGGTTCGAGTCCCACCTCCTCCGCTTCGCTTTTTGAATTCAAATTTTACTACCCCAAGTAGGATATTAGAACTTTTTCGCCAAATAGGCGTTTTTGATAAAATTAAACAAAGAGCCCAGTTACTCTGGGTATTATTTAAAAAAGAAAATGGGGGTCATCCACTGATGTGGATAACCCCCTTTATGGCGGACGCAAGGCTTCAAAGTATCAAGAAGCCCAAGCGTCCAAGTCCTCGAGGTTCTATCTACTGCGGGAGAGACGCCGACGCCGAGCCACAGCACGAGCTCGCACCGCCGAACCAGAACGTGTCGAACTCGACCCCGCCCCCGAAGAAGTCGAAGCAGGGCGCGAACGAGAAGTCGCCATCAGCATCGGGTGCGTATTCGTCACCAGCGCAGTCGATCCACAGACCGTCATAATGCTGGAGTCGCTCAGGATACGTCAGAAGCATGCATCCTACTTCGAATGCGCCGAGTCCGAACTCGTTTGCCGCGAAGACCTCACGAGCCCGACGGACTGACCAACCCCTGTGGCGGAGACCGAACTGGCAGGCAACGACAAGGATGTCGTAGCCTTTCTGCTGGTCAGCTAGCGCTTCGAGCTTCTTTACTGTGCGCTCGTGCTGGCGGAGATACTTTTCTCCGAGCCTGCCTTCGCGGTAGTTGTAGAACTTGTCTTTGCGCTGCTTCTTGATCAGGTCGAGCACGATCTTGACTGCTTCCTCGTAGGTCTCGGCAACCGACTGCCACCTTGGGATGGCGAACCATCCTTCAGTGTTGGCTGGGAGCGGTTGTACTGCGATCTTCTCATTAGCTACGCCGATTCCAGAGAAGAGTTTACGCAGGATGTTGATCTGCTCCTTGATTCCCTTGGGCTTGTAGCCCGACAGGTATCCGTAGTCAGATTTCACTTCCTCGTCGGCGAACTGGTTACTCACAGAGAGCTCCCTGATGCCAGTGATGATGCGAGTTTGGAACTCGTCACCCTGTTCGATGAGCCTTTGAAGCCCATCCTTGTCGAGACCGACCTCTTTGAGCGCACGCTCAGCTGCGTCCTCGACAAACCTCTTGAACTGTTTTTCTTGTCCTGACGTGATCGATTGTTTCGTCATCGTCACACCTCCTTTATATTTTTTACCCGAATCGTTCGGGCTTGACGGCTTATCTCTCCATAAGACGAGCATTTCAGAAACCCCACAAAAGCGGGACATCCAAAACGCTCGTCTCATAGTTCTGAACCATAATTTTAAATAGCTATTTCTAATACCTAATGTTATACCAAATTTCCAGAAAAAGTCAAATCTTTAGGCAAAAAAGACATAATAGTAAAATAAAGTAAAATATGCTAAACTAAGTTTGCGGATTCAAGTCTGGTATGTAGATATACTCATTTGATTGTTGGATTATAGTTCTAACGTCCTTCACGATGTTCCGCAAAAATTCAAATTTTTGTTTAGATTTTGAATTTTTGATGGAGGTGTGTCGAGAAGTCACTTCCCAGGCCTTGGGCCCGCCTTCGGGCAACTCCTTTGAGTCCCACCTCCCCCGCTACGTAATAAATTTTAAAGAAAATGGTGGGGTGCTAGAGCGGACGAATAGGGCGGTCTTGAAAACCGCTGTTCCGTTTTCCGGAACCGGAGGTTCGAATCCTCCCCCCACCGCCAAAAATTAAAATTCTTTTCGGGGCTTGAACTTTTATTTGATTAAAATAAAATTAGATAAAAGGTCGCGATATTCTAAAAATAAAAATTATGCAAAAATTAGATTCTAAAGCGGTTTGGTTGTTTTTTGTTCAGTATCTTATTACTTTTGGGGTTTTCGCTTTTTTCGCCGCGATATTTTTTCTCAGCACTATTTTAAGATTCGCCGATGCTCTTGAAAAAAAAGAGATGTCTACGCCCTGGGGATGGATAATTTTAGCCTTTATTCTTTATGTGGCTTTTTGCTATTTGTGGGCTAAATTAACCTATAAATTCTGGAAATATCAGTTAACGGAAGATGCCATAAAAATAGAGAAAGGAGTGATTTGGAAAAAATATATTTCCATTCCTTACGAAAGAATTCAAAACGTAGATATCTACAGGGGAATTTTAGCGAGAATTCTTGGGCTGAGCGATTTGCAAATTCAGACAGCCGGTTATTCTGTGGGCCCCAGAGGACACGGAATGGGAACCGAAGGAAAGCTTCCCGGCGTCAGCGTTCAAACCGCCGAGCAACTAAGAGAAGATTTGATAAAAAGAGCAAAAGGATTAAAACAAGGATTGTAACAATTCTTAAAAAATTAAAAAGCCCCAAAAAAGGGGCTTTTTAATCACCCTCTGGTCATTGTAATACCCAAGACCTTTTTAACCCCCGCCATTTTTAATAATTTGGCGCATTCTTTCATGGTCGAACCGGTAGTGTAAACGTCGTCAATCAAAAATATTTTTTTGTTTTCAATTAAACCTTTATTTTTTATTTTAAAAACTCCTCTTATATTTTCTTTTCTTTCTTCTTCCGTTAATTCAACTTGCGGCAAGGTTTCCTCTTCTTTTATTAAACAACTTGAAATCAGGGGAATTTTCCAAAAATCTGACAATTTCTTCGCTATTTCTTCCGCCTGGTTGAACCCCCTCCATCTCAACCTTTTTTTAGTCAGAGGAACGGGTACTAAATAAAATTCAGAAAAATTTATTTCGTTGTCTATCAATTGAAAATGATTTATTATTAAAGAAGCTAAAGGATTGGCCAGTTCTTTGACAAGGGGTTCGTATTTAAAATTATGAATTATTTTTTTAACGATGGGTTTTTGATAATCCAAGGCGAAATATAAATCATCAAGATCTTGGCTTGAATATTTATGGTGAAAATTGGAAATTTCCAGAATGCTTTGACAATCCTCGCAAAGATAATTGCCCTCTTTTTTGCAAATAAAACAAAATTTAGGGAAAAGAAGTTCGAAGAAGAAATTTTTAATTTTTTTCCACATATTCTTTATTGTTTATTATGATATTATGATATAATGAAAAAAAATGGTTTGGAACCCTCTTCAATTATTATTTTCAAAGAAATATTTAGGGATAGACATCGGAACTTCTTTTATAAAAATAGTGGAAATATCCAAATTTGGCCACCGAAAGAGATTGGAAAACTACGGAGAATTGTCTTCAGAGGCTCTTTATGAAAAACCCTTTAGAACTTTTGAAAGAAACTCCCTTTTTCTTTCCAGTAAAGACATTTCCAGGGCGATAAGAGCCATAATGGAGGAAGCCAAGATTAAAACCCATCAAGCCGTATTTTCTATTCCTGATTTTTCAACTTTTTATACCACTTTTGATCTACCTCAAATGAGCAGAGAGGAGTTGGAACAGGCGGTAAGATATGAAGCCAGACAGCATGTTCCCTTGCCTCTTGGAGAAGTAACGTTGGACTGGCAGTTAATCAAAGGGAAGCCGGGCCAAAGAGAAACAAAAATAAAAATACTTTTGGTTGCTGTCCCCAACGAAATTATCAATCAATACCGAAAGATTATTCAACTTTCTAAATTAAAATTAGTTGCTCTGGAAGCCGAGGTGTTCGGTCTTATACGAGCCTTAGCCGATGAAGACGAAAAACGGCCTGTTGCTATAATAGATATTGGAGCCCAAAGCACGACTTGTAATATTGTTGATAAAAAAATTTTAGTTAGTTCTTATAGTTTTGACATGTCCGGTAACGACCTAACCAAAATAATAGCCAAAAGTTTGAATGTTAATTATCAGGAAGCAGAAGATCTTAAAAACAAATACGGTCTTCTTTCTGGAAAAGAATTGGACATTGGCCAAATTTTACTGCCCTTGGTAGATGTTATTTTAGGAGAAACAAATAAAAATTTTAATAATTTTTACCAAACAGGCGGTGAAGAAATAAAAAAAATTATATTAGCTGGAGGGACGGCTTTATTGCCCGGCTTAAAAGAATATTTTACTAGAAACTTAAAAGCAGAAACAGAAGTAGCTTACCCTTTTACCGATATTTTTTTCCCTCCCATTTTAGAAAACACATTAAAGGATATGGGGCCGGGTTATGCCATAGCGGTAGGCATGGCCTTAAGGGGTCTTGAGCATCAATAAAATAAAAAAACATGGAAATAATTCCCAAAAAAACACCAGGATTACCTCTTTGGCTTAATATATTGTTTTACGCCTCCATTATTCTTTTAATTGCTACGGTGGCAAGCTATTTTGTTTTAGATAAATTTATTGAAAGAAACGGAGAAACGCTTAAAAATGTAGAAGAAAAATTAACAGATCAAAAAAATCCAGAATTTGTCAGTCTCAAAAATGAAGTTTTGAATTACCAAAAAAAGATAAATGATTTTTTCCAGATAATCAATTCGCATTTAAAAACATCTAAATTTTTCGGGTTTTTTGAAAAACTTTGTCATCCCAAAGCCTGGTTTTCTCAATTTAAACTAAATTCAGAAAGCGGTTCAGTTGAACTTTCCGGAACAACTCAAAGTTTTGAAAGTTTGGGCCAGCAAATTTTAATTTTTGAAAAAGAACCCTTAATTGAAAAAGTTGAATTAAAAAACGTTTCGCTTACAAAAATAGGAGAAGTTGATTTCTCGGTTAATCTTTCTTTAAGCAAAGAAGTTATAAAATGAATAAAATAGGCGGACAATTTAATCTTTTTAACTACACTTCCATTATTATTGGTTCTTGTTTATTTTTAACATTAATTTTCGGTGTAATATTAATTTGGCCCAAGCTTTGCGATTTAAGAAGCATTCAGGAAAAAATTAAACAAAAAGAAGAAGAATTTCAATATGTAGAAGATTATTCCGCCAAACTTTATCAGGTCAAAGAAAAATTAAAAGAACACAAAGAGTCTTTTGACAAAATTGATTCTTCTCTCCCTAACGAGTCGGACTTACCGTCGCTTCTTAACTTTGTTCAAAAAGCCAGCTCGCAATCAGGTTTGGTTTTAAAAAAGATTAGCCCCACTACGCAAGACAAAAAGTCAAAACAAGCTATCGGGGGTATTAAAGAATCAGAAGTTAGTTTGAATTTGGGCGGTTTTTACTCCTCACTAAAAGAATTTATCTATATTTTAGAAAATTCAGCAAGATTAATAGAGGTAGAATTAATTTCTTTTAATTCTCCAAAAAACGAAGAATCTCCGTTTGATTTTAATTTAACTATTAATTTTCGTTCTTATTAAAAAATGACAGCCAATTTTTTACAAAAAAGAAAAAGCCAGAGAAATCTTCTTTATATTTTTATTGGCATAATAATAATTACCTCTTTGGTTGTTTGGCAAGGCTTTTTTAAAGAAGAAAAAGTTTTATTTTCTACTCCTTCGGAAAAGACATTTATAGAAAACTATCCTGAAATAAATATAAACCTCGGGTTTTTTGAGAATTCCTTGCTGGAAGAACTTCAACCCTTTATAAAAATCGAACCATTAGCAGATTTTCCGCCAAAAGAAGAGGGCGAGAAGTACGAAGGAGAAAAAGGAAGAGAGGTTCCCTTCCTGCCTTATTGATTATTATAATTTATGCCAACTTTACTTCAGTATTTGGTTAAAAAAGGATTAGTTGAAAAAGACAAAGCCTCAACTTTGGAATTTGAGATTAAGCAGCTTGGAGAAAAAACGGAGGAAATACTTATTAAAAAGGGAATTGTTTCCGAGGAAGCCCTGTTTGAGTCAAAAAGCGAAAACTTAAATATTCCTTTAAAAAAAATAGAGGCAGAAAAAGTTCCTTTAGAAACTTTGGAATTAATTCCGGAAGAAACAGCAAAATATTATCAGATGATACCTCTTACCAAAAGAGGAAGAATTTTAGAAGTAGGAATGGTATACCCAGAAGATTTAAAATCGCAAGAAGCTTTAAAGTTTTTAGCCAGACGAGGAAACTTTACTTCTAAAGTTTTCTTAGTTACCCCGACTGATTTCAATAATCTTTTAAAACAATATAAAACTTTAAAAAGAGAAGTGGGAAGAGCCTTGGAGGAATTAGAAACCGAAATAAAAGAAGAAAAAATTGAAGCCAAGCCCAGAACGGCTGCCGAGTTCGAAAAAATGGCTGAAGAAGCGCCAATTACTAAAATTGTTGCAGTTTTATTAAAGCATGCGGTTGAGGGTAAGGCATCAGATGTCCATATCGAACCCACTCGGGAGAAATTAAGAATAAGATTTAGGGTTTTAGGAGCTCTTTATTCTTCCATATTCCTGCCCATGAGAATTCATCCTGCCACTGTCGCCAGAGTAAAAATCCTTTCTAATTTAAAAATTGATGAAACAAGAATTCCCCAAGACGGTAGGTTTTCAACGAAAATAAACGGAAAAGATATTGATTTCAGAGTATCAACCTTTCCTACAACTTTGGGAGAAAAGGTGGCAATTAGAGTGCTGGATCCCCAAGTTGGATTAAAAAAGTTTAAGGACTTGGGGCTTGAAGATAGAAATTTAAAAATTGTTAAAGAAGAAGTTTCAAAACCTTATGGATTAATTTTATCCACTGGCCCGACAGGAAGCGGAAAAACTACTACTTTATACGCAATTTTACAGTTATTAAACAAAGAAGGGGCGAACATTGTTACTTTGGAAGACCCGGTAGAATATTTTGTTGAAGGGATTAATCAGTCCCAAGTCAGACCGGAAATCGGCTACGATTTTCCAATCGGGCTTCGTCATGTTTTAAGGCAGGATCCGGATATTATTATGGTGGGCGAGATAAGAGATGAAGCAACGGCTGATTTGGTAACTCATTCAGCCCTTACGGGTCATATTGTATTGTCTACTTTGCATACCTCCAATGTTTTAGGGGTTATTCCCCGCTTAGTTGATTTGGGAATTCGTGATTATTTAATTCCTCCGACCTTGCGCCTGGCTATTGCCCAGAGGTTAGTTAGGAGATTGTGCGATAAATGTAGAAAAAAAATAAAACCGAACACTAAAATAAAAAAAATAATCTTAAAAACAATAGATTCCCTTCCCGAAAATACAAAAACAAAAATTAAAAACACAAAAAATTTTACCATTTGGGAACCGGAGGGATGCAAGTTCTGTAACAACACCGGATTTTCCGGCAGAATCGCCCTGTTTGAAATTTTAGCCATGACAGATCGTTTAGCCGAAATAATCTTAAAAGAACCTTCCGAGATGAAAATTTTAGAAGAAGCAAAAAGGCAAGGAATGATAACTATGCAACAAGACGGAGTTTTAAAAGCACTGAACGGGGTTACCACCATGGAAGAAGTTCTAAGGGTTTCAGAAGAAAAATAAAGAAAGATTATGAAAAAAATTTTATTAGTTGAAGACGACCCTTTTCTTATTGACATTTACAATACCAAACTAAAAGAAACAGGTTTTTCGGTCGAAATAGCTTCAAACGGAGAAGAAGTTTTTTCAAAAACAAAGGAAAGAAAATTTGACCTGATAGTTTTAGATATAGTTTTGCCCGGAATGGATGGCTGGGAAGTTTTAGAAAAGATAAAGGCAGACCCCAAAAATAAAAGCCTGAAAGTAATTGTTCTTTCCAACCTTGGCCAAAAAGAGGAAGTAAATAAAGGTTTAAAATTAGGAGCCACCAAATATTTAATTAAAGCAAATTATACTCCTACCCAAGTGGTTGAAGAAATCAAAAAAATATTATAACAGATTAAAAAATTTTTTATTAACCATTATGAATAATCATCAAACGCAACTGAAAGAATTATTAAGCGTAACCGTAAAAGAGCAGGCGTCCGACCTTCATATGTCCGTCGGCCACCCGCCCGTTTTAAGAATAGACGGCACTTTGGTGCCCTTGGTAAGGAAAAAAGAATTTTCCGAAAAAGACACTCAGGAATTAGCCAAAGCATTAATGACAGAAGAGCAGATTCAAAGATTTTTAAAAGACAAAGAAATTGATTTTTCTTACAATTTTGAAGAAAGAGCGCGCTTCAGGGTAAATATTTTTTTTCAGAGAGAAAAAATATCCTGCGCCCTTAGGTTAGTTCCGGCAAATATAAAAAATATTGAAGAATTAAATTTACCTCCTTTTCTGCATGAGTTTTCCAAGGCACCCCAAGGATTTGTTTTAATAACTGGTCCTTCTTCTCACGGAAAATCAACCACATTAGCCGCCTTAATTGATGAAATAAATCATACCAGAGCAGACCACGTTATAACAATTGAAGATCCGATTGAATATGTTTTTGAAGACGACAGGGCTATAATTGACCAACGAGAGGTCCATCAAGACACTATGAGTTTTGCCAGGGCCCTTCGTTCCACTTTCCGTCAGGATCCCGATGTAATTATGGTAGGGGAAATGAGAGACCCCGAAACAATAGCTACGGCAATTACGGCCGCCGAAACCGGACATTTGGTTTTTGCCACCCTTCATACAAACTCTGCCTCTCAGACTATTCATAGGGTTGTGGATTCTTTTTCACCGGAACAGCAAGATCAAATAAGAGCTCAATTGTCGGGTTCTTTGCTCGGGGTAATTTCTCAGCGTTTAATCCCGAGAATTAAAGGAGGTTTGATTCCGGCTTGCGAGATAATGATTTCTACTCCGGCCGTAGCCAACTTAATTCGGGAAAATAAAATTCACGAACTCCCTTTAGTTATTGAAACTTCGGCTGAAATGGGAATGGTTTCTTTAAACCGGGCTTTGGCAAATTTGGTAAAAAGAAAAGAAATTTCTTTGGAAAACGCGCTTAATTATTCATTGAGCCCCGCCGAACTAAAGATGCTGGTTAAATAATAGTTTATGAAATTTGATTATCAAGCCAGAACCAAGGACGGAGAAATCCATTCGGGCCAGGTTGAAGCCGCCACAAAAGAAGCGGCCGTTTCTCTTTTGCAAAAGCACGGCCTTTACGTGACTCTTCTGGAAGAATCCGAGGTGCCATTTTATGCCAGAAGAATAAAGTTCTTTGAAAGAACGTCGCGAAAAGACGTTGTTTTATTTTCCAGAGAACTCTCAATAATGTTCAAATCAAAGGTTACCTTAATAGAATCTCTGAAAACTTTAACTTCTCAGACACAAAATCCTAATTTTAAAGAAAAGATTTTAAAATTATCAGAAGAGGTGGAAAGCGGCACTTCTTTTTCAGACGCTTTATCCATTTATCCTCAGATTTTCTCCCCCTTTTATATCGCGATGGTGAAGTCCGGAGAGGCATCGGGAAAACTTTCCGAAGTATTGGAGCATTTAGCAGACCATCTTGAAAGAGAATATCATCTTTTGTCAAAAACGCGCGGAGCCCTTGTTTATCCCGCTTTAATTGTGTTTATGGTTATCGTTGTTTTAGTGTTGATGGTAACCTATGTTATTCCCCAGCTGGCGGCAGTACTGGAAGCCAGCGAGGAAGAACTTCCTTTTTTAACAAGGTCTATTATTCAAGGAGCGGCTTTCCTGAGAACCTGGTGGTGGATAATTCTGCTTGGTTTTGGATTTATAGTTTCCGCTTCCGTAAGATATTATTTGACGGTAAAAGGAAGAAAATTTTTTGATAAACTTTTTCTTAAACTTCCGATTGTCGGTTCCCTTTCAAAGCAAATTTATGTTGCCCGTTTTGCCGAAAACCTTTCAACTTTAATTTCAGGAGGGCTCCCTATCGCCCAAGCAATAGAAACAGCGGGCCATATCATCGGCAACACCCGCTACAAAGAAGTTATTTTTGAAGCCAGAGACAGGGTTAGGAAAGGAGAGCCGGTATCTTTGGTTCTATCGCAGGCGCCCGATATTTTCCCTCCGATTTTTGTCCAAATGGCTTTAGTTGGAGAAAAAACCGGAACATTGGATGATAGTTTAATGAATATTGTGGGTTTTTATCAAAAAGAAATTGACAGGTCAATTGACAGTTTATTAAGCATTTTAGAGCCCGCTTTGCTTGTTATTTTAGGAGTTGTTGTCGGAGGGGTAATCCTTTCTATTTTAATGCCTCTTTACAATATGATGACTTTTTAAAAGTTTTCCACAGCCCTTTCTTGACCTGATATGTTAAAATCAAAAAAAACAACAAAAGGTCGACTTAAACTAAAATAATCTTAAAATTAAAATGTTACAATTATTTACTAAAAAACACAGAGGCTTTACTCTGATTGAGTTATTGGTGGTTATTGCCATTATCGGAATCTTGGCTTCAATTGTTTTGGTGTCTTTGAATTCAGCAAGGACAAAGGCTAAGGTTGCCGCAACAAAAGCCACGGTTGCCAGTTTACAGCCGGCAGTTGTAATGTGTTGTGATGAAACAAGTAATTCATTTAATACAACCGCAGGAAGTGATGTGTGTACTCCTACTGCAGTGGGAGCTGAACTTCCTTCGGCAGATGACTTACAATGTACAGGTGTTACCTATTCTGTGGGCGCCAACTGTGCCGCATCTGTTCCAGCGTTAAGTATTGCCCTAAGTGGCCATCCGAATGCTTCTTGTACTAATGCTACGGTTTCAATTTCAAAAGTGCAATTTTCGAACGGTTGCGAATAATAATACTTGTTTAGATTTCAAAAACAGCCCCTTTTGGGCTGTTTTTTGTTTTTTTATACCGTTGCGTTCTAATTTTTGAATTTGTAAAATAAGGAAATATGTCAGGATTGTTTAATTTCAAGATTTTAATTTTCGCCATAATTGTTATTTTTCTCTTCGGCGGAATTTTTTATTTGGACAAAAATAAAGAAAAAAAAGAAACTCCAAATTTAACAGCGAATTTAAGCCAAAATTTTGAAAACAAAGAAAGCGAAGAAGAAATCGGCAAAACGGAAAAAAATTCAGAAAAAGAAGAAAAACAGCCGGAAAATACGGAAAACGAATTATCAGAAAACAAAGAGTTATTAAACAATGCTATTGAAGAAAAAAACGAACTTGATGAGAAAACTCCAGAATTAACAGAAGAAAAAGATATTGAAGGAAAAAAACCGGAAAAAACCGAAGACAGCAAAAAAGAAGAAATAAAAGAGGAGGAAGAAAAAGAGAACGAAGAAAATATCAAAAACGAAAACCCCGAAGAAAATAATTTCTCCGAAGTTGCAGAAGAAAATCCTCAAACAGAAGAGCCGGAAGAAGATTTTTCTCCTCCGCAAACTGCGGAAGAAACTTTGCTGCCGCCCCCTGAAATTTTAATCACAGAAGTTCAAATTAACGGCGACTCAGCCAATTTTGATTTCATAGAACTTTTCAATCCGGAAGCAAAAAATGCTGATATTTCCGGTTTTCAACTAAAAAAGAAAAGTTCTACGGGCAAAGAATATTCTGTAAGAGTTTTTACGGAAAACAGCCATATTCCGGCAAAGGGCTATTTTCTCTGGGCGAATTCAGATTATGTTTCTTCCGGTAAAATTTTGGCGGATATTTCCAGCAGCCAGACATTGGCAAAAAACAACAGCGTTGCCTTGCTGGACAAAGATAAAAATATAATTGACGCAGTCAGCTGGGGGAAGGGGAACAACTCCTTTTTTGAAACTTCGCCTTTTCCCGATAATCCGGAAGAAGGTCAAACTCTCGGCAGGAAATTTTCTTCTGACGCTTCAGAATACATTGATACAGACAATAATTTAAACGATTTTGAGATTCGGTTTTCCACGCCAAAAAATAGAAACCTTACATTTATAGCAGAAAAAGAAGCCACCACCACTGAGCCCGCTGATATTCCGGAAGAAACAGAAGAAGAAACAGAAGAAACTGAGGAAGAAGAAACAGAACAGGAGCAAGAGCAAGAAAAAGAAGAAGAAGAACGGGATGGGGAAGAAGTTTATTTTGATGTGGTTATTAATGAAATTGCCTGGATGGGAACGAAAGCCGGCTTGCAGGATGAATGGGTTGAACTTTACAATAATTCCGATTCTGCGGTTGATATTACGGGCTGGCGGTTGGTTTCTCCTGACGGAAGCCCGGATATTCTATTTTCAACTTCAAGCATTAAAGCCGGAAACTTTTTTCTGATGGAAAGAACGGACGACGATGCCGTCAGCGATATTTTGGCTGACTGGACAGGTTCTTTTGGCAGGGGCGGCTTGAAAAACACAGGAGAAAAATTGGAATTGAAAGACGCCGACGATAATCTAATTGATATTGTTGATTGTTCTGCCGGCTGGTTTTCTGGTATTGCCAGCCCCGATTATATTTCAATGGAAAGAATTGATCCGAATTTACCGGGTTCCGACCCTAATAACTGGGCGGATAATAAATGCGGAACAGGGAAAGACGCAGAGGGCAATTTAATATCTGGCACGCCAAAGTTAGGAAACTCTGTTTTGGCAAAATAAAATTGTAATTTTTTGACCTATTTTTTTGTTTTTGCTATATTGAAAAAACCTCTTTTTTTATGGATAAAAATTATTTAATCCAACTTACAAATAATCTTTATCGCTTAACGCTTCTTTTTCCCAAAAAAGAACCGTTAAGATATAAAATGCGGGAATTGGCTGATGATATCTTAGCCGATTTTATTATTTTTTCAGAAAAAAATTCTGAAAAAGGAAACTCAACAGAAATTGAAAGTTTATTAATTGATTTGGAAAAAATCGGCGCTTTTTTTGAATTAGCTAAAAATCAAAACTGGGTTGATTCTTCCGAGTTGTTGGCTACTCAGAAAGATTATGATATTTTAAAGGGTGAACTGGAGGAGAAACAATCTGAAATAAAAAAGAGATTTTCAGAGGAATCTTTTGAAGAAGACAGAAAAATCAAGCACCTGAAAGCCGTTACCGTTTCCAAGAATGAGGCGCTTGCTCATATTTTATCCGAAAGGCAGGAAAAGATAATTTCTTTCTTAAAAGAAAACGGCAGGGCTCAGGTTTGGGAGATAAAGCAAATTTTACCCGAAGTGAGCAAGAGAACTTTAAGGCGTGATTTTGAAAATATGCTTGGTCAAGGAATAATAGAAAGGATAGGAGAGAGAAATTACACCTTTTACCAATTAAAAAGAATGGATGCTTAGGTAGGACATAAATTTTTCCTACCAAAAATGACATTATATATAGGTAGGACGCAAATGTCCTACCTTATAAAAGTTAATATTAATGAAAAATCCAAGAAAAGAATTCAGCAAAATATACGATAACTGTATAGAGAAAATCTATAGGTTTATATATTTTAAGGTAAATTCAGAAGAGATTGCCCAAGATTTATGTTCGGAAACCTTTTTAAAGGGATGGGAGGTTTTTAAAGTCAATCATCATAATATTGAGAATCCCCAAGCGTTTTTATATAAAATTGCCCGGAATTTAGTCACCGATTATTATAGAGTAAAAGGTAGGACACGCTTTATTTCAGTTGAAAAAACATCCATTGTAGATCCTGGACAGAGCTTAGAAGAAATGGCTCTTTTGAACTCAGACATTGATAACATAAGGAAAGTTTTGACCGATTTAAAAGAAGATTACCAGAATGTTATTATTTGGCACTATTTAGACGACCTGTCTATTTCCGAAATAGCCAAAATGATGGAGAAATCAGAGCCGGCTACCCGGGTTACACTTCACCGGGCTTTAAAATCCCTTAAAAATAAAATAAAAGAGGTGTAATAAATTGGCTGTTTTTTCGTCCTAATTTTAGTTATAGCTTTTTTATAAGATGAAAGAAACCGAGCTCATCCAAAAATTACAAGGACTCAAGCAGATAAAACCCAGTAAAAGATGGGTTTCTTTGACAAAAAACCAGATTTTCGGAGACAATTCAAAGTTTACCTTTTTTCCTTATTTCAAGCCAGCATTCGCTGGCTTGATTGCTGTTTTTATTCTGTTTGGGGCGTTCGGCTTTGCCCAGAATTCGCTTCCCGGCGACCTTTTATATCCCATTAAAAAAATGACCGAAAGGGGCCGGGCATTTTTTGTATCAGAAACAGAAAAACCAGCTTTCCAGATGAGGTTGGCCAATGAAAAATTAGAGAATTTAACCAAAGCCCCACTTAAAAACTTAGCCCCGACCATATTTGAATTTGAAGCAAACATATCCGAAGCGGCTAAAAACCTGGCGAAAATAGACGCTACCACCTCTGACGCAATAGCTATGGGGAAAATTATAGAGGAAGCCAAAAGGTTGGGAGAGAATAAAGAAAAAATAGAGGCATTAGGGATAATTATTAGCGATGAGAATACAGGAAAGCTTTATAGGGCTACGGCCGAATACTTGATTAAATATTTGGAAAGCAGGAGTTTGGACGAAGAGAAAGAAAATATCTTAAAAGAAATGAAAGAATTATATAAAAACGAAGAATATTCAGAAGTTTTAGAAGTTTTTTTAATTAATCAATAAAAAGTTTTCCACAGGAAAAATTATTGACAGTGTGTTATTATCAAAAAATTAGAAAAAACCGTCGTGAACCCCGCGCTGAAATTTTTTTGGTCCGGGGCAATCTTCATGACTCAAAAGCTTTGGTCGTGAAGCCAAGCCATAATTATTGGCAAAAGGTCGACACGGCGAAAATAAATTAAAAATTAACAAAAAATAAAACAGAAAAAAACGAAATATGATTAAAAAGATTATTACGATTGTTGTTACAATTACCTGTACTGTTTGGATGATGGGTCCGGGAGTAGCTCAGGCCTCTTTAACAGAAAGCCAAATACAATCCATTCTGGATCTTTTGGCATCTTTTGGAGCAGATACTGCTACCATTGATAATGTAGAGTCAGCTCTTACGGGAGGACCAGTTACACCGACCACGCCAACCGTTACAGGTTGTACAATTACTAGCTTTGACCGAAACCTAAAACAAGGAATGACAGGCGATGATGTAAAATGTTTGCAGATATTGTTAAACTCTGACTCTGCCACCAAGTTAGCTGACTCCGGAGCAGGCTCTCCCGGAAACGAAACT